>Ga0351844_1242_pt1 | contig 16128 bp, 10 predicted proteins | sample TotcelHFGM3001L5_FD_206880 | JGI IMG/M metagenome (GOLD analysis project Ga0351844, IMG submission 206880) | Enriched cells from coal bed in the Powder River Basin, Montana, United States - Total cells FGM rep1 HSBNCT.FGM.300.1.L5 ... | reverse complement strand
TTGGCCGAGTGGAAGGAACTGCTCAAGGATCTTCGCCGGATTCGCATCGAATACCGGACGGCCACGCCGGATCAAACGGCAGGCGTTACCGCGAAGTGGACGGAAACCGTTGCTCGGGCAGAGGTCTTGATCGAAGCGCTTCGCGAGGCCGGCAAAGCCGCATATCTGGCCGCTCCGAACGCCGATGAAGCATTGACAGAATTCCTCGTTCAGCTGGTGGTCGACGACGTGGCACGAGATAGCTACGAGCCGGCGGTCGACTTGGCAAGAACCCTGCTGGATAACGGCTGCGACAAGAAGGAACTGTTCAATGTCGCCGGCCTCGCGGCCTTTGCCACCAACGACTTTGACGCCGCAGAAACGTGGTCCAAGCGGGCGCAGAGCGCGGGCACACTGAGCGACACCGCCGCGCAGAACATGACCAGTATCGCGGCCTACAAGAAATACTGGGAGGAAGAGCAGCAGATTCGCGGGAAGGAAGCCGAGCAGAATGATCTGCCTCAAATCCGCCTGAACACCAGCAAGGGGGAGATGGTCGTCGAATTGTTCGAGAACGAGGCTCCCGAAACGGTCGGCAACTTTGTCAGTCTCGTGGAACGGAAATTCTACGACGACTTGCCGTTCCACCGCGTATTGCCCGCCTTTATGGCCCAAGGCGGATGCCCGCGTGGGGACGGCACGGGAGACCCGGGATACAAAATCTATTGCGAGTGCAAACAGGACAATTACCGCAAGCATTTCCGCGGCACCTTGAGCATGGCACACGCCGGCCGCAATACCGGCGGATCCCAGTTCTTCATTACCTTTGTGCCGACGCCGCACTTGAACGGCGAGCACACGGCGTTCGGCCGCGTTGTCAAGGGTATGGAGGTGTTAGCCAAGCTGCAGCGAGTTGATCCGTCCAAGGACGGCAGCGCGCCGATCCTTGACAAGATCATCACGGCCGAAGTGATCCGCAAACGGGACCACGAGTACCAGCCGCGCAAGGTGGAAAGGAATCCGTAGCAGCGCTCACGAAGCAATCTCCCTTCAGTTGGACGGATTGGCAATCCGTCCTACGCGGAAGGCAGACGGATTGCCAATCCGTCCTACCTTGTGAATAAACCGGATTCGCCTCGCGAAATGCCGCTGTACAACTAAGGGGTGGCCGGTGTCGCCTCGCTGGCCGATGGCTCCGCTTTGGGCTCAGCCACGGCCGGCTGGGCCTCGTCCGCTTCCGGCTGGCCCGCGGGTTGCGACGGTTCGGCTTGCGCCGCGGCGTCCGGGGTATCCGGCATATCGCCTGCCGTGCCAGGCTGAGCCTCGTCCGGCTGGGGTTGCTCGCTGGGCTCTTTCTCCTCAGCAGCGGGCTTCTCGGCAGCGGGCTCCTCGGCAGCGGGCTCCTCGGCAGCGGGCTTCTCGGCAGCGGGCTCCATTTCCTGCGGCTCTTCATCCGTCTCGAGGGGATCGCCAAGCTGCTGGTACAGTTCTTTCAGGCTGTCGTCTCGTTCCTGGCTTTTTCGCACCAAATCGACCAGAGGAAAGTCAGCCGGTACCTCTTCGTCCAACTGCTGCAACAGGCGCTGATATCGCTTGATGGCATTGGCCAGGTCTTCGGCCGAGATATCGTCCATCAACCGCGGATACTGGTCGTAGATCTTTCGCCACTGGTGCCAGGACGCTTCGTACAGCGTGCGAGCGGTCTCCAGATCGGCCGCGTCGTGGGCTTGTTGGGCTTTGTACAGGAACTCCCGCGCATCGACCGCGGTCTTCGTCTGCTCCGCCTCGCAGCGGATCGCCCAGTAATCGTAGTTGACGATGCTGCGATAGTGCGAGATCCGTGAGGACATCAACTCCTGGTCGTTCAGCCGTTCGGCCAGCCGGATCGCCGAGGCACGATTGGTGTCGGGGACACGCTCGGCCACTTCCCGATGGGTGACGCGCGTCTGGAGCACCGCTTCCGAGTGCTGACGATAGTTGTCCTCGGTCAGCTGTTCCTCGGGGATGTCGAGGGCCGTGCGGAGTTCCGGTTCGAGTTGGGCGATCTTCTCCTGCCGGATCTGTTCGCGGACGCCTGGCGCAAACTGCTCCAATCGCTCCCGCATTCGGTCGATATCGTCGTTCACCTGATCGTACTCGCCCAGACGCACATTATGACCCCACGAGGTAGGGATCTGGAGGCGCCCGTACTGCGTCCAACCCAGTCCGGCCTCGTACCAGGACTGCTGAGCGGTCTGGCCGAGCACGCCTTCTTCTTCGATCGTGGTCGAATAATTGATCAGCGACATCGGGTTGTCCGCGTGGAAGATCAGCGGACTCTTGCCTTTGAGCACCATCCCGGCATCCAAGGCCCGCTCGGCCCGCTGATACCACAACTGGCCCACGAGCCAATTGTCCGGTCGGCCATCCCAGCCATGCCCTTTGTCGACGGGTACTTCGCTGTTCAGCGAGTCATGAAAGTCGGTATCCTGGCGGAACAGCTCGCGGAACTGTACATGCTCGTCGGCTCGACCGATCTTCTGGCCGGTGATCCAGCCGGTGTAGTGCAACAAACGCGGGTTTTCGCGATTCTTGCGGATGCCTTCGGCGAGAAAGTCGATGCCTTTCTTGACCCAGTGATAGCGCATCCGATAGTCGTCGAATTCAACCGAGACGTTGTAAGCCAGGTTGTGGGACTGGTGCTCCCAGACGGTGATAAAGTTCGGTTGCAGCTTGGTGATCTGGTTCAAGGTCGCGGACAAGCCCTCCCAGTCCTCTTTCTTCTTATACTCGAAGCTTTTCTCCCACAGCAGGTTCGCCGCCACGCCGCGCAACCCCAAGGTCGCCAGCTTGATGGATTCCCCCGCCGGATCGATCTCGCCCAGTTCCGCTTGGGACAGGTTGTTTTGAGCGCGCAACTGGGACAGCACGCCGCCCGGGTTGCTGCCCGTCGCCGTGCGGGTCGCCGGCTGGCCGATCCAAAACAGGGGGAACAGCAGCAGCACGATGACGCCGATGTACCCGACTTTGCGCCAGAAGGAAATGTCCCGGCTCATGCCGCGATCTCCCGTGATTTCAAGAAGAAGTTGCCGTAGACGCACAGCACCACGAAGTACGCCAAGGCGATCAGGCAGTGCTGGGCCAAGAGATTTCCGTCAATGTTGAATCCGTACGCCACGAACCGCGACGTGTCGAGCGTTCGATAATCCGGAAAGACGCTGGCCGCCAGCCACATGAAGCCCATCAGCACGGCATCGACGCCTTTGATCGTCCACTCGATCGCTTTGCCCATATCGAGTTCGATGGTCTGGTTCATCTGCGTGATAATCCGCACGAACGACTCGACGGGACCGCCGCCGACCTGCTCGCCCGTGGCCACGCTGATAATGAAATCGCGGAACAAGCCGACGACCAGCGTCGAGCCGGTTGCGAACAGGGCCACGGCACCGCTGAGGAATGTGCTGAGCATCACGCCAAAGCAGGTGGCGATGAGCATCTGCAGCCAGATACCGACGTAAGCCTTGCCGAAATTCAGGACAAAGGGGGCGTCGCCGCCACGCACGTACACGTCCGCTTGGGCCATGCCGAAATACTGCGATCGCTCGGAACACTGGATCCACACCTCGACGTTGCCTTCCTCGTCCACCAGGCTATCGAACAAGTCGATATCCTTGAGGGTGCCGTCGGTTTCGACCGCTTTCAATTTCCGCGGAACCTCGTGCCGATAGAGCGTGAATTCCCGGGCGGTAAAGGGAATCGGTTCGCTGCTCAACCCCGTCCGCGGATGCTTGACGGTGATCGAACCCAGAATGCCGGAGACGATGTCGCCCTTGTACGTGCGAAACACGCTGATGTTCATTTCCAGCGGCAAGCCGTCCGGGAATGCGGACGGGGTAATCCCCGAAAACGACCAGGCGGCGGAGGCCAGCGAACCGCCTTCGATGTACTTGCGGTAGGACCACTCCTTGCCGACGCTGATGCCCTCGCCCTCGCGCCCGGAGCGGTCCAGGAACCGCAGCTTGCCATACTTCGGCACCCGCGCCACCAAGGCTCCCTGCGGCGAACCGACAACAAAGCTGCCTTGGCCCGTCATCCGGACTTCGTGATCGTGGTCCATGACGTAATCGGTCCGCCCGCGGCCTTCCGCGTCCAACGTCACCTGGTGGCGGTGATGCGCATCGCGGCTGGTCACCCCCTCCCAAACCGCGTCGGCGCCGCCAGCCTGCTCCATGTCCTCGGCCGCAATTTCATGGCGATGCGCCAGGCCGCGAACCACGAACACGTAACTGACCACGCCCATCAAGACCAGGATCGCCGTGTTGACAAGCACGACGCCCAGGACCCGTCCCAGCACGATTTCGCCGGCTCGCACCGGCTTGGTCACCACCGTGTAAATCGTCTTCGACTTGATGTCCGCCGGCAAGCTGAAGGTGCTCAACAGAATCGCCAGCACCAGGATCATCAGTTGGGTGGCGGTCAGCATAAAGCTCAGGTACAACCGCGCCGGATGATCGCTCGCCGTGTCCAGGAACCAACCGGCAAACAACAGCACGATGGCAAAGATGGCGAACCCGATCAGCACCCGCCGTCGCAAGGCCTCTTGGATGGACAGCCGCGTCATGGCCCAAACCCGCCGCAAGCTGGTTCCCGGCAGGTCGGACGAAATGGCCGTGGCAATCGCCTTGGCCACCGCGTAAAAGCCCTCGCCGGGCCCCAAGCGGATCGCCATCCGCAGGTAAGCCGCAAAGATTGTCACGACGGACAAAGCCGCCACGACCGCAATCAACACGATCAGCGCGCCGGGACCGCGCAAGCTGGGAAACAGCCAATCCGCCAACGGAAGAATTTCTTTTTCCAGTTCCATGCGACTACTCTCCCTCGCGAGCGCGGCGTCCGGGATGAGCCTCGCTGTCCTGCACGATCTTCAAGAACAAATCTTCCAAGGTCGTTGTCGGGTTGGCCATGCTCAACAACGTGCCGCCGCTCCGCTCGATGACCTGGCGGACTTCTCGCTGGGCCTGGTCCGACAGTCCGCGAACTTGGATCTGGGTGACGTCCTGGACCGTCAACAGGCGATCGACGCGCCCCAGTTCCTTGAGTTCGCCTTGATACAAAATGGCAATCCGGTCGCAAACGTCCTGGACATCCGCCAGCAGATGGCTGCACATCAGCACGGTCTTGCCCTGCTCGCGCAGCTTCAGGATCATGTCCTTCATCTGCCGCGTCCCGATCGGATCCAATCCGGTCGTCGGCTCGTCCAAGACAATCAGTTCCGGATCGTTGATCAAGGCCTGCGCCAACCCGATCCGCCGCGTCATCCCTTTCGAATACTCCTTCAACTGGCGCCGTCGAGCCCGATTCAGCCCGACCTGTTCGATCAATTCGTCGACCCGTTGGCGGCGCAACGAAGCCGGCATATCGAACAAGCGGCCGTAGAAGTCGAGGGTTTCCTCGGCGTTGAGGAATTTATACAGGTACGATTCTTCGGGCAGGTACCCGATCCGCTCGTTCTTGGCGACGTCGCTGGCATCCTTGTCGAACACCAGCGCCCGGCCGCTGGTGGGAAACAGCAAGCCCAAGATCAGTTTGATCGTGGTGGTCTTTCCCGACCCGTTGGGGCCCAGCAGTCCGAAGATCTCGCCGCGGCGGATTTCCAGATCAAGCGCTTTCAGAGCCTGTACTTTTTGACGGCCCCAAAAATCGCGATAGGTCTTCGAAAGATTGCGCGTTTCAATAATGATGTCGGAATCGAGCCCCGACACCCCCCCTCCAGCCACAAGGGGCGCGGTTCCCGCTGCGGCGACTGGCATGTCCATGAAGTTTCTCCGTGGAATTCGAGTTTAGGCGTAAGTACGCTGCTCAGGCCGAGTTGGTTCGCTCGACCGGCAAGAAACAACGTCTGGCCAACAAGGTCGGCGGGATTTGCCCCTGCTCATTCGAAAAACATAACTATAAACGCCAACGGTTTTGTTGCAAGGCGAGCGGCAGTTGGAAATCTGCCTGTCGGATGGGCATTCCTGCCCATCGCGAGCCGGAAGACGGGCAGGAATGCCCATCCTACAGGGGAAGGAAGTTTCCTCCGCTCGCCCAAGGGAAGCGGCCTGCCGACACCCTGCCGACTTGACTCTGCCGACTTGACTCGGTTGTTCCCCGTTTCGGAAATGGCTAGACTAATGCATTCGCAGCTGGACTTGGCATCCTAAAGAATCGAAGGAGTCAATCGTATGATCCGCGTCGGACTTGCCGGAATTGGGTTCATGGGCTGGATTCATTACCTGGGCTATCAGCGGGCCAGCGGAGTCGAATTGGTCGCCGTCTCCGAGCCCAACGAGAAACGCCTGCACGGCGATTGGCGAGATATCAAAGGCAATTTCGGGCCTCCCGGGGAAATCGTGGACTTGTCCCGCGTCGCCAAGTACGCGGATTACCGCGATATGCTCGCGGATCCGAATGTGGACGTCGTCGATTGCTGTCTGCCGCCGGCGATGCATGCCCAAGCCGCCATCGCCGCTTCGCAAGCGGGAAAACACGTATTTTGCGAAAAGCCGATGGCCCTGACGACCGGCGACTGCCGCGAAATGGTCCAGGCCGCCTCGAACGCCGAAAAGCAGCTGTTCATTGGCCACGTGCTGCCGTTTTTCCCGGAATATGCCCACGCCATCCAGTTGATCCGTAGCGGCCAGTACGGCAAACTGTTGGGAGGCACGTTCAAACGGGTGATTTCCGATCCCGCTTGGATGACCGATTTCTGGGACCCCAATCGCTGCGGCGGCCCGCTGATCGATCTGCATGTCCACGACGCCCATCTGATCCGCTTGCTGTTCGGCATGCCCAGCTCGCTGTCCAGCGTGGGGCGGTTGCGCGGCGAAGTGGTCGAATACTGCAACACCACGTTCCACTTCACCGATCCGTCGCTGGTCGTCAGCGCGGTCAGCGGCGTGATCAACCAGCAGGGTCGGGCATTCACTCACGGATTCGAGATTCATCTCGAAAAAGCGACCATGCACTACGAGTTCGCCGGGTTCAGCGACAAGGGCGAGCTGATGCCGCTCAAAATCCTGACCGCGGATGGCCAGGTCGTCCGTCCCGAAATCGGCGGCGGCGACCCCTCCGAAGCGTTCGTGGACGAAATCGCCGAAGTCGTCAAGTGCATTGAAGCCAAGGAGCCTTCGCCAACCCTATCCGGCGACTTGGCTCGCGATGCGATCATCCTGTGTCACAAACAGACGGAATCGGTCAAAGCCGGCGGAGTGGTGAAAATCTGACGGCATCGTAGAGACGGGCTGCCAACCTGTTTCCAATGACAAAGGGCTACGGACCGTGCCCAGCGGACGCGGGGCACGTGTCCCGCCCTCCGCTGGCCGTCTCCTGAACTTTGGTCGCGCTGCCTGGTTCGTCGTGGATCTCGCTCAGCGTTTGGTGTGCCAACGGCAGAATGGTCCAGGCCAATTCGTCCCGCGCCAGTTCCGGGCGAGCGGTCAATTCGGTCAGTTGCGCGATGCAGCGGTTCAGGTGCTCGTCGGCTCGTTCCAGCAGGCCCCGATCATCCGCGTCCGTGCCGCGCGCCAGGCAGACCTGAGCCCAGCGCAGCCGGATCAGTTCCAGCTGGACGCGATGCTGCGACGGCAATCCGGGGAATCCGCTGACAACGGCAGCCTGCGTCCGGAATGCCTGCTCGAACAAGTCCTCCGCTTCGGCCAGCCGCTCGGTTCGCCAATAGAACATGCCCAGCTTGGCCAGCGCCAGCGACCGGTATCGCGCGTACTCGGGGATGGCGGGACGATGTGCGACCAGCCAACTCAGTTCGTCCAAGGCACGGAGCAAGCTCGGTTCGGCCGTCGCCGACAATTCGCCGCCATCCTCCCCGGGAAATAAACCGACGGAAACCGACGCGCAGGTGACCGCCAATTCGTAGCGGTAATCGGCGGCCTGGGGATACTCGGTCTTCAGTTCTTCGAGGACCTGCATGGCCCGTCGTCTGCCCGAAACGCGGGCGACACTGCGGTCCGTCGGCGGCCCGATTCCGGACAGCCGGTGACAGAGCGCCAGCAGGAAGCGGTAATCGGGATCGGCCGGATGCCGGCGCGACAATTCCTCGAGCATGGCAATCGCCGCCTTGCGGTATTCGCTGCTCTTGTAGTAGTGCGGCCCGAGTTCGCTCAGGTTCTCGCGGGCGTCGCCGTCGCGTCGGGTGTCCATGGCGCCCAGTCGCTTGCCGGCCAGGAAATACAACGTGCGGGCCAGCTCGTATCGGTAATCTTCCGAGGAGCGGCTGGCAGGTTCAACCGAGCGGAGGATGCTCAGCGCATGACGGTGGGATTCGTGCGCCCGGCCAAACTCGAACCTCGCCGAACAGACGTTGCCGATCTCGTTGTGGGCCCGGGCCTGTTCGATCGGCACGGCGACGTCCGTCGACACGGGCAGTGTCGCCAGTCGGTCGGCCACCCGCCGGTACTCGCGTTCCGCCTGGTCCAACTGGCCAAGTCGCTGTCGGATGTCGCCGACTCGGCGGCCGGCAATCGCGGACTCCAGCAACACCCGGTGATCGAGCGGGGATTGCTCTGCCAGGCGATCGTAGAACACCAGCAGGTTTTCCAGGACCGAAGCGACTTCGGGCGAAGCGGCCACCTGCATTCCCGGCCGAAGCGGCAGCGGACGGACATCCCCGTCGCGATCGGCGTTGGCAGCAATCCGCACTCGATCGGGCGAAAGCTGGACATAAATGTCATCCAACGCCTGGCGGGCCAGTTGCGAAGTCGCTTCGGCTCGGACCAGCGATTGAGTCGCTTTGGCGTAAGCGGTTCGAGTTCGCATGCTGCTGGTGACGGCCATCACGGCGAATGCCACCAGCAGCAATCCGGCCAGCGCCGACATGGCGGCCAGGGCGGGGTTCCGCCGGCACCAGCGGCCCGCTCGTTCGCTCCAAGACGCGCGGCGGGCGCGGATCGGCCGGTCTTGCAGACAGCAGCGCAGGTCGGTGGCCAGCGCCTCGGCCGACTGGTACCGCCGCGCCGGTTCCGCGGCCAGGCACGTCAACACGATCGTCTCCAAGTCCCGAGGGATCGTGGCGTCGATCTTCCTTGGCGGGATGGGCTCCAGGGAAACCGGCCGGCCGGTCGAATCCGGACGGTGCGCGGGGCTCGCGGCGGCCGGTTGCAAGGTCAGCAACTCGTACATCGTCAGGCCGAGCGCATACACGTCGCTGCGGGCGTCCGCTGCGCCGCGCAGCTGTTCGGGCGCCATGTAGCGCAGCGTGCCGGCCACCTCGCTGGTCTGACTTGTGCCCTCCCGATCGACCGCTCGCGCCAAGCCAAAGTCGGCCACGCAAACGCCGCCGTCCTCGTCGATCAGCAGATTGCCCGGCTTGATGTCGCGATGCAGCGTGCCTTGGGCATGGGCGTACTGCAACGCTTCGGCCCCTTGCAGGCCGATCTCCGCAGCCCAGCGCCAGGCGGCGGCGGGACCGGTGGAAGAACGAGCCCAGATAACGCCAACGTGGTTTGGCGCGGCGTCCGGGAACTTGCCGGCAATCAACTCGCGGACGATCGCCCCGGCAATCGCGGAATCATACCGCGCGGCGACGCCCACCGGTTGTTTCCCCCGGAGCCAACGGCGACGGCGCGGCGGATCGAGCGTCGGCGGCGTCGAGTCTCCGACCAACGAAACCGTGCCCCCTTTGTCCGCGCAGCGCAGCTGTGTTTCCCGCAGCGCCCGGATGACCTCGTCCAGTCCCACGCCGCGAACCAACGGCATGACGTAGTAATGCAGGCCCTCGTGCTCGCCGGCGCCGAACACGGGAACGATGTTCGTGTGCCGCAACCTGGCCGCGGTTTGCGCTTCGCGCTGAAAACGCTTCAGGTGCTTGTCCAGCAGCAGCACGTGCTTGGGCAGGATCTTGACGGCCACGCGCCGCGCCAGCGACCGCTGCTCGGCCTCGTACACGATGCCCATGCCGCCGCGGCCCAGTTCGCGGAGGATCACGAAATCGCCCAGTTGTTCCGGAGGGCGTGCGAACCGGTCGCGAACCGAAACCGCGCGGCGCGTGGCCCGCTCGTCGATCCGCCACCGCTCCAGCATGGCCACGGCGGGAAACAGTTCCGCGATCCGGCCGGCCAAGCGGGGATGCGCCGCCGCGTACTCGGCGATCGACGGCGATTCGCCTTTGCGGCATCGCGCGGCGAACTCGTCGGCCAGCCAATCCAACGGATCTTGGGCCAACGGGTCTCGGGCCGACGGGTCTCGGGGATTCGGTGATTCAGGCATCGCTTGCATTCTCCGCCGGTGGCGGCAGCGCGTGGCGCAGCCGTTCCAGGGCCCGCAAATAGCGTTTGCTGGCCGCAAACTTGTCGATCCCCAGGATCTGCGCCACCTCGTGATTGCTCAACTCCTCCAAGTGCCGCAACACCAGCACCTCGCGGTCGATCTCGGCCATGTTGTCGAGGGCATTCCGCAATTCCGCGACCGCCTCTTCCCGCACGGCGCACTGACTGGGCGACGTCAAACTGTCCGCCAATTGAGCGAGCAAGCCGCTCGCACTGGTATCCGCCGCGAGGCCGGGATCGAGCGTCACCTCCAGGTGGACGTCCCGCATCTGGGCGTTCAGATAGCGGCGGTGCGTGTCGACGAGGATCTGCTGGGTGATCTGCCGCAGCCAGACGAAAAACGGAACGGAAGGCTGGTCCAGATAATCTTGAATCCGCCGCACGGTTTCCAGAAAGGCGTCTTGCAGGATATCGTCGACGTCCACCTTGCCGACAACCCGGCGGTCCAGCCGAAAGGCGATCATCCGCTGGAGCTTGCCACGGTAATGGCCAAACAGTTCGGCGACGGCCTGTTCGCGACCGTTGCGCAAGCGAAACAGTTCGTCCGCGTGTTCGATTCCGGTGATCATCGGGCAGCGCTCCCCAACGACTCGCCGTGGGATTGTTCGCCTCGCGGCAGACGGAAGTGATCTTTCAGGGGCATGCCTGTCTCCCGGGTCGACGGTCGCGTTTGGTAGGCCATGCCAGGATTATACTGGAAAACCCGGGCGAGGAAAACTCGCCGGAGGCTCGGCTGCGAAGTGCCGAGCCATGGGAACTTTCCCAGAACCAACCGTTGGCAGGGCAGGGACGGCATGTTTTTGCCAACCTCGGAGCCAACGGCGACGGCATGTGCGCCCGGAACGCCGTCGCCGTTGGCTCCGGGGGCAACGAGCATCGCTGCGGTTGCCGCCCTACTTGCCCAGCGATGCCGCCACGTCGGTGCGGTAGGCCGTCATGGCCGGAAGCAGACCCACCACGACGGTCAGCACCAGCAGGGCGGGGACCAACAACAGTTCGGTGGACACTTCGAATCCGCTCCCGCTCGAAGCCCACAACCAAGAGATGTCCACGCCGGGGGCGAAATCGAAAAAGCCGATCGTCACGCCCGTCCGCGATTCGATCAGCGGGCCGATGAGCGCATTCAAGCCGTGCCCCAAGACCCAGCCGGCCGCCCCGCCGCCGGCGCCCAGGATGATCGACTCGAACAGAATCACCGACATCACCGTCTGACGCTCTGCGCCCAACGCCCGCATGACCGCGATTTCGTGCCGCCGTTCGGACATCGAGTTGTAAATGCTGACCAGGATGCTCACGCCGGATACGATACAGATCAGGACGCTCATCAACACCAACAGCATTTGCGCCGGCCGGACGAACATGTCAAACAGCAGGTAGATCTCCCGCACGGGCAGCACGGCCTGAGCCGTCGGACCTTCGTTGATCTCGTTCTCCAGATACATGCCGACAATTGGGCTGGATGTGCGCACGAGAATCGAGGTGACTTCGCGTTGCTCCAGCGGCAGCGGTCCCGCGGGCAACATGCTTTCCCCGGCCACGGAAGCCAGGCCGCGATCCTGCGGTGGCGGATCAGGGTCGGCCACCGGGTCGGCGGCGGCTTGCGGCGGGGCTTGTGCGGTGTCGCCCGTTGCGGCTTCCGGTTTCGGCAACGGCTTGGCGTGCCCCTCCATCAAGAAGAAGCCTTCGATGCTGACGAACACCGCTCGGTCCTGCGGCGTCCCGGACGGCGCGAGGATTCCCACCACGGTGAACTTCTGCCCGTGTCCGACCCCCTCGGGATCGCCGTGCGTCGTCGCGATACGGTCCCCCAGCTTGACTTTCATCTGGCGGGCCGCGGTCGCGCCGACAACCGCCTCGAAGAACCCATGCTCGGGACTTTGGAGTAGGAAATTTCGCCCCGCGGCAAATTCGTACTTCTGCGTGCCCGAGGGCCCGAACTGCAGGCGGTCGAACATCTCGGGAGTGGTGCCGATGACGCGGAACGGACCGAAGTAATCGCCCAGGCACAGCGGGATCGCCAACTCGACAAAGGGCGCGTATTTTCCCTCGCGACTCGCTGCGGGCGAGTACAGCGACGTCTTGAATTCTGCATCGCGGCGGTCCGCCGCCAGGAATTCCAGATAGAACTCGTAAGGCAAGTTCTCGATCGGCTGGCTCAAATAGTAGACCGTATTGAGCGTCAGTTGCAGCTTGCCGCCTTTGGCGCCCATGATCATATTGTAGCCCAGGCTGGCGTTGTTCTGGAACGAACGCTCGATCACGCCGTGAATCGACAACACGGCGACCAGGAGCATGACTCCCAAGGCCATGGAAAACGCGGTCAGCGACGAAGCCAACGCCCGCTGCTGAACACTCCGCCAAGCAATCCGCCAAAGGCTCACAATCCGGCTCCCGCGGCGATGGCCGCTCGAGGGTCAGGGGCTGTCCAAAAAACGTCTCGCCGTGAGGCCGTCGAGTGGAATTCCGTCCGCCCCGGCGAAACAAACTCTGCCCTACGATGCGGTTCCCAAGGCGTCCGGTCGCACATAGATCCCGGCGGCTCGAACCGCCAGGTTGCCCAATCCGTCGATTTGTGCTTCGCCGCGGACGACGATCGTCCGGCCTTCTTTCAGGCCGAGCAGTTTCCGGGCGTCCATGGCGGGCACGTTGCCTTCCGCATCGACGACCTGCACCAACGCCGTGCTCGCCAACAGCTTTGCCTTCTTCGCACGGCAGAACGGGCAATTGTCGGCGTCGTGCGGATGTTCCTCGGGGGATTCGCCGTCCTCGACGCTCGCCGAGTCGCGGACCACAAAGGCCGCACGGTCCGGGTCCCAGATGAAACCGTCGACCCCACCGATGCGGGCCACCAAGACCACATCGATTACTTCCCCCGGTTTCTCGCGGCCTTCTAGCTCCGCCCGGATCTCCAGCACGCCCCGCGCCCCGGAGGGTTCCGCGTCCAGCAGGTAAGCCGCGCCCGCCTGATCTGCCTGCGCCGCTTCAGGAACCGCCGGCCGGTGACAGCTCGCCAGCATCAGCGCCGCCATCAGCAACCCCGTCAGCGTCCGAGCCGGCGTGTACAATCGCGAGTTCATGACGATTCTTCTCCCCTCGCACTCTCGTTTTCAGCCCATCCAACCAGCGCGCACATTCTCTCCAGGTCCTTTTCTCCCCGGGGCTTTACGAAACAATAATGCCTTGGGTTCGCGCCGCGTTCTCGGATTGTAGGTCCCGTGGGCCTGTTGATGCAACCGCACCGAATATGCTACGTTGTTGGCACGTTCAAACATTCGTCACAAACGTGCTCACGCAATTGCCCAGGGAGGTTGTTCTGATGCTGAGATTGTTCCGCGACGGGGTTGGTTTTTCCTTGGTTGTGCTGCTGGCCGTTGGTCTGCTCGGTTGCGGCCAGGCAGGCAACGATGCCACACGTGCCAAACAGGCCGCATCGCATGATCACGATGGCCACGATCACGATGGCCACGATCATAGCGGCCACGATCATGCTCAGACGCAGCCGGAGGATTTCCCCGCGGGCGTGGCGGCGGTGCGGCAGCATTACGAAGCCATCCGAGATGCCTTTCAGGCGAACGACGCCGACAAAGCGCACGGTCCGCTGCACGGCGTCGGGCAACTGATCGAGGCGTTGCCGGCACTTGCCGCCAAGGCCGAACTGGGCGAGCAGGAATTGGCGTCCGTCAAGTCGGCCTCTGCGGCCATGTTCGAAGCTTACGGCGAGATCGACCACGCGCTCCACACCGGCAAACAGGCGGACTATGCGGCTGCGGCCGACAAGTTGGACAAGAGCATGGCGGATCTGCAAGCGGTCTTGGACGGGCTGACGAAAAAAGCGGAAGAATAGAGCAGAAGAATGGAGCGGACGTGCTCCTGCCTCGCGTCTTGCCCGAGGTGGTCCGCCGGATTTGCCGCTTTCCCAGAACGGCCGGCTGACGTAGAATGTCTTAGGATGTGCGGGCAAGACGGGAGAAATCATGAGTAACGGGTCGTCCGAGAGTCGCGAGATAGGCTTTCGCGACGTCGTTTGCCCTGATCACGAGGCGAGTCTCCCGATCGCGCCCCGGCGGCAGATCCGTGCCGATTCGCCCTGGTCGTACGAAATGAGACGCGGCCAGAGGCCGTTCAAGCTGAACGGCATCGAATGGCGAATCCTTCAGTTCTTGTCCTCAAAGCCTTACCACGCCTTTACGCCGCGCCGCATCGCGGCGGCCGTAACGACCGAAAGTCAGCCCGTCACGGAAGATACGCTTCGCGGCCACATCACCACACTCCGCGAAAAACTCGGCCTGTTCGCCGACTACGTCCAGTCGGTACCCCATATCGGGTACCGATTCAAAGAGTGACGAATCATCGACGACCAAGCCGAACAAGCGGTGTCAGGACCTCCCCCCTTTAGAAGAACCGGTTGATCAGGTTTTCCAGCATTTCCTGACGACCGCTTCGGTTGGGCGCGATATCGCCTTTGTCCAGCATATACGCTTCCAACGCCGCAAAATCGGCCTTGCCGGATTCGATTTCGGCGCCGATGCCGCTGTCCCAACTGCTGTAGCGATCCTTGACGAACTGGGCCAGTTCGCCATCGGCGCGGATCGCGGCAGCGATCTTCAGACCGCGGGCGAATGTGTCCATCCCGCCGATGTGGGCGTGAAACAGGTCGATGGGCTCGAAGCTCTCCCGCCGCACTTTGGCGTCAAAGTTCACGCCGCCGGGCGCCAGACCGCCGTACTTTAACAGGATCAGCATGACCTCGGTGGTCAGATAGTAGTTGGTCGGAAATTGGTCCGTGTCCCAACCCAATAGCATGTCGCCGGTGTTGGCGTCGATCGACCCGAGCGCACCCTGATGCCCTGCGTAATCCAGTTCGTGCATCATCGTGTGGCCGGCCAGCGTGGCGTGGTTGGTCTCGATGTTCAGCTTGAAATAATCCATCAGGTCATAAGCCCGCAGGAAATTGATGCAGGCGGCCGCGTCCGAGTCGTATTGGTGCTTGGTCGGCTCCTTGGGCTTCGGTTCGATGAGGAACTGGCCCGTGAAGCCGATCTTCTTGGCATAGTCCACGGCCAGATGCAAGAAGCAGCCCATGTGGTCCAGTTCGCGCTTCAAGTCGGTGTTGAACAGGTTTTGGTAGCCTTCGCGTCCGCCCCAAAACACGTAGTTCACCCCGCCGAGTTCCTTGGTGACCTCCAGGGCTTTCTTCACCTGAGCCGCAGCAAACGCGAACGTATCCGCGTTGCAGCTGGTCGAAGCCCCGTGCATGAAACGAGGGTTGCTGAACAGGTTCGCCGTACCCCACAGCAACTTGATTCCTGTCCGCGATTGTTCGTCTTTCAGCACGTTGACAATCTCGTCCAGATTCTTGTTCGTCTCCGCCAATGTCTTGCCTTCCGGCGCGACGTCGCGGTCGTGGAACGCGTAAAACGGCGCCCCCAATTTCTCGATGAACTCAAAGGCGGCGCGAACGCGGTTCTTGGCGTTTTCGACCGAGTCGCTGCCATCCTCCCAAGGACGGTACATCGTGCCGGGGCCGAACGGATCGGCGCCTGTCCCGCGGAACGTGTGCCAGTAGACGACGCTGAAGCGAAGATGCTCCTTCATCGTCTTGCCTTCCACGACCTCGTCTTCGTCGTACCAGCGGAAAGCCAAAGGATTTTTGGACTGAGGCCCTTCGTAGCGAATCTTGCTGACTTCAGGAAATGCGGTCATGAATTGCTCTTTCTGCAAACGTTTCTGTTGGTAAATCTCAGATTTTGGAGAATTATCCCAAATTCTTAGCGATCGGGCAACCAGTGCCGCAAGCCACAATTGCGGGGAGAAGCGGAAAATATTCTCTTTCCGGACTCCCGCAAAA
>Ga0351844_1234_pt1 | contig 16493 bp, 11 predicted proteins | sample TotcelHFGM3001L5_FD_206880 | JGI IMG/M metagenome (GOLD analysis project Ga0351844, IMG submission 206880) | Enriched cells from coal bed in the Powder River Basin, Montana, United States - Total cells FGM rep1 HSBNCT.FGM.300.1.L5 ... | reverse complement strand
TTTGGCAGGCGATGGACCACAAAGACCAGGATCACGAGGGTCAGTGTCTCGACCAGCAACTGGGTGATGGCGAGGTCAGGCGCTCCATAGAGGGCAAAGATGACCGCCACACCAAAGCCGACCACGCCGAGTCCCGTGATGGCCGCGATGCGACTTCTCGTGAGAGTGGCGAATGTGCCCCCTGCCAGCATGACCAGGAGCAGGACGATTTCATAAAAACGCACACCCGCCAGTGAAGTCCAGATGGGCTCGCCGGAGAGATACTTTCCCATGGCAAGGCCGACCGCCAAGATGACGACTCCGAGCACGGTGGCGATATAGCCGCGCAGGGAGCCGTGTTGCAGGACGCGCGTCTGCCAGGTGGCAAAGTCCATCATGCCTTGCAGGCTGCCTTCATAGGCCCGTGTGGGTCCCCAGGCGGCGAGGGGTCGGAGTTTGATGGCCACATGCCGGATGACTTTTCTCAGCTTCCAGGCTCCCACGCCTCCCGCAAGAGTGAGGAGACTCAGGAGCAGGACAGGATTGATGCCATGCCAGAGCTTGAGATGGACGGAGGTGGTCTCAGCTCGGACGGAACTGATGGCGGAACTAATGAGTCCCCCATCGATCAGACTGGGGACCATTCCGAAGAGCAGGCTGGCTGACGCCAGGGTGGCGGGCCCCAGCCAGAGGGAAAGCGGGACTCCATGCGGATGCTTCGGAGTCTCCCGAGGCTGACCCAGGAAGGGACGGATGCCGACCATCAGGGCTACGGCAACCATGATGACATTTGCGGCTACGGCCAGGAAGACGATGACTCCGCCAATGGATGGGACCTGGAGTTTAGCTTCGTAGAGGAGTTCCTTGCCGATGAAGCCGATCAGCGGAGGCAGCCCACACATCGAGAGGGCGGCAATGCCTGCAGCTACGGCCACGACAGGCATCACTCGGATCAGCCCGCTCAATGAGCGGATGTCGCGGGTGCCGGTCTCGTGATCGACTGTTCCAGCCACCATGAAGAGCGCGCCTTTGTAGAGGGAGTGGACGAGGAAGAAGACCATGGCTGCCTTGATGGCAAGCGTTGTCCCGATTCCCAGGAGTAGCGTGAGTGTGCCTAGGGCGCTGACGGTCGTGTAGGCCAGCAGGCGTTTCAGATCGGTCTGAGGCCACGCCAGCATGGCCCCGACAAGCATCGTGATCGCACCGAAGAGCGTCACTGTAAAATGCCACGGTGCCGTGTTGCCGAGGACAGGATTGAGCCGGGCGAGCAGGAAGACGCCGGCATTCACCATCGTCGCAGAGTGGAGATACGCACTCACCGGAGTCGGTGCAGCCATGGCTCCGGGCAACCAGAAGTGGAAGGGGAATTGGGCGGATTTTGTGAAAGCTCCCAGAAGGACCAGACCGAGCATCCAGGGGTAAAGCGGACTGGCCGTGATCTCAGCTCCTTTTCCCAGCAGTTCCGTGATGGAGAAGGTTCCTCCTGCGTGGCCGAGGATCAGGAAACCCGCTAGCAGGGCCTGCCCTCCGAAAAATGTCACTAGCAGGGCCTGGAGTGCAGCGCTGCGGGAGTCTTTGTTCTCATGGTTGAATCCGATGAGCAGGTAGGACGAGAGGCTGGTCAACTCCCAGAAGACGAAGAAGGCGATCAGATTGTCCGAGGTGACAACGCCCACCATCGCTGCCATGAACAGCAGCAGGAACGCGTAAAATCGACCCAGTTGAGGATGCCCGTGCAGATAGCCTCCGGCGTAGATGAGGATCAGCGCACCGATGCCGAGAATGACGAGGGCAAAGAGCAGGGAGAGGCCGTCCAGGCGGAAAGCGAGTTCGATTCCCAGAGAGGGAATCCAAGACCGACTCTCCAAGAGAGCCTGGGAGCCGGAGAGTCCGGCATTTACCGATAGCAACCAGCCGAAGATTCCGGCGGGGAGCAGAGCCAAAGCCCACCCCGTGGCCCCTTTGACGGCGCGGTGGACAAGCGGAGCCATCCCGGCTCCAAGGAAGAGGAGAAGAAGCGCGACCCCCATCGGCGATCAACCGGCGAAGAGCCAGCAGTTGATGTCGGAAGTTCGGATGACGTGATACGGAAGCTCGCGGGCTGCTAAATCCGATCTGTGTTTCAGAAAATTTTCCATGGCGAGAAGAAGAGGATACTGATGATGGCCAAAATCGGTAGCAAGAACGGTACCGAATAGCAGAAAATATAGCCGAAAAAGCTCGGTGTCTTCACTTTAGCGTAATCCGCGATGGCCTTCACCATCAAGTTGGGACCGTTGCCAATGTAGGAAAATGCGCCGAAAAATACCGCGCCCAAGGAGATGGCAACGACATCCCGATAGTTGGTGGCAATGTTTTTCAGGACATCTGCGGGTAGATTGATATCCAAGCCATACAGTCCCATCTGAGTGGTCAGGAAGGTGAGATAAGTGGGGGCATTGTCGATGAAGGCGGATAGCACACCCGTGAACCAGTAAAACTTCATCGGGGAGTCGATGCTGAAGTCGGCCGCATTCACAGCTAGGTAGTCCAGAGCGGGAATCATCGTCGCAAAGATCCCCACGAAGAGCCACGCGACCTCCTTGATCGGCTCAAAATCGAAATGATTGGCCTCATGAATGGCGTCGGGCGTTGTCTTGAAGGAGCCGAAGGCGGCAGCCAGCATGATAAATTCCGGCACCAGAGTGGGCAGTATTTTATTCAGCAGCACAGCTGCTAGAATCAAGGCGATGAAGAAGATGTTGTGCATGCCTTGGAAGACCCATTTGTCGGCAGGCGTCGCGGCCTCGGTGACTTCTGTGGGAGGTTTGGCAAAGTTCCTGCGATCCAGCACGTAAAAGACGGCCAGAAGCAAGACGATGGCGATGAGCCAGGGGAGCCAGGCCTGCTGGATGATCCAGAAGAAGGGGATTCCCTTAAGATACCCCAGAAACAAGGGCGGATCTCCGATCGGAGTCAGGCAGCCTCCCACGTTGCTCACGATGAAGATGAAGAAGACGATATGAAACGTGGTGATACGGTAGCGATTCATCCGGAGCCACGGACGGATCAGGACCATCGACGCCCCCGTCGTGCCGATCAGGTTGGCGATTACTGCGCCGAAAAAAAGGAAGGCGACATTGAAAAGAGGTTTCGCCTGACCCTTCACCGTGATGTGAATGCCTCCGGCCGTGACGAAAAGTGCGCCGATCAGGGCGATGAAGCTCAGGTACTCATGACCGACATGCAGAAGCCTGTCGCGGTTATGCAGGACAAAGAAATAGTAGAAGATCGTGATCAGACCGAGGCCAACCGCGATTTTTGGGTAGTTTTTATGCCAGAAGTGAGGGAATAAAATGGGGCCGACCGCGATAGATAGCAGCAGGATCACAAAGGGTGCGATCATCACGGGATGCACATTCGCCGTATGACTGGCCGCAAGCAGAAGGAACGACATGGTGGTGTTTTTTCTTGGACAACCGCGAGTCACCCATCAAGAAGAAAGGATAGTCCCAATGTCATTGTTCAGATTTATACAGATTTCCGCGGCTCTTCTAGTCTCCCTTTTGGTCTGCTCCTGCGCTTCCGTGAGTGTGCGCAAATCCGAGAAACTCCTCGCGAAGTCTCCTCGCAAGCTCCCGGAGAAGATCTTCATCAAGCCATACACATTTGCCCCTGGCGCTCTCCGGGTGGATCGGAGCGGGCCGTCTCTGGATAAATTTAAATTTGAGTTCCAAGAGCGTATGACCCGTCATCTCGTGACGCGCATGAGTCGCTACATCGCTCCAGCCGAGGCCGTTGCGGAGAATGCTCCTTTGCCAAAGGGCAACTACTGGCTCGTCACCGGCCAGATTGACCGAGTGAATCAAGGCAGTCGTATCATGCGATCCATCGTGGGCTTTGGTCTGGGTGGCACCAAGATGGAGGCGACGACCATCGTCTATGATCTCTCGACGAAACCACCACGACCCTTCTTGGCTATCGAAACAGTGGGTGGATCGAATGCCGCCCCAGGGGCGCTCGGCGCGGCAGGCTTCTTCATCGGAGACGTAAGTTCCCTCCTGGCTCTTGGCAATCTTTTGGAAGGCGCAAAGTCCGGTGTGACCTTTGACACCGTGCGCAGTTCGCGGGAAATCACCGCGACCCTTTCCGAATACCTCTATCAGCAAAAGGTCATTCCCTATGAGGAGGCCATCGGCCCGAAACGTTCCGGACAGTGGAATCCTGCCTCCTGGCCTTTCCGCCAGCGCCCGCAGCAACTCCCTCAAGGTACCGTGACGGTCAAACCTGTGGAGTAAACGCCTCCACTGGAGAAGCGGAATATTGCTCTCAAAACGCGGATTCGTTTGACGCGGCCACCAGAACGTGGCGGTGTAGAAAGGTAATCATGAACGATACCGAAGTCTTGATCATTGGAGCAGGACCGGTCGGTGTTACTCTTGCTCTGGAGTGTTGGCACCGCGGTTTGAGATGTCGTATCATTGAGAAGCGTACCGAGCCCTCGGATAAGTCAAAGGCTCTCGCCATCTGGAGTGCGGCGCAGGAGGCCTTATCTCATCTCGGAGTCGTCGATGAGCTTCGCGAGCGGTCACTGCATCCGCGAGCCCTGCGTATGTACAGCGGACGACGCTTGCTGGTGCGTGTCCCTTCCGCCCTTGGAATTGAGAGTACCTACCCGGATATGATCATCCTTCCCCAGTGCGAAACGGAGGCGATCCTGACCGCCCGATTGCAAGCCTTGGGTGGCGGCATTGAGCGGGGGATGGAGTTTGAGGACATGGAGCAAAAGCCCGATGGCGTTCTTGTTCGCCTTCGTCATTCTGATGAGCAAATTGAGGAGGTCTTTTGTCAATATCTCGCCGGCTGTGACGGTGCGCATAGTGCCGTACGGCATGCCCTCGCCGCTTCTTTTGAAGGTGTCGCTCTGCCGCAATGTTTCGTCCTCTGTGACGTCGAGATTTCAGGGGCTGCCTTGGTTCCGAATGAGATAGGCATCTATTGGTCGTCACGCGGCTTTCTTGCCTTCTTCCCCATCCGTGGGCGGGTTTGGCGTGTCATTGCCATGCGTGGCCATGCCGAAGGCACCGCCAATCCGACGCTCTCGGAGATGCAGGAGCATGTGACGGAAAAAGGTCCCGGTGGCCTGACGCTCTCAAACCCCACCTGGCTCGCCTGCTTCCGCATCAGTGAGCGCAAGGTGGAGAAGTTCACCCATGGACGGGTCATGCTCGCCGGTGACGCCGCCCATATCCACAGTCCTACGGGTGGACAGGGGATGAATACCGGCCTCCAGGATGCCGTGAATCTGGGCTGGAAACTGGAGGGGATTCTCCGGGGTGGCCTCGATGGCGGGAAGCTGCTCGCGAGTTACCATGAGGAGCGTTCCCCCGTCGCTGCCAAGGTCATCGAGGAAGCCGGAGAGCTGCTCCGAGTCAGCATGATGTCTAATCCCGCCGCCCGCTTGGTGCGGGACAATGCTCTCTGGCTGGCTTCACGCTCACGCAAGTTTCTGACGAAGCGCTCCATCGCGCTTTCCGGCTTGGATGTGCAGTATCAACCGGGGGTCTTGATCCAAAAAGACACCTATTGGCCGGAGGACTATCTCTTGATGGGATTCCCTCCCGGTTCCCTCATGCGGGATGGGATCGTACTGACTCCGCAGGGAATCAAGGTCTCTTTGCTCGCGATGATCTCTGGTACCTCCTGGCATCTACTGCTGTTCTCGGGGCGAAAACCAAACTACCGCGATGTCAGCCTGCTGGATACGATCAAGGCCGATGTTGAGAGTGAGACGCCTTGGATCCACACCAGCGTCATTTGGTGCTCACGGGAGTCGATTCCCGGAAAAGATTGGCTCCGGGACGAGGATGGCTCTGCCCATCGCCACTTCGGCGCGGAATTGACCGCCGCCTATCTGGTGCGTCCGGATGGTTACGTGGCTCTCCGCCTGCAACCAGCTCACTTCACTCCCATCAGGGAATATTTTGCCTCCCTTCAGGCTGTGCAAAAATCCGCTTCAGCGGCGGTGAGTGCGGCCTGAGAGGGCGTGGAGTTGCTCCTTCACGGCGGAAACGATCGTGACAGGCCCTTTGCCATTCATCTTGGCATCCACGACTTCCAAGCGCCGGATCAGATCCAGTACGTCCCGGCGCGCCAGTGGCCCTCCGGCTCCTTCGCAAAAATGCGTGCGGCAGGCAAAGGGACGGTTGGCGTAAATCATGCAGCGTGCCGTGCGCTGATCGAGCATGGGACACGAGCCGTCCGGGCTTTCCTGCATCGTTGTGCGCCCGGCGGAGCGGATGGCTTTGGCGGCGACAAGAGCTTCCCCGGCGGTCAAAAGCGGAGTTTTGCCGGTCAGTTGGAAGCGACAGCACTCCGTCTGCAGCGTGCAGTTGCGCTGGATGGGGCGGTCGGCAAGGTCTTGGTAAATGGACCGTATCTCGGAGAGGATCTCGGATTCGGTGGGCTCGGCTTTTCGTTTCACAGGAGTTCGAGCTGCTGACCCTGGGGGTTGCGGAAGGCCTTTGTCGAGAGCGGAAATGATTTTCCGCCAAAACCTTCCCGATTCGAGGCGACTTGGAAAAGCTGTTCGATTTGCTCGGCGAGGACGCCTTCGCCCTTCATACGGGAGCCGAAACGGAAGTCATTCAGGTTCCCACCCCGGATTTCCCGGATGCGGCCTTCGACGCGGGCGAAGGCCTCGGGATAGTGGGTTTCCAGCCAACCGAGGAAGATATCTTTGACGCCAAAGGGGAGCCGTAGCAGCGTCATCCCCGCCTGGGTCGCTCCGGCCTCACGCGATGCTTTGAGGATGGCCGGGATCTCATGCTCGTTGAGGCCCGGAATGACCGGGGCAACCAAGACGCCCGTGGGAATGCCTGCCTCGCTCAGTTGGCGGATGGCATCCAGGCGATGCCGGGGCGAGGATGCCCGTGGCTCGAGTTTCGCCGCGAGCGAGGCATCGAGGGTCGTGATGGAGAGATACACGCCCGTAGCCTCCTGGGTGGCCAGGATGGAGAGCAGATCGATGTCGCGGGTGACGAGATGGTTCTTGGTCACGACAGCCACGGGATTGCAAAAATCGGCAAGAACGCGGAGGCAATCCCGCGTAATACCCAGTTTCCGCTCGACGGGCTGGTAGCAATCGGTGACGCCGCTCATCGCCAGACACTCGGGCTTCCACTTCGGCGAGGACAGTTCCTTGCGGAGCAACTCGGCCGCGCGGGGCTTGGCGAGGATCTTGGACTCAAAATCCAGACCGGCGGAGAAGCCCAGATACTCGTGATAGGGGCGGGCGTAGCAATAGGAGCAGCCATGCTCACATCCGCGATACGGATTCAGGCTGGCCGTGAAGGAAATGTCCGGGCTGCTATTCCGCGTGATGATGGACTGCGAGTCATCCACCAGATACTCGGTCTGCGGACGCGTCTGCTCGCCCGGATCGAGCGTGACTTCGAGGCGCTCGAACCGGTTCTTCGGATTACTGCTGGCTCCCCGGCCTTTCATGCGGAGACTATAGCATGAAAGGCCGGGATGCCTGCGGATTTACTCTACTTCTTGTCGAGATTGAGGCTGGCTTTCACCTGCTCCTCGAGCTCTGCGTACAGGGCGGGATCAGCCTTGAGGGCTTCCTTGGCCGCGTCGCGTCCCTGCGCAAGCTGCGTTCCTTTGTAGCTGAGCCATGAACCACGCTTCTCGATGATGTTCTTCTCAAGAGCGAGATCGAGGAGTGAGCCGACGCTGGAAATGCCCTCGGCGTACATGATGTCAAACTCGGCTTCCGTAAAGGGAGGCGCGACCTTGTTTTTCACCAGCTTCACCTTGGTACGGTTGCCGACCACGACACCATCGCCATTCTTGATGGCGCCGATGCGACGGATGTCGATACGCACGCTGGAGTAGAATTTCAGGGCCTTGCCACCAGGTGTGGTCTCGGGATTGCCAAACATCACGCCGATCTTCTCTCGGATCTGGTTCGTGAAGATGACCACGGTACGGGCTTTGGAAATGAATGACGTCAGCTTGCGCAGCGCATTGCTCATCAGACGTGCCTGGGCACCGACCACGGCGTCACCGATCTCGCCTTCGAGTTCGGACTTCGTCACCAACGCCGCCACTGAGTCGAGGACGATGACGTCCAGTGCATTGGATCGCACCAGTGTCTCACAGATACGGAGCGCCTCTTCACCGGAACTCGGCTGGGACACCAGGAGATCATCGAGATTTACTCCCAGCTTGCGGGCATAGGCGGGATCGAGTGCGTGTTCCACGTCGATGAAGCCAGCCAGCCCACCACGCCTTTGAGCCTGTGCCACGGCGGTGAGAGTGAGCGTCGTTTTACCGGAGCTTTCCGGTCCGTAAATCTCAACAATGCGGCCGCGGGGAAATCCACCCACTCCCAAAGCTCTATCGATCAAGATGTTGCCTGTAGGGATGACTTCGACTTCCGAAGTCGAGTTGTCTCCCAGGCGGCGAATGGCCTCATTGCCATAGTCCTTTGCGATCTGCTGGATAGCCAACTCGAGATTTTTCGAGCGCTGGGCCAGGGCCTTATCATCGCTGCTTGCCGGTGCGTCGTCTGCTTTTGCCATAGAAAGGGATTGGTTACGGCCATTTCGGTCCCTTTGCAAGTCGAACGGCGGCGGATGAGGGTTGAGCACGGCTGCGGCGGGTGTATAGTCTCCCCCTTCCAGTCATGAGCACCTCACCGAAACCAGTCACTATTTACGATACGACTTTGCGCGATGGTACGCAGGGGACAGGCATTTCGTTTTCCGTGCTGGATAAGATTCGTGTCGCCGAGAAGCTCGATGCCTTTGGAGTGGACTACATCGAGGGGGGCTGGCCGGGGTCGAACCCCAAGGACGCCGCTTTCTTCGAGGAGGCCGCCCGCCGTCAGTGGACAAATGCAAAGATCGCCGCCTTCGGCATGACCCGCCGTGGCAAGATCAAGGTCGAGGACGACCCGCAAGTGAAGATGCTGCTGGATGCGGCCACCCCGGTCGTCACCATCGTCGGCAAGACTTGGCCTCTTCATGTGGAGCACGTCTTCGGCGTCACTCTGGAGGAAAATCTCGCCATGATCGCCGATACCGTTCGCTACCTGAAGGCACACGGTCGGGAAGTTTTTTACGACGCCGAGCATTTCTTCGACAGCTTCCGCGAGGATCGGGAATATTCCCTCGCCACTCTCCAAGCCGCTTCGGAAGCCGGTGCCGATGTCCTCGTGCTCTGCGATACGAATGGCGGATCGCTCCCCGAGCACGTTGCCGAGGTGGCCTCAATCGTCCGCCAGACCGTGCCGACGCCGATCGGCATCCATACGCACAATGACAGTGGCCTCGGTGTGGCAAATGCCCTCGCCGCCGTGCGATCCGGAGCGATCCAAGTGCAGGGCACGATCAACGGCTACGGCGAGCGGGTCGGAAATTGCAACCTCACCACTGTCATCCCCACTCTCCAGCTCAAGTTCGGTCTGACCGTTGTTCCCGATCTGGCCCAGCTCCGCGAGCTCTCCGCCTTCGTGGATGAGTTGGCAAATGTCCCACGCGACATCCGCGCTCCGTACGTCGGTGAAGCTGCCTTCACCCACAAGGGAGGCCTGCATGTCCACGCCGTCCAGAAGCTTTCCCGCACTTACGAGCACATCGATCCCTCCCTCGTCGGCAATCGCCAGACCATCGTCATCTCCGACATGTCCGGTCAGACAAATGTCCTCATGAAAGCCCAGGAAATGGGCTTCTCCCTGGAAAAAGGCTCCCCGCAGGTCGCAGCCATCCTCCGCTCCATCAAGGAAGCCGAGGCCCAGGGTTACGAATACGAAGCTGCCGAGGGCTCCTTCGATCTGGCTCTCCGCAGGAGTCTCGGCACTTACAAATCCCTCTTCGACTTGAAGGAATATCACTGCCACTTCCGCCGCTCCGGTGAAGGTGCTGATAACTGTGAGGCGACAGTGAAGCTCATCGTTAATGGCATCCCCGAGTACACCGTGGACGAGGGAGATGGTCCCGTGAATGCCCTCGACGCCGCCCTCCGCAAGGCCCTCCGCCCGTTCTATAGCTGGATCGACGAAGTCCGCCTCGCCGACTACAAGGTCCGCATCGTGGACGGTTCCCGCGGCACCGCCGCCCGCACCCGTGTCCTCATCGTGTCCTCGGCAAATCATAAGTCCTGGGGCACTGTCGGGGTTTCCGATAATATCATTGAGGCCAGTTGGCAGGCTCTCGTGGATAGCTACGAATACTACGCCGCCATCCGCGAGCGATTGGTGGATGAGACTTCCGCCCGGGGTTGATTCTCCTTGCTGATCGGAGAGGGAACTGGTCATGAAGCACCGTATTTCCGCAGGCGCACTCGTTGTCCATGACGACAAGATCCTCATGGTGCGCCATTGTCGAGAGGGCCGATACGATTTCTGGGTCGCTCCGGGCGGAGGCGTCTGCCCTGGTGAAGACGCCAGTTCTGCTTCCGCCCGCGAAGCCTTTGAGGAGGCAGGCATCCTCGTGCGCCCGCTCAAGCTGGCCATCGTCGAGGAACTGGAAAATCCCGAGGAAAAAGGCTGCAAGCTCTGGTTCCATTGCGAGATGACGGGCGGCACCCTCTCGGCGGAAGCCGAGGAAGCCACACGGGAATATATCGTGGATGCCCGGTTCCTCAGCAGGGCGGAACTTACCGGGAAAGTAGTCTTTCCACCCATCGTCACCGATGACCGATTCTGGTCTTCGTTAAAAGTTGGCTTTCCCGAGATCATTTATCTTGGTCTTCGGCAAATGCAGTTTTACTAAATAAAAGGATCCCCACCCCGGAGCGGATACGAAGACAGGAGAGGCTCCTGCCAGGAGCCAGCCTGAGCTTGGTATCAGACCCTAAGCCATCCCTGTATCGTACTCATGAAATCGCGTCTTCCCATCGCAGCTTGTCTTGGCATTTTGCTGCTGGGAGGAGGGTTGACCTCCTCCTCGGCTTACGAAATCACAGCGCCCGAGTTGGCGTCCTTTCTCGGCATCTCGGCATGGGCGACGAAGGTGGACCTGCCCCCCTCATCCTATACGCTCGACATCTGCCCGATCGAGAATGGCAAGATCATGCCCAGCTTGATCCAGGGACAGATCGATTGGTCTCAGGACCCTGAGGGCTTCTTCAAGCTCATCGCTGGCCCGGAAGCCGGTAACTACCGCATCAGCATCTCCAGCAAGACCGGTGGCACACTCGGTGTGAATACCCTAGTTCCGACCTTCAAGCTGCTCTACAGCCCCCCCCCTGCCGGAGACAGTCACCGATGGCATCTATCTCCTCATGGGCGACCTTCAGGATCGTGACCCGAAGCTGCCTCAGAACGACCCCACTACCTACAAACGCGGCTTTGCGCTCAAAATCGTTAAAAAGCCTTAGCCGTTACGATACGATCTCTGTTCCTCGCCCAGGATATGCATCGCTATTGAGTTTAGCTCTGGATGAGTCCTTAATGGCTCGTGCCGTGAAGTTCACAGGGGGCGCTTTATTATGATGTTATTTGATTTGGGGTGGCAGCTTTTGGTCATCCTGCTGCTTGTTTGTGCAAACGGCTTTTTCGTTGCGGCGGAGTTCGCCATCGTCAAGATCCGCGCCAGCCAGCTTCAACTCATGCTCAAGAGCGGGGACTGGCGCGTCCGCATGGCCCTGCGCGCAGTCAACAATCTCGATGCCTGCCTCTCCGCCACCCAACTCGGCATCACACTCTCCAGCTTGGGCCTGGGCTGGCTGGGAGAGCCTTTCCTGGCTCATTGGTTGGAGCCTCTTTTCGAGCGCTGGGGCATCGCGAGCGAGAGCTTCCGGCAGTCACTTTCCCTCGGCATTGCCTTCTCGCTCATCACCTTTCTGCACATCGTCTTGGGTGAGCTTGCTCCGAAGTCCCTGGCCATCCAGCGTCCCCGCGGCGTGTCTCTCTGGACCTCGGGTCCTCTGATGGTCTTTTACTACATCTTCTTTCCGATCATCTATGTCCTGAATGGAGCCGCGAATTTATTCCTGCGGCTCATCGGCCTGCGGTCGGCCTCCGAGAGCGAACACGCCATCTCCCCGGATGAACTCGAGTATGTCCTCAGCCAGTCCCGGCATGCCCACCGCAGTGACAATCTCATCAACAAAATCATGCTGCGCTCTCTGCGCCTGCGCGATGTGACGGCGCAGCAGATCATGCTGCCACGCAGCCAGGTGGTCGCCCTCTGGGCCGATCAGAGTATCGAGGCGAATTTTCGCATCGCGCAAAGCAGTGGGCATAGTCGTTACCCCATCTGCGAAGGGTCCTTGGACAATGTCATTGGCATGCTTCTGGTCAAGGAGTGGCTCTGGCAGGTGCAGGCTCTTGGTACCGATGCCTCGTTTCAGCCCCTGATTCGCCCCGTCCTCACGTTTTTTCAGAAGACTCCGCTCCCCTCGATGATTGAGCTTTTTCGCTCCTCGCGCAGTCACCTCGCCGTCGTCCTCGATGAAAATGAGCACATGGCGGGCATCGTGACTTTTGAGGATGCCCTCGAGGAAATCGTCGGGGAAATCCGCGACGAACTCGATATCGAGCGCGGCCCCATCTTTGAACTCACTGAGCATTCCATCGTCGTCGATGCTTCCCTCTCCATGCGCGAACTCCGCGCCGAAACGAGCTGGAATTTCGAGTTTGATCCCCACGAGACCATCGAGCGCTGGATCCTCCGCCAACTCGATCACCAGCCACGGCAAAACGAGGAATTCCGCATCGGCGAGTACCTCATCGTCGCCCTCCTCACCCACGCCGCCGGCCTCCGCCGTGTGCGCTTCACCAGACTCACTCCCGAGGAACTCGAAGAGATCGAAGAGAAGGAAAGCGAAGCCGAGGAGCCTTGAGTTTTGAATCAGGGCGCAGTCTGATATGAGCTTTACCTCACGGAGCAAACAAACGGTTCTCCACCACGCGCCACTTGTAGAATGTGTCCAATGTTCGCAGGTTGTCTATGTCAGCGTTGTTCCCTGCGTAATCTGGGATATTCGGATCGTTGGCATTGATGAATCGTTCAATGGATGTGGATCCGCGATATTCCCCGGTGACAATGCCTTCGCTTTCCTTCCATTTACTGGGACTAGCAGATGGAATGGTGCGCAGCGACTGGGCACGGAAGTGAACTGTGTAGGTGTTCGATTTTGTAGTCAGCCGTGGATAGAGTGTGGTGTAAATACGCTCGCGTAGGTTGTCTCCGGTCAGAGCGTTTTCTTTCCAAAAGCCTTCAGGATCAGCCATGCTGCTAACTGTGGCACCATCCAATTCCGGCACGATGTGAATATCGCAGATTTCCGTGGCAGATTTGAAAATTTCCCCCTTTTCGAATTTGCTTTGGAACTGCGCCAGTGTGGCACTCGTATTCACTGGCAGCCGGTATGTGACATTCCCGGCTTGTGTCACGGTCACATCTCCCGTGTAGAGAAGGCTGCGACTTTTGGGCACCACTCCCACCTTTTCTGACTTAAGCACGGCCCATAGCCCGGTGGATCGCTCAATATAGGTGAAGGGCATGATCTGATAATTCATGTTGATTTTTCCAGCCGTGGAAAATCGATCACTAATGGCATAAGGTTCCACCACAGGCATCCAAAACAGATCCAGTAGCAAGTGATCCCTTGGAGCCGTAAATCCAAAATGATTGGATTGAGGCCGGAAGAGAAGCGTACGCCATGGTACACCAGCCTTCACTCCCGACGGGAGTGATCCAAACATGGCGGGCGAGGGGATTTGGCGATTGGGGGAAAAGAAGGTTACTCCAACTTCTCCATAGAGGTTGTCATTGCCGATAGTGTCAAAATACGGAGTGCGGGTTGCCAGATCGGTGGTGATGTCTCCTTCATCTGGCTTGTTGACAAAAGCTCCGTCTCCAGTGTGAGCGATGCCATTGTCAAAGTCTCCACTTGTTTCCGGCGAGTTAGTGCTCGTTGCATTCGATGGGATGTCTGGCATGGCTCCTTTATTATAAGTGACTCCAGAAATGTATGTTCCAGCCGAGTCGTTGCCTGGCAGAGTCGTTTCCGACATTACTGAGCCACCTCGGTATCCCAGGCTAGCCGCCATGCGTCGGGTGGGATCGCTGTAATAACGGTGTGGGCGAAAAACATCGTCCCCTACTTCCTTGCTTGCCGCAATCAGCCGATAGTCCCCATGAACTGGCACGACAGAACGAATGGTGTCATACTCTGGGCGGATAAATGCTCCTTGCCAGTATGCTCCCCCCCCGGCAAAGGCAAAAACCCGGCTTCCAATCATCTCTAAGCGACCGGCTAATTTCTTGGTGCTGTCTGTTTCATGGGTGAGAGCCATACCTCCAGTTTTAGAAAACGTCCACCAGTTGTGGCCTCTGGTAATTCCTGGGAAATTGGTGGCCCCCGAGTTGGAGTTCGGTCCGTCGCGTGCCAGAGCAGGTGCGGGGAACGTTTCAGTCGGAAAATTTATGGTGATAGTCTGAATTAGTTTTGCCGCATCGGGCGCCCCGGTGGAGCTTCCGTACAATTTGACCGTCAGGGGGCCGTCACTGGTAAAATTCATTTCACCTGTAGAAGCATCAATTTTTATGGGCACTCCGAAAAATGGATAGGTGCTTCCGGAATCCCCAGGAAGGTTGCCTCGTGGAGGCGATCCCACCGCAAAACCAAAAAAGCGGTATGTAGGGTTGCCTCCTATCTTCAATAACTCATGAACACTACTTCGACTCTGGATCTTGGCTGAAAGTGGCGGATTGACGTCACTTGGGGAAAATAGGCTCTGTCCATTGACCTTCAGTCCGGATAGGCCCTCGATCGTGATCTGCATATCCGGGGCCATGGCGACGAACCCCTGCATCGGACTAAAGAACTCCGGCAGGATCATCGCTTGGATGTATTTTTCTCCTTTAGCCAGCGGCTGTTCGTTTTCTGCAAAAACCTTGTTTTTTTCGGGATCGTTGCTGCCCAATGCCTCGTCGGTTCCCGGAGTTGCGGGGTCATCGACATCATCGCCATCCGCATTGCAGATAAACACTAGAGCCAGCTCGGAAATGGTGTAATAGCGACCGATTCCCATAGTGGTCGAAGTGCCACTTACCCTTTGGGACGGAATCACCCAGCCATAGCCGTTGGGGGCATATTGGACACCCGACGTGGTTGTCAGGGAGTCAGTGAAATGCCTGCCCTTCGATGTCGTCGTTGTGCCCAGCAGGCTGTCCTGCAGGTTAGCCGAGCGGATGTAATCAAAAATCTGCGTTAGAATCTGATCCCGGTCCGCGGCGTATTTGTTTGCGAAGGATCCACCAAATCCCGGGACTTCTTGTCCGGTAAGATGCAGCAAATACTGATAGAGTTCTTCGTTTCGATTTATTCCAATGTCGTTGACGGGACTGTCTGCGTTTTCCCGCTGAAAAATATAAGAATAATAATTTGGTGAGCCTATTGCCCCCGTGGAAGCACAGAATGCGATCAGTCGATCAAAAGCCGTAGTGCGATCAGAGTTGGTCCCACCCATGGTATTTGTAAACTTAAAGATGGGCCAGGTGGCAACTCTTGGTAGATTAAAGAGATTGGTTTCCGGGGCGCGGCTGCGGGCCGTCAGAAAAAACTTTGCCTGTTCCAATCGGGATTTATCCAGGCCAACGGCGTTGGGATTTCTATCCGGTTGAAAGATCAACTCATCCACTGCCGTGTAAAGACGGTTGGACTTTAGGGACGCTGGCCCGGTGGCAATGGCGGTTCCTTGCATTGATCCCCCGTCGTTAATTCGGGGGGTCAGTTCATAAATGTCCTCCGGCTGTAGATCGGGAAATACCGCTGAGAGGCTTGTGGTCGCGGGATGTCCTGAGTACCTTTGAAATTCTTTCTGAGCTGGTTGGTATTTAGCTAATTTCTCCTCTTGGGGAGATTGAAGGCGCGGTGCGTCCCAATAGGTGCCTTCGCTCGCAGTATTGATGTTGACCTTGCAAGTGTCGTCGTCGGTCCAAAAGGCGATGCGGCCCACGATCGGGTTTTCCTTGCTAGCCTCACTCACCTTGACTGTGTCGCTGTCCTCGGCAACGGGCGCTACAATCTGTCCTTCTGCGAGGACATATAACCATCGCACCGGCATGGCGGCGTCTTCGAAGGCCTCGTCCTTGATGGCAAAGCCTTGAGCGGTATGGCTGGTTCCTAAGGATCTTGGATCCAGAATGGGATAAACTCCATTGGATGGAGCGTTGAGATCTACCCATAGGGAAGGATTGTCGGCCCATGTGGCGGGAGGCGTATCAGACGAGACGCCATTAGTGATTCCAGCCGTGCTGGTAATCATATCGGGGGCGGAATAAAGCTTGTACGCATTAAGCAGTTTTCCGGTGAGATCATATGTCCGGATCATGCCCGGTTGGGATGCCCACGCCACCTTCGACCCCCGCGTTGAGGCGGCGTTAATTTGTCCCTGCACGAGGTTCACCGTGCGGTCGGCTAGTTGTTGTGCTTGAACAGAGGCGCGGAAGCCTGTGGACGCCGTCACTTCGGTGCGGGAACGCAGTAAAAACCCCACGCTGAGGATGGTC
>Ga0351844_1229_pt1 | contig 17037 bp, 17 predicted proteins | sample TotcelHFGM3001L5_FD_206880 | JGI IMG/M metagenome (GOLD analysis project Ga0351844, IMG submission 206880) | Enriched cells from coal bed in the Powder River Basin, Montana, United States - Total cells FGM rep1 HSBNCT.FGM.300.1.L5 ... | reverse complement strand
GCAAACTGCGTCGCGACAATCTCCCCATCCCTTTCGCTCCTCAAGATTATCCGTCGGCAGCTTTTCCATTCGGGGAATACGAGATATAGTCAGAAAATAAATCCCTTATCTTAAGGAATTTAGGAATTAAAAAATTCCATTTCTAGATTTTTCCTGCGCTTCCGCTTTTTCGGATCCTATTTTGTCCGAATTTGAGGCTCTTTTTATCTTTATCCCACTGGATGTACTCACCGCACCACAAGTCAGGAAAAATATTTAATCTACTTATATAGAGTTATTTACATAGCATTAATGCTGAAGGTTTTTGGTTTCTCTTTATGAGAATCCACTTAAAAACCTATTTCCGACTAAACAATTGAAAAACAGGCATCTGGGAAGGCCTGTTTTTAGGGGTATTTACAGAGAGAAACATCTTTTTTGGAATTAATCCTTGCAGCCACCGATCTTTTGTTTACCAATTTGATAAACAAATAAACCGCCATGGCTATTCAATCCAAAACAGATCAGGAAATCCGGGCGCGTCATACAGAAAATCCGAAAGACGCCCTCGGCCTGCTGGCCCCCTTGATGGAGCTGAGTGAGCAATCATCCACATTGATTCTAGGTTTCGGCGGAGGGCAGCAGTCCATCCGTCAGGAAATGATTCCCTACTTTCACGTGTGCGGCCCCACGTCGGGACACGAACCAATCCGCGCTCTCATCATTGGCGGGTGGGTAGGCACAGAGTCCGAATCCTCATTCCTGGTGGCCCGGCTTGTCGCCGCCATTGAGCAGCAACTCCGCCTTGTCACAGGCATTGAGGTCACCGCCTATCCTGTGGCCAATGTCGAGGCCCACCGGGCTGGAGAGTTCCTCACGGCCAAACAACAGATCGAAGGCATTCACCTCTGGCAGGAATCCGCCTGCACTCACGTGCGGGTCCTGGAGAGGGAGTTGCAGCGCTACGACTACGACGTTGTTATCTTGCTTCGCGAGCGACTCGCCGCCTCCGATCTGAAGGCCGAGATCTGGCCCGGCACTCATGAGCAGTCCGTCATCCTTCAGGACGCCTTGGAGAGACTATCGCTTCACGCTCCTGCTTTCTCCTATCAAGTAAATCCCACGCAACCAGCCTTCGAACGCGCATTGACACCTCTACCAGGCGATGCCGCCCAACCGGCAGAGCTCATCATCGGCTTGGGATCAACGCACGAGGAAGACGGCCAGACCGATCTGGGCGTGGATATCCTCCTCTCAATCCTTCACGCCTTCCGGCAAGCCCGGCTAGAAGAAGTCCTATGACCACCCGCGCGGAAAAACTCGCCACGCCCTCCCTCAACGCCGACTCCGGTCGCAACGTCGATCAGGAGATCCTCCATGCCGTACACGATCTCGCCTTTGGCTCTGTCGAGATTGTCATCCATGACCATCGTGTCACGGAAATCAAGCAAGTCCGCCGCACCCGTTTCGACGGCCGCAAGAACGACCAATAAAACACTTTGCCAGCCAGATCACTGGAGGCTGCCTTAAACCATCTACCTGCCCACTGACAACCGGACCACTGGAGTAACGGCGCTAATAAAAACAAACTCAATGAAATCAATTCGTTATTCCCTGCTCGGTCTGGCGGCAGTTGCCACCACCGCGCTTATTCCTTCTGGAAGCGCCTATGCGCAGTCGGAAGAAAAATCGCTCCTTGGAGAATGGTGGGGTGGCCAATACGCCACCGGTAACTGGTTCGGCGTTCGCGACACCCTGGAAGATCGCGGCGTCAAAATCGGCGCCGAATGGAAGGCAAACTTCCTCTGGAACGTGGACGGTGGCTTGCAACAGCGCTTCGGCTACGACGACGAGTGGAAATTCCGCTTGAACGTGGACTTCGCCAAGCTCACAGGCTGGGATGCAATCGAAGGTCTTAGCGCCTACACCGATGTGCGTTACCGCGGTGGCGCCGGCGTCAACAAGTGGGTCGGAGCCAGCGGAAACTTCGCACCAAGCACCTTTCAAGGTGGTCGCTTGTGGCGTTTCGGCAATGCCTACCTGACCTATACGACTCCGGAACTCTTCGGCGTGAAGAAGTTCCTGACTCTATCGGCAGGTTGGCAGAACCCGACCGACATCTTCATCAATCAACCGCTCAGCAAGTTCTTCCTGAACAACACCTTCACCTCCGGTAAGGGTATCAGCGCCAATGGCATCCCCTGGGGTGGCAGCTATGGAGCATGGGGCGGCTATGGAAAAATCAATCCCGTGGATTGGTACTACGCACAGGGCGGTCTCTATCTGGCCATTCCCAATGCGAACAATACCAACAACCATGGCTTGAACTTCGCTGGTTACCAGATCGATCCAGAGCTCAATGGTCTCTACTTCCTGGCTGAGACCGGCTTCACTCCTAAGATCGGTCCTTCCAAGCTGGCGGGTAAATATGCCGCAGGCTTTATCTACTGGGGAGTGCAGAACAACTCCTTCCGGGGAGCGACCTACGACGAGAAAACTCTCGTTTACTTCCAGGTTGATCAGCAACTGTTTCGCGAGCCTTCACCCGAAGAACCCGCTCCTCTGCTGGCCAAAGGTCCCTCTGACGGCAAAGGCTCAAAGGAAGTCGTAGCCCCAAGCAAAGCGAAGCTAAGCGATCAGGGTCTCTACTTCTTCAGCTTGTTCAACGTAGCCCCCGAGTTCAACAACAACCTGCCCTTCTACTTCCACACTGGTTTGGCTTACAAGGGTCTCATCCCGACTCGTGATGCTGACCAACTCGGCGTGGCCTTCGCTTACGGCGACTACAGCTACATCAAGCAGGGAATCGATGCTGATCGAGGTCGCTCCGTCCAGACCTACGAAGCCGTCTTGGAATTCGACTACCGCATCCAGATCAACAAGTGGGCCTACGTGCAGCCCTCTCTCCAATACATCATTCGTCCGAATGGCACAGGCTTGACCCAGAACGCGACCGTTCTCGGTTTCCAGGCAGGCGTCACATTCTAAACTAAAAACTCTTCGATCGGTCCTCTGACCACTTTTGGACTCCCGCTCCGGCGGGAGTCCAAACCCACCTGAGCTCCGCACCAAACCAAAACTGAAATGAAAAAAATCTTTCTCAAAACAGCAACATTCGCCGCAGCGGTAGCGCTTACCGGCAGCGCCATTGCGAAGAACATCGAGCTACTGAATGTCTCCTACGATCCCACCCGGGAATTCTACGTGGACTACAACGCCGCCTTCGCCAAGTACTGGAAAGACAAGACTGGCGACACTGTCACCATCAACCAGTCCCATGGCGGATCGAGCAAGCAGGCCCGCGCCGTCATTGATGGACTGGAAGCTGATGTCGTCACTCTGGCTCTCGCCGCTGACGTGGATGCCCTTCACAAGAACGGAAACCTTGTCGCTGAAGATTGGCAGAAGAAATTGCCGGACAACAGCGCTCCCTATCAATCCACGCTGGCCTTCCTCGTCCGCAAGGGCAATCCGAAGGGCATCAAGGATTGGGATGATCTGGTGAAGCCGGGCGTTGAAGTCATCACTCCGAATCCGAAGACTTCCGGCGTTGCTCGCTGGAATTACCTGGCGGCTTGGGGTTACGCGCTAGAGAAGTACGGTTCTCCGGAGAAGGCTCGCGAATTTATCGCGGCGCTCTTCAAGAACGTTCCCGTCCTTGATTCCGGTGCACGCGGCGCCACCACGACCTTCACTGAACGCGGTATCGGTGACGTGTTGATCAATTGGGAAAATGAGCTCCTTCTTATCCAGAAGCTTCGTGGCAGTGACTTCGAGATCGTCGTTCCTTCGGTCAGCATCCTGGCAGAGCCCACCGTGGCTGTTGTGGACAAGGTGGTGGATAAGCGGGGTACTCGGGAAGTTTCTCAAGCATACCTAGAATTCCTGTACACGCCGGAGGGGCAGGAGATTGCGGCCAAGCACTTTTACCGTCCCAGCAACAAGGAAATCCTCGCCAAGTACGCTTCTCAATATCCGAAGCTGAAACTCTTCACCATCAATGATGTCTTCGGCGGATGGACGAAGGCTACCGACGAGCACTTTGCCGATGGGGGTAGCTTTGACCAACTCTATCAACCGGGCAAAAAGTAATTCATTCGTTCCCACAACCCAAACCCGCTTCTAAGCCATGGCATACTACGAAAACGTTGTCGCGTCTGTCGGACGCACTCCTCTCATCAAACTCAACCGGGTGTCAGCGGGATCTGCTGCCACGATCGCGATCAAGGGGGAATTTAACAATCCCCTTGGCAGCGTGAAGGATCGTATCGGCGCGGCGATGATCGCTGCGGCCGAAAAAGATGGTCACCTCACACCGAACACCACGATCATCGAGCCGACATCCGGCAACACCGGCATCGCGCTGGCTTTTGTCGCGGCGGCCCGCGGGTACAAGCTCATCCTGACCATGCCCGAGAGCATGAGCCTGGAGCGCCGTACCCTGCTGGCCCTGCTGGGAGCCAAGTTGGTCCTGACTCCGGCAGCCGAAGGCATGAAAGGTGCGATTGCCCGTGCCGAACAACTGCACGCCGAGACACCCGACTCCTGGATACCGCAGCAGTTCAACAACCCGGCCAATCCAGAAATCCACCGCCTGACAACGGCGGAGGAAATCTGGACGGACACGAACGGCAACATCGACATCCTCGTCTCCGCCGTCGGCACCGGCGGTACCATCACGGGTGTCGCTGAAGTCATCGGCTCGCGCAAAGCCAGCTTCGAGGCCATCGCCGTGGAGCCTGCGGACTCGCCGGTCATCAGCCAGACACGGGCTGGAGAGCCCATCAAGCCCGGTCCCCACAAGATCCAGGGAACCGGTGCGGGATTCGTACCCAAGAACCTGAATCTGGACATCATTAATGATGTAGTCCAGGTCACCAACGACGATGCCATCGCCACAGCCCGCAGACTGGCCCTGGAAGAAGGACTCCTCGTCGGCATCTCCACAGGAGCCAACGTCTGGGCCGCCCTACAGGTTGCCAACCGTCCTGAAAACGCCGGCAAACTGATCGTAACGATCGGTTGCTCAACCGGTGAGCGCTACCTCAGCACCGCCCTCGCCGAAGAAGCCCGTCGCAGCGTCCAAGCCTGATCCCATCCGACCGGAGCACGGAAGGAACTCCTTCCGTGCTCCCTCCCATAAATATGACCTCACTTTCCGACTCCCAAATTCAAGGCCTCCATGATCGCCCGAGAAGCATTCGCCCGCATCTCCAGGCTATCGAGGATATGGCCAAGGGATCGGACCGCCTTTTCAGCGCGCATCTGAATTACGCCGATGCCAAAGGCAACAGCCACACCATCCCCCGCTTCCTTTATGCGGGACCGGGCGACAGTTCCAATTACCTGCGCGTCGGAATCTTTGCCGGAGTGCATGGCGACGAAGTCTCTGGCGTGATCGCCGCACTTGAGCTGATCCGCCGCATTGCGAAAGACCCGGACCTGGTCCAGGGGTATGAGCTTTTTATTTTTCCCGTCTGCAATCCCACCGGATTTTCCGATGGTACGCGCCACGCCCGTGGCGGAGCCGATTTGAACCGCGAATTCTGGCGCGGCAGTGAATCCATCGAAGTGGTGCTCATCGAGCGTCAGTTGCTCAAGCTCCGCTTCAACGGCATCATTGCGCTGCATACCGACGACACGAGCGCGGGTCTGTATGGCTTTGTCAAGGGCCACCAACTGACACGCCACGTGCTCGAGCCCGCGCTCGATGCGGCCTCCACCATCCTGCCGAGAAACTACGATCGCAGCATCGACAATTTCCAGGCCAACAACGGCATCATCGAAACCGGCTATACCGGCATCCTCAGCGCGCCTCCCGGGCAGACGCCCAAACCTTTTGAGATCGTCTTCGAGACCCCCCATCACGCGCCCCTCGATCAGCAGATCGAAGCCCATGTCGTCGCGACCCTGACCATCCTCGACAAATTTCGAACGCTCATTTCCGAAGGCCAGAACATCTAGGCCTGATCGATTTTCCCATACTCTCACATGGCTAAACGAAAACACGTACTTCCCGGCTATGGGCTCACGATGGGATACACCTGGATCTATCTGGGAATCATCGTGCTATTGCCCTTTGCCGGACTTTTGCTGAAGACCAGCACCATAGGCTGGGAAGGCTTCTGGAAAACCGTCACGGCGCCGCAGGTGGTCGCCTCCTATAAGGTGAGCTTCGGCATTTCCTTCCTCGCTGCGTTGACGAACGGAGTCTTCGGGGTGATCGCCGCCTGGGTACTCGCCCGGTACGAATTTCCCGGTCGGAAGATCCTCGACGCCATCACGGATCTGCCCTTTGCCCTGCCGACGGCGGTGGCCGGCATCGCCCTGACTGCCTTGTACGGGCCGAACGAATGGATCGGACAATTCCTCTCGCCCTATGGGATCAAGATTTCCTTTACCCAAGCCGGTATTTTCATCGCCCTGACATTCATCGGCCTGCCCTTCGTCGTCCGCACGGTGCAGCCCGTCATTCTGGAACTTTCCGCGGAAGTCGAAGAAGCCGCGGCGACGCTGGGAGCCAATCGCTGGCAGACCTTTCGCCGCGTCATCCTTCCCGCGCTGCTGCCCTCCATCCTGACGGGTATCACGCTTTCCTTCGGCCGGGCCGTCGGAGAATACGGTAGCGTGGTCTTTATCTCCGGCAACCTGCCATTCCGCACGGAGATCACGCCGCTTATGATCGTTTCCAAACTGGAGTCATACGACTATAGCGGGGCGGCCGCCATCGGCTTCGTCATGCTGGTAGCCTCCTTTGCCATCGTACTGGTCAGCAACTCCCTCCAGGGATGGGACGCACGCCGGAGGGGGATCAACTAATATGGCTGGAGCTGTCACCACCTTCCCGACGCGGGCAACCGTCAAGGCCCGGCCTCGTCGCGCAAACACCGAGTCCCCAATCGTTCGCTCGACACTGATCGGCATCGTTGTCGTCTTCTTCGGGCTGTTCCTCGTCATGCCGCTCGTCGTGGTGTTCCAGGAAGCCTTCAAAAAAGGCATCGGAGCCTACTTCAACTCCTTCGTTGATCCCGCCACCCTACATGCCATCCAACTCACCCTGATCGTGGCCGCCATCTCCGTGCCGCTGAATACGATCTTTGGATTGGCTGCGGCGTGGGCCATCACACGTTTCCAGTTCCGAGGAAAGTCCCTCCTGACGTCGCTGATCGACCTTCCGCTCTGGGTGTCCCCCGTGATCGGTGGCCTGATCTACGTGCTGCTTTTCGGGCGCCAAGGCTGGCTCGGGCCGTGGTTGCTAGATCATGATATCAAGATCATCTTTGCCGTGCCCGGCATCGTGCTGGCGACCACGTTCGTCACGTTTCCCTTTGTGGCGCGAGGGCTCATTCCTCTCATGCAAAGCCAGGGACAGGCAGAAGAAGAAGCTGCGGCCACCCTCGGGGCGAATGGCTGGCAGATCTTCCTTCGTATCACCCTGCCAAAAATCAAGTGGGGCCTGCTGTATGGAGTGATCCTGTGCAACGCCCGGGCGATGGGGGAATTCGGAGCGGTCAGTGTCGTCTCCGGCCATGTGCGTGGCAAAACGAACACCATGCCTCTCCATATCGAGATCCTGTACAACGAATACCACTTTGCCCCCGCCTTTGCCGTGGCCTCGTTGCTCTCCGTCCTTGCCCTCCTGACCCTACTCCTGAAAACGCTTGCGGAATGGCAGGCTGCCAAGCAACTCGCAGCCAGCTCCGAAGCCATCAACCCCTAAAGAATCTCATGAGCGTCGAAATTCAGAAAACCCTCAAAAAATTTGGCAATTTCACTGCGGTCAACAATGTGGACCTCAAGATAGAAACCGGAGAACTCGTTGCCCTGCTGGGACCAAGCGGGTCCGGCAAGACCACGCTGCTGCGCATCATCGCGGGGCTGGAATTCCCCGATGAAGGAGAAATCAGCTTTGCCGGCAAGAATGTGACAGAGAGCAGCGCGTACGAGCGCAAGGCAGGCTTCGTATTCCAGCACTACGCCCTCTTCAACCATCTCTCGATCTACGAGAACATTGCCTTCGGCCTGCGCGTGCTTCCCCGAAAGCTCCGCCCCAGCGAGGATGTCATCCGTGCCCGAGTGCAAGAACTGCTGAACGCCGTTCAACTTCCCGGGCTCGAAAAGCGTCTTCCCACGCAACTCTCCGGAGGCCAACGCCAGCGCGTCGCCTTTGCCCGGGCCCTAGCCATCGGCCCGCAGGTGCTCCTCCTCGACGAACCCTTCGGGGCCCTCGATGCCAAAGTGCGAAAAGAACTCCGGCGCTGGCTGCGTGAGTTCCACGAAAAGACGCACCTCACCACCCTCTTCGTCACGCATGATCAAGACGAAGCCTTCGAAGTCGCCGACCGTGTGGTGATCATCGACAAAGGCATCATCCAGCAGGATGGAACGCCGGATGAAGTGCGAACCAATCCCGCCAACAATTTCGTCAGCGAATTCCTCGATCTCGAATCCGTACTCGTCTGATCCCGACTCCTTAAAAAGCCATAGATTTTTTCATACCAGCAGATCGCTGACCAGACCACTGGAGGCCATCGCAACCGACCCATTGCGTTATGTCCTCAGTCAATCTCGAATCCATTCCCTACGCCGACGTTCTCGTCATCGGGGGAGGTACAGCCGGAGCCGTCGCGGCGATCAAAGCCAAAGAAGCCTTACCGGAGGGAACCGTCATCCTCCTGGAGAAGGCGAACGTCAAACGGAGCGGAGCCATCGCCCTTGGCATGGACGGCGTCAACAACGCCGTCATTCCCGGCCATGCCACACCTGAGCAATATGTGAAGGAAATCACGATGGCCAACGACGGCATCGTGAATCAAAAGGCCATCCTGGCATATGCCGAAGAGAGCTTTGGCATGATCCAGGAACTCGAAGCCTGGGGCGTCAAATTCCAGAAGACACCCGGCGGCGACTATGATGTCAAAAAGGTGCATCACAAGGGCAGCTACGTGCTCCCGATGCCCGAGGGGTACGACATCAAGAAGATTCTCACGCGAAAGATCCGCCAGGTCGGAGTCAAAGTCGAGAATCGCGTCATGGCCACCCGAGTCCTGCTCGACCAAGGACGAGCGGCGGGAGTAATGGGCTTCAATGTGCGCACCGGAGAATTTGCCATCATCCGAGCCAAAGCCGTCATCCTCTGCTGCGGAGCCTGCGGACGGCTGGGGCTGCCCGCATCCGGCTACCTCATGGGGACGTACGAGAATCCCTCGAACGCCGGAGACGGCTACGCCATGGCCTACCATGCGGGAGCCGAACTGACGAACATCGAGTGCTTCCAGATTAACCCTCTCATCAAGGACTACAATGGTCCCGCATGCGCCTATGTGAGCGGCCCCTATGGTGGCTTCACCGTGAATGCGCATGGCAATCGCTTCATGCTCTCCGACTACTGGAGCGGGCAGATGATGTGGGAATTTTACCGCGAACTGAACAGCGGCAATGGTCCCGTTTACCTCAAGATGGATCACCTTGCTCCCGAGACCGTGGGAGAGATCGAGGAGATCCTCCACACCACCGAGCGGCCCAGTCGTGGACGCTTCCATGCCGGCCGAGGCAAGACCTACGGCACGCATCCGGTGGAGATGTCCATTTCCGAAATCGGGCTCTGCAGTGGCCATAGTGCCTCCGGGGTCTGGGTCAATGAGCGAGGCGAAACGACCGTGCCCGGGCTCTATGCCGCCGGCGACATGGCCTCCGTCCCCCACGGGTACATGCTGGGGGCCTTCACCTATGGAAAAATATCGGGACGGAATGCCGTTGCCTATGCCGAGTCGGTCTCTGAACCAGAGATCGATGAGGCGCAAGTGCAGGCTGAGCGGGTGAGAGCGCTCAGTCCGCTATCGCGGGCCGGCGGCATTCCGCCCCATCAATTCGAGTATAAAATCCGTCGACTGGTGAACGACTATCTCCAGCCGCCCAAGTCCACGAACCGGCTGAACAAAGGACTCGAGTACTTCCTGCGCGCCGAATCCGAACTTGAACATGTCGGAGCCAGTGACCCGCATGAACTCATGAGGGCGAATGAAGTCTCCTTCATCCGGGATTGCGCCGAGATGGCCGCACGAGCCTCCCTCTTCCGCACGGAAAGCCGGTGGGGCTTGTATCACTATCGTCAGGACTATCCCGAGATGGACGACGCCAACTGGTTTGTCCACGTCAACCTCAAGAAATCGGCCGAAGGAGAAATGCATCTCTTCCGACGCCCCGTGGAGCCCTATGTCATCCCACTGGATGAGGAAGAACTCCGCACCTACCACAATCTCCGAATCGAGACCGCTGTCGCATGAGCCAGAAAACCATAGTTGCCGGCAAACTGAAATTTTCCTCTGAATGGGAGGCTGCCCAAACCGCCAAAGTCGTGCCCAACCGGCAGACGACGCGCGTCTTCGACGTGCCGGTGGTGGTGGATGAGAGCCGCTGCATCCAGGGATGCCATATCTGCGTCGAATCCTGTCCTGTGGACTGCCTGGCCATCGATCCCGCCACGCGCAAGTCCCACATGAAATATGACGATTGCTGGTATTGCCTCGCCTGTGAAGTGGACTGCCCAACCAACGCCATCACCGTAAAAATCCCCTATCTTATTCGATGAAAATACATTCAGAGCCCGGAGCCGATCCTTCCAAGGATGCGAACCGGGATGTCTTCCTGTTGCTGGCCGAGAGCCTCGACAACGGAGACGTGCTGCCCACCAAAGACCTGGTGGAGTATCTCACCCATCCCGAGTCGGCCATCCGCAAGCTGGCGCTTGAGCATCTGGAATCTTCCAGCGACGCCAGCGCCATCCCGGCCCTGCTTGCCGCCGCCGACGACCAGGATGACGAAGTCGCCATCGGAGCGCAGGAAGTGCTCCGCGCCTTCCGAGGCTCCGCCGCCAATAAAGCCCTGATCGCCGGACTGGCCTCCCCGTCCCCCCGCACACGCATCGCCGCCGTCATCGCCCTGCGCGAGCGGAAAGTGGAAGCCGCCTTGGAATGCCTCATCCTGCTGCTCGGAGACCGCGACCCGGAGATCCGGCGAGAGACAGTGCTGACGCTGGCGTACTTCCGCAGTCCCGATCTCATCCTGGCCCTGCGGTCCGCCCTGCGGGACGACCATGCTGTCGTGCGAAGAGCCGCCGTGGGCGCGCTCATCGAGTTTAAAAACGCCTTCGTGTATGAAGACTTGCTGATCGCGCTGCGCGACGAGGACTGGAAAGTCCGGCAGGCCGCAGCCATCGGCCTCGCCCACTTCCCCCTGGAAGCCACGATCTCCGCCCTCAAAGAAGCCCTCGACGACCCGAAGTGGCAAGTCACCAAGGAAGCCCTGCTGAGTCTGGCCCGTATCAACGCCAGAGCCGATCGACAGGTGTACAAACTCCTCCATCACACTCTGGCCGACATTCGCATAGCCGCAGCCACGGCCCTGGGACAGTCCAATGATCCCGGAACAATCCCCTGGCTCAACTCCGCGCTGAACGATCCCGATAGCGGCGTCCAGAAAACCGTCAAGGCCGCCATCAACCGACTCTCCGCCATCCAGAACGAAACCAACACCCTGTAGGGCGGACGCCCTCATCCGCCAACAACCCCAACCACCATCCACCAATGAAAACTCGTTTCCTGGTCACCGCGGCTGCCGTCGCAGCCCTCTCCACCCTCGCGCAGGCGCAGGACTCCCTGCTGAACGCATCGTATGATGTCTCGCGAGAACTCTACAAAGCCATCAACCCCGCCTTTTCCAAGCAATACAAGGAACAGCATGGAAAAGACGTGGAAGTCAAACAGACCCATGGGGGGTCCTCCAAGCAGGCCCGCGCCGTGATCGAGGGGCTGGAGGCTGACGTCGTCACCTTCAACACCTCCTCCGACATCAATGCCCTGGTCGAAGCCGGAAAGGTCTCGCCCGAGTGGAAATCCAAATTCCCGCACAACGCCTCACCGTACACCTCGATCTCGGCCTTCATCGTGCGCAAGGGCAACCCGAAAAACATCAATGACTGGGATGACCTGATCCGTGACGACGTCAAGATCGCGCTCGTGAATCCGAAGACCGGCGGCAATGGTCGCTATACCTTCCTCGCGGCTTACGGCTATGCGCTGAAGAAATTCAACGGCGACCAGGAAAAGGCCAAGCAGTTCCTCAACAAGCTGTATCAGAATGTGCCGGTCCTCGACACTGGTGGACGTGCAGCGACGACCACCTTTGCCCAACGCGGCATCGGTGATGTGCTGGTCACCTTCGAAGCCGAGGTGAAGTTGATCGCCGAAGAATTCGGCGCTGACAAAGTCGAAATCGTCGTGCCGTCCGTGAGTGTCGAAGCGGAATTCCCCGTGGCCACGGTCGATCCCGTGACCGCCAAGCGTGGCACAGCCGACCTGGCCAAAGCCTACCTGGAATACCTCTTCACCGAGCCCGCGCAGGAAATCATCGCGTCACTCTACTACCGGCCGCAGTCTCCCGAAGTGGCGAAGAAGTATGCCGACCAATTTGTCCAGACAGACTTGGTCAATGTAAAGGAAGTCTTCGGCGGGTCCGACAAGACGAAGGCCTTCTTTGTCGATGGCGGTCTCTTTGACGAAATCTACGCCCTGCACAAAAAATAAAACGCGAGGGGAAGAATATCTCCTCCCCGCACGGCCTCATGGCACCCGGTTTTCACGGCTAACGTGAGACCGGGTGCCATGCCATTTTCCTCCGACGTGACAAACCAGCCCACACCGAGAACACGCCGCCACATCCTGCCCGGATTTTCCCTCAGCCTGGGGTATACGCTCTTCTATCTGGGGCTGATGGTGGTGTTGCCCTTCGGAGCCTTGCTGCTCAAGGGAACGGCCATGACGGGGGCGGAGTTTTGGCATCATATCTCAAGTGAGCGGGCGGTGGCGTCCTACCAGTTGACGCTGCTCAGTGCGCTGGGGGCGGCGGCGGTAAATGCCGTCTTCGGCGTCTGGATCGCGTGGATCCTGGTGCGCTATGAATTTCCTGGCAAGAAGGTCATCGACTCCCTGGTGGACCTCCCCTTTGCTCTACCCGCGGCCGTCGGCGGCATCGCGCTGACCGCCATCTATGCCCCGACCGGCTGGCTCGGCCAATGGCTGTATCCCCTCGGCATCGAGACGGCGTACTCCCCCATCGGCGTGACCATCGCGATGCTCTTCGTCGGGCTGCCCTTTGTCGTCCGCTCGGTCCAGCCTGTGCTGGCGGAGCTGGAATCCGAAGTGGAAGAAGCCGCGTACACTCTAGGAGCCACGGCCGGGAAACGGTTCCGGCTCGTCATCTTCCCCCTGCTCCTGCCGGCCATGCTGACGGGCTTTGCCCTCGCCCTGGCGCGAGGCATCGGCGAATACGGAGCGGTCATCTTCATCTCCGGGAATCTGCCGCTGAAAACCGAAGTCGCCTCACTGGCCATCGTCATCAAGCTCGATCAGTATGACTATGCCGGGGCCACGGCCATCGCCATCGTGATGCTGGTGGCGGCATTTGTCCTCCTGCTCACGGTCAATCTCCTGCAAGCCTGGACGCGCTTTTACGAAAGGAAGATGTCATGAATGCAAAACGTGCCGCCAAACCCGGACGCGCCGGGTGGTTCCTGATCGGGGGAGGCGTGCTGTACCTGATCGGCTTCCTCTTCCTGCCGCTGGCCGCCGTCTTTGTGGAGGCCTTTGCCAAGGGAGCGGGGCACTTCTGGGAAACGCTGCTGCACTCCGAGACGAAGGACGCCATCCTGCTCACGCTCCTCTCGGTGGCTGTCGCGGTGCCGCTGAACCTGGTCTTCGGCGTGATGGCCGCGTGGGCACTGACGCGCTTTGAGTTTCGCGGCAAACAGGTCCTGATCACCTTAATCGATCTGCCCTTCTCCGTGTCGCCGATCGTGGCGGGGCTCGTGTTGATCCTGGTGTATGGGCAGAATGGTCTCTTCGGCGGGTGGCTGGAGAGTCACGGCCTTAAGATCATCTTTGCCAAGCCGGGAGTGATCCTGGCGACGATCTTTGTCACGCTGCCCTTCGTGGTGCGGGAGTTGATCCCGCTCATGCAGTCCCAGGGGCGCGATGATGAGGAAGCGGCTCTGACGCTGGGGGCGAATGGCTGGCAGATCTTCCGGCTGGTGACATTGCCGAATATCAAATGGGGCCTGATCTACGGAGTGATCCTCTGTAATGCGAGGGCGATGGGGGAATTCGGAGCGGCCTCGGTGGTCTCGGGATTCATCCGGGCGGAGACGGTCACCCTGCCATTGCAAATCGATATCCTTTTTAATGAATACAATGCGGCGGGAGCTTTTGCCTGCGCGTGCCTGCTGGCGCTCGGTGCACTGGCCACGCTGCTGCTGAAATCTGTCGTCGAACGCCGTAGCGAAGCTGATCGCAACCTATCCTCCGCCGGGTTACAAACGATCAGCGTGGAAAGGAACTCATGAGTGTACACATCCAGAAAATCAGCAAGAATTTCGGCCGGTTTGCCGCGTTGCGCACGATCGATCTCGATGTGCCGTCGGGGGAGTTGGTCGCGCTGCTGGGGCCCAGCGGATCGGGGAAGACCACGCTGCTGCGCATCCTGGCGGGGCTGGAAATCCCGGATAGCGGCACGGTGCTCTTCGATCAAACGGATGTGACGAATCAATCCCCCCGGGAGCGCAAGATCGGGATGGTGTTTCAGCACTATGCGCTCTTCCGAAACATGACGGTGGCGGACAATGTGGGATTTGGCCTGCGGGTGTTGTCCCGGAAGAATCGTCCGCCTGCGGCAGAGGCCCGCAAGAAAGTCGATGAGCTCATCCATCTGGTGCAACTCGATGGGCTGGCGGCGCGCTATCCCTCGCAACTCTCGGGTGGGCAGAGGCAGAGAGTGGGACTGGCACGGGCTCTGGCGACAGACCCGGAGGTGTTGCTACTGGATGAGCCCTTTGGCGCGCTGGATGCGCAGGTGCGCAAGGAACTGCGGACGTGGCTGAAGAACCTCCACAAGCGGCTGCATGTGACGAGCATCTTCGTCACGCACGATCAGGAGGAAGCGCTGGAAATCGCGGATCGCATCGTGGTGCTGCATCAAGGGCAGATCCAGCAGGTGGGGCCTCCGGCGGAGGTGTACAACTCGCCGAAGTCGCCTTTTGTGGCGCGGTTTCTGGGGAATGTGAGCATCCTTGAGGCGGTGGCAAATCGCGGGGAGATCCGCATCGAGGGGACGGCGCTCACCCAGAATGCAGAGGTGGCCGACGGACCGGCCTCGGTCTATATCCGGCCTCATGATATCGAGATCGTGCCGGAAGGCAGTGAGGGCAGTGTACTGCCTGCGACGCTGACCTCCATCGACGCGGTGGGAGGGCTGCTTCGCATCAGCGCAGAGACCAAGGGAGGGCAGGCTTTGCACCTGGAAATCCCGGCTCTGGCGGCGCGAGACAAGGCGCTGGAAGCGGGCCAGACGGCCCTGCTGAGACTGCACTCGCCGCATGTCTTCAGCGGGAAAACGGAGGCTTAAGTAAATTTTTTAAAAAAGATACGGCAAAATCGTTTGACAAATAACGACCAATATTATCGTATATAAATCCTGCGCCACACCGGACCACTGGACTCGCGCGAAAACTCTTCAAAGAAGTCCCGGTCATGAAAATCCATCCATCCCAGTCATCGGCTGAAATAAGAGCCGAGAGAGAGCGTCCAGCGGACGCGGGGGATGCCGCTTTGGAGCGGAGTGGTGCCGATTATGTTGTCTCCTTGCGTAATTTACGCCGGGGCAGCGCGCATGTTGAAACCGAGCGTCGGCAAGAAGCGCCCGGTGCGTTGTCACGGAAAGGCAGCACTCCGCCCCGTCCTTTACCAAGAGGGGATGTCGCGACGGCATTCCGGAAAGAGCAGTCACGATGTCAGGTGCGGTTGTCCGATCAACCGACCGGCCCTGCGGGAGCCGGTAATCAGGATCTCACGGAGAGGTCCTTCCTAAAACACCTTCATCACATCACTCTTTCCATGCCTACTTTAACTTCTGAAACTTATGAAACCACCCAGGAAATCCTGGAGAGTCTGCAAATCAGCCTCCGCCTGGGGGAACGTCTTCCCGTCGAAACACTGACGGGGTATCTGCATCATCGTAACAGCACGATCCGAAAATTTGCGATCGAGTTGCTGGAGTACTCCAATGATCCGGCGAGCATACCGGCCCTGCTGGAAGTGGCGGCCGACGGCGACATCGAGGTCAGCATCCTGGCCAGCGAGGTGATCACGTCCTTTCGCCATCTGGAGGCGATCCCGCGCCTGATCGAGGGCTTGCGCCACGAGAGGGCGGAAGTGCGGCTCTCGGCGGTGAATGCGCTGCGTGATCGACGGGCGGTGGCGGCCATCGAGGGGCTGCTGATCACCCTGAATGACAGCGAGCCGGAGGTGCGGCGCCAAAGCGTGCAGGCGCTGGGCAAGTATCGCCGAGGGGAATTGCTGCCGGCGCTGAGGCGGGCTTTCCGTGATGAGTCGCCGTCCGTGCGACGCACAGTGGTGGCGGCGTTTGCGGACTATGAGGCGGCCTTTGTGCTAAGCGATCTCACGGGTGCGCTGCGCGATGCGGACTGGCAGGTCCGGCGGGAAGCGGCGGCTGCATTGTGGCGTTTTCCCGAACCGGAAGCGGTGGCGGGCTTACGCACGGCGCTCTTTGATTCCGTCTGGCAGGTGCAGCGCGAGGCGGCACTAAGCCTCTCGCGGCTCAAGGTGGACGGCGGCGAGGATGTCGCGAATTTTCTCCTGCATGATCTGGCGGCGATGCGTATCGCCTCGATCATCGCGCTGGCGGCCTCGGGAAATCCCTCGTGGGCTGCGCGTATCGAACCTCTCCTGAACGACCCGGACCCGGGAGTTCAACAATCCGCCCGTCGAGCTCTTGAACGACTGGCCTCTTTTAAAACTCAACTCATCGAACTCTAAATGAAAATCACCATAGGACTCTTATCCCTCGTGCTGGGCATCAGCTCGGTATTTGCCGGGGAGACAATTCGCATTGCCATCGGCACGCAAGACACGACGACCAACACCGCAGCTGGGGGGCCCGTGCCGCGGGAGCTGAAGTTGCTGGAGAAATATCTGCCGACGGACGGCA
>Ga0351844_1225_pt1 | contig 17422 bp, 20 predicted proteins | sample TotcelHFGM3001L5_FD_206880 | JGI IMG/M metagenome (GOLD analysis project Ga0351844, IMG submission 206880) | Enriched cells from coal bed in the Powder River Basin, Montana, United States - Total cells FGM rep1 HSBNCT.FGM.300.1.L5 ... | reverse complement strand
AGGTGCGGGAACGTCACCTTCCGCGGGCATTTGGACCGCTTGCGCCGGATCGGCGAATGGATCCGCAGCGTCCGCCGGAGCGGCTGGCGTGGCGGGTGCGCCGAACGGGTCTGCGCCCTGCTGCACAGCAGGAGCAGGGACCGGGTCGCCGGGACCCGCCGCGGGCTGAGGTGCGGGAGCCCCGGCTCCGGCTGCGAACGGATCGGTGTCATCGGGCCGCGGCGGCGGTTGGCGGGACGCGCCGGGCGGAGCTGCGGGCGATTCGCCGCGCAATACGTGCGGCTCGTTGCGCTGCATCTGCTCGTACCGCTCGCCCCGTTCCTTGGCATCCTTCAGTCGCACGGCCAACCGCGCGGAATACCGATGCTCCTCCAACTCCAGCCGCTGACTGCCCTGCACGCGCTGCAACGCCAACCCGATGTTGATCTGGACTGCTGCTCCTGACGCTTCGAGTTCCGCGCCCCGCTGGTAATCAGCTTCTGCTTCGTCGGGCCGCCCCAGCTTGGCAAAGGTCAGACCGCGGAAATAGTAACAGCGAGGATCCTGGCTCCCTTGATCGATCGCCGTACTGAATAGCTCGTGCGCCTGGTCGTGCTTTCCGGCGAAGTATGCGTGGACCCCTTGACCGTACATCTCCTGCAGCAGCGAATCTTGAGCCTGACTGGCTGAAGTGCCCGGTCCTAGCATCAGTAGGACGGCGATCCCGAATGCAATGCTCCTGGCCATAAACCCACTCCCGCGATTAACGTTACTGGTCCCCGAGATACGCCTGAATGCTCCACCCTAAGTACCGCGTGATACAGCGACCACCAGCCGCCCGCCACAAGTCTCACTACATTGTGTACAGGCCGCTCGAACGAATCAAACGGTTCCTGAGGAACAATCCGCTCTATTGTTAATTATCTAATTTAACAATCGGACGGCAAATTGGCTATCATCCGTCTGAGGAAAATGCTCTCGCAAGCCGTACTACGACCGATCCGGGCTAATGGCAAAGAATCGTCGAGACGGAACGTCCAAGTTCCCAGGATGAGAAAAAAGTCGCGTTTTTTGGCCTATAACGCCTTTGTCCGTCGTTCAGATTGAGAAAGCAATTCCGATCGTTCAGTCGTCCCCCAATTTGGCGAGTGCCTCGCGAGCCAATCGCGCCAATCGAGCATCTCCGTTTTGAGTTGCGAGATGCAAAGCGTGCCGCGCGGACACCGCCGCGCCGCCCATCTGCCCGATCGCCCAGACCGCCCGTTGTCGAACCGCGGCCTCGGGATCCGCGTCCAGCACGCAGCTCAACGCGCCGACAACCTGCGCAGCGGGTTCGCCCACGCGGCCTAGCAGCGTCGCGGCCCAATAGCGAACGTCTGGCCGGCCGTCCGTCAACAACTCGCCCAGCGCCGCCACGTCGTCGGCGTCAGGAGCCCCCAGTTCCTCCAAAGCGGCGACCGCCCACTCGCGAACCTGTTCGTCGTCATCGCCGCTGGCGCGAGCCAGCGACACGGCGGCGGCCGCATCCGGTGCCAGTGCCAGACGCTCTGCGGCGTTACGCCGAAGCGTGATTTCGGCCGAGTCTAATTCGCCGATGAGCTGCGAAATGTCCATGCTTTATCCCGGCGCGCCATGATTTGTCCCGGCGTGATCGGATGCGAGGATGCTGGGAATTCGTTCCAGGTCGAGCTTTGCCTGCGGGATGGCTTCGTCGCTGGCCAGCAACTCGTCGCAACAGGCGTGCAGATCTCTTAACAGGCGTTCGAGGTCGATCCCCAGACACGCGGGCCGATAGGGTTCCAGATAGTTGCTGCCGGTGATGCACAGCTTCCTGGCCCCACGTGTATTGCCATTGCGAAAATGATGCAAGCACACGGCCACCTGGATCAAGCCCTGATAGAAGTGACGCGAAGCTCCATGGTCGTCCCGCCAGATGTCCTCCCACACTTCGTGGGCTTCAAAAAAGGCGCGGCGGTTGAAGCACCGGATTCCTTCCTGAAATCGCGGGTCGTCCGCAGCAGATTCCATCGCACCAGCCTCCGTTACGCAGGAGAAGAAAAACTGAATTTAGATTTTGTTCCGGCGGGCGTCAAGCTTCCCAGTCAGGCTTCATGTCACAAACTGGCAAACGAGCGGGCAACTTGGTACAGTGAGAGCAAGCCTCGGATGGAAAGCCGAGGCAAAACCGGGTCGCTTTCCTTTGCCACGCGAATCCTCTGCCGAGAATGCGTCGTGCCAAGGGCGGCTGCAAGTTGATTTCCGCAGGGCAAAGGTGTCGTTTTATGGCAGCTCAATGGTATTGCTTGATCGGCCAGCAGCAATACGGTCCGTTCACGAGTGAACAGATTCGGCAGCTGGTTCTGCAGGGACAACTCCAACAGGAGCACTTTGTCCGCACTGAGACGGACAGCCGATGGACGTCGGCGGGCGATCTGCCGGGCCTGTTTCCTCCGTCCCCGGCCGTAGCGACCCCGCCATCGGCTCCGTCGGTGACGCCCAAGCCGAAGAAGCAACGCGTGGCTCCAACCGTGTCGATTCCATCAACGTCATCATCACCAACGGCTCAAGCTCCCGCCGTCGTGCCCTCTGCGACACCCGTGGCGGCTCCGCCGACAGCTGTGCCGGTAGCGGCTCCCGTGGCCGCCGTGCCCGTGGTGACCGCGGCGCCCGTTGCCGTGGCAACTGCAGCGGCACGCCCCGTGGCGGCGGCGCCCCGAGCGGCCGTCGCGATGCCCGCCGTCGCGCCGGCCGAGCCTGGTCCGGCGCCCCCCCGTGCTGCAAACGCCCGGGCGGCTGCCGCGGCCCGGCCGATCCCCCTCAATCCCGTCAGCCCACCCGCACCGGCGTCGGGAGCAGCGCGGGGCCCAAGCGGCGAGCACGGACAAGCTCTTGGAAAGCGGTCTGGGCGGAAGAGTTCACAATTGGTTGTCGGCGGTCTGGGGGCAGCCCTGCTGCTGCTGATTATCGTGGCGGTGGTCGTGTTGAATCGCAGTCCAAGCACTGGTCCGGACGTACGCCGAGGCACGGCGTCGTCCAGCGATCCCGGCGGGGATCCTGAGATCGAAACATCGACGGTGACGGCGGCGGGCGGTGAAGCGCCCGAGATCGCGGATCCTGTCCAAGCCCTCACGCCCCCTGCCCAGGAGGCAGGCACGCCGAAGAAAGCAGCGGAATTCCCACCTGTGGGCAAATGGCTGGTAGCGGGTCGCCAAAAGGGAGGCCTGCGAGAGGTTGTGCGGCTGGCCGTGGGGAATGTCTGGCGGGAATCGGCCGACGGAAAGCCGGACGTCTTGAACGTCGAAATCCAAGTCACCAACCTTTCGCCCGGCGATCCGTTGGATTTCTCCGGCTGGCGGCTCGACGTGCAACCTGATCCGAAATTGCGGGCGGTCATGGCCGACGACGAGGAAAACGTGCTTACGGCGACGCCCCCTCGAACAGCAGCCAAACGTCCGCCGGCACGCCGCCGCATCGATCCCGGCCAGTCCGAGACGGAACTGCTGTGCTTTCTGTTGCCGGAACGCGATGCGGAGCAATTTCGGCTGGCGCTGCCCTACGCAGTCGTAGGACAGGTCGGATACCTGGGGTTTGAATTGCCCGCCGAAATCATCCGGGGGCGGCCACCCGGCGAGGAGGATGTGGCAACGAAAGAACCGCCCACCGTCACTCCCGAAACGCTGCTGCCCGCCTCGGAAATGCCCTCGCCGAAACCGGGCGAACCGGAGACGATCGGCGATTTGCGAACGGAGATCAAGCGCAGCGCGGATGCTCCGGCCGACCCGGTGAACGACCTGCCGAAGCCCGCTGCAGACGACATGTCAGGAACAGAGAACGAGCCGAAAAAAATCCCCGACATCCGCAAATTGATTGAGGATGAGGAACAGGAAATGGAGCCGACACAGGAACGGGAGCCGAATGAGAAACCGCCGCTGGCGAAGCCCGAGTCGCCATGACGGCTTCGCAGGAGACACCGCTTGAAAACGTTGGTCACCGGCGCCGGGGGATTCCTCGGCTTGTATTTAGTCGAATTGCTGTTGGCGCGCGGCGACCACGTGCGGGTGATCTCCCGGCAGCGATATCCGCAACTGGATCGTTCCGATGTCGAGGCGATTCAAGGGGATTTGCGGGACGCTCAAACAACGGCGGACGCTTGCCACGGCATCGATGTGGTCTATCATGCCGCGGGGGTCGCCGGGATTTGGGGGCCGTGGCAGCATTACTACGGCATCAACACGCTGGGCACTCAGAACGTGATCGCCGGTTGTCTCCAACACCGCGTGCCGAAATTGGTTTACACCAGCAGTCCCAGCGTAACCTTTGACGGCGGCGACCAAGAAGGAGTGGACGAATCGGTGCCTTATCCCGATCGCTGGCTTTGTCACTATCCGCACACAAAAGCGCTCGCGGAGCGACAAGTGCTGGCCGCCAACGGCCACGACGGCTTGCTGACGTGTTCGCTGCGTCCGCATCTGATCTGGGGCCCTCGGGACAAGCACCTGATTCCTCGATTGCTCCAACGGGCCGGCAAAGGCCAGTTGCGGCGTGTCGGCGATGGAACGAACTTGATCGACATGGTTTACGTAGAGAACGCTGCGCGGGCTCATTTACAGGCCGCCGACGCGTTAGAGCCTGGATCGCCGGTCGGAGGGCGAGCGTATTTCATCAGTCAGGGCGAACCCGTGAACTGTTGGGCATGGATCGACGAAATCCTCGCCTTGGCAAAGATTCCCCGCATCGCGAAATCTATTTCTTTCACCGCAGCGTGGAAGATCGGCGCTGTTTTGGAGTCGGGTCACCGTCTATTGGGCATCGCCAGCGAACCGCGAATGACCCGGTTCCTGGCGGCTCAACTGGCAAAACATCACTACTTTGACATCCGGCGTGCCAGGGAAGATTTTGGCTATACTCCGCAGATCTCCACGGCGGAAGGGATGAGGCGATTGGCGGGTCACTTCAGATGCGAGCGTTAGCGGCGTCGCAGCCCAGGCCGCCAGCCTGTGGAAAATTCGTGATGGGTGGGAATTTCATTCCGCCCGAACGGTCCGTAGATAATCCGCTCTGATGGCCGCCGCCGACGGTTATCGGACGCTCGTCCGGAGAATTCGGCGGCTACCGCCGCTTGCCAATCCGCGGGAAAGTAGGTACTTTTTGGTGTCTTAACACAGGAGCACACATTGGAAATGATCGCTACGACCGGGCCGAGCCGGTTGCCGGACAATCAGCGAGTGGTAATTACCGGCGTGGGATTGACGGCGCCCAACGGCAACTCGCTGGCAGAACTTCGCAACAGCCTGCTGCAAGGCCGCAGTGGCGTGCGCGAATACGAAATTCGCTATTTTGGCAAAACACTGGCGGGGGTTTGTGAATTCGAGGCGCTGCGATATCAAGCGCGGAAGGAAATCCGCCGCGGGACGCGCGCCGGCAGCGTGGGGATCTATTCGGCCAACGAAGCGGTCAAGGACGCCGGGCTGGACTGGCCCAATATCGACAAGTCGCGGATCGGGGTCTACGTGGGGGTGACGGAGCACGGGAACGTCGAGACGGAAAACGAAATCCACGAACTGAAGAATTACAATTACGATACGTCGTTCTGGTCGCATCACCACAATCCGCGCACCGTGGCGAACAACCCGGCGGGCGAAGTCGCCTTGAACATGGGGATCACAGGGCCGCACTACACGATCGGCGCCGCGTGCGCCGCGGGGAATGCCGGTTTGATCCAAGGTTCGCAGATGCTGCGGCTGAACGAATGCGACTTGGCCATTTGCGGCGGCGTTTCGGAGAGCATTCACACATTTGGAATCTTTGCCAGTTTCCACAGTCAGGGCGCGCTGGCCGAACATGCGGATCCGTGTCGAGCGTCGCGACCTTTTGATCTGCATCGCAACGGGATCGTGGTCGCCGAAGGCGGCTGCTTGTTCGTCGCCGAACGGCTGGACGACGCCAAACGCCGCGGGGCTCGAATTTACGGCGAACTGGTCGGTTATGCCATGAACACGGACGCGACCGACTTTGTGCTGCCCAATCCGGAGCGTCAGGCGGAGTGTATGGAACTGGCGCTCAAACGCGCCGGTTTGGTAGCCGAACAGATCGATATCGTCAGCACGCACGCGACCGGCACGGCCAGCGGGGATTCGCAAGAGTGCAACGCTTTGCGGCGCGTCTTCGGCGGCTCGCAGCGGACGTTTTTCAACAATACCAAGAGCTTTATCGGCCACTCGATGGGAGCGGCCGGAGCGTTGGAGCTGGCAGGCAACTTGGGCGCGTTCGAGGACGGCGTCTGCCACCCCACGATCAACGTCGATGACTTGGACCCGGAGTGCGCGCTGGACGGCTTGGTGCTGAACCAGCCCCGCGAGATCGGCAAGGCGACCTACATCCTCAACAACTCGTTCGGGATGCTCGGGATCAATTCGGTGGCCATCATCAAACGATACTAAAATGCATCGCGGCGTCCGGTGCGAGCCGGGCCGCAGCAGACAAGGAGTGTACGCGGCATGACATCAGCCGAAATCCGAACGGAAATCATCAGCATCTTGGAGGACATCGCCCCGGACGAGGACTTGACCAGCCTCCAGGACGAAGTTCCGTTCCGCGATCAGATCGAACTGGACAGCATGGACTTTCTGGACATTGTGATGGAACTGCGCAAACGGCATCGCGTGCAGATTCCGGAAGAAGATTATCGGCACTTGGCGTCGATGGCCAGTACGATCGCGTACCTGGAACCGCTCATGAAAGACGCCTGAACGTTCGCTCGGCCCCAGGCGGAACGAAATCCGCCGCCGTTGGTCGCAAGTCTCCCATGTACGACACGATCATTATTGGCGCGGGCATGTCCGGCTTGGCGGCAGGCATTCGCTTGGCGCACTACGAGCAGCGCGTCTGTATCCTGGAGCGGCATAATACGATCGGCGGTCTGAATTCGTTCTATCGGCTGCGCGGCCGCGACCACGACGTCGGCTTGCACGCGGTCACGAATTTCACTCCCGCCGGCGCCAAACGCGGCCCATTGGCCCGGCTGCTCCGCCAGTTGCGTTTCCAGTGGGGCGATTTCGCCTTGGTCCCGCAAATCGGCTCGGCGATCGCCTTTCCCGGCGTCGCGTTACAGTTCGGCAACGACATCGAACTGCTGGCGGCGGAAATCGCCCGCGAGTTTCCCAAAGACAAGGACAACTTCCGCCGCTTGATCCAGCGGCTGGTGGATTACGACGACCTGAATTTCACTCATTTCGAGATGTCCGCCCGCCAGGTGCTGGAAGAGACGATCGGCGATCCGCTGTTGCGGGAAATGCTCTTGTGCCCGCTGATGTGGTACGGCAACGCCGCCGAACACGACATGCCGTTCGGCCAGTTTTGCATCATGTTCCGCAGCATTTTCCTGGAGGGTTTTGCGCGCCCCTTGGCCGGAGTGCGGCTGATTCTCCGCAATCTGATCCGCCGCTTCCGTTCGCTGGGCGGCGAGTTGCGGCTGCGGGCGGGCGTGGCTCGAATCAAGGTCGAAGGTTGCCGCGCGGTCGGCGTCGTGCTGGACGACGGCCAGGAACTGCAAGCGCGGCGGATCCTGTCTTCGGCCGGCTTGGTCGAAACGCTGCGGATGTGCGACGACGACCTGACTCAAGGGGATGATCCGCGGGCCGGCCGAATGTCGTTCGTCGAAGGGATCTCGGTGCTCGACCGCCAGCCGCAACAGTTCGGTCACGACCGCACCATCGTCTTCTTCAACGACTCGGATCGCTTTCATTGGCAGCGGCCGGACGATTTGTGCGACGTGCGGACCGGCGTCGTCTGCTCGCCGAACAATTATGCCTACGGCGCCGATGAAGGCCTGCCGGACGGCATCCTGCGGATTTCGGCCCTGGCCAATTTCGAGCGCTGGTCGCAGCTGTCCGACGACGAATATCGTTTGGAGAAGCTCCGCTGGTACGACCGTTTGACCGAAGCCGCGGTGCGTTTCGTCCCCGATTACCGGGCGTACGTAATCGATACCGATATGTTCACGCCGACCACGATCCGGCGTTACACCTGGCACAACAACGGGGCGGTCTACGGGGCTCCCGAAAAACGGTTCGAAGGCACCACGCACTTGGACAACCTGTTCCTGTGCGGCAGCGATCAAGGCTTTGTGGGGATCGTCGGCGCGATCGTCAGCGGCATTACCATCGCCAACAAGCACTGTCTGAAGCGTTAGTCCCTCACGAAAACAGACGCCTCAAGTACTCGATCGCCGAGCGGAGCCGCACCTCCGCCTCGCGAGTCTGTTCGCACTCGATCGTCAGATAGCCGTGCCCAGACATAGACACAGGACACGAACTTGAAGCGTTAAAGAAGAAGATCTGCGAAGAAGAGAGGCCCCGCGTAAAATGCAAGGCCCTGGAAAAACGGGGGAGAGGCTGCAAATGGGGCGTGATTGAACGCGACGACTCTATCTCTTATATCCTTTGAGGCGGCGAGCCGTGTCAACACCTGAATTCGATCTTGAACACTGGATTTCCATTTTTCCGATACAGACCATCCGATCAACCGACCCCTGGTCCGTGAAGGGTTATTCGATTACCAGCCCTTTCCACTTGGCTGTTGTTGAGCAGATACGGAGGGAAGTATCGCAAACATCGAACCTCGGGCAAGCCATCCCGACCGACGTCTTCGCTTTCGGCTCGGGTGACGGCCCCAATCGTGCGGGCACGAAGATCGGCGGCTTGCCGTACCGGCCCGCTGCCGTACCGTGGCCAAGTACGCGTGATGATGGTCGGGAAATGACCTTTGTCGGTCAACTCAATTTTCGGGATTCCACAGACCTCGCCGGCCCGCTTCCGGGCGATATCCTGTTGATTTTCACACCCGACGACGAGGCGTGGGGCACAGGCGATCCTGACGCCTTTCGATTCGAGTGGTACACGGAGGGCGTGGCAGACCTAATCGCAAGCAAAGACGTACCGGAGCCTGCGTGGTCGTTTCCTGTATGCTACGGGGTCCGCTCCCGAACGGCCGATTTTCCTGATTCCAAGTCGCTGTTTGATGAGTATCGCGGGCGTTGGAGGATTGCTGTTCTTGAAGGAACGAAGATCGGTGGGGTACCACCTTTTCTTGATGAAATCAACGCGTCCGGGGCAGTATCCGGCAAGTTCTTGGCCAGCATTGGATCCGTCAAGCCTGAGTCCGATTACCCTTATCCCTGGATCAATCGAAAGATCCCGCAAGATGGAGAATGCGACTGGCTCATGTGGGGCGACCTCGGGGTGCTCAGTCTCTTTCTCCACGACGACGGAAACATCCAATGGTGGATCGAGTGCTATTAGTGATCTAGGAATGATGGGGGGGACGGGGATCTTTTTTCTCAGTCGTAGTGCTACTGTTCATCGGCTGCCCCTTTCTCATTGCCTGATAAAGGGGTGACAGTAAGCGCGGCTAAAGGCGGCCAGGGGGCAGGCTCATTTTGTCCACAATGATTACAGCGCCCAGCAACGCGTGACGCGCGAAGTGCGGGACGGCGGCGGGCGGAGTTACACGTTCGGGTACACCGCCAGCGAGCACAGCGAGGCCTACGATCACTGGAAAATCAAGACGGTCGAAACGCGGCCGGACGGTAGCGAGCACATCGTGTACACCAACTGCATCGGACAGATCCTGATCAAAGAACTCCGCGCCGGTTCGCAGCGCTGGATCGAATCCCGCACCTACGACGCGGACAACCGGCAGATCGAGCGGGCCCGGCCGTCGGGGGGCCTCGACTATGACGATGCGTACGCGGGACCGTGTACGATGGCGTAGGCCGGCAGACGGCCCAATACGCGGGCTACGACCCGGGCGAGACCACCTACGCCCAGGCCGGTACGGTCGAGGACGATACGATCCTCGAACAGACCGAGACGGACTACGACGCCGCATCGAACGTCATCCAACTCACCGCGCGCCAGCGCTACCACAACGCCTCGGCCTCGCAGACCGGCCCGCTGGCGGATCCTTCGACCGATCCCAAGGCCCGCGTCACCTACACCGCCCACTGGGATGACGCCATCGGCCGCGAAATCGCCACCGCCGCCTGCGGGACCAACGGCGGGACGGCGCTCGCCCGGCCCAACGTTCTTCTTGCTACGTTTCTTTCTTGCCATAGCCCGGAAGCCGTCTTAGTCCTTGGTTGTCGCCTCGGTCCAATCTTCGACGCGGAGACCGGGGACCTTTTCGAAATCAACGTGATTGCGCGTGAGGACGACCGAGGCTGTTTCCAGACCGACACAGGCAATGCGAAGATCCATGGTGCCGATCCGGATGCCTTGCTTTCTCAATTCCGTAAACCAGTGTTCCGCCTCGGGGCCAAACGAAATCACATTCATCTTGCAGAACGATCGCCAGATGATCTCCAGTTCGCCGTACGCACGCACCACGTGTTCCGAAGTGCGGCTTCGATTCAAGTAGGCCATCCATCCTTTCACAAGCTCGTGGAAACTGATGATCGTGGTCGCGATGTCGTCTGCCGGATACTGTGCCAGCCGGGCGACGAGTCGATCGCACTCCGGTTGGCTTCTGCGATGCAGGATCGACAGGTGGTCGGTGTCGAGCAGGAAGGGCATCGTCGCTTACTCCGGTCGTTCGGCGCGGCGAAGGTCCTGGCCGAGACGAACGATTTCCGAGTATGCCTCGTCCCCCTCGAATTCGCCAATGATCCTTTGCCACCAAGGGGTGTCGTCCCGCTGTACCATGGCACCTCTTAACTTCGCCAACTCGCGCTCGATTTCGGACACGCGCTGTTCGAGCTGATCTGTTTGGGTCGCCATTGTCATCGCTCCCTGTAAGGTCTGTCTGTCGAGACTCGCATACGTCGATTTTAGCCAATTACGCGACGTTCGAGGAGTGGATCTGAAGAAATAGTCCCTCACGAAAACAGACGCCTCAAGTACTCGATCGCCGAGCGGATCCGCACCTCCGCCTCGCGAGTCTGTTCGCACTCGATCGTCAGATAGCCGCGATACTGGTGCTCTTCCAACATGGCCAGCAGCGTGGGAAAATCGGCGGAGCCCTCGCCCAGCGGCGTTTCCACGCCGCGTCCTTGCGAGATGTCGCGCATCGCGTCCCGGGCGCGGGCGTGCAACACGTAGGGCGCCAGCGACGTCAGCGCTTCGCGGGGCGAGTGCCCGTGGACGATCAGCGTGCCGGGATCGAAATCGACGCCGAGCGACGCGGCGGGCAGAGCTTGGAGCAATCTCGCCAGATCCTCGCCGCGTTCGGCGCCCGTCCGCGCGCACAGCGTGGCGCCGACGCGCTGGCCGTGACGGCCCAGCTCAGTCAGGGTGTCGATCAACATCGGCCAATCGGGACTTTGTTCCGATTCCGGGATTCGCCCCACAAAGTTCGACACCACGGAGGCACCCAGCTTGTACGCGACCGTCATCGCCTGTTTGGTCGCTTCGATGCGACGATCCAGCCCGTCGGAAACCTCGTAGCCGTATCGCGTCGCAAAGCGAATGACGCACACGCGCAAGCGACGATCTTCCAGCAGCTTGCGAATCTCGCGAATTCCGCTCTGAGTCAATTCCAGCGGATTGATGTCTCGCGGTGCGTCGATCTCGACGGCGTCGGCGCCCAACGCCGCGGCGCTCGCCAATGCGCGGCCGAACGGCAAACCGAAGCTGGCCAGCCGAATTCCGATTTTCAATTGCAACATGGGGTTTTCCTTTCCTGAGAACGCCTTTACAGTAAACGACGTGCCGGACAAGCTCCAAAGGGCATTCACGAGGACTGCACGATGATTCCGCTCCAAACCGTCTGTGAATACTTAGACCATTTTGCACCATCTCGGCTGGCTGAGGAATGGGACAACGTGGGGCTGTTGGTCGGAGATCCGCACAATCGCCTACAACGCGTGATGACTTGCCTGACAGTGACTCCCGCCAGCGCCGACGAAGCGGTCGCAGAGGGTGCCGACTTGATCGTCACGCATCATCCGCTGCCGTTCCGCCCGCTGAAACGCCTGACGACGGGCACCACGCCGGGGCGACTGGTGCTGCAACTCGTCCGCGCCGGCATCGCCGTGTACAGCCCTCATACCGCATTCGATTCCGCCGCCACGGGAATCAACCAGCAATTGGCCGAAGGACTCGGCTTGATCAATCTCGCCCCGCTGGTGGCCAAAGACGAGCTTCCACCGCTGGGCGCCGGGCGTTTCGGCGATCTCTCGCAAGGGATGTCCCTGCCGGAATTGGCGGCACGGCTTAAGGCATTTCTCAAACTCTCGGGCCTCCACGTTGTCGGAGATTCGGCGCAGGCGTGCCGCCGCGTTGCCGTGGCCTGTGGTGCGGCCGGCGAGTTCCTGGAGCCCGCGTGCCGGGCGGCCTGCGATACCTTGGTCACCGGCGAAACCACTTTCCACACGTGCCTGGAAGCGGAAGCACGAGGCATCGCCTTGCTGCTGCCCGGACATTTCGCCAGCGAACGGTTTGCGGTCGAGACGTTGGCCGTCACGCTCGCGGCCCAATTTTCCGAGTTGACCGTCTGGGCCAGCCGCCAGGAGCGCGATCCGTTGCGGTGGAGCTAGTGCCGTGTCAAGGCTTAATCTGCGGGTAGCGGAAGTCGCAAGACTTCCGTATTCCAAAACGCTGGCGAGTTCGGCTACCCGCATTTTTAGCCTGGACGGTGCACTAGGTCGGATGACGCGCGCGATCGGAGCACCGGCGGTTGAAAATGAGGGCCGGTTATGGACATTTCGTAACGATTTTGTGGAGCGGCGACTTCTTCACCTCGCAATTGCGCAAAGTGACCACGGCCTACGTTGAACGGCAACACAGACATTGGCCCGAGCTCGTCGAGGAGGGACTGTTGCCCGGACGCACCGAAAAACTCATCCGCCAAATGGTGGAGGAATTCAAGGAGCGGCACCGCACAACACGAATACCCCAGTTTCGATCCCACTATCCGTGAGCCGTTGCACACCCTGCTCCGTTATTTGACTGCCGTCTGTGGTGACCGATTTCAAATGCGGCATCAGAAGAAGCCGATCGATGATTGCGTCGCTGCACGCCGTGTGGCTCAAATCCAATTGCTCCAGCATATCCATGCCGGCAATTTGCAGCACATCTTCATCTGTGACGTTGGATCGCGAAAAACTTAGGGCTACCATTCGTCCGTTACGCGAGATGTTCGGGAATACCTCATCATCAATCGCCATTCCCTCCAGGCCGAGACGTTGAAGGTTCGGTATTGCAGAGATAGCAATCAACACGGACTTGTCGGCAGTAGAATCATCCATCCGTACGTGTCGCACGGTTTTCGGCATTTCGACATGTCCGGAGAGCTGCCCATTTACGGTCGATCCACTTATTCGAACTGTGTCCAGCTTGGGAAGACTGATGAGACTCGACCAAAGAACTTCGGCAGGAACGTTGACTCCATCTAGGAATGCGATTTTGATGTCCAGTCCGCAAAGGTCTTTCAGAGCAGCAAAGACCTCATGGTCACAATTCGTTCCAAGGTAGACACCGGAAATGTTCGCAAGATGCCTTTCTCCGCGAAGTCGACTTTGCCAGGCAGAAGACGCGACGAGTTTCGCCTGTGGAGGAAAGTAGCAGGCCGCACCCCCGCCACGTTCAATCCTCTCCAAAGCGTCCAGTTCAGTGCGGTGTTGGCTACGGTACTCGCGTCTTGCATTTGCAGCGTAGGCGAGAACAAAGCATGCAACGGTGACAATCACACCCGCCGTACGAAGCCCGTACCTCAAGCGAAATTTCATGGGGCACCTGTGTCGTCACTGCAGTGTTTGCCGTTTGAAGCGAACGTCCCGTCGCCCGGGAACACCGCGGGCCTGTGGTGGCAGTCCACGCGGTTACGCCAAAATGCAGGCCCGATGCCGCCATTCTACCAAAATCGGTGGCGGGGCGGTAGAATCGAGGATGCACTTGAGGATTCCTGACATGACCACGACCCCATCCACCACCCCGAAACCTCGCCGCCGCTGGCTGCAGTTCAGCCTGCGGACGCTGATGGTGCTGTTGCTGGTACTTGGCGCCGGACTCGGCTGGCTGGCCCATGAAGCGGAACGGGCGCGAGCGCAGCAGAAATTGGCAGCGGCCATTCAGCAACTGGGGGGCCGCGTAGAGTACAGGGCCGTATCCGGCGGCATGATCCGGATCGCACTGGTTTGGTAGGGAAAGTTGTTGGGCGAAGACTTGTCCGGAGACGCCACTTATGTACATTGTAGGGGGGCACTTGTCAGCTACGAGGGATTGGCACCTCTCCAAGGACTGACGCAACTCCAAGCGATCGACCTCCACAATAGCCAGGTCAGCGAAGCCGGTCTGGAGCACCTCCAGGGACTGACGCAACTGCACACGCTGGGCCTCTGGGAGACCCAGGTCAGCGACGTGGGGCTAGCGCATCTCCACGGGCTGGCGCAACTTTGGCATCTGGACCTCAACAACACCCAGGTCAGCGATGCAGGGCTGGTGCATCTTCGGGGACTGACGCAACTCCAAGAGTTAACCCTCAGCAACACCAAGGTCACCGACGCTGGCGTCGCCGAACTCCAGAAGGCATTACCTAAGTGCAGCATCAGTCGATGACCACCGAACCAATTACCATCTCGAAGCCCCGCCGCCGCTGGCTGCAGTTCAGCCTGCGGACGATGTTGGTGCTGTTCGGGTTATCTGTCTTCTGAGGGCAAGCGTCTTCGGCCGTCTGGCCCGTCGTCGCTTGCGCTGTGGATACGGCAGAAGGGATGGCACTTGCGCAGGCGATCCACGTTGGCCTGCGAGACTCCAACGGCGCAAAGGTCGAGGTAAGTCAAACCGGTAACTTGGCACAGCAACGAGAGGTCACGATCATCAAGGGACCTCCCGCATCTGTCCCGTCCCTCGATCACGACGATCTTTTCATCTTCACGACTCGGCGGCAGCATGTGCGGGCCAAAGCAGATCGCGATCCCCCCGTCCCGAACGTAGACCGTCGCGCCGATGGCGGCTATTTCCACCAGCAGCGGATGGCCGCGGATGAACTCGTCGTTTGCCGACACCAAGATCGGCCCTGGTATCGGACTGTGCTCGGGCGGCCCGCAGGATACGAGCGTCGCAAGAAGTCCAGCGGTCAGAACTTCGACGAACCACGGCGGCAACGTTCTCATTGTCGCACTTCCTGACATAGCAAGATGTCGTTGGGCCGGGCCTCTTGTAACCGACAAATGGCTGAATTGCGTGTTAAGCTGCGGAGTGCCTTCCGGCCCCTCAGCGTGGAAACCGCACCTGAAGGCGAAACATCCCGAAACGGAGAATCGACCCCGCCAAGACTATCGCATGTCCAGGCGACGCCGCCCAGCTTACCGAACGGAATTCGGCCGCTCTCGCGTCAATCAGTGTACCACTGTTGGCGTCCAAGCGATAGAATCAACGGCATAGCCCAAGGAGTCCAGACGAGACCACCACTGCTCTCGCCACCCCGAAGCCCCGCCGCCGCTGGCTGCAATTCAGCTTGCGGACGCTGCTGGTGCTGATGTTGCTTGTGAGCGTGCCGCTGGGGTGGCTTACTCGCGTCTTGCATTTGCAACGTAGGCGAGAACAAAGCACGCAACGGTGACAATCACACCCGCCGTACGAAGCCCGTACCTCAAGCGAAATTTCATGGGGCACCTGTGTCGTCACTGCAGTGTTTGCCGTCTAAAGCGAACGTCCCGTCGCCCAGGAACACCGCGGGGCTGTGGTCGCCGTCCACGCGGTCACGCCACAATGCAGGCCCGATGCCGCCATTCTACCAAAATCGGTGGCGGGGCGGTAGAATCGATGGTGGACTTGAGGATTCCTGACATGACCACGACCCCATCCACCACCCCGAAACCGCGCCGCCGCTGGGTGCAGTTTGGCTTGAGGACGCTGCTGGTGGCGATCTTTCTCGCCTGCCTCCTGTTTGCCTGGATGGCCTATCTAAGCCGATCAGGGAGACAGCAGCGGGCGGCGGCGAGGGCGTTGCAGCAGCGCGGGGCGAGTGTGCAATACGATCGCCGTGTGGACAACGACAGTTCGTTGCCGACGTCAGTGCCCGACGGCCCCATCGGTGCCTTCGCGGACATGTTCGCGTCGAACGTCGATGACGTCTTCGCCGAAGATAAGCCCTTGACCGACGCCGACTTGGTCAACTTGCGCGGTCTCAAGCATCTGGACCGTCTGGTATTGTCCGGCACCAAGATCACCGACGCGGGGCTGGAGCATCTGCGGCACGTGGCCCAACTGCCCAATCTGTGCCTGTCGAGGACCGCGATCACCGATGCGGGACTCGTTCACCTGAAAGCCGTTCCCCGGCTGGAAGTCCTGCTGTTGGACGGAACGCAAATCACGGACGCAGGTCTTGTTCATGTCGGCACCTTGCGTCACCTGCGCGTACTCGACCTTTCGAATACCGCGGTCGGCGATACTGGTTTGGCTCACTTGCAGAGTCTGAAGCAACTGGATTTCCTGCAATTAAATGACACACGCGTTACGGATGCAGGATTGGCGGACCTCCAGTCGCTGGAGCGACTCGAGAATCTTGATCTTAACGACACGAGCGTTACCGGTGAAGGGTTCGCGAGCCCAAATGGCCTCCAGCGACTACTGCGGCTCTATCTAGACAATACGCAGCTGAACGATGCCGGCATGACGAACCTGTGCAAGTTCCCTTCCCTGGTCGTCCTGACCATGCAGAATACGCCCGCCAGTGATTCGGCGGTGGAAGCACTCCGTAAGACACGGCCCGACTTGAGCATCGACGGCGACAGCTACCGCGAGTTGCACGACGACTCGCGACTGTATGAGAAATGGGGCGTGCGAGAACCTGCGGCACCAAACTATCTGCTGTCCGAGTGGATCAGGCCCGGCACGGACAATCCGTCGCTGTCGGTTCTCTCCCCGCGACTGGAAGCCGCCTTGAAGAACGACACTCGCGAAGTCCTGGACGTGCAGGAAATCCGCATCACGGAGCCCATTCGGATGCAGCTGAGCCGGCTACGACGCGTTCAGTGGTTGCGATTGTCCACCGAGACGACGGCGCACGATTTGTCGTGGATCGGCGCCTTGCCCCAGTTGCGAGGTCTTTCCCTACGAGGGGCGAACCTGGAGGGCGCAGATTTCCGGAACTTCGCCGCCCTGCAGTCTCTGCAGTGGCTGGACTTAGCCTGGGCGGACATGTCAGCCGACGACTTCGCGACGTTGCCGCGTCTGGCGAAGCTGCAAACGCTTTTTCTGGCAGGCAAGAATGTGGACGACCAGCACCTCCTGCACTTGGCCCAACTGAGGCTGCCCGCGCTCGCGACCTTATCTCTGGAAGCCACTTCCGTCTCGGACGCCGGAGTGGCGCCATTCTGCGCACGGTACAACCTCGACTGCTTCAACGTCTTCCTTTCCAGGAATGTCACCGAGCAGTCCGTGAGCGCGCTTGGCCGGATGACGAACTTGCGGACGCTCGGCATCGGCGGCACCGGACTTTCGCC
>Ga0351844_1224_pt1 | contig 17538 bp, 17 predicted proteins | sample TotcelHFGM3001L5_FD_206880 | JGI IMG/M metagenome (GOLD analysis project Ga0351844, IMG submission 206880) | Enriched cells from coal bed in the Powder River Basin, Montana, United States - Total cells FGM rep1 HSBNCT.FGM.300.1.L5 ... | reverse complement strand
GTACACACATAAAAAAAAAAAAAAAATCAATGGCCCATACCGCCCTGGCAAATCGGCTGCAAACCCTGGCCCCCGATCTGCCCATCCTGAGTGAGGAAGACGTATCCTCGCAGGTCTTGCAACGGCCCGACCGTTACTGGCTCATCGACCCCATCGATGGCACCGCGAGTTTTGTCCAGGGTTTTGACGGATTTGTTACCCAGGTGGCCCTGATGCAGGATGGCCAGCCGTGTCTGGCGGCAATTAATGCCCCGGCCCTGGGGCTGACGTATATCGCCGAGCGAGGTAAAGGCAGTTGCCTAAACGGCGAGAGGCTGACCCTGAGGGGACCTGGCACATTGGACGTGTTGATCGATAATTATCCCGAGCCCCGCGGGATTACGCTGGCGGCATATACGGGGTTGGGATTTACCCGCTATTTGGAATGCGGCGGCATTTCCCTGAAGGTCTGCAGAGTGGCTGATGGAACCGCAGATATCTTCTTTAAGGACGTCATGGTCAAGGATTGGGACATAGCGGCTCCGCAACTCGTGCTGTCAGAGGCCGGCGGGGTAATGCGGGACATCCATGGTGGTGAAATTTCCTACGGTCATGATTTCAACCATGAGGGTCTGATAGCCGCCGCGTCTGAACAGGCCTGTCGACGTCTGGTGGACTGGTACCACGCCTATGAGAAAGAGCAGTGCCCATCATGAACGTCCTGGTAATTACGTCCCATCCGGATGATGAAGTGCTGGGTTATGGCTGGAGTTATAGCCTGCTTAAGACCTGTCCGGGATGTTTGGTATTGAAATGACCAGGAATAGTGATCTGCCTTCTATGGGAAGTATAAACCTTATCCGATATTTCATGGAGGCCTATCCACTCCGCAGTCTGGTGATGATAGGCTGCTTTCTTTTTTCAGGGGTGGCGGAAGGGTTCAGTATCTTGACCTTTCTGCCAGTTCTTGAGCTCATATCGAGCGGCAAAGTTACCGGGGATTCCGCGGTCGTCAGGTTTATCGGAACGTTGCTGCATTCTGTCGGTCTTGCCCTCAGCCTTCCCGTCATGCTGGGGCTGATCGTCGCCGGGATTACGGCAAAGAGCGCCCTGTTATTGCTCGCCATGAAGCAGGCAGGTTATACCATCGCCCATGTTACCGCAGACCTCCGTCTGAAGATGATTAAGGCCCTCCTGGCCGCCAAGTGGGATTACTTCGTCAGCCAGCCGGCAGGGCATCTTGCCAATGCGATCAGCAGCGAGGCGATGAGAGCCTCAACGGCCTATCATCATGCCATCCTGTTAATATCCGGCATCATTCAAATTGGTGTCTATAGTATTATTGCCCTCTGGGTTTCCTGGGAAATAACCATCATAGCCCTGTTGATTTCCCTGGTGGTGTTATTTATTTTAAAGGGCTTTATCAAAATGAGCCGTGGCGCCGGGGATCAACAAACAGCATTAATGAAGACCCTCATTGGGCGCCTCACGGACATGCTCCAAGGGATCAAACCCATCAAGGCCATGGCCAGGGAAGAGCACATACAGACGCTGCTGGAGTCAGAGACCGAGGACATTAAAAAGGCTCAACAGCGCCACGTTTTGGCATCGGAGTCTTTGAAGGCCTTTCAGGAACCCATGTTGGTGGTCATGGTTGCCATTGGGATCTACTGCGTGTTGACCTTTGGTAAACAGACATTTTCCGCCGTTATGGTGATGATGTTTCTCTTTAACCGGCTGTTGAACCGGATTTATTTTTCCCAGGCCTGCTATCAGGAACTTTCCATGAACGCCAGTGCCTTATGGTCGCTCTTAGACAACATCGAACATACCCAGAGAGAAAGGGAAACGGACACGGGAACTCGGCAGCCGGAAAAGATTGCCAAAGGCATTTATATCGATGCCCTGCTTTTTTCCTATGGTGAGAAAATAGTATTGAAAAATGCCAGCATGGATATCCCCGCGGGGCAAATCGTGGCGATCGTCGGTCATTCGGGTATGGGTAAGACAACGGTTGCCGACCTGGTCGCGGGACTTTTCCGACCCAAGCAGGGGGCCATATACATCGATGACATTCCGCTTGACCAGATCAACCTGCATGCCTGGCGCGACCTTATCGGCTATGTGCCCCAGGAGATGTTCCTTTTCCATGACACGATCTATAAGAATGTATCCTTGGGAGACGAAACCCTGTCAAGTGCGGATGTCGAAGCGGCCCTGAGAGCAGCCGGGGCCTGGGATTTTGTTTCCGAGACCTCCTTGGGGCTGGACACGGTCATCGGCGAAAGGGGATCAAAGCTCTCTGGAGGCCAGAGGCAACGACTGGCCCTGGCGCGGGCCCTCGTCCGCCAGCCGCAATTGTTAATCCTGGATGAGGTGACGACCGCCCTTGACCCGGAAACGGAACAGGCCATTTGCCGGACCCTCAAACAATTTAAAGGGACCATGACCATCCTGGCGATTTCGCACCAGCCGGCCATCATGGAAATTGCCGACAAAGTCTATAACTTAAGCTCCGGAGTTATAAAGGAATTAGACCTTCAAAGGAGAATATTGACTGATGGCTGAGGGGAAGATTATCGAGACACAACGCTTGCGGATCGTGCCATTTTCAGAGGCATACCTCAGCTCTCGTTACGTGAGTTGGCTCAATGACCCGGAGGTCGTGCGCTACAGTATACAGCGTTATAAGAAACATACCCTGGAAACCTGCCGGGAATATTGGCAGTCATTCAAGGATACCCCCAACTCTTTATGGGCCATTACTATGGTTGATGGGGAATTTGAACATATCGGCAATATCAGTGCCTATATCGATGTGTATAATTCTATCGCCGGTGTGGGCATCATGATTGGCGAACGGGGCGTCTGGGGGCAGGGCTATGGTTTGGAAGCCTGGGTGGCCGTTTGCCATTACCTGCTGTATGATATTGGCATACGGAAGGTGGAGGCAGGAACCTTGGTCACCAATAAAGGTATGCTGCGCATAATGGAGAAATCCGGCATGGTTGTTGATGGCCGCCGGATTCGTCATTGGCTGGTTGATGGCCAGGAGGTGGATGCCATATTTGCAGCATTCTTTCGCCATGATGGTCGGGAAAGCAATGGGAAAATTTAAGCGCTTCCTCTTGAAGAGCAAAAAATTAGCTCGTTTTGTGGGGAAAACCCTGGTTGAAGGGCGGCTGAACCGAAGGGAAAGGGATTTCATTGCGCATAATAAAAAGGTTTGGGGCCAATTTTTACCGGCAGAGGATAGTGGTGAAATCCTGCTGGAATTCAACAGGATGGCCAGCAGCATCATCGCCTTCAGCTATCTGGCCAATTTGTTGGCTCAGATGCATCAGGCCAAGATTTTAGCCTACCACATCAACAAGAATTTCGGGGCCCTGGTAGAGAACCGGAAGGTGAAGAAAATCTTCCAGTCCTTTAATGTCAGGGATTTTATCGTTCCTAAACTTTCTCCCTCTCAGCGGCAAAAGGTGGAAGAGCTTTACCGGACCATCAGTCCCGGTTTAAAGAGCAAGAAGGACGTGGAGGACTTACAACTGGAGGGCTTATGGATCGGCGACCTCCTCTATGACTCCCATTGCAGGGAGCATCAAGTCCCCACGGTTGAACTTGGGTCGCCTTCCTTCCAGGCTTCCCTGAAAAAGACCATATCCTCTTATGTGTTCTGGCGCGATTACCTCGATGTGCACCGAGTCAACTCCGTCATCGTCACCCATACGGTATATATTGGGTCGGGGGTCATCGCCAGACTGGCAATCCAGAGGGGAATTGCCGTATATCAGATCAATGCGACCCACCTCTATTCTATGACCGAAAAAAACCTCTGGGCTTACACTGAGTTTTTCTCCTTTCCGGAAAAGTTCAGGGAGTTGTCAGAGGAGGAAAGGCAAAGGGGGTTGCTAACGGCCAGAGAAAGGCTCCAGAAGAGGCTTGCCGGGGAAGTGGGCGTGGACATGCATTACTCCACGAAATCCGCCTATGGCAAGATCAGGCAGGGAAGGGTCCTCAGGGAGAGCCCCCGCCTCAAGCTACTGGTGGCCACGCACTGCTTTTTCGACAGCCCCCATCCCTTCGGCGTCAATCTCTTCCCGGATTTTTATGAGTGGTTGTATTTCCTGGGGGGGGATATCCGAAAGAACCGACTATGATTGGTATATCAAAACGCACCCTGATTTCCTCCCGGGCAATATGCCGATTATCGAAGAGTTCATCAGGAAATATCCGAAATTTACCCTGATACCCTCGGAGACCTCTCACCTGCAGTTAAAAGAGGAGGGCATCAATTTCGGCCTGACGGTTTATGGGAGCATAGGTGGTGAATATGCCGCCTTGGGTTTGCCGGTAATCAATGCATCAATGTGTAATCCTCGCATACGCTACAGTTTCAACGTTCATCCAAAGAACGTACAGGAGTTAGAAAATATCTTAATGAATTTAAATGATGTTAAATTGCATTTTGATTTCAATGAGATATATGAGTATTACTTTATGACATACGTCCTTAATACTGATAATTGGCTATTTAATAATTACAAAGCGTTCTTAAATGAAATAGGTGGCTATCACAGACAATTCGAATCTGTAAGTTATAAGAAATTTACCGCTGAATTTAACGATCGCAAGCACACCAACATACTCTCTTCATTGAGAAACTTTGTTGAATCAAAGGATTACCACTTTCAAGAAAGACATATGTGTTCAAAAGTATTATCAAGTAATAAGGAAAATTAAAATTACCGGAACAACTATGCATATACGTTCTGCATTGTCCCGTACCGCACAATTTCTGTTCCCCCCTGATACCTATAAGAAGCTCAGGGATTTTTACCACGCGCTGACCGGCCATCGTTCACCACTGAGCGAAATCGAGGTCGCTGATTGGCAAGTCTATTTCCAGGATCCCCGCATGGATCAGCGTCTGGCTGATATGTTGAAAATATTTGCGGGAGAAAGTGAAAAGGCGATCACTTCCACATACTGGTCGGTGCTGTGCAGAAAAAATGTATCGCAATTGTTAGATATGAAATATGACAATTTCAAACAGACAGTTGCGCTGAATTATTTTACCTGGATTATTGGAAAGGAAGACCCGCAGGCCGTATTTTTGTTGAATTACTTTCCGAAGGACACATTAGCATTAATTAAAAAGAGAGTTGATGCTTCAAAAAAGCATGATCTCATGACGGAAGAACAAGCCAAATTCTACAACTTAATTACTTACCTGCTTTGGATGTTTACAGAAAAAACCGTAGGGTCAGATTTGCTTGCAAAATTGGAAGAACCTGATGAAGGGAATTCTCCGTCCGTGGAACTTAACGGGAAGAAAATATCACAGGATTTGGCTAATTCAATTTTGGAATATCACTCGATTGCTCAGGGGATACCAAATATTGAATCTCTTGGCACAATTATCGAACTTGGTGTTGGCTATGGACGTACTGCTTTCGTTTTTCTTAAGCTGTTACCGAAAGTTCGTTATATCTTGGTGGATATCCCACCAGCCTTATATATTGCTGAAAAATATCTATCCAGTCAATTTGCCGATCGCCAGATTTTCAAGTATAGACAATTTGAAAAATTTTCTGAGGTTGCAGCTGAATTTGAAGAGGCCCAGATCGTATTTCTGATGCCCGATCAACTATCACTGCTTCCCGATCACCTAGCCGACCTGTTTCTGGCTATTGACTGCCTGCATGAAATGCGTCCGGAACAGATCAAAAGCTATTTCCTGACGGTCGATCGGCTAGCTTTAAATTTTTATATAAAATGCTGGAAGAAGACCATTATACCGTATGATGACATCACCTTGACCCAAGATGATTATCCTTTTCTGCCCCACTGGCAGAATGTGTTCTCTCGGGATTGCCTAGTCCAGAACACCTATTTTGAAGCGATGTTTCATTGTGGGCCCGGCCAGGAGGTTGAACGTCCCGGCAAAAGCTCAATAAAAAAATCATGATGCGGGGAGGAAAATGGTCATCATGCGGGGATGTCTAATATGTGATACGCCAATCGAACCATTTATCTCCTTCGGCAGGATGCCGATTGCCAACGGCTTTTTAAGCCCAGAGCAATTCGCTACAGAATACTTCTTCGATCTCCAGGTAGCCTTCTGCGGGCAGTGCGGGATGGTCCAACTCATGGAGCAGCCCGCCCGGGAGCAGATGTTCAATGAGCATTATGCTTTCTATTCGGGCACGTCCCAGGGAATGAAGATTCATTTCCAGGAACTTGCCGAACACGTCAGGCAAGATTACTTGAAATCCCCTGATCCCTTTGTGGTGGAAATCGGCAGCAATGACGGCATCATGCTGCAAAACTTTGCCCGGGAGAACATCCGTCACTTGGGTATTGAGCCTTCCGCCAACGTGGCGGAGGTGGCGCGGCAAAAAGGCATTCGAACCATCTGCGAGTTTTTCGATGCCTCCCTGGCTCGCCGGATCGTCAGTGAACATGGACAGGCCGATGCCTTTCTGGGCGCCAATGTGATGTGCCATATTCCCTATCTTCATTCGGTCATCGACGGGGTAAAAATCCTGTTGAAACCGGATGGCATTATGATGTTCGAGGACCCGTATCTGGGGGACGTCATCGAGAAGATCTCCTATGATCAGATCTATGATGAACATGTTTTCCTCTTCTCCGTCACGTCGATCAGTTATCTGTTCCAACAACACGGGATGGAGGTCATTGACGTGGCGCCCCAGGAAACGCATGGGGGATCCATGCGCTATATTATTGCCCACCATGGAGCCCGTCCCGTTTCGCCGCGAGTGTCCGCTTATCGGCGCAAAGAGGAGGAAATGGGGCTGAACCTGCCGGCGGTCTATGCTGAGTTCCGTAGAAATTGCGAAGATTCACGTGATGCCCTCATGACGTTATTGCATGATATTAAAAAAATGGGCAAGCGCATCGTGGGATACGCCGCCACATCTAAAAGTACTACCATCATAAACTATTGTGGGATTAACACCGATCTGATCGAATTCATTTCTGACACCACGCCGGTCAAACAGGGCAAATATAGTCCGGGGGCCCATATCCCGGTGCGTCCTTATGAAGAATTTACCGCCCGCTATCCGGAGTATGCCCTGCTGTTTGCCTACAACCATGCCCGGGAAATTATGGCGAAAGAAAATAACTTCATCGCCTCCGGCGGCCGATGGATTACCTATGTGCCCAAAGTACAGGTATTTCCATGATTTTATGCAGCAATCCCCTGGCACAATACTTGAGCCAGAAAACCGAGATTGACGAAGCCATCCGGCGCGTGCTGGACAGTGGACGTTATGTTTTGGGCCCGGAAGTCCAGGCCTTTGAGGAGGAATTCGCCCGCTACCTCGGGGTATCTTCTGGGATTGGCGTCGGCAGCGGCACGGAGGCGATCCACTTAGCCCTGGCTGCCTGCGGCCTTCAGGCCGGGGATGAAGTTATTACGGTATCCCATACCGCGGTGGCAACGGTCGCGGCCATCGAACTGGCAGGAGGGCGACCGGTGTTCGTCGACATCGATCCGGTCAGCTACGGGCTCGATTCCTCCCAGCTGGAAAAAGCGATTACCGGTAAGACCCGGGTCATTATGCCGGTCCACCTTTATGGACAGCCGGCCGACCTTGATGCTATTATGAACATTGCGAGGCGTTACCGACTCCGGGTGATAGAGGATTGTGCCCAGGCGCACGGGGCCTTGTATCAAGGCAGGAGGGTTGGATCGTGGGGAGACCTGGCCTGTTTCAGTTTCTACCCCACCAAGAATCTGGGGGCACTCGGGGATGGCGGTATGGTCGTCACCGATGCACCGGATCTGGCCGCGAGGGCGCGATTATTGCGGCAATACGGCTGGGCTGAGCGGAATATGAGCAGCCTCCCCGGTTGGAATACCCGCCTGGATGAAATGCAGGCCGCCCTGCTGCGCGTCAAACTGAGAAACCTGGATGACCAAAACGCCAAACGGAGGCGGCTGGCGCAATTCTATACCGGGGCGTTACAGGGGACGGATTTGGTTTTACCGCGAGCCCTGGAAGGGACAACTCATGTCTATCATCTGTATGTCGTGCGCTCTCGGCAACGCGATAAACTGATGAATTTTTTACGGGATAGGGGGATCGGGGGGCTGATTCACTATCCGGTTCCCGTTCACCGCCAACCGGCCTACCAGGGCAGAATTGGCGGTGCCGCTCGATTGGACGAGACTGAACGGGCGGCCGGCGAGGTGCTTTCCCTGCCCATGTATCCCGAACTGACCGAACCGGAGGCCCAGCAGGTGGTGGCGGCTGTCCTGGCGTTTGACGGAGAGAAAATATGATTGACGGCATTGTGCTCCGAGATTTAATCACACGGCATGATGACCGGGGATTTTTCAGGGAAATAATCCGGGTCACCGACGATTTTTTTCCTGAAGGTTTCGGCCAGTGGAGCCACTCGCTGATGTTCAATGGCGTCATCAAGGCCTGGCACTTTCACCATATTCAAATCGACTGGTGGTATGTGGTCAGCGGGGTTCTGCGCGTCGGTCTGCATGATTTGCGTCCTCAGTCTGCGACCCATGGACAGAGTATGGATTTTCTCATGGGGGATTTGCAGCCGGCAAGAGTGCTGCGAATCCCCCCGGGAGTGGCACACGGATGCAAAGTGATTCAGGGACCGGTAAACCTGCTTTACGTGACCTCTCAGATCTATAATCCTCAAGACGAGATCCGAATCCCCCATGATGATCCGGGGATAGGCTTCGACTGGCTGTCAGGGCCGCCCATAACCTGATGTCAGCGGCAGCCAACGCGATATTGCCGGAGAGGCTGAGGCGAAGCGGCATACCAACCTGGTATACGGGCAAGACCATCCTCATTACCGGCGGCGCTGGGTATCTCGCCACCAATATGGTGCATGTCCTAAAGGGAATCGACTGCATCATTGTCCGCCTGGACCGGCCGGGAGCATTTTTTGAACCGGTCCGCGGCGTGGCGCAGGTCCGTGATCTGGTGGGGGATGTCCGGGATCCGTCAGTCTGGGAGGCATCGGTCGAGCCTGCGGATATCATCTTCCATTTCGCGGCCCAGACCAGCACCTATGTGGCCAATGCCGATCCACCGGCCGATCTGGCGATCAACGTGTTGCCCCTTCTGCAGCTTTTGGAGGTCTGCCGTACCCGGGGCTGGCATAAGACGCTGCTCTTTTCAAGTACCGTCACCGTTGTGGGACTCCCGACGCATATTCCCGTGGACGAATCCTTTTCGGGTCCGCCCGTAACCATCTATGACCTGCATAAGCTGATGGCGGAGCACTACCTGAAGTATTATGTGGCCCAGGGGAGCTTAAGGGGCGCCATACTTCGTCTGGCCAACGTCTATGGCCCGGGACCATCCAGCAGCTGCCCGGATAGGGGGGTTCTCAATCAGATGACCCGTCGGGCCGTTTCCGGAGAACCGCTGACCGTGTATGGCCGGGGGGAGCAGCTGCGCGACTATGTCCATGTGGAAGACGTCGTCATTGCCTTCCTCCAGGCGGCAATGCACATCGATGTCTTGAACGGTGAACATTTTATCATTGGCAGTGGCAGTGGATATAGCCTTGCCGAGTCCATGCATCTGATTGCCGCCAGGGTTGCCTTAAAGACGGGAGCGGCGGTTCCCGTGGTGCATGTCGAACCCCCGTCACCCCAGTCCCTGATTGAATCCAGAAATTTTGTGGCTGATTCCAGCCGATTCAGCCGGCTAACCGGCTGGACCGCTCATTACGCCCTGCCTGAGGGCATAGACCAACTCATTGAGAGGTTACGGTGAAGATACTTGTCATTGGTGGTGCAGGGTTTCTTGGTGCCAATTTGGTGCGCCGGTGCCTCAATGAATCCGCCGCGGAAATCACAGTTCTCGATTCCCTGGATCCTCATCTTTATGCCACCACCAAGAACCTGCTCGCCGTCTGGGATAAAATCAGCTTTATACGGGGAGACCTGCGCGACGAAACCTTGCTGGCCAGCATCGTGCAGGGGCAAGATATTATCTTCAATTGTGCCGCGCAAACCTCGCATCCCTTGTCGATCCAGTACCCCCTGTTGGATGCCGAAATCAACTGTCTGGGAAATATCAAGTTGCTGGAAGCCCTGCGTTTGCTTAACAAAGATGCGGTAGTGGTCTACACCTCGAGCAGTACCGTTATCGGCAAAGCACTTCATGAAGTTGTGGATGAAGATCATGGGGAAAGACCCCTGGAAATCTATTCTGCCAATAAGGGCGTGGCTGAAAAGTACTATAGAATCTATCATACCGTCCATGACTTAAATACGATCGTACTGCGCTTTGCCAATCTTTATGGCCCTTACGGCAAAGGGTATCCCGAATTCGGCTTTATCAATTATTTCATCCATCTGGCCTGGCAGAATCAGGAGATTCGCATTTTTGGAACCGGACAGCAGATGCGCAATGTCATGTTTGTGGGTGATGCAGCCGATATCCTCTGGCAGGTTGCCCGGGAGAAGAGATTGGCGGGTGAAACCTACTTTGCCACGGGGAGCGAGCACCTGTCCGTGGCTGAGATCGCCGCAAAGATCGTGTCTGTATTTGGCCGGGGCCGGGTGACGCATATTGAATGGCCGGAAGGACGGCGGCGGATCGAAGTGGAAGATGTAAAATTCTCCTCAGCCCGTCTGCGAGCTGCCACCGGCTGGCAACCAGGCTATGATTTTGATGCAGGATTACAGGCAATCAAGGCCCTCTTGGAACAGTCAGAAAGGGATAAAATATGAAAATTGTCATTACCGGCGCCCTCGGACACATCGGATCGCGGCTGATTCGTGAACTACCCGTTACCTATCCAGAAGCGGAAATTGTTATGCTGGATAACCTGTCATCACAACGCTATTGCTCCCTGTTTGATTTGCCTGCCGGTGGCCGATATCAATTTGTGGAAATGGACATCTTGAAAGAGGACTTGACAGAGAGCTTCAGAGGCGCGGATGCGGTCCTGCACCTGGCGGCTATTACGAATGCGGCCGACAGCTTTAGGAAGAGCGAACAGGTTGAGCTGGTCAATTATGCCGGTACGGAAAAGGTTGCCCAGGCCTGCCTGCAAGCGGGATGTCCTTTGATCTTCTTTTCCACCACCAGCGTCTATGGCACCCAGAAAGATATTGTCGATGAAGACTGTTCCCTGGATGATCTAAAACCCCAGAGCCCCTATGCCGAATCAAAAATGAAGGCTGAACTGTTATTAAAGAGGTTGGGGGAGACCCAGGGCCTGCAATTTATCATCGGGCGGCTGGGAACCATCTTTGGGGCATCATTGGGAATGCGATTTCACACGGCAGTCAATAAATTCTGCTGGCAAGCGACTCTGGGGAAGCCCATAACGGTCTGGCGAACCGCGCTGCATCAATACCGGCCGTATCTTGATCTGGCTGATGCCGTCGATGCGGTAGAATTTATTCTAGAAAGAAAACTCTATGACAATCACGTTTATAATATATTGACATGTAATGCCACGGTTAATGAGATACTTCAGGTTATTGGTAATTATATTCCGAATCTATCTATTCAGTATGTTGATAAACAAATTATGAATCAATTGTCTTATCATGTTTCAAATAAACGATTTAATGATTTGGGGTTCGATTTCAAAGGTGACTTAGATAAGAGCATAAAAGCAACACTGGATATGCTTATGGGAATCCGTCAAGAGGGGAAGCAATGTCAATAACTGATGCGCCGGAGATTAGATTAAATCTGGGGTGCGGGTCGCGACTTTTGCCGGGTTATATCAATGTGGACATGGATAATTTGGACACGTTGAAATCCCGTTATCCACTCCAGGAATTTCCTGATGATCTAGAAACGTATGATTACGATATTTTCAACCTGCCTTTTCCTGATGCGAGTGTGGCGGAAATACGGGCCGACTCCCTCATAGAACACCTTTCTTTTCTAGAGGAGCCCAAGTTTTTTTATGAGATGAAAAGAGTGCTTTATCCGGGAGGTATTTTACAGTTATCCACGCCTGATTTTGAAGCAGCGATAAAACTGTGGATATCAGCCAAGGATGAGTGGAAAGAATTTTATCGCAATGATCCGGAGGCGATAGCTCAAGAACATTGGTTCGGCAATTATTCCTATTCGACCGACAATCGCTGGGGGTATCTTATGGCCATGATTTTCGGCAGCCAGAATGGCGCCGGCCAATTCCATAGAAATTGCTATACTATTCCTAAGATTCGGGCGATTCTTCAGCATCTCGAGTTTGATGAACTGGAAATATCTCAATACCGTTGGAAAGGTGATCGTGATCTGATGATTTTTGTCCGGGCCAAAAAAAGATGATAATTCTCCACACATATAAACAAATCACTTCCAATTTTACTATAAGATAACTGAATGGTTTAGTCTTTGATCCCCTTCTTTTCCATCGCGGTTACCACCTACAATAGGCGAGAATTGCTTAAAGAAGCCCTCATGTCTATTATCAATCAGACATTTGTGGACTTTGAAGTTATTGTTGGCAATGATTATGTTCAGGAACCGGTGTCTCCTGAGATGATGGGAATAGACGATCCAAGGATTCATATTATCAATCATCCCCAAAACTTAGGGGAGATTAACAACATGAATTACTTGCTTAGTCAGAGTAAGGGACGATATTTTACCTGGCTGGCGGATGACGATCTCTACTCTTTGGATATTCTTGAAACTGTTTACACCGCCTTAAGCAATCTTGACTTTCCTCCTTGTGCATTTACTTCTTTCCAGATGGGAAGTACGTATCAGACAATGGACATACCCACGGATCGAACGTATAATTTATTCACGGGAAAAGATTTTTTGCGAAAATATCTCAGCAGATCCTTGGAAACACTGGGATGCTGTGGTATTTTTGATCGGCAGTACATTAATCGTATCGGTGGTATTCAACAACTAGGCGATAGTTTTTCACCTTATTCCGATAATCTGCTCGCAATTCAAGCTGGATTACTTGATAAAGTTATTTATATTGAAGCTCCACTAATATTTTATCGTACACATGATGAATCTATTTCGTTAACAAGTAAGAATATAAATGCATATATAAGTGCACAAGTGGATCTGGTGCATAAATGTCTGCCGATTTTAACGAATAAAAAGCTCATGGAGGATTATGACCTTAATAATTATTCGTTAATTAAGTGGTGTATGGAAGATATCGTTGGGGTTGCCTATCGCTCCGGTTCTATGGGTGGGAAAAAAATGATAAGCCACCTTTTATTTCTCATGAGGCATATGAGAAGTCTGAAAAGACCAGACCTTGATCTAAAACTAATTTTACAATTTTCTAAGACTTTTTTAACAGGCGCCATCAGATTACTCTGTTCTTTAAATTCCAAATCGGTGCGGAGTTCTTAATAATACCACGATAGATATGGGTAGCTAAAGGAATTGTGGGATCATGTTCAGCGCTCTTCGAAAAATAAAATCCTTAATGAAGACAATGCTTAATTTTGACCAGCGGCTCGGGGCGATCCAAGAAGCTTTGGGCAGAATTGAAGCGCGGCAGAATAGTGATAAAGCTGATGGTTGTTTAAATGATTATGAGTTCAAGGTTTATTCGCAATGGGGTGAGGATGGCATAATAGATTACTTAACGAGGAAAGTGGATATAAAGAATAATATCTTTGTAGAGTTTGGCGTCGAGAATTACCTGGAATCTAATACCCGCTATTTATTGGTCAATAAAAACTGGTCCGGGCTGGTGATTGATGGTGATCCAGCCAATGTGTCATTTATCAAAGCCGATCCACTGTATTGGCGCCAAAACCTCAAAGCAGATTGTGCCTTTATAACCAAAGAGAACATAAATGAAATATTAACCAGGAATGACCTTGCCGGTGACATCGGCCTGCTGTCTATCGATCTAGATGGAAACGACTATTGGGTATGGCGAGAGATTGAGGTCATTTCGCCCAGAATCGTGGTTGTGGAATACAACTTTAGATTCGGGGCGGATAAGGCTGTTACTATCCCCTATGATGCAAATTTTGTCCGCCGGAAGGCACATTATTCCATGATTTATTTTGGCGCCTCGCTGCAGGCGTTGGTCAATCTTGGTAAAAAGAAAGGATATTCCTTTGTTGGATGTAACCGGCATGGTCTCAATGCTTTCTTTGTCCGCACGGATATCTTAGGGGATTTGAAAGTCTTAACGGCGGAAGAGGGCTATGTGGCCGGCAATTTTCGCGAAGCCAGAAACCAGGATGGTCAACTCTCGTTTATAAATTATGCAGAAGAACAGCGTATTTTGCAGGGTCTGCCGTTGATTGAAGTTGCTGATTGAAATAGAATGAGCTTGATTGGCGTTGGTAAAAATAACTCTATATGATAACCAAAAAGCTAATAAAACCGGTGGCAGAACTTCAATATAAGTCAGCTAATTTAATAATAAAATATAACACGATCTACTTTTGACCATATATTACACATATGATATATTTAATGAGCAAAGATATGGAGGAGTATCTCGGTATTATTTCGAGGTTATAAAGCGTATTTCAGCGGATATTGATGTGAAGATATTGGCTGGGTTGTATATTAACGAATATATCAATTCATTGCCGGTTACAAAAGGGGTCAAGGTTCCGGCACTGAAATATACCGGTTTTATAAGGAGGACGGTAAACAGGATATTTCAAAAAATTATGCTAAAGGGAGCAGGCAGTCAATCCATTATCCATCAGACTTTCTTCTATCAGCCATACATCAAATCACCGGGAAAAATTGTCGTCACTGTCTATGATATGATTTCTGAGATATTTCCTCAATATTTCCATACTGGTAATAACATATCACTATTGAAGCGGCGCTGCTGTGAGAGAGCCGATAAAGTTATTGCCATATCTCAATCGACTAAGAATGATCTCGTACGCCTTTTTGATATTTCGCCGGAGAAGATCATGGTTATTCACCTCGCCAGCTCACTTAAAGGTAATAATGTTTTACAGAGTTTCAAACCTTTCCGTGAACCGTATCTGCTCTTTGTTGGACAGAGAGAGGACTATAAGAACTTTGCAGGATTGATCGAGGCCTTTGCGACATCGGATTCTCTGAGACAATCATTTCATATCGTCTGCTTCGGTGGCCAGCCGCTAAGCAGCAATGAAAATGTCCGGCTAAAGGAACTGGGAATCGAGGATCGGGTGCATAATGTGAGGGGAAGTGATCGATTACTCTATGATTATTATAGAAATGCGGTAGCTTTCATATGCCCGTCTCTTTATGAAGGTTTTGGCATACCTATTCTGGAAGCCATGGAGTTATCCTGTCCCGTTGTGTGCTCAAATGCCGGTTCTCTTCCTGAAGTGGCCGGGGATGCGGCGATTTATTTTGAGCCATCCGAAGCTGGCTCACTGCGGCAGGCCCTGGAAACCACACTCTTCAACCACAAATTATTGGATGATCTGAGGCAGAGAGGCCTGGAACGTCAATCCCTGTTCAGTTGGGACCGATGTGCTGAGGAAACTTTAGCGGTTTACAATTCTTTACTTTAATAATGGAAAGTTAGATTCCCTCAGCGAAATTTATCCAAAGGTATTCAGAGTTATAAAACATTGATGATGCAACTTCCCCTTATTTCCATCATTACCGTATGCTTTAATGCTGAAGATTTTATTGAGCAAACCATTCAGAGTGTTCTGGCGCAAAGTTATTCTCGGGTGGAATATATTATTATTGACGGTGGCTCCGCGGATGCCACGCCGGACATCATTCGCCGGTATGAATCCCGGTTGGCTTACTGGCATAGCCGGCCGGACCGCGGCATCGCGCATGCCTTCAACCTGGGACTGGCGCAGGCCCAAGGCGACTGGCTCCTCTTTCTCAACGCCGACGATCTTCTGCTCGAGAGCACGGGGATCGAGCACATGGCGGCCCATCTCGCCCGGCACCAGGATGCGGATGTGGTATTTGGCCAGATGGTAAGCCTGACCCGGGAAGAGCATCCCAAGCCGGCGCCCCTCTGCAAGATCGGTGGACATCCGTGGCGCTGGCAAGAGTTCCGCCGGGTCAACCGGATTCCCCACCAAGCGGCTTTTACCCGCCGGGAATATTTTGACCGGGTGGGCGGCTTTGATGAGACCTTTCGTATGGCTATGGACTACGATCACTTCCTGCGGGCTCGGGAGAACCTGCGGACCCAATTTGTGCCCCTGGTCCTGGTCGGCATGCGGGCCGGCGGCGCTTGCGTCAAGAATATGGTCGATACCTTGGCAGAATTCCGGCGGGCCCAGATTAACAACCGGGCATTGCCCCGATGGCTGGCCGAAGTGAATTTCCGGGTGCGAGTTGGACGTATCTATGCCGGCAAGCTGGCACATCTGGTCCTGGACCCGTTCGCCTCACGGATTAACTGGCCCGGCAGAACTTGATGTTAGGCCGGGATTTTTCTATAGTTGCGCGGGATAGCCCGGGAGTCATCAGCCATCGGTTCGATGGTTTGATATCGACTGCAACAGGTTGCTGATTGAGCCATATTTTTCACATTACGGATGAGCTCTCGCCTGAATCCGGGGTAAGCGGCATGATCATGCAGATCAGCCGCTACCTGGCCGGTCAGGGATGGGAATCAACTATTCTGAGTCCAACAGACCGCGAAAGTTCAGCGCCGGCGGCGGTGAACCTGATAAAATTTCCTCTCGTGCCGGGAGGGGTCTGGCGCTTTCCCCGGGGTCTCAAGTCTTATCTCCGCCGGCTCAGCCGGATAGAGGGCCCAATCCTCCATCTCCACGGGGTATGGATGGGATTCCAGTGGTCGGCGGCTCGGGTGGCGCGGCAACAAAAAACCGCGGCCCTGCTGAGTCCCCATGGTATGCTCAATAGCTGGCATTTTCGGCACCGGGGATTCAGGGAACTGAGGAAGCTGTTATATTGGCGTGCCGTGGCTTACCCGGCGTTTCGGCATTTACCCCTGATCCATGCGATCACTTCCCCTGAACGGGACGAGTTGGCCCGGTGGTTCCCCGGGCAATGTATAAGGGTCATCCCCAATGCCATAGACCTTGAGGCCATGGACTCCGTCTTGGCAAATGTCCGGGATGAGTCATCTCCCTTGATCGACGAGCCGTATTTACTCTTTCTGGGCCGCCTCCATCCGGTAAAGGGGATCGAGCTGCTCATTGAGGCCTTTGCAAAAGCTATTCGAAAAATCAAACGCCGGTTTCGGCTCCTCATAGTCGGGCCGGAGAGCGATCCCTCTTACACTGCCAACCTTAAATCCCTGGTCCGGCGGTTGGGGGTGGAAGAAAAGGTAATCTTCCTGGGTCCGGTGTTTGGGTTGCAAGAAAAACTCTCGCTGTACAGGCAGGCCTGGGCCTTCTGCGCCCCCTCCCACATCGAGGTGATGGGTTTGGTTAACCTGGAGGCGGCGTCGGCCGGGTTACCCGTGGTAACCACGCACGAGACCGGTTTGTGGGATTGGGAGGAGGGTGGAGGCGTTTTGGTGCATCCCAGGGTTGAGGAATTGAGCCGGGCACTGGAACAGGTGTTTTCCTGGAGTGAGAGCGAACAGCGGGATCGGGGCCGGAAATTACGGCAACTCGTG
>Ga0351844_1197_pt1 | contig 20108 bp, 9 predicted proteins | sample TotcelHFGM3001L5_FD_206880 | JGI IMG/M metagenome (GOLD analysis project Ga0351844, IMG submission 206880) | Enriched cells from coal bed in the Powder River Basin, Montana, United States - Total cells FGM rep1 HSBNCT.FGM.300.1.L5 ... | reverse complement strand
ATATGTTTGTTTTTGAGAATCTCAGCCATCAGCAAATTTCAGAAATGCTGGGCATCAGCAATAACACTTCAAAAACACAACTGATGAAAGCCCGCAAAAAACTAAGACAAATGGTTGAGGCAGAACTTGCCACAAAAAATATAAGCGTGCAGTCATGAAAGACGAACGAAACAATATTGATGACCTTTTCAGAGAAGGCCTGAGCGATTTAAATCCTCCGCCCCCACCTGATGTGTGGACGCGGGTGGATGATGCGCTTCCTCCTTCAGGTTCTGCACCGGTTTCTGTGCCGATAGGCAAAAGATGGATACTGACTGGTTTTGGCGGGCTTCTCATTACCAGCATCGCTTTGCTGTGGTTTTTCAACGCCCGCATCAATACTGAAACTGAAAATGTGGATTCACCATCCTCACCGCGACAATCTGCGGAAGTCTCCATTCCCACCATAGAAGAAAAGCCGGTTTCAGATAATACTAAATCTGCTGTTAATCCTCAAAAATCATCTCCAAACAGAATTGTTACCGAAAGTAAAGTTCAGAATATTTCACAGGCAGACAAATCAAGTACAGCAGAAAGAATTTCTCATGGTGCTGTCAATATCAAAGGCGAAGAAGAAACACAAACATTCGTTGCTGAAACATCGGCAAACAATAATGCTTCCCAAAGTACAGAAAAACCAACATCTGTTGAGTCGGCGTTGCTTGATTTACGCAGCGATTTTACCAACTGGCTTTCAACCTTTACAAATTCCGGGATAATTCAGGGAAATTCCCCGGCTTTTGATCTGCGTTACAAGAACTCAGGAAATCCTTTGTTGCCAAAACGCGCTTCAATTCCACTTATCGGCGGAGCTTATGCTTCGTGGGATATGATCTATTACGGCAATGACCATCGCAAACAAAGCCGGGCAGCCGGACTAAGTCTGGGCACCTTCAAAGGACCGTGGGAGTTTGAAACCGGAATAGCTTACGCAATCAGCGACGATAATGGAAGGTTCGACATCAATTACAGCTCTTTCGACAGCATAGGATTCTACAATAAAGTAGTTTCTTTCAGTCCCGATCTGCAAAATCCCGGAAGGATAATTTTCAACACAGAAATTGAAGGCGTTTATGATTCAATCGGGCATAATGTTCAGACGAAAACCGCAAATAGATACACCTACCTGCAGATTCCGCTGATGGCCGGTTACCGGATTTATGCCAACCGTTTTCTCACCATCAGCCTGAAAGCAGGGCCGGTGTTTTCGCTTATGATTGGTTCTGATGAGCAGCAGGCAAGCTTCAGTCAGGAAAATGCCAGCCTTCAATCCATCAACGACCTCAGTCCTGACAGGGTATCAGCCAACTGGCAGGTTGTGGCTTCACTTGGTGTTGGTTTGCGGCTGTCACGCAGATTTACTTTGCTTGCCGAACCAACCTATAAAAGCTACTTGCGACCTGTGTATCAGAATACCCGGACAAAACCACAAAGCATTGGTATAAAAACCGGATTGCTTTACCGATTCTAAACCCATCTCTACTATGAAAATCAAAATGTTAACCCTATTTCTTGTCCTGATTGCTTGTATGCAGACAGTCTTTGCACAAAATCAGGTTGTGTATATTGAAGGGCACATCAGCGCTATTGAAACCGGAAACCCCGCACCTGATCATCAAGTGGAGATAGGATTGATAAACGGATTAATCACTGTGATGGTTAACACCGATGAAAACGGCTATTATTACACCGATTACCTGATTTCACCTGCTGATTCATCATCGTTATTGTATGTTTTCACCTCTGATTGCGAAGACATTCATCATGTGCAGTCTTTTCCGGTCGTTAACCAGAATCTGTATCAGGCAGATTTTGAGATATGTACCCAGTTCAGCAACTGCAAAGCTTCATTTGAATACACAAATCAACCTTCTTCAAGCCCGGTTGTTTCTTTCGAAAACCTGAGTTTACCGGCAAATAATACTGCTTTTTGGATGTGGGATTTTGGTGACGGACAGACATCAAATGAATTTGAACCCATCCATGAATATGCCCAGCCAGGCATTTACTACGTTTGCCTGACAATGGTTGATTCCGCATTCGGATGCACCAGTATATCTTGTGCTGATGTATGGGCAGGAATTAATCAGGAGGAATGTGAAGCTTACTTTATCTGGGAAATTCAGGATTTAACTGCTTCATTTACCAACATCTCTACAGGAAGTCCTTCATTATTCTTTTGGGATTTCGGTGATGGGAACACTTCTCAGCTTCCCAACCCTGAGCACACCTGGCAATATCCCGGGGTTTATATGGTTTGTCTTTCAATTTATGACAGCGCAACCAATTGCCAGTCAAGTCGCTGTGAGCTTATTTCTATCGGGCTCCCACAGGAATGTATGGCCAATTACACTTATGAGCTAGTCGAAGGAAATACAATTGCCTTTACAAACCTCTCTGAAGGTTGGATCGATCAGGTGATATGGGATTTTGGCGACGGCACAACATCAAATGATTATAACGCCATACACACCTGGCAGCAAGCCGGAATTTATCATGTTTGCCTGGCAGTTATCAGCAATATGTTTCAATGTCAGGATGTTTTTTGTGTTGATATTACGGTGGGTGATACTGTTTCTGCTTGTGAGGCTGCATTCTCGTTTCAGGTGGACTCAATCCCCGGCTCAAAAAATCATTATTGGTTTATTGATGAATCTCAGGGAGAAAACATCACCAACTGGTACTGGGATTTTGGCGATGGCGCTATTTCCTTTATTCAAAATCCTGAATACACCTTTGCCGAAAGCGGCACCTATAATGTGTGCCTTACCGTTAGCGGCCCGGGCAATGCCGGTTATTGCTCAGACACTTTTTGCCGGACGATAAGCACTCCGGCATACAGCAATCTGGGCGGACAGATTTTTGCCGGTAATTTCCCGATCAACAATCCAGAAAATATCAACGATGTGGCACAGGTCAGGCTGTTCAAAAAATCGGGCAACAGACTCTCGGAAGTTGCTGCCGGTGATTTTTACGAATACGGATATTATTTCTTTCTGGATGTAATGGAAGGAAACTATGTTGTTCATGCTAAACTGCTTGATGGCTCGCCTTCCTTTATGTCATACGTTCCAGCATATACCGGTTCAACACATTCATGGCAGTCAGCTCAGCCGGTTTCATTGATGGGAACAGATCTTTTTGATGCAAATATTTACATGCAGGGTATTACCGTTTTACCTCAAAGTGGAGCAGGAATTATTTCCGGAAATCTTGTCAGCCTTGATGGTTATTTAACCGATCTGAGCGAAAAGATAATTTTCCTTTTCCATCAGGGAGAGGTGGTTGCTTTCGATTATACAGATGCATCGGGATACTTCAGTTTCAACAACCTTCTGTATGAAACATATTCGCTTAAGGCTGAAATAGCAGGTCTTTACAGCAATACGATTCAGGTAAGCCTTACCGATTTCCAGAACCAGTCTCTTGGACTGAATCTGGAAGTGTCAGCATCAGGCGTTTTCGGAATTGGTGAAGAAGAGACCAGGGAATTAAAAGAGATTTCAGTTTATCCGAATCCTGTAAGTGATTTTGTAAATATTGAACTTAACTCCATTAACAATTCCAGCATAATTTGCGAAGTAATTTCATCAACAGGAGTGCCTTTGTCAATCCACAAAAACAAACTTCAACCAGGTCGCAACAGTTTCATCATCAATCTGAAGGATCTTACTCCGGGATTTTATATGCTATTGTTCAAATCGGACGAAGGTGTAATTCTTGACACAAAAAAAATTGTTAAAAGTCCCTGAGCAGGGCAACCTTTCAAAGAATGGCGGGTCTTGTTATTAAGCCAATCTTAACTAAACCAAATGGCAATCCTTTACAACATGAAAAGCACTAAAAAATTCACACTTTTGCTGCTCCTATTTCTTGCAGGAATCGCACATTCCTTTGCCCAGCAGCCGTATGTTGTCCTTTCGGGGCATGTAACTCACCAGCAGACCGGTTTACCGGTTATCGGTCAGGCAATGTATATTTCATCTGACAGCCTTAACTTTCCGGGATACTTCAACGAAGTTTTTACCGATGAATCGGGTTTTTATACCGATAACATTCCCTATTCACAAGGCACTGCTCCCGCCTTTGTTACAGTTTCAACAAGCGACTGCAATGGAGTAATGATTGCTATGTGTGCGGTTATCCTGCCCGGTGCACAGCAAACCGTGCTTGATTTCAGTATTTGTGGTACTTCGGGACAAGGCTGTTCGGCTTCCTTCCGGTATATGCATGCTTCAAACGATATGCTCACTTTAAGCTTTACTGACGAAAGTTTTGCTGCTCCCGGGGCAATCATCGACAGTTGGTTCTGGGACTTTGGTGATGGAGCAACTTCAACAGACCAAAACCCGGTGCACAAATACGCTGAAAGTGGTTTTTATATGACTTGCCTCTACATCAGCAGCAGCGACAGTTCATGCTACAGCAGCTTCTGCTTGCCGGTTGAAGCCGGTTCTGTAACCCCCGGAGGATGCGATAATTATTTCTGGTATTATCCCGATTCAACCGGCAGTGGATTTACTTTTGAAGGCTGGGGAATTAACATCGAACCCGATTCCTATAGCTGGGACTTTGGTGATGGCACCACTGCAACCGGACAATCAGTTACACATCAGTTTGCAAATCCTGATAGTATCTACACGGTTTGCCTCACAACCACAGGTATTGGTCCTGATGGAACAGCCTGCACTTCGATTTCCTGTCAGGAAGTTTTCTATTATATCCCTTCGCCCTGCGAAAGTTCCTTCTGGTACTATACCGATTCCACCGCAACTGCTTACACTTTTGAAGGATGGTCGTTTGGCGGAAATCCGGAAACCTGGACATGGGATTTTGGTGATGGCACAACCGCCACAGGTCAGATTGTAAATCATACTTTTGCAAATCCCAACGAAACTTATACTGTTTGCCTTACAACTACCGGCACGGAATCCAACGGTGAGCCCTGCACCTATACTTCGTGTCAGGAGTTTTACAACTATATCCCTTCGCCATGCGAAAGCTGGTTCTGGTATTATCCTGACTCAAGCGGCACTGGCTATACCTTCGAAGGATGGGCTATGAATAATATGATTGACTCCTGGACCTGGGATTTTGGCGATGGAACTACGGCTTCAGGTCAGGTGGTATCTCACTCTTTTGCCAATCCCAACGAAATTTACACTGTTTGCCTTACCACCACCGGCACCAGCCCTGATGGAACAACCTGTACCTATACATTCTGTCAGGAAGTTTATACCTACATTCCATCGCCCTGCGAAAATTATTTCGAAGCCATTACAAACGATGGTTCAACCTATCAGTTTAACGGCTTCCTGCTGAATGGCGGAGCTGCTGAATATCTGTGGGATTTTGGTGACGGAACTACCGCTACCGGCCAGCAGGTTACACATACTTTCCAGGGTGGGATGGGCATGATTTACAATGTTTGCCTTACAACTGTTTCATTAAATCCTGGCGATTCCTGCATATCAGTAAATTGTCAGACAATCTTCACCGGAGGTGGCGGTTCGGAATGCGAAGCTGTAATGTCTGCCTATGCAGATCCTGGTGGTTACACATGGTATTTTGAGGACCTTTCTATGGGCAATCATGCATACCGGTTCTGGGATTTCGGCGATGGCAATCAGTCAACCGAAGCCAACCCTGTTCATACTTACGCAGAACCCGGAATCTATATGGCCTGCTTAACCATCGGCGACAGCCTGAATACCTGCTGGGATCAAACCTGTCAGGAAATATGGGTTGATCTTATTCAGCCGGAATGTCAGGCATCTTTTTTTGCATATCCGGTTGATTCAGTTCAGACTTTGCTTACCTATCAGTTTGTAAACACCTCTTTCCCTGAATACACAAGTGCTGTATGGGATTTCGGCGATGGTACCTCATCTGCCGATCCAAATCCGGTTCACACCTATTCTGAAGCAGGCATATATAACGTTTGCCTGACCATTGAGAATGGCACTGAATGTCAAAGCACATATTGTATGACTGTTTTTGCAGGAAGTAATGCAGGTGAAAATATCATTTCGGGAGTGGTAATTGCCGGAAACCTGCCCGTTCAGGCAGGAATGGTATGGTTGATTGGTGCTGACAATTACTACTATGCTGAGGCAATGGTCAACAACGAAGGAAGCTATAACTTTGGAGGCGTCCCGGCCGGGTCATACTACATTTATGCAATGCTGACTCCGGAAGATCCGACATTCTTCGAATATCTTCCGACTTACTACCAGAACTCTCTTACCTGGCAGGGCGCAACCATCGTTACAACAAATGATACCCTTGGCTGGTATCCTGTATATCTGGTTTCTGCAGCAAATTGGGGACAAGGCACAGCAAGCATCACAGGTGCCATCAACTGGAGCGGAAACTTTAAATCGGGCGGAATGCCAGCTGAAAATGTTGAGATCGTACTTTTTAACAATACCGGACTTCCGATAGCTTACACTTTCTCACACAGCGATGGTTCATTTGAATTCAATAACCTGCCTTTCGGCGAATATACTGTTCATGCCGAAATGGTTGGCAAACACACGCAGGTTATGGTTGTGATTCTATCAGATGAGTTTTCCAGTGCCATTGTGAATTTTGAGGTATCAGCAACCGCAATCAGTGCGTTGGGTCGAAACGATCAGAACCATCCCGCTTTGGATGCAGGAAAAATTTATCCTAACCCGGTTGGCGAAACCATTTATCTGGAACTGAATGCATCAGTCAGTGGTAATATTGTTGCTGATATTATTGACCTGCAGGGAAGAATTATCCTGAGTGAGAAATTATCGGTTTCCAATGGAAGCACCCGTATCACACTAAATGCCGGTAATCTGGTAAAAGGCGCTTACTTACTGCGCATCAGCGCTGATGGATATCAGCCAATACAACGCAAGTTTATAAAATAACTTCCCCGAAAAGGGAAGTTCATTCCCTGATCAGAAACGGCCCGGACTTAAACATCCGGGTCGTTTTTTTAATGCTGTCTTTTTTTTCTTCGCCTTACTTTTATATGAACAAAATTCGCTCCTTAGGGGTAATTATCATTCTATTAACCCGCTGGTTTTCAACCATATTCTCAACTTATCAGTCCAGTTATCGATTTCTAAACCTTGTTTACGCATTCCAAATCCATGTCCGCCTTTTTCGTAGGTATGAATTTCGGAAGGGATTTTTTTATCCTGCAATGTTTCGTAAAACATAAAACTATGTTCTACAGATACAACATCATCGTCAAGTGCTGCTATTATAAATGTCGGAGGTGTTTTGTCAGTAACCTGAAGTTGATTCGAAAAACGGATTAACAGCTCTTTGGAGGGCGTTTCACCTAACAGATTTTGGCAGGTTCCATCGCCTGTCATCGAAATAACAGGATAAACCAGAATTATAAAATCCGGACGGTTTATTTCGTCGAAATGCGTTCCGGCAGTAGAAGCCAGATGCCCTCCGGCTGAAAAACCTGCAATCCCGATTTTATGTTTATCAATATTCCATTTCCCCGCTCCTTCGCGGATTATCTGAATGGCTGTCTGCGCATCAGTTAACGGGATTTCCGAATGATGGTTTGGCATTCGGTAATAAAGCACGAAAGCTGAAACTCCAAGTGTATTCAGCCATTCGGCCACCTGAGAACCTTCATGAGCCACTGCCAGTCCGCCATAGCCGCCTCCGGGACAAATTAACACTGCCGCACCCGATGCTTTTTCTTTCGGAACAATGTAAGCATACATGCGCGCTTCTGTTACATTGGTAACCCATGAATTATCGTAAATGGCTTCTTTTTCGGTGATTCCACTATTTTCGGACGGACCATTTTTGTATAATTTAATTTCTTCCTGGGCTTGCATAGTGCCAATGAATATTATCCCGATAAGGACGAGAATTGTTTTTTTCATGATCAATATAAAGTTAACAAATGAACACTTTTTTTTCAGAAAGTTGCTACACTTTTATGAAAGTTTTGTTTTTGTACATATACCAAAGTATCAGGTACAGAATGCCAAACCCGTTTCCAGATTGAATTCCAGCAAATTTATGACTTATTTTTTCTGATAAACCTTAATCCAATCCACTGTCATGATTGCCGGAAAAATCGTCTCGTCAACATCAGGACCACCCCAGGTGCCGCCGATTGCAATATTAAAAATCAAATAAAAGGGTTTATCAAAAGGCCAGATATCGGCATTTTTTACATCGGGCTGATAACGATTCACCAACTTGCCATCAATAAAAAAGTCAACAAAGTCTTTCGTCCACTCCATGCCATAAATATGGAATTCATTAAAAGGATCCAGTATTTCGAGTATGCCGGTATAAGGCGTGGAACCGTAACCTGATTTGTTATGAACTGTGGAATGTATAAATCGTGGATTCTTACCCACATGTTCCATAATATCAAGTTCACCGCAGTCAGGCCAGCTGACTTCGTCAATATTTTGTCCGAGCATCCACAAAGCCGGCCAGGTGCCAGTGCCCTGAGGTATTTTTGCGCTGATCTCAAAAATCCCATAGGTAAAAGCTCGCTTTCCTTTGGTGATCAAACGTGCCGAAGTGTATTCATTGTTTTCTTTTTTGGCAATAATCAGGAGATTGCCGTCGGCGAAATCAATATTCGCATTGGTGTAGCGCTGCAACTCGTTGTTTACCCAACCTGGCTGCGCAAGTTCGTGGCTCCAACTGCTGGTATCGAGCGCTGTGCCGTTAAAATTATCTTCCCACTCCAAATCATAACCTTCTTTTGATTGAGCGAAGGAAAAAGAAGAGATAAAGAGGAGTATGATTGCGATTTTTGAGGTCTTCATTTGAATTATTTTTTATGTGAAACCATGGTATTCCGGATTTGAAAAAATGTTGTTTCAATCACCTGATGACCCTGACATTTTCAGGACAACACGGTTATACTATCTCAACAATTATTTTATTTCTTTAAAGCCTTGGCTATTTCTATTTCAGCCAGTTGCTCCATTACCTTGTACCCTTTTTCGTTGGGATGCACACCATCTTCCGAAAATTCAGCTTTTAGTCCATTCCGTTCATCAACCATTGATGAATAATAATCCAGATAGGCAAATCCATTGGTAGCAGCATATTCTTTGATCCATTTATTTAAAAGCACAATTTTTTCAGCCGGAAAAACACCCGGGTTCCATGGGAAATCATACGCAGGCAACACCGAACATAAAACCAATTGTATTCCATTGGCTTTTGCAAGTTCGGCCATTGAAGTAATGTTGTCTTCTATCATTTCAAGCGTTGACGGACCCGTGTTACCAGCAATATCATTAATACCAGTTAAAATCAGCACAACTGCAGGTTTCAGCGCAATAACATCAGGCCTGAACCTGACAAGCATCTGCGGGGAGGTTTGTCCGCTGATTCCACGGCAGATATATGGTTTGCCGGCGAAATATTCAGGGCGCACATATTTCCATCCTTCGGTAATTGAATTGCCCATAAACACAACTCTTTTTTCGCCGGCAGAAGGTAATCCAAGTTTATTGTTATCTTCCCGATAGCAGCTCAGATAAGGCCAATCGACTTTATTTCTTTCATTTATCATTTTTTCATAATCGCTCACAGGTTCCTGGGCATTTACACCTGATATATGAAAAAACAGAATTGAAATAGCGAGAAGAATAAGCGGGTTGTTTTTCATGGTTAATTTTTTGATTTCAAAATTTACTTAATATGAATCATTTTTTTCGACATCGTGAGGTTGTTTGTATTCATTTCATAAATATAAACATCACTGGTCAGGTTTTCAGCGTTAAAATAAAGCGTGTATGTTCCTTTATCTTTAACTCCTTCGTTGATTTCCCTGATAATCCGCTGATTTTTATCATAAACCCGGAAAATCACTTCACACTTTTCAGGAATTTTGTAATTGAATGTTGTATGATTTCTGAATGGATTCGGAATGTTTTGCTCAAGATAAAAGCCCTGCTGTCTGCCCTGGATTTCATCTGTTCCTAATGTGGAGAAACCAGTTAATCCGGACCAGTCGCTCCATTTCAGATTATGATCGCGATACCGCGCTCTGAAATAGTATTTCTTTCCTTCCGTAAGTAGAGAAAACGATATCGTACTTTGCAACAAATTGATTCCCTTATTAAGATCAACCGGCTTGTAATATTGATCAATATTATAAATATTTGTCCAATGCGAGATCGAATCAATAACAACAATTGATGATTGTAAACTATCAATCACCTGAAAATGAACTGACATTAAAGAGTCGGGGCCTGAAAACTCTGATGTTATGAAGTGAATTTGATTTTCGGAAATTTCAAAGTTTACCAATTCAGGTGTTTCCGGACCAGCTTGGTTTTTCGATTTATACCATGTATCCATAAGTTCCGAATTCCGTGGGTCGTTATTGTTTCCAAGGCTGTACATCGAATTCAGGAAAGAATGATTTTCGATGTCAATCTCCAGAATCTGAAAGAAATAATGATTAAAGGTTTTATGAATATCATTAAAATCCCAGTTCTCTCCTTCCCGCCAAGGATCATAGTAGCCACCACCACCTCCGCCACAAATAATTCTGAAATCGGCACCCTCCTCCCCGGATGTAATAGTTCCTCTTTCAAATCCATGAGTATGTCCATAATGCATTTGCTGAACTTTGGTGTATTTCTTTATAATGGGAAAAAGCACATTTACAACATAATCAGTACCTCCCACAACCCACAATTCAGAGAATGGCGGATGGTGAAAGAATAAAAACACAAAGTCGATTGTGGAATCGTTTTCGGCTTCATTCAGTTTGGCATTCAGCCAATTTGCCTGTGCAGCACCATATGGATCAATGATATTGGTATTCATGCCTATAAAAAGTGAGTTCCCGGCTTTAAGAAACCACACTTTTTCCTTTAGCGATGGCAACTGAGGGAAGGCCGACTGATCGTCAAGTTTGAGGTATTGATAAAAATATGGACTTTCACCTTCATGATTGCCAGCTACAACCATGGTTGGAATAAAGGATGATAATGCAGATAAAGGCTGGAAATACTGCTTTGTATATTGCCCGGGAATATCTCCGCTAACAACAACATCTCCTGAATGGAATATTCCGCTAATCTGATTTTCAATATCAGAACCGTATAATTCTGTTATTTTATCTTTTGTCGCTCTCAAAACTTTGCCTGCCATGGTTGTATCTGTGGCATGTGTATCGCTTAGTAATACGAAACGTAGTTTCCCCTTATAAGTTGAATCAGGTAAAGTTTTAAAAGCATAAATCGTGGATTCGGCACCTCCGCTTTGTACCTTGTAAAAATAGCGGGTATTGGGTTGCAACCCATATAATTTAACGGTGTGCCAGCGGTAGGGATCACTGATAACTTCACTTGTACCGGTTATAACCAAACCCAGAGTTGAGTCTAAACCATACAGAACCCTGGTGCCGGATGTTGAAATATCGTGCCAGCAAACAGTCATTGTATTGGTGCCCTGTGCTTGCAGGTATGGTATTCTGGTCATCACAAAAGGTCCGGTAACATGACCAAATCCACCCAATTCTGCAGCATGTTCAGCTGTAAGCGGCTGATCCCATACAGCAAGTTCAGAGCAAATAATATCAGAATCTTCGCCATCATCATCAGCAAAAACCAATAAAAGGTTCTCCAGCGAAAACCGGTCATCAATCGCCTGAATATTTCCGTTCTTTACAAGTTGACCATCAAGGTAATATGTAAAGTGACTTCCGTTCTTAACAGAAATGATCAAACGGTACCACTCTCCGGGAATAATCTGATAAGTGCCATAGCCCACAGTAGCTACACCTATATTTCCGGAAGTGTTTATGAAAAAATCACCGTCATTTGAGTTGTAAATATCTGTTTGAAAAAATGTGTGCCACACTCCGTTAGCCGGTATTTTGAAATCAAATTGAAGCGTATATTCATTCACTTTGCTACCTCCGCCGTTCGGAGAAATTTGATGTTGCATTTTATAATAACTGCCTGACCCGATGCGAACAGCTCCGTTTCCGGTTTCAGGCCCCGGGGAGGAAGTATGCGAACCAACCAGAGTAAGATCAATCCCAAATCCAGATTCAGCTTGTTGCAGATCAGCCGTATTATCGAATTTCCACCATCCAACCCTTACCGGAACAGATGATTGTACCTCTATAGCATTTAGAAGGAATGCTGTCAGAATTATATAAATAGTTCGCAAGTTCATGGTAAGGAGAGTATTTGGGGCAAAAGAAATACTGAAAAAGCAACAGGTTTAGCTGAGTATAAAATGCAAAGTTTGACAAATCAAGCATCAAAGCAGGCATTCCTGATTTTTCGTGCAGATAAATTGAAGAGTTTATGAAAAGAGGGTGCCTCAAAATGTGAGACACCCCAACCAAAACCAACTCTTGCTTCAACCTGACATTATCGGATTATTATCATTTTCTGACTGCTGACGCCACGCTCAGTTGCCATTTGAACATTATAAATTCCGTTTGGCAGACTGGCAGCATTTAACTCAAGTTTGTAAGAACCCGGTGATTTATTACCTTCATTAATGTGTGCAACTTCAATACCTGCGAGATTAAAAATCCGGAATGTAACATTTCCTCTTTCCTTAATCTGATAAGGGAAAGTTGTATAAGCCGAGAATGGGTTAGGATAATTTAGACCCAGATCGGAATTTCTGCCGGCTTGTATATCATTAATTCCATTGGGTGTAGTGGTAGCATCGCCTAATGCAACCGCTTCGGCTTCAGTTAAGGCTACATCCCATATTCCCAATTCAGAACACCTGATATCACCATCATCGCCATCATCATCCTGAAAAATCTGAAGTATCGAACTTAATCCATACCTGGCATCCAAAGCCTGAGGCGCTGCATCGAGCCATAAATTTCCATCCATGTAAATTCTGAAGAATTCTTCATTTTTTACTGAAACTATCATTCTATACCAGGTATCTGCAGTGATGGTAGCCTCGGAATATCTGGTGGAACCGCAACCAATACTATTTGGTACGCGTCCTATGTCAGGAGCTTCGGTTTTGGCAACAAATAAGTCGGCATCACCATCAAGTGTCTGGAAAAAGGCATACCATGTATCTATCATTGGAACAGAAAAATCGATCTGAAGTGTCCATTCATTTACAAGGGCTCCTCCCCCATTGGCAGGGATTCCATGATTCATATCGAAGTAACTTCCTAAGGGAACAAGTGTAGCTAAATTACCGGCAACAGGACCGTTCACTGAAGTCTGAGTCCCGGACAGAACAAGTGGTAAGCCTATTTCGGCTTTTACCATATTATTTGCATCATCAAATTTCCACCAGCCTTTTCTTTCACGAATTGTGGTCTGGTTAGAAATAGTAATCAACATGCTTCCTGAAATATTTGATCCGTCAGTAGAAGTTGCTTTTGTAGTTACGGTACCGTCAGCAATAGCCGCCAGTAAGCCATCTGCAGTTATTGATGCATCACCTGTACCTTTGATAACAGACCAGGTAACTGCTTTTTCAGTTGCATTTTCGGGTAGTAATGTTGCTATCATCTGCAGAGTGCCACCTTTATTTGTTATTGTGTTTGCACCGCTTTCGGAAGTAACAGTTATTGATGTAACAAGGATCACTGCCTGGTTCGAAATGGTTATTTCTGTGCTGCCTGTTATATTACTTCCATCAGTGGATGTTGCATTTACAGTTACAGTTCCGTTTTTGACTGCTGTTAATAAACCATCTTCGCTTATTGTTGCACCGCCGGTAACTTCAGTAACCGACCAGGCAACTACTTTATTGGTAGCATTCTCAGGCAAAACTTCTGCAATCATTTGTAATGTTCCGCTTTCAGTCTCAATAACACTTACTCCTCCGGTACCTGTTACATTTATTCCATTAACCAGAACATTACTTGCAAAGCCGCCTAACTGAATGACTTCATCTGCCGATAATGCTACGTCCCATATGGCTAATTCAGCACAATTAATAGCTGCGTCATCACCATCATCATCAGCAAATATCAAGAGCTCATTAACAAGAGCCCATCTGCCATCTACATCCTGAGGAGTTCCGCTCAGCCAGAGTTCTCCGTTGAGGTACACATTGAAAAATTCGCCGTTTGTAACTGAAATTACCATCCTGTACCAGGCATCTTTAGCAACAAAATTGGTAGAATATCCTGTTGCTGATGTTCCTATTGTATTGTCGCTGGCTTTGGTAAACAAGTCGGCATCGCCGCTGTTAGCAGGGTCGGTTTGGATAAAAGCATGCCATTTCCCGATTTCAGGAACTGAAAAGTCTATTTGTATTGAATACTCATTTACCAGATCACCACCCCCATTTGGCGCAATACCATGGCTCATAGCCAGGTAACTGCCCAAAGGAACCTGTGTTGCCAGATTTCCTTCTTCGGGACCTGGAACTGATATCTGCGTTCCGGTTAGTGTTAAAGGAGATCCAATCTCAGCTTTTAACATATCGGCGGCATCGTCAAATTTCCACCAGCCTTTTCGTGCAACAAGAGGAACAGTTGAAGCATTTCCTAATTCGGAAGCCTGACCGGCGGTGAGTGCCACATCCCATATTCCCAATTCAGAGCAATTAATTGCTGCATCATCGCCATCGTCATCGGCAAATATCAACAGTTCATTTACAAGCGCCCATCGACCATCAACATCCTGAGGTGTACCGGTCAGCCAAAGTTCTCCATTAAGATAAACGTTGAAAAATTCTCCGTTGTTAACCGAAATAACCATCCGGTACCACGTATCTACGGCAACTGCATTAACGGAATATCCTGTAGCTGCGGTTCCTATTGTATTGTCGCTGGCTTTGGTAAACAAGTCTGCATCATCGCTGTTGGCAGGGTTGGTTTGGATAAAAGCATGCCATTTCCCGATTTCAGGGACCGAAAAATCGATTTGCAATGAGTATTCATTCACTGAAATACCACCTCCGTTAGGGGCAACACCATGAGTCATGGTTAAATAACTTCCCAACGAAACCTGTGTTGCAAGGTTTCCCTCAGCAGGTCCGGGAACTGAAGCTTGTGTTCCTGTTACCGTTAAAGGCATGCCGATATCAGCCTTTAACATGTCGGCGGCATCATCAAATTTCCACCAGCCTGTTCTTTCAGGCACTTGGGCACTAGCAAAACTGGCAAAAGCCAGGATTATGACTAAACTTAGTAAAGTTTTTTTCATAATTAAATTGGTTTGAAGGTTAATAATTTAATTGGTTTTTTATTTATCACAGGTTGATTCAAAGTTGATCAGCAGTTAATAATTTTTCTTACTCAAATCATCACAAACTGCTTTGGGTATGAGGTATTCATCTTTCAATTGATCATTTCAGCATAAAGCACTTCCGACAAATTTTAAATTTGATCTTAGTGTACTTTATTTCAGCAACCACATTATTTTGTTGATTTCGTCGTAGCCTTCATATTGACGGTTCAGGGCTTCGGTGAGGTTTTTTCGGTTATAATTCGTTTCAGAACCCGGGTACAAACTACGCATAGGAATTGCGCCTGTATTGTTTTCGTTCAAACTCGAAGCCGGGTTAATAGGAAAGACGGGATACTTATTTCGCCTGTATTCAAAATAGCTAAAGTCAGCATCCTGCATAAAACGGAGTATATAACCCTGCATCCAGATTTGTTTCAATTGTTCATCTGCTGTAGTTTTAAATGCAGCCTCACCTGTAAAATATCCATCAATATATGCCTGATCAATAGGTACATTGTGAGCATAACTTTCCTTGGTTGCTTTTATGGCCACAAGAGCTGATTTTACTCCTTCTTCGTAATAGGTCCGGGCTGAGCCGGCAGTAATCCAGCCTTTTACGCTAGCCTCTGCCAGAATTAACTGCTGTTCGGCGTAAGTCATCACCATGCGTGGTTCACAGGCATCTTCCTTTAAATAGCGCAGGTTGATAGCTGAAAACTTATTTGCTTTATAATCCAGGTTCATGGCATCATAATCCATCGAAACATCAACGCCATTATAAGCAGCAGTATCTGATTCAATATTCCCTGCGGCAATAAGCGCAGCGGCTGGTTCGCAATAATAAAACAATCGCCGGTCATTTAAATTTTTCAGATTGTCCATGAGCAATTTACTAACGATTGTTTTGGGTGCAAACATGGTGCTGGCGCTAAGTGGATGCTTGTTTTGGGTTGAATAAGCCAGTCCCAGATAACCTGTAGTATTATCCATTAAATTACCTGCAGCCACAATTTCAGCGAAGCGGTTTTTAACATCTAAGGATGCCACATTCTCCTTCGCACTTAAACTCATCAGCACTTTTAAAGAAAAAGCATTTACTGCTTTTCTCCACTTTTCCGGATCGCCGTTATAAGGCGAAGGGTCGCCCGAAAATTTAGCGCCATTGGCAAAAAACTGATCAGCCGCTTTAAGCTCATCCAGTATTTGTTTGAAAACATGTTCCTGAGTATCGTAGCCTGGTTCGAGAAGTCCTTCAGCACCTTTACCTGCATCGGTATAAGGAATATCGCCCATCCACATGGTCATTTTGTAGAAAGCGTATGCTTTGGCAAAACTGCCGATGCCTTTGTATGAGTCTTCCATTACACTGCCTTTCGCAGCTTCCAGCATGGCATCGATATTGGGTAATAAAGTCATTGAACCGAAACTTCCACTTCCGGTATTGTTATACTGCGAACTATTTTTTCCTAAAACTGTGAAGCCAACATATTTGGGCAATGCATTTGTTGAAATGAAACTCATTGCATCGCCGCCTGGTCGTAGAACGCTCAATACAATATTTGTGCATTCCATTGAGGCAGGAACGTTGGTAGTTGTATCCGGGTTGGTGTTGATTTCATCAAATTTGCTGCAACCAACTAAAAAAATTAAGATGAGCGCACTAAGAAAACCGATATATGTGTTTTTGTTTTTCATTGCTTTTTATTTTTGTGAAGTTCCTGTTAAAAACTCTTGACACTGTTTATTTCTGTTCCGCCTGGCAAAAGTTATTAAAAGCTGACTTGTTTAAAAATTCAATTTTAAGTTAAAACCAATGTAGCGGATGGATGGGTCGCTGAAATTTTCGTAGCCACCGTCGGGGTCAGAATATTTAAATTGCTTTGACCACAAAAACATATTCTGCCCAACTGCTGATACCGAAACACCTTGTGATTTAAACTTCGCGCAAATATTTTTTGGCAAATCATAGGTTAGGGACATTTCCCTGATTTTGAAAAAAGTGGTGCTGTATGCTTCGAGCGGTGATGGCGAACCACCCCAGGCGGTGCCTGCGTGAATGGTATTGATATACGATTCGTAAGTAACAGCAACATCGTTAGGAGCATATACGCGGTCATCACTGGTAATATTGCCATAGGTATCGTAAGTTGCTGAACCTGAAACTACTTTTACTCCTTCTCCGGTATAGTTTTTTGATCCTGGAATGGTAGCATCGAGGTATCTTTCAGGAGTAACGGAATTTGGATGCGAACCTGAGCGCCACATGTACATTTCGGTAGTAGTTTGCGCTAATCCTCCAACGCGGCCATCAACAGAAACATAGAAGTTCCAGTTCTTATACCTGACAGTGGTGTTTACGCCCCATATCCAGTCAGGATCATAATTCCCAAACTTAGAAGCATAAGCCGAATAGAGGGGAACACCATTTTTATGGATAATATTACCTTCAGGATCATATTGAAAATCATAGAGTGTATATGGATCTGCTCTTTCGCCAACCTTTACCCATGGTTTGTCCTCAGAGTAAGTTGTATCTAATTTGGTATAGAAACGTGCATATTTCGACCAGTTTACTGAAATATCCCACTGCCAGTCGCTTGTCTTCACAGGTGTTCCATTTAAAGTAACTTCAACTCCCTTTCGCGTAATTTCCTCGTCGATATTAATATAACTTCGGTAGTATCCGGTTGCTGGAGTAATATCAGCTTCCTGAAGGAAATCGTACATACGCTTATTATAATAGGAAATATCAGCTGAAGCCCTGTTATTATATACATTCACTGCGGTACCTATTTCCCAGGTGGAAGCAGACTCAGGAAATACATTGCTGTTGTATATTGTAGCTGGTAATGATGCAGACGTTAAATTTGTCCAGGCATTGTTGGTAATATTGAAAACCTGATTAATGTCATAAATCCCGGCAGGTGTTTTTGATGATGTCCAGGAGCCACGTAATTTCCACAGAGATAGCCACTGCATTTCGGGCAATAATTCAGAAACGATAAAACTTCCTGATACAGAAGGATATAGGTAGGATCGGGTTGCTTCAGATAAAGTAGAACTCCAGTCGTTTCGGAGAGTACCTTCCACATAAGCCATACGGTTCCATGAAAAAGCCAACCGCCCATACAAACTGTTAACTTGTTGCCTGTAAATATTTGAGACTACAAACGCGGGTAAAACCGAAGCTTTCAGGGAGTAAAATCCCGGAATAGAAAGACCGCCCTGAGTTCTGGAATCGGTGCCTTCATCCTGGCGGTAGTAAATTGTTCCACCAACAAATCCATCAATGGTGAACTTTTCGAAAGTCTTGTCGGCAGAAAGTAAAAAATCGTTGTTAAAACTATAACCTCTTCCGAGACCCAGATTGTAAGATCCCAATTTGCTTTCGCCCCATATCTGGCTACCGTTTTCTATTACTGTGGAAGATCCGGCACTTACCAGTGAGCCTTTAGAAATCCGTATCACCTGACGGTTGCTATATGTGTCAAAACCCGAACGCAGGGTTGCTTTTAGCCACGACGCGAAGTTATAACTCAAAGAAAGTGTTCCATTAAAAATATCTTTATTTAAGCTGTGGATCCTTTCGTTCCTGTCAAAATAAGGGTTGTTGTTGGTATCGGTGTAACCGGTATTCTGAACTTCATTAGGTACTACCCAGTAATTCTTATAATCGAGCACATTCCAATCGGGCGATGACCATATTAGCATGGAATACATTGGGTCGTAACCCGTATAACCACTAAAACCAAAATTAGGTGATGTTTGCTTGTTGTAGGAAATGCTTGATGATAATGTAAAATTGCGAAGTTTTATATCCCCGCCAATGTTATAAGCGAATTTGTCGAACATGGAATTTGGATATTGCCCTTTGTTTTTAACCCAACTGGCCGAAGCACGAAAACTTCCCAGGTCACCTTGTTGTACAATATTTACGTTATTGTTAAGGATATAACCGGGTTCAAGGAAATTCTGAAAATTATCTTTTCCTACGGGAAGCCAGGGCATGAGCTTCATAGATCTGCTGATCGGATCCCATTGGATAACTTCCTGACCTTCCAAAGGAGGCCCCCAGGCGCCATCGCCATTGGTAACAGCCGTGTTGGTAGCTGTGTTTACAACGCGTCCGTAAGTTGACTGTGATTCGGGAATGGCCAGATAACCAGCTGCATACATTGTGCTGCTGTTGACTGATACCGAGATACCTTTTTTAGCACTTCCTTTTTTAGTAGTAATCATAATTGCACCGCTTGCACCGCGATAACCATAAAGGGCAGAAGCTGTTGCACCTTTTAGAATGCTGAGGCTTTCAATATCATCAGCAGGAACATCCCGCAATGTCATGTTGCCATAAGGAACTCCATCAATTACCAAAAGTGGTTTTTCTCCACGAATGTAAAGCTCAGGCGCTGCACTAAACTCAGTACTGTTTAATACCGACAAACCAGCTACTTTACCTGTGAGTGAAGTTCCTACATCAACAGGCCTTACTGTTTGCAATCCATTGCCGTCAACTTTCTGAACAGCATATCCAAGGGCTTTTTCCTCCCGCCTGATACCAAAGGCAGTTACAACAACACTTTCGAGTTCGGTCGCAACCTGATGCATTGCAACGTTTATTACCTGAACATCCCTGGTCGACATTTCTTTGGGTTCATAGCCCACGTATGAAAACACCAGAATGGCATCAGATAAGGGTATATCAATTGAATAGGTTCCATCAACAGAGGTTGTTGTACCCATGGTTGTACCCTTAATCTTCACAGTTACACCTATTAAAGTTTCTCCGGTTTTTTCATCAGTTACTCTTCCGGTTACTTTTTTTGGCTGAAAATCCCCGCCTTTATTCCTGGTTGGGGTTATAATAATCTGGCGGTCGCTTGTTACATATTTGAT
>Ga0351844_1191_pt1 | contig 20575 bp, 15 predicted proteins | sample TotcelHFGM3001L5_FD_206880 | JGI IMG/M metagenome (GOLD analysis project Ga0351844, IMG submission 206880) | Enriched cells from coal bed in the Powder River Basin, Montana, United States - Total cells FGM rep1 HSBNCT.FGM.300.1.L5 ... | reverse complement strand
GCCTCTGAGATCCTGTTTGGGAAAGGCACCACGGAGACCCTGGTCAAGCTTCCAGTTTACATGTTGCTTTCTGTTTTTGAGGGAGTTCCTCAAAGTGAAATAGCGAAAAGTGAGATAGCGAAAACTATTCCGGTCGTTGATTTTTTGACCGACTATACAAGGGTTTTTCCATCGAAAGGTGAGGCAAGGAGAATGCTAAAGGACAATGGGGTCTCCATCAATAAACAAAAGGTGACAGAGGAGTATGTTGTTGGACTTAGCGACTTATTGCAGGAAACCTACATCCTTGTGCAGAAAGGGAAGAAAAACTATTTCCTGGTGAAGGCCCTTTGACAATTGCAAGAAGCAATTCCCTCTTTTATCTTGTTTTTTTTATGAACTTTGTGGTAACCCCTGAGGTTACCAAATAGCGAATCATATGAAATATCCATTCAAACGCTGTTCATACCAACCGCGGATGTTAATAATGGATATTCCATGTGACAACTGAAATCAAATTATTAACACATGAAAACAACAAATTGGGTTTATTGTACTCTGCTGATCCTGGTCTTTGTTGCTGGCTGCCGTAAGGAAGAGACTCCTTACTCCCCTGCAGGGCCAGATATGGCAACACTGAAACACCGGTACAACGTGGCAGTGATAGATGCCAAGATCGCTGAGCCTTATGAGATTTACAGGAGTTTGGTCGCTGTTGAATACTATGGAGACAGCATGGCTGGCGAGGGAAACCTGGCATGGTCAGCCGATTCTTCGGGTAACATGCGTCTCCTTGTCGTTTCATGGATGAAACAAAGTTCAACCCAATACTGGCCTGTTGGAAAGGCATTCAGAACGAGTAACAATCCCTCGTACATGTCGTGGATAACAACCAGCCCGGAGATGCTTGATTTTCTGAAGAAAAATGATTTTACGGATACACTCTCCCTGCATTTGCGCATCGCGCAGGTTCTGGGGATGCCACCCGATACAAAAAATAACTACTTCGTGGAATTCTGGGTCTATCCCGAAAACTTGTTCCGGCCAGCTCCTGACCCTGAAATCACCGATCATGAAGCTGACCTGTTTTTCCCATCTACGGTCAGTCAGAAACATAGATCCTGGTTCAACAACGAGATCCAGAGCAAATATGACACCACTTTATCGTCGGCCTTTCCATGGACGAGACTGGGATATACGTATGACTGGGCAAATCCATCCCATCCGGTCGGATTGAGCGAGTTTGTGGTGGACACCTCCGCCCTGGTAACCGTCAAACAGATTTACTCCTCATGGGAATATTACCAGGCCAGCATTCAAAGAAAGTAACCGGGAAGTATTAGGGGTCACATCTAGGAGAACTTCAGCATCAAGATGTATCCCACACGAACTGCCTCACCACCCTGTTTCCCCGGGATCCACTTCGGCATCGATTCAATCCCACGGATAGCCTCTTCACCGCATCCATTGCCCATCTCCCGAACCAGCCTAACGTTGGAAACAGAACCATCTTCTTCCACCACAAAATAAACAAAAAGGCTTGCCTGATGCATTGAATCATCACGATCAGAGGGACATGAAATATTCTCTGTCAAAAATTTACTCAGCGCCTCATCGCCACCAGGAAATGCAGGCGACTCTTCAACGTTGTTAAAAATCTGATCCTTTGGGGAAGGAAGATACTGAACAGCTGTTCTGTCTACCTTATCTTCTTTTTTCTGCAACAACTCTGCTTGTGCAATCTGCAGGTTCCGTTGCCGGACCATATAATTGATGACCGTTCCAATTCCTGCCAGGATAAGAATGGATGCCGCAACACCCAGGGTGATCCACAATCTACGTGTTTTGGACCGATTCTCCTCGGGTATATTTTCAACAACGCCTTCATTCCTCATCTCCTTACTTCTGCCGGAAGGTTCGCGATCCGATCTCTCCAGAATCCGATTCTTAAGCTCACCCAGATCCATGGAGAGCCTTTTTGCGGAATGATCTTCCATGAAATACCTGATGCCTTCAACAGCTGCTCCACACAACTCACATTCAGCCAGATGAACCTCTGCCGATGCCAGCGCATCGGGACTGAGGTCCCCATGCAAGTATTGCAGGATCATCTCCTCCGTCAGGCAATTTTCATTCATTGACATTTTCCAGCATAATTTTTAAATTCCGTTTTCCGTTTTGAATATAACTCTTCACGTTGTCGTATGAATAGCCTGTATGATCAACGATCTCCTGATATGAATAATCCTCAAAATAGAATAATACAATACAGGTTCGCTGTGCCTCTTTTAACCGGTCAACAGATTGATGCAGACTCTTTTCAGAAATTGGTTGTCCTGAGGTGCCAACAGGATACTCGCCCTCGGGAAATTCCATAATTTCCGCTTTAAGTTCCTGTACTTTGCGTGCTTTATACCTAGTCTCCGTCCCCTCATGCCTCAGGATAAGCAGGCAATGATTTTTTGAGATCGTATAAAGCCAGTTTTTCGCGTTGCGGATCTCCTGGTTTACTGGGTGGGTAAGGAGTTTTTCAAAGATACTCATTACGGCATCTTTTGCCTTTTCTTCGTCTCTTAAGTATTTAAAACAAACACCGAAAACGAGATGACGGAAATGAAGGAACAACTCCGTAGCAGTCTTTTCATCACGGAAAACAAGGTATCTCCTGATCAGCTCCTCATCTGAAATCAACGATTTATTCGGGTCGCTGGAGGGGTAATAAGTCATCAGGTCAGATAGAAACGAAAACCAAGTTATTCCACAAACTGTTTTGCGTAATACTTCGCTGTGAGTTTTTCGCCGGTTGCCTTCTCAATCATGTCGTTCCAGTAATAGTTGGAACCCATGGCAAAGACATTGGCTTTCAGGTAACCCCCTACTTCCTTGTTGTTGACAAAGCTCTGAAATTTATAATCATCCGTCTTCAGGATATTTGCAACAATGTAATAATAAAGTTGCGAAGCCAATAACTCTCCTAAAAGATAGTTGTGGTAATAGCAGGGGAAGAGCGCCACATGGATCTTGGTAGCCCAATCGGGTTCATTGCGGTTGGGGGGTCGTTTCATCAGCTGATACTCTTCAACAAGATCCCACCATAAAGTATTCAGATTTTGCTCCGGATCTTCGTACATTGCTTTTTCAAACCGGTACATAACCTGCGACCAGCGGGAAAATACGAGTTGTTCAAGGCGCAGGGTTTTGAAACAGTTATCAGCGATCTTCATCTTTTCCTCTTCGCTGATACCCACCATGTCGTGTAACCACTGGGGGCTTGACGACTGTCGGCCAAACATCATGGCAATGGCTTCTGTGGTGAAGGTATGGGCAGGTTCCCTGAGGATGAACGGAAGTGAGTGATCGATGTTGAAATCGTACACTGCATGGCCATATTCATGAAGCATCGTATTCATCCAATAGGAGTTGGGCTTGATATTGCAGAGTACCCTTACGTCCTCTAACTTGTCGATATTAATGCAGAATGCATGCTGGTTTTTACCCTCTTTTTCTTTTAGGTCACTATTTTTCAACATGTCATCAATTGGAAGTCCGATACCATTGTAATATGCTGCGGTTAGAGACTCCAAATCTTTATCAGCATAATACGAAGTGAGGTCGACATCATAAATACGCGGCGCCTCCTGGAAAAATCGGTTCTGGTAGTTCCATGGCATCAGGTCATCCTTGTTTTTCAGACTATAGTAGTTGACAAAATAGTTGTCGATATCATCTTTAACTTCAGAATAAACTCCCTTGGTAAGGGTATCAAGTTCATTAAAAAGATCGGTAATCACCCGCGGATCCTGTTCCCCAAGGATGAGTTGCATCTGGTGGTAATTCTTAAATCCCATATCCTTCGCCACTTCATTTCGCAGGATAACCAGTTTGATTACATCATCGGCCACAACCCTCCCAATCTTCTTCTGGGCCATCCATACTTGTTCCTGTTTGTTTACCTCTTTGGAACTTCTGAGAATTTCCTCTACATCATTGTCTGTCAGCTCTTTACCGTCGACATTTGTTCTGAAGATTGAAAATTTGCGCTCAATTTTGGTCTCCATTCTTACAATTTCATTCAGCTTCGACGTGTCAGCCTTTGCCATTAAAAACTGGTTGTACATGAGGTCCAGCTGGCGGGCAAGCAAGGTATCGTTAACAAGCCCCGAAACTTTGATCTTTTCAAGGGTAGCAAGTGCTTGAGTGTCAGAAAAAATTTCCACCATTTTTAACTGGAGCTCCTGTGCCTTTGTAAAATCCTCCTCAGAACCCGTGATCGCAGCTTGCCAGTAAGCAAGGTTTGTCTCTTTCGACAAGGCGATGACTACCGAATCGTGCTTCTTAATAAAATCAACCAGTTCCTCTTTCATCTGTTTTTGTTTTGTCTGACATCCGGCAAGAAGTCCAATCGCCAGAACCGCTAGAAAAATTTTGTTTACTCTATTCATCATCTGATTATTATTCGCTTTTCGCTTTTCGCTATTTTCCTTCCCCCTATTTCCTAATTTCCTAATTTCCCTGTCTTCTACTCCCCTACCTTCCTACTTTCCTACTTTCCTACCTTCCCACTTACACTTTCCTCTCCCACTTCGCACCCTCTTTCGTATCTTTCACAACAATTCCAAGTTTTCCCAGTTCATCCCTGATATGGTCTGAGCCGCTCCAATCCTTTCTTGCCCTTACATCCTCTCTCAAGCTGATTATCAGCTCCATCAATCCATTCAGGTTGTCGGACTGTTCCCCTGAAAATTCATCTTCAAGGGCCAGGATATCCGTGACGAAGGTTTGAAAAAGCCCTTGTAACTGGTTTAACTCTTCCGGTGTTATGGTCTCTTTTCCCTCTTTCACTGCATTAATGATCTTAACAGAATCAAAAAGGGAGGCAATCACCATCGGACTGTTGAAGTCGTCGTTCATGGCAGTGTAGCAGCTGGCAACGAGATCCGTGATCCGTGATCCGTGATCCGTGATGTCGGATGCCGGATCCTGTGCCCTGAGCCCTGTGCTCTGTGCCCTGTGCCCTGTGCCCTGTGCCCTGTGTCCTGTACCACCTTCCAACTGAAGACTCTTTAATGTTTCCCAGGCTGACATCAGTTTTCTCAAACCTTTCTCCGCTGCCTGGAGTGCTTCGTTTGAGAAATCGAGCGTACTGCGGTAGTGGGCCTGAAGCATGAAAAATCTGATAGTCATCGGACTGTAGGCCTGTTCGAGTAAGTGATGGTTTCCGTTGAAAAATTGTTCGAGGTTCACTGCATTCCCAAGTGACTTTCCCATCTTCTGTCCGTTGATGGTAATCATGTTGTTGTGCAGCCAGTAGTGTACGGCATCCTTCCCATTAGCAATCCGCGACTGGGCAATCTCACACTCATGATGCGGGAACTGCAGATCCATGCCACCTCCGTGGATGTCGAACTGTTCACCCAGATACCTTGTACCCATAGCCGAACATTCGAGATGCCATCCGGGGAAACCGTCGCTCCACGGAGATGGCCAGCGCATGATGTGTTCGGGCTGCGCCTTTTTCCATAGGGCAAAATCGGCCGGATTACGTTTCTTTTCCTGTCCTTCCAGTTGACGGGTGTTAGAGATCAGATCTTCCAGCTTCCGGCCTGATAATTTCCCGTACTGATAAGATTGGTCGTATTTCTCTATATTAAAATAAACCGAGCCATCTACTTCATAGGCAAATCCTGCATCCAGGATCTTCCGGATCATGGCAATCTGTTCAATGATGTGCCCGGATGCCCTTGGTTCAATACTTGGCTGAAGCACGTTGAGCATTGCCATGAACTGATGGTACCTATCGGTATAATACTGCACCACCTCCATGGGTTCCACCTGATCCAACTTCGCTTTCTTGGCAATCTTGTCTTCCCCTTCATCCAAATCCTGTTCAAGGTGACCAACATCTGTAATATTCCGTACATACCTGACTTTATAACCCAGGTGTTTCAGGTAGCGAAAAACCAGGTCGAATGTGATGGCCGGACGGGCGTGACCCAGGTGCGGATCGCCATAAACCGTCGGACCGCAAACATACATGCCCACGAAAGGTTCGTTCAATGGTTTGAAGGGTTCCTTTTTCCGGGTCAGCGTATTGAAAACTGTCAGGTTATGCTCCATAGATCAGTGGGTTCGGGCGCAAAGGTAAGAAATTAAAACTTGCTAAAAGATTAACAATAAAGTTCCTACTTTTGCAGCAGAAACTAATAATTTGTTATCGATGGAAAAAATTCTGGTGATTGGATGTTCCGGACAAATCGGTTCGGAGCTGACGCTTGAACTACGCAGAATGTATGGCGACAGCAACGTTGTTGCTACTGATATCCGGCCTGCTCCTGCCGACATCCTGGAGAGTGGTCCCTTTGAAATTCTCGATGTGCTGGATGCCGGAAAGCTTCAGCTGATTTGCGAACACGAGAAGATTACCCAGGTATACCATCTGGCCGCTATCCTTTCCGGGAATGCCGAAAAACGTCCCATGCCCTCCTGGGATATCAACATGCGTTCTCTGTTCAACGTTTTAGAGATCTCCAAGGCACTGAAAATCAGAAAAATATTCTGGCCCAGCTCCATCGCAGTTTTTGGTCCCACCACTCCCCGGATGAATACTCCGCAGTATACCATCATGGAACCCAACACGGTGTATGGAATCAGCAAACTGGCTGGCGAACGGTGGATCGAATACTACTACCAGAAGTATGGTGTTGATACCCGGAGTTTGCGCTATCCCGGATTGATCAGTTACAAGACGGAAGCCGGTGGTGGCACGACAGACTATGCTGTGGAGATCTTCTATGAAGCGATCAGAAATGGGAACTACGAATGCTTCTTAAGCAGTGAGACAGCTCTCCCGATGATGTTCATGCCAGATGCCATTAAAGCAACCATCGATGTGATGGAGGCGGAGGCATCAAAACTCACTCTTAGATCAAGTTACAACGTTGCTGGGATCTGCTTCACGCCTCATACCCTGGCCAACGAGATCAAAAAGCATATTTCCGGCTTTGAGATCACCTACAAACCTGACTTCCGGCAGGCAATTGCTGATTCATGGCCCGATTGCATTGACGATAGCGTGGCTCAAAAAGATTGGGGATTGACTTACGAATACGACCTACCCCGAATGACACAGGTAATGATCGACGAGGTCCGGAAAAAATTGGCGTAACATCTGCAGGGGCGAGGCATGCCTCGCCCCTACAGAATTTCCGATAATTTAAACGCCTCCTTCATCCGCACCCCCTTTTCTGTCTGTTCAACAGTACAGCATTCGTTGTTGATATCATGTTCAAAAAAGAGGATGTATCCCTTTTCAGCAGCCTCATTCATGAATTTTTCCTTCTCCTCCAGGGTGATCAGCGGACGGGTGTCGTAACTCATCACATACGGCAGTGGAATATGAGCAGTGGAGGGAAGGAGGTCGGCCATGTACACGATAGTGTTGCCGTTGTATTGAATAAAAGGGATCACCTGGCCGTTGGTATGGCCGTGAAACAGTCGTACAGAAATTCCCTGAATGATCTCACCATCCCCATCAATCAGGTTCAATGTTCCCTTTTCCTTGATCGGAATAATGTTCTCTTTCAGGAATGATGCCTTTTCGCGGTTGTTCGGGTTGGTAGCCCAGTCCCATTGCTGACGGCTGGTCCAGTAGGTGGCGTTGGGAAACGTGGGCAGATAATCGGTTTTATCCTCATTCCACCGGATCGCTCCGCCGGCATGGTCGAAGTGAAGGTGTGTTAGGATGACATCTGTGATGTCGTCGAGCGAATACCCGGCTTCAGCAAGTGATCTATCAAGAGTCTCTTCGCCATTGAGAAAATAATGCCCGAGGAATTTCTGCGATTGCTTTTCGCCAATTCCACAGTCGATTAAAACCTTTCTGTCGCCTGTATCAATTAGCAGGCAGCGCATCGACCAGTTGCAAAGGTTGTTCTCATCGCACGGGTAGAGCTTGCTCCACATTACTTTTGGAACCACGCCGAACATGGCACCACCGTCTAGTTTGAGGTTACCGGTTAATATAGCATACAGTTTCATAAAGTCAGAATTTAAAAGTTAGAAGTACGAACTGGAAGTTAGAAGTTGGATGTACGAAGGAAAGTGCTGTTATCACGTATCACATATCGCAATCATTTCGCTGCCTCGCTTCCCCGATATTTCCTTATTTGTATTCCGCGATCTCGATCTCGCCTCTGAGCACCCGAAGGGCGCTGGAGGCCATCGCCTGGATCTCATTGTCGCCGGGGAAGATGATTACCTGCCCTAGACAGTCAGTATGGTCGCGGATGTTCTTGACTACGAATTCGGAATGAGCCAGGTCGCCCGTGAGGAGGATTGCATCCACCTCGCCCTTCAGGGCAACAAACATCTCTCCGATCGACTTTGCTACCTGGTAGGCCATCGCTTCGATGATCAGGCGGGCATGACGGTCGCCATTTTTTATACGATTCTCGATCTCAGTGATATCGGTGGTGCCGAGGTGAGCATTGATTCCCCCTTCGTGGGTAAGCAAAGCGAAAATTTCATCCTTTGATTTTTTTCCGTCAATGCACATCTTCACAACGTCACCGAGCGGCAGGCTGCCGCACCGGATCATTGAGAAGGGGCCATCACCCTCAAAACCCTGGTTGACATCAATTACCTTCCCTTTGCAGTGGGCCCCAACGGTGGTCCCGTTGCCCATATGGGCTACGATAAGGTTCATTTCATTGTAATTCTTCTTGAGGCTTTCGGCGTAGATTTTGGCAACGGCTTTTTGATTGAGGGCATGGAATACTGACTTTCTCTCCAGGCCGGGAGCCCCGGTGATCCGGGCAATGTCCTGCATCTCATCCACGGTTGTTGGGTGGGCGATCAGCGCATGGGCTCCCTCCATTTCAGCAGCAACTGCATCTGCCACTAGTCCGCCAATATTGATGATATCAATGCCGATCGGACTATTCATCAGATCGTAACGCAGCAATTCATTGATTTCGTAGATCCCTGAATGCACCGGTTTTATCAATCCGCCCCGTGAGATGACAATCTTTACTCTACTGAAGTCAAAATTGTTGTTACGCAACTCTTTAAAAACGACATCACGCCTGAACTCTATCTGGTCGTAAATGGTTTTAAACTGACTGAGTTCTTCTGCAGAATGTCTTCTGTTGTTGATATAAAGTAACTGGAAGTTCTCAAATACTGCGATCTGGGTTACCTTGTCCTTTGGATTGACAACCAAAATATTGAAGGTCATAATGCCGTTTTTACTGGTTACATACTTCTTCTGTACTGGCCACCCACATCAAACAATGCGTGGGTAATCTGGCCGATGGAGCAGATTTTAGAAGCCTCCATCAAGCTCTCAAAGATATTTAAATTCTGTGTGGTTCTGTGTTGTAAATCATGCAATGCCTCGGCCGACTCTTTCTCCCAGGTTTTGTGAAGTTGTTTCAGCATGTCAATCTGGTATTGCTTTTCCTCTTCCGTGGACCGGATAACCTCCCCCGGCAATACGGTGGGGGAGCCTTTGCTCGACAGGAAGGTATTAACACCCATGATCGGCAGCTTTCCTGAGTTTTTCATCATCTCGTAATAGAGAGATTCTTCCTGGATCTTGCTGCGCTGATACATCGTTTCCATGGCGCCAAGCACGCCACCTCTTTCCGACAGGCGCTCAAATTCCAACATCACAGCCTCTTCAACCAGATCGGTAAGTTCCTCGATAATGAATGAGCCCTGTAATGGATTCTGGTTTTTCGCCAATCCAAGTTCATGATTGATGATCATCTGAATGGCCATTGCCCGGCGTACCGATTCTTCGGTAGGTGTGGTGATGGCTTCATCGTATGCATTGGTATGCAAAGAGTTGCAATTGTCGTAGATGGCATACAAGGCCTGCAAGGTTGTCCGGATATCGTTGAAGTCAATTTCCTGAGCATGTAGCGACCTCCCCGATGTTTGAATATGGTATTTCAACATCTGTGACCTGGCATTGGCCTTGTACCTGTATTTCATCGCCTTGGCCCATATCAGCCTGGCCACTCTCCCGATCACCGAATATTCGGGATCGAGCCCGTTGGAGAAGAAAAAGGAGAGATTTGGTGCAAATTTATTGACATTCATCCCCCGTGAAGCGTAATACTCCACATAAGTAAACCCATTGGAGAGTGTGAGCGCCAGCTGCGTGATCGGGTTCGCTCCCGCTTCGGCAATATGGTATCCGGAGATAGATACAGAGTAAAAATTCCTGACGCCGGTATTGATGAAATACTCCTGGATGTCGCCCATCATCTTCAGGGCAAAATCGGTAGAGAAGATACAGGTATTTTGCGCCTGATCCTCTTTCAGGATGTCCGCCTGTACGGTTCCCCGAACCTTGTGGAGGGTATCCTGTTTGATTTTCTTATATACATCTCCAGGTAAGACCATGTCGCCGGTCACACCAAGCAGCATGAGTCCAAGACCGTTGTTCCCCTTTGGCAGTTTTCCCTGGTAAGAAGGACGTGTTGTTCCTTTTTTCCGGTAGATTGCCTGGATCTTTTTCTCGACTTCATCTTTCAATCCATGTTCCCGGATGTATTTCTCGCATTGCTGATCAATAGCAGTATGCATAAAATATCCTACCATAGTGGGAGCCGGCCCATTGATCGTCATAGAAACAGATGTGTTCGGATCAAGCAGGTCAAATCCGGAATAGAGCTTTTTAGAGTCGTCGAGGCAAGCAATAGAAACACCTGAGTTGCCGATCTTTCCGTAAATATCGGGGCGAACACCGGGGTCAAATCCATAAAGCGTCACCGAATCGTAAGCTGTGGAGAGGCGTACAAACGGCATCCCTTGAGAAACGTAATGAAATCGTTTGTTGGTTCGTTCAGGGCCGCCTTCGCCGGCAAACATCCGGGTGGGATCTTCACTGGTTCGCTTGAATGGGAAAACCCCTGCTGCGTATGGAAATTCACCGGGGACATTCTCCCGCAGGTTCCACTTCAGGATATCACCCCATCCCTTGTATTTGGGCAGGGATATCTTTGGAATCCTGAGATGGGAGAGTGATTCGGTATAGGTCTCCACGCTGATCTCTTTATCCCTGACCTTGTATATGAAGGTCTCTTCCTTCAGGCTTTGAATCTTTTCGGGCCAGGACTTCAGAATCTCCCGGTTTGCCTGTTCAAGTTCTCCAGCCGTTTTTTCGTACATTTTCTCCAGTTCCGTGATGGCAGCCTGTTTTCCCGCTGATTCTCCGGCAGGCAATGACGGTTCACTCTTCCGAAGGGTTTCCAGGGTTTCATGGATGGCATAAAGTTGTTGAGCAACGTCGGATTGCTCCTGCGACCAGTGGTTATACCCCCTGATTGTTTCGGCGATTTCAGCCATATACCGGGTTCGCGAGGGAGGAATGATGAAAATCTTCTCCTCCATTTCGTCTTTTCCAAAAAAATGACTGGGAAAGGCAATTCCGGTTCTTTCTTTGATGGCAATTATAATAGCCTGGTAAAGTTTGTTGACGCCCGGATCATTGAACTGGGAGGCAACAGTTCCATATACCGGCATCAGGTCCAGGTCGTCGTGGAATCGGTTATGGTTTCTCTGGTACTGTTTTTTCACATCCCGCAAAGCATCCAGTGCTCCGCGCTTGTCGAATTTGTTGATGGCGATCAGGTCGGCAAAGTCGAGCATGTCGATTTTTTCGAGCTGGCTGGCAGCCCCGAATTCGGGGGTCATCACATAGAGCGTAAGATCGCTGTGGTCGACGATCTCGGTGTCGGACTGACCAATCCCCGAAGTCTCCACGATAATCAGGTCAAAGCCGGCTGCCTTGGTGATGGTAATAGCATCTTTAACATATTTTGACAGAGCCAGGTTAGATTGCCGGGTGGCAAGTGAACGCATATAGACCCGTGGATCACTGATGGCATTCATCCGGATCCGGTCGCCCAGCAATGCTCCTCCAGTCTTTCTCTTGGTAGGATCGACCGAAATAATCGCGATAGTTTTATCGGGGAGGTCATTCACGAAGCGCCTGACAATTTCATCTACCAGGCTCGATTTCCCAGCCCCTCCGGTTCCGGTAATCCCCAGGATAGGCACCTGATTCTTTTTTGCTTTGGATTCAAGCTTTTTCAAAAACGGACGAGCCCCTTCCGGATCATTTTCAGCCAGAGTAATCAGTCGCGATATCATGGTCTGATCATTGGCCTTTATCTCCTCGAAATCAATTTTTTTCAGTTTGTTCAGAGGAAAATCGCATTTTTTCAGTAGATCATTGATCATACCCTGAAGACTCAGCTCCCTGCCATCATCCGGGGAATAGATTCTGGTGATTCCGTATTCCTGAAGCTCTCTGATCTCCTCCGGAAGGATGACACCACCTCCGCCGCCGAAGATCTTGATATGTCCGCATCCAGCCTGGTGCAGGAGATCGTACATGTACTTGAAGAACTCCATATGGCCTCCCTGGTAGGAGGTAATTGCCACAGCATGTGCATCTTCCTGGATGGCGCAATCGACAATCTCCTGCACGGAGCGGTTGTGTCCGAGATGAATCACCTCCGCCCCGCTTGCCTGCAGGATCCTACGCATAATATTAATCGCGGCATCGTGGCCATCAAACAGGGATGCTGCCGTAACAATGCGAACGTGGTTGTTCGGTTTATACGGTTTGGGGATTTTCATTGAATCAGCGAAACTTAATCGTTCATGATAGCCCGTGAGATGATAATCTGCTGTATCTCACTGGTTCCTTCGTAGATCTGCGTCAGTTTGGCTTCACGCATGAGGCGCTCAACATGATATTCCTTCACATAACCATAGCCTCCGTGGATTTGAACTGCTTCGGTAGTGACATACATTGCGGTTTCGGCTGCCCAGTATTTGGCCATAGCGCTAGCGGTTCCGTAAGGTTTCTTCTGGTCTTTTAACCAGGCCGATTTCAGTGTAAAAAAGCGTGCTGCTTCAATACGGGTATGCATCTCAGCCAATTTGAACCCAATTGCCTGATGGTTGATGATTTCCGTGCCAAAAGCTTTCCGCTCCTTGGCATACTGAAGGGCACGTTCATAGGCTCCCTGTGCTATTCCCAACGCCTGAGCTGCAATTCCTATTCTACCTCCCTCAAGGGTTTTCATTGCCGCTTTAAATCCAAAGCCATCCTCCCCAATCCGGTTCTCTTTAGGGACTTTCACATCGTTGAACATGACTGAATGCGTATCAGAACTTCTCATTCCCATCTTATCTTCATGCGGACCAAGCGTAATGCCAGGAGAATCCTTCTCAACAATCAGTGCGTTGATCCCTTTGTGTTTCTTCTCAGGATCTGTTTGGGCAATCACGATGTAAGTCGAAGCACAATTTGCATTGGTGATCCAGTTTTTCGTTCCGTTCACCAGGTAGTAGTCTCCCATGTCGATGGCAGTGGTACGCTGCGAGGTTGCATCGGATCCGGCATCCGGTTCAGAAAGCAGAAAAGCTCCCAGTTTTTCTCCCGTAGCAAGTGGTTTGAGGTACTTCTCTTTTTGTGATTCGGTGCCAAACTCTTCAAGTTCATAGCAAACCAGAGAGTTATTTACGGAAACGACGACCGATGTAGAGGCGTCGATCTTCGATAACTCCTCCATGGCGAGTACGTAAGAGATGGTGTCCATCCCTCCTCCGTTGTATTTGGGGTCAACCATCATACCCATAAAGCCCAGTTCACTCAGTGCTTTAACATGTTGGGCAGGAAATTCGCAGGAAGCGTCACGCTCCAGTACGTCTTTGATCAGCTCCCGCTGGGCATAGTCCCTGGCGGCCTGCTGGATCATCTTTTGCTCTTCAGTAAATTCAAAATTCATTGGATCTGAAATTTAAAATTTGTGTCTTTCAAAAATACATGTTTTCTTCGAACAAAAAAAGAGGAAGAAGAATAATCAATAAAAGAAAAAACCCGCCAGAGGCGGGCTTATCCACTTCGGCAGAACCGAAGTACTCATGAAAGAAACCAATAAAAGAAACCAATTTAAGAAACCAAATTAGAAGAAAAAGCGTTAATTAATTGTTACATTCATTTTTGAATAGACAGCTTCGAGGACAAAATAGAAATCTTTACTGTCAAAATCTTCTTTCTTAAAGCTCCACGGGACTAGCTGAATCATTCCTGATCCTGCAGTTATACCACTGATTTCGCTTGCACTCAAGGTAACATCGGCAGCATTGCCACTAACACGTTTAATGGCAAAGTTACCATCATTACTTGCAAGGATCAGGTAAACCGAATCTGCGTTGCTGACAGCTGAATTCAGATTAACTGTTACACCGGCTGATTTAGTTACCGTAGCTGGTAATGTAGTAAACCCATTAAAGGAAGGCCAAGGCTTGTCATCCGAATAAGCGATCGTTGGGATTCCGTTAGCTCCAGTAACACTCCAAGACACAGTATTGAAATTCAAGGGATTAAGTAAATCTTGGTAAATATAGGAGTTATTTGTCTCTTTGCTTAATACCTTGGTGTTTAGCGTGACTTGTCCGGCATCAATAAATGTTGATGATCCAGGTGATGAGACAAACGTTGCGGAGGCAGTGTTTACTTCAATAGGAATCTGAATACCAGCTGCTTCCTGATAGGAAATTGACTTGATTGCGACCAGAACTCCGTAACTGTTTTCGAAACTGAAACTGGCGTAATTGGTCGTTGTGCTTGTGGTATTCGAAGGATCGGTATTATCTTTTTTCGAGCATCCTGATAATGCAACAATGAGTGCAATCCCGGCAATTATACTGTAATTCATTTTAACCTTCATAGATATCAAATTATAAATTAAGCCCTGCAAATATAATTCGATTTAGACTAATTCCAAATATTATTTTAATTTTTTTTAATAAAAATTACAACGAACTTCAATTAATCAGACAAACCTGCTGAAAATTAGGTAAATCCGAAATGAATTTTAAAGTCGATATGAAGGCAGGATCAGTTGATGACAGAACGGGCGGTTACTTAGCTTCGTCCGACTGCACTTCACTGATTTTTTGGTAGGTCACCTTGATCCCGCCGATAGGGAGATTCTCAACAACGACCATGGTGTTTTCATTTATTTCAAGAATATCAATCCTGTATTTATCTTTCTTTTCCAGGTCCTTGGCTAACAAAACAGTTCCCTTACCCTTCAATTTCCAGGTGGCCTTTACTGTTCTCGCACGATAGAACTTGGCGGCAGAATGGTCGGGGTAAATCACAATATTGGCCCTGGATTCGGCCTGTATCAACCTGTTTAACTCATCAGCAGGGTTTTTCCCTCCTTGGCGGTCATCACCTCCTCTACTCTGATCGGGAGATGGCGGTGTGCCGGTTGATACGGAGGTTCCGGTTGAACCATTTGGCTTATCGCCCGCTGGAGATGGACGGGTTCCGGTTGTTTGAGATTGGGCATTTTTGAGCTGCTCCTCCTCTTCGGGTGTAAAATATTTTTCTACTGCAATTGGTTTCCATTCACCAACGATCAACGCCTCGTTTGGATGTGTTGTAGCACAGGAGCTGTATAAAAGCGCTATAATCACAACAAACCCAAGGTGTATCAACTGTTTCATTTTCATTTGATAATAATTTTGATTTCAATGGTCAAATGGAACATCCATGATTATCATTCCCGGTTGGTATAAACGATATTGTATGGATATTTCATGTGTAAAATTTTTTCTAAAACGATTATTTTCATTCTTTAGTATACTCCGATTATGTTGATCTCGGGATTCACCACCAAGAGGTAACCCTATCCATTCTGAAACTTACTTCGCAACAAAGGTAACAATTCGCAAGGTTTCGAAAAAATTCTTATTATTGCTTGTTAATCAATAAACAGATAACTATGAAAAAACTTCTACTTACCTTATTTGTTGTCTCTTCAATGATTCCATCACTGTTTTCACAAACAGACAACGATAAAAAACCTGCATTCGGAATCAACTTTTCAGGATTTGTCAAAACGGATATATTTTTTGATTCCCGCCAGGTTGTTACATCGCGGGAAGGACACTTCCTGCTCTACCCTGAAAATGAGAAGCTGGATGCCGATGGGAATGATATCAATGCAAAATGGAATTCCAACATCCTCGCAATTCAAACCCGACTTGCAGGTTCAATCTGGGGTCCAGACGTACTTGGGGCCAAATCCTCCGCCTACATTGAAGGTGAGTTTTTTGGGAATATCAACCCGAATATTAACACATTCCGCCTCCGGCATGCTTTTATTAAATTGGATTGGAAATCAACAGAGCTTCTTACCGGACAAACGTGGCATCCGATGTTTTCTACCGACTGCTTCCCCGGCACTGTTTCATTCAACACGGGGGCGCCATTCGTCGTCTTCTCACGAAACCCGCAAATCAGAGTTACTCAGAAAGTCTGGAAGCTTCAATTCCAACTGACGGCTCTCTCACAGGTTGATTTTACCAGTACCGGTCCTGACGGCCCCAGTCCAAAGTATCTGCGAAATTCGGTTCTTCCGGAACTTGATTTCCAAATACAATACAAGACAGCCAATAAAGAAACTGGAACAGAATTTGTTGTTGGCGCCGGAATAGATTTCCTGATGCTGACGCCAAGATTATCCACTTCGGTTACACTATCACTTGCTTATGACACTGTTATAAATGGCATAGTTAATAATGTGAATGCAGTTACCAAAGAGTATAAAACCAATACGAAAATAACCAGCTTCGCCTACAACTTCTACACCAAATTAAAACTGCGTCCTGTTACAATAAAACTGGCCGGTCAATATGGGGAAGATAACAATGCATTTACTATGCTGGGAGGTTATGCTGTTAAAAGCATTACAGATGTAACCAAAGGGTTTGTCGACTATGCAAATGTTCGTTCATATGCCATTTGGGGAGAGATTCATACCAATGGGAAACATTGGCAAACAGGAGTTTTTGGGGGTTATACAAAGAACCTTGGAGTTGGTGATACAGTTACCGGACAATATTACGCCAGAGGTACAAACATTGATTATATCTGGCGGATATCACCCAGACTTGCATACAGTATTCAAAAATTCAGGGTAGCACTGGAACTGGAGTATACTGTGGCAGGGTATGGAACAACAACTCTGCAAGGTTATGTCTCCGATCCTAAACCAGTTGGGAATCTGAGGACGCTGCTGGCGTTCTTTTACTTCTTTTAAGCGATATGAGATAGGGGATACGGGATCTCAAATCTATTTAGTAAACGTTTTTGGATCTACCGCACTTACATCTTACATCCCATACATATCAATGATCTCCTGCTTGCTCTTGCTGTAAAAAGAAGCACGGGCGGGTTTGGAACCCGCCCTTACATCTTACATCCCATACATATCAATGATCTCCTGCTTGCTCTTGCCTAGGATGTTGTATTTCTTTCCTACTTTGGTAAAGGCATCCAGTGCCTTTTCGAGATGATGGATTTCATGTCCAGCAGAGATTTGAGTGCGAATACGTGCCTGCCCCTGAGGGACAACCGGGAAGAAGAAGCCTATTGCATAGACACCCTCTTCATATAGTCCACGTGATACATCCTGCGACAACTTTGCGTTGAACAGCATCACAGGGACAATCGGTGTATCTCCATCCTTGAGAACGAAACCGGCTTCAGTTAAGCCTTTCCTCCAGAATTCCGTATTTTTCTCAAGTTTGTCGCGGCGCTCTGTATTGGCAGATAGAATCTCCAGAACTTTAATTACTCCGGCAACTACCGGGGGGGCAATAGTGTTGGAAAAGAGGTAGGGGCGCGCTTTCTGACGACACATCTCTACAAGCTCTTTACGGCCCGAGACACATCCGCCGGAGGCTCCGCCAAGTCCTTTACCAAATGTAGTAGTGATGATATCAACTTTGTCCATCACGCCATATTTTTCATGCGTTCCCCGGCCAGTCTTTCCAATGAAACCACTCGCATGTGATTCATCAACAAAGAGAAGTGCATCATACTTTTCGCACAGGGCAGCCATCTCATCCAGCTTTGCTGTGTCACCATCCATGGAGAAAACCCCATCGGTTATGACCATCTTCAGTCTGCGGTCGTGATGCAATTGAAGCTTGCTCTCGAGATGAGCCATATCAGAATGCTTGAATGTATCATGCATGGCACTGCAGAGCCTGATTCCGTCGATGATGGAAGCGTGTACCAAACGGTCGGAGATCATTACGTCATCCTTGGTGAGTACTGCTTCAAATACACCCGCATTGGCATCCATACAGGATGGAAAGAGGATCGTGTCTTCTGTTCCTAGAAATTCTGATACCATTCTCTCAAGCTGGCGGTGGATATCCTGGGTCCCACAGATAAACCTTACGGATGACATCCCGTAACCATGTGAATCCAGCCCTTCGTGGGCAGCTTTCACTACGTCGGGATGGCTGGAAAGGCCCAGGTAATTGTTGGCACAGATGTTAATTACTTTTTTCAAGGAAGCTCCCGAAGGAAATTCCACTTCGATATCGGCTGCCTGGGCAGAGTGAATGTACCTCTCCATCTTGAACAGGCCAGCATCCTGAAGCCCGGTGAGGATGTCGCTGTACATCCCCCGTGTTTTGTCTGAATAAGCCATAGTATAGTTTCTTTATAGTTATCCGATGTACTCCTTTACCAACGCACAAATCTTGTTTACCGAGTCAAATGCTTCCGGAGTAGCCTTATCATCCGGTATCGAGATATTGTATTTGTTCTCCAGGAATCTCTTCAAAGAAACCATCGAGAATGAATCCACAATACCTCCGGAAATCAGAGGGGTATCATAAGTTACTTCCGAATCATCTTCAACATACTCGTCGATAATGTATGCTCTTACAACTTCTAACATTTCTTTCATGGGGTTCTCCTTTTTTAAGTTCTGTTTATACTTATAGTTACTTATTTGTTTTACAGGTAATTATCTGATCCTGGATCCTAGATGCTGGATGCTAGATATGCTCATTTATTCTTTATCCAGAATCCAGTATCTAGTATCTAGTATCTAGTTTAATCATCCTCCAGTGTCGAAGTATCCCCGATATCCTCTCCCCACTCCTTCGCATGCAGAATACGTCGCATGATTTTACCGCTGCGGGTTTTGGGAAGCCCATCAACAAATTCAATCTCCTGTGGCATCGCCAGGGGGGAGAGCTTTTTGCGGACGAAGTTCATGATCTGTAAGTCAAGGTCTTTGCTGGCCGTAAAACCTGGCTTCAGGGTTACAAAGGCTTTGACCACTTCCATATTCACAAAGTCGGGTTTGGCAACAACCGCCGATTCAGCTACTGCTTCATGTTCCAGCAATGCCGACTCCACTTCAAACGGACTAACCAGATGGCCTCCAGTATTGATTACATCATCGTCGCGGCCCACAAACCAAAAGTAGCCTTCGCTGTCGATCGAGGAGCGGTCGCCGGGGATATACCATCCGTTGACAAATTTTTTCTGATAGGTCTCTTCGTTGTTCCAGTAGGTGCGCATCATGGATGGCCATCCCGGTTTGATGGCGATCAGCCCCATCTTCCCACTCTCACCGAACGGTTCATAGGTTTCGGGGTCTACAACTGTCGCCTGGATTCCGGGAAATCCTTTCCCCATCGATCCCGGCTTGATCTTCATGTCGGGGAAGTTGGTGATTACCATGCATCCTGTTTCGGTTTGCCAGTAGGTATCGAGGAAGGGTTTCCCAAATACTTTCTCCGACCAGATGACGGCTTCCGAATTCAACGGCTCCCCAACAGAAGCCAGATGGCGAAGTGAAGAGAGGTCATATTTTTTGACCACTTCGTCGCCAGCTTTCATCAGTGACCGGATTGCTGTTGGTGCCGAATACCAAACAGTGACTTTATGCTTTTCAATGAAACGATACCAGTTGTCGGCCGAAAATCCAGCATCAAGCACGCACTGGGTTACACCGTTGCTGAACGCACCAATGATGCCATAGGAGGTACCTGTAACCCATCCCGGGTCGGCAGTGCACCAGTAAATATCATCATCGTGCAGGTCGAGCACCCACTTTGCTGTCAGGTATTGTGCGATGAGGGAGGCGTGAACGTGCTTCACCCCTTTCGGCTGTCCGGTTGTTCCCGAAGTGTAATGCAGCACAGAGGGTGACTCGGCATAGGTGGGGAATATGTCAAATTTTTCTACTTTGGGCGCTTCTTCCAGGTTGAAGGCAACTTCTCTTTCCATCAGCGGTTTCGCCGGATCCTGATCCACAATGATTAGATGCTCGAGCCAGGGCATCTTGTCGAGGATCTTACGAATCTTTGGAGCGTGTTTCTTCTGTGTGATGATGGCTTTGGTTTGGGCATTTTCAAGCCGTATAAACAACGATTCATCACCGAATGCCGAAAACAACGGCTGGGCGATAGCTCCGATCTTTAACACACCCAGGAAGCCGAGGTAGAGTTCAGGTATCTTATCCATGAACAGGCAAACCCGATCTTCGTTGTTGATTCCCAGCGAATGGAGAAAATCCCCGATGGTGTTGCTGGCCAAACGGATATCATTATAGGTATACCGTTTTTCGTTGCCGGTTGATCCTTCCCAGATCAAGGCCGTTTTATCCGCTTTTCCCATCTCACAGATCCGGTCTGTACAGTACCAGCCAATGTTGATAGGATCGCCTTCTTTATATCCGAGTTC
>Ga0351844_1171_pt1 | contig 22211 bp, 17 predicted proteins | sample TotcelHFGM3001L5_FD_206880 | JGI IMG/M metagenome (GOLD analysis project Ga0351844, IMG submission 206880) | Enriched cells from coal bed in the Powder River Basin, Montana, United States - Total cells FGM rep1 HSBNCT.FGM.300.1.L5 ... | reverse complement strand
AGATCTGGTAGGCGGTGCCGACTTTGGCACCGAAGGTCTTCATGGCGCTGATGACGACGGGGCTGGCCTCGCTGATGAAGGCTCCCAACTCGCATCCCGCCGAGAAGAGAGCCGCGGTCTTCATCTCGATGATTTTGTAATAATCGGGAATGCTGAGCTTGAGGTCGTAGCGGCGCTGGGTCTGGATGATCTCGCCCGAGCAGACTTCGGCAGCGGCGTCGGCAATGCGGCGACAGATGTCGGTATTGCTGAAGCCGGTGGCGAGGCGCAGGGCGTGGGCAAAGAGGCAGTCACCAAGGAGGACGCTGAGGGAGTTGCCCCACTTGGCATTGGCGGAGGGCTGGTCGCGGCGAAGCTCGGCACCGTCGATAACGTCGTCGTGGACGAGGGTGGCGATGTGGATGAGCTCGACGATGACGGCGAGGTCCACGTGGCTGGAAGTGATCTTGCCGGTAGCACCGCCGGCGAGGAGGGCCATGGCGGGGCGGAGGCGCTTGCCGCCCTTTGAGCAAACGTAGGAAACGTAACCTTCCACGGCGGGATCGAAGGACCGGGCCTGCCCGCGGATGCGCTCCTCAACGGTGTAGAGGTGCGGATTTACGAGTTCCAAGGCTTGGGCAAAGGCACTGGAAGCCGACAGCGAGGGTTCAGGCTGCTTCTTCACGTCTTCCACGCCATGGGCGGATTCTGGTTGCTCACCGGGCTTCATAGTTTTTTCGAAAAAATGCGCAGGATCTCACGCGTAATCACAAAAGGTACGATTGCCGCGACCGTGACGGCTACACATAAAAGCGGTCCGGGGATAACTCTTGCGCGATCGCGGGACACCGCAAGGAGTCCCTGATGGACGACCTGAGGTGCGGGGACGACAAAGGCGGGCATGGTTTCAAAGTGAGCGGCCTTATCTTCTTCGCCGGGGCGGGTCGCGCTATCAAAGAATTCCGTCGGGACCGGCCCGGGGCATAGGGCGGTGACGGTGATGCCCGAGGGCTTCAGCTCAATGGCCAGGGCCTCGGAAAAGCTGGTGACGTAAGCCTTCGTGGCGGAATAGACGGCCATATTTGGCAGCGGAAAGAAGCTTGCCACGGAACTGACATTCAGGATGGCGGCACGACCTGCCTCCTGCATGGCAGGCACGAGGAGATGCGTGAGATGGGTGAGAGCAGAGATATTCACCTCCAGCATGGCACTGACGCGGTCCCAATCACTGGAAGCGAAGGCTCCATGGTCCCCGAGGCCGGCGTTGTTTACGAGGAAATTCACCCTGAGGTTATTCTCGGCGAGCCATTGGACGAGTGCCGTGCGGCTGCCCGGATCACGCAGGTCCGCACCATAGGTGAAGACTTTCAGGGCGGGATGCAGAGTCTCCAGTTCCGACTTCAGGGCCTCCAGCCGATCGAGTCGGCGGGCCGTGAGAACGAGGGTCCCGGCATACGGGGCGAGTTGCCGTGCGAATTCCGCCCCCAATCCCGAGGAGGTCCCCGTGATCAATGCTGTGCATCCCTCGTAGAATTTCATAAAGGCTAATTTCAATGATTGTTGAGAACCTATCCAGACAAAAACCGTTCATAACCAAGGATGGCTCCGAAATTCGGAGTATTCTGGATCGGACGAATGCTCCCGTGGAAAACCAGAGCCTTGCGGAGGCCCGAGTGAGCACTGGCGGCGCCACGGAACGGCACTATCACAAATTGAGCGAGGAAATCTATTTCATCCTCGAAGGCCGGGGCGTGATGGAAATCGATGGTTCCGAGCAGGAAGTCGGAGCGGGGGACGCCATTCTCATCCCTCCGGGCGCTTGGCATACGATTCGAGCGCAGGAAGACCTGAGATTCCTTTGCTGCTGTGCCCCACCCTACTCCCACGAGGATACCTACCTGAGCTAACTGGCACTTCCCGTCAGGAAGATTTCGGGTGCATGTCCTGAATGAGAGCGTCGTATTTTTCGTTCAGGATGTGGCGCTTGAGCTTGAAGGTGTTGGTGAGTTCATCACCGTTCTCGAAGGGCTTGGTAACGAAGCGGAAGTCGGCAATGCGCTCAAAGGCCTTGAATCCCGTGGCGGGGCAGATCAGGGCACGGACCTCGGCATCCATGATGGCGCGAGCCTCGGAGCTGGCAGCCAGCTCGGCGAGATTGGCAGCGGCAACTCCTTGTGCGCGAAAGCCCTCCAAAGAGGGAACAATGAGAGCCCCCAAGTGCTTGGCATCCTGGCCGGTAACCATGCAGTGATCGACCAGCGGCGAAGAGGTGAGCTTACTCTCAATGGGAATGGGCTCCACGTTCTCGCCATTGAGGAGGACGATGGTGTCCTTGGAGCGGCCGAGGATTTTCAGGCACCGATTGAAGGTGATCATGCCAATGTCGCCGGTATTAAACCAACCATCGCGGAGGACCGTGGATGTGCCCTCGGGATTCTTGTAATACCCCTGCATGATCTGGGGGCCGCGGGCATGGATTTCGCCCCGACGACCACAACCCCGATCTCGACGGGAAGGATCAGGGTAGAGGATCTCACCGGTATTCAGATCCACAATGCGGACCTCCGTCTCGGGATAGAGAGGGCCGACGGTGCCAATGACCAGGTTGCCCCAAGTGCGGACTGCCAGCACGGGGGAAGTCTCGGTCAGGCCGTAACCCTCCAGAACAGGGATGCCGATGAAATTAAAAAATTCGTCAACGTGTGGCTGAAGAGCGCCACCGCCTGAAATCGTACCCCGAAACTCCGAACACCCTACGGCGGCACGGAGCTTGGCCAGCACGATGCGGTCCAGGATGCGGTAGGGAAGAAGGCAGAGGATCCAGCGAATAGCATGAGCGACGCCACGGCTGGCATTTTCCGAGAGTGAGCGACCGACGGTGTCGAGCTCCTGCCCCTTGAAGAAACGCTCGGCCCGTTTGACGTGGCAGCAGGTGGTACGAGCGGCGCGGAAGAGAGCCCGCTTGATGGGAGAGGACTGCTCCACCCGAGCCATGAGTTTAAGATAGAGGCTTTCCCAGAGCCGGGGAGCGGAGGCCATGATATTCGGAGAGACCTTTTTCAAGTCCTCTCCGATGGTGCGAAGGCTTGTGTAGTAGGTGCAGGCTCCCATGCTGATGGAGACCATCTCGAAGACCCGCTCATAGCTATGCCAGACGGGAAGAATGGAGAGCATGCGCTCACCGGGACGCAGGCTGAAGGGGAGATTCTTGATCTGAGACGCCATATTGGCGTGGGTCAACTGGACGCCCTTGGGAGTACCGGTGGTGCCGGACGTGTAAATGATGGTGAAGAGATCCTGCGGACGGATGGCATCGATGCGGGCTTCCGCGCGACGATCCCCGGCGGCACGCAAAGCGCGGCCTTTTTCCACCAGAGCCGCCAGAGTCAACACGCCACGGGGAAGATCGGCAGGAGGCTGGATGACGATGACGCGAGCCAGCTTGAGGTCGCGTTTCACACGGTCCAGCTTTGCGAGCATGGCCTGATTCTCAACAATGACGAAACGGGAGTCCGAGTGATGGATGATGTAAGCCATCTCGGCATCGGTGATGTCCGTACCGCGAGGAACATCGGCCGCGCCTGCCAGGAGAACACCGTAGTCGCTGAGAATCCACTCCAGGCGGTTGTCGGCAAAGAGAGCAACGTGCTCGCGCTGCTCAAGGCCGAGATCAATCAGAGCTGTCGCCAAGCATATGCCATCGTCATAGAGACGGGCATAGGAAACGGGAGAGAAACTGCCATCCGGCTGCCGGGTCGCAAAAGCGGACAGCTCACCAAAGCGCTCGGCTGCCGCCCGATAAACGAGGGCAAGATTGGGGGCAGAAATGCGGGACGACACGGGGGTAATAATGGCAGTCGGGCAAAAGCTACGATCGACGATAAGCCGGAGGGGCACCTGCCTCGCGGAAGGTGATCCGGGCTTTTGTCAGATCGTAGGGAGACAGCTCCACATTGACTCGATCACCGGGAACGATACGGATAAAATGTTTCCGCATTTTGCCTGAAATATGCGCCAGAACGACGTGATTATTCGCGAGCTTCACCCGAAACATGGTTCCTGGGAGAACATCCACTACAACGCCGTCGCTTTTGATGGGTTCTTCTTTTGCCACAATAATATTTGTGGGGCGTTGTAATGGACTAAGAGATCGAAATCAATCTCAAGTCGCTACTTCTTGCGGCGACTGCGGAAAAACTTATCCGCAGCCGGTATTATATATCCATAAGCCTCCCTTAGACGGGATCTGATCGGCAAGAGAGATTAAGATTCCGCGAATAATCCCATCTTGCGGAACTTCTCGTAGCGCTTCTGGATGAGTTTGTCGTGGGGTACTTTTTCCAGTTCACGGAGAGCCGAAGAGATGGCCTGCTTGAGAGAAAGAGCCGTGGCGGCGGGATCGTTGTGAGCACCTCCGGGAGGCTCGGAAATCACGCCGTCGATGACACCGAGGCGCTGGAGTTCCGTGGCGTTAAGCTTCAGAGCTTCAGCCGCTTCCGGGGCATGTTTGCGGTGCTTCCAAAGAATGGCGGCGCAGCCTTCGGGGCTGATGACGGAGTAATAGGCATTCTCCAGCATGAGCACGCGATCGGAGACTCCGATCCCGAGGGCTCCACCCGATCCACCCTCGCCGATGACGACAGCCACGGTGGGAGTACGAAGAGTCATCATCTCGCGAAGATTCACAGCAATCGCCTCGGCGATATGTCGCTCCTCGGCTCCGACGCCGGGATAAGCACCGGGAGTGTCGATGAGAGTCACGACGGGAAGCTGGAATTTCTCGCCGAGTTTCATCAGGCGAAGAGCCTTGCGATAGCCTTCCGGGTGTGGGCTGCCGAAGTTGCGAAGGAGATTTTCCTTCACGTCGCGGCCTTTTTGCTGGCCGATGACGACGCACTTTACGCCATCAACTGTGGCGAGGCCTGCGGGCATGGAGGCATCATCACCGAAGAGACGGTCGCCCTTGAGTTCCACGAAATCAGTAAAGGCGGAACGAACGTAGTCGAGGAAGAAGGGACGCGCGGTATGGCGGGCGATCTGAACGCGCTGCCATGCGGTGAGATTCGTATAAATGGAAGCCTTCGTGACGGCTACCTTCTCGGCCATGGCGCGAACTTCGGGATCCAGGTCAATATCCTGTCCATGGACGTGCTTCTTGAGTTCCTCGAGCTTTTGCTCCAGTTCGACGATGGGTTTTTCAAAATCCAGAATTTGGGGCTTCATCAGAGTAGTTATTGGATGGTTACCGGAGTCCCACGGGAGACGAGAAGAAAAACTTCCTCCAGATCGGGTGCGGAGAGAACAATTCCTCCCGGGGGTGTCTCGGTATCGGCCGGCATGGCGCGGAGGACAAGACCGGGGTTTGAGAGGAGAATGGAGCGTTCGCTCCCGACGAAATTTTTGTCACCAAAGGCGACACGCTTACCTTCGAGAGTATTAAATTTCTCGGTCACCGTGGCTGTGACAGCCTTGGATCCGGTGGCACCCGGCCCCTTGAGAGAAAGGATCTCGTAGGCCTTGAAGAACTCCCCACCTGAGGAGAGGACAAGCTTGTTCTTATCCCGATGAATAGTGATCTCAACAGCGATCTGCGGGATGAAGAGAGTCTGACCGATCTGAAGATTGATGGTCTCCAGATTATTGACCCGATAGATCAACTCAGCACTGGTCTTAAATTTGCCTGCGATCTTCGCGAGAGCGTCTCCGCGAGCGACGGTGTAGGCGGTCTTGCCCGGCCCTTCCTGAGCGGAAAAGATGCGCCCTGAATTAATCTCTCCCAGGCGCGTCTCGGCCTCTTGAACCTTCACCGAAGAAGGATAGCTGACAATAAACTCTTCCAGAGCCTCACGGGCGGCGTCTTCCTGGCCGGCCTTGAGCTGCTCCTCGATCTTGGCGTAAACCTCAAGAGTATAGTCAGGGGTGGGCGTCGGAACGGCCTCCGAGGCGGCGCGAGCATCCTCACGATCGAGCTGATCAGGCTTCCAGTACAGCTCATAGGAAAAATAAGCCGCTCCGCCAAAAACGGCAGCGACCAGCAAGAGAATCGTAATGGTGCGAATAATCATGCCGGAGTCAGTAAGTTGCCAATCCAGAGACTATGGAAGGAGTCCCCGAGAAGAAAGCCTCAAATCAATCCCCGCCGCTTCCACTCTCCCACATTCCCATCGGCAGAGCGCTGAATCAGATCCATGGTAAGCTTCAGCAAGCCCACCTCCCAGCTCTCGTCCACACCGACGATGAGGGCCGACATGGATTCCGAAGAGGAATTCAACTGCTCCTCCAGCCGCCCCAAAACGGACTCCAGAGGCTCATGGAGGATGCTCTGCTCCATATCGGTCTTGCGAAACTCAAAGCCATAGCGAAGGAAGCGAACGGCATCGGGATGCTCCTCCAGCCAGTCTGCATATTCCCGGGCCGACTCGCCAAAGCCCTCAAGCAGGAGCTTCTTAAAGTGGAGAGCCGACATGATGCGCGGACGCTCCGCCTCGATCCGGCCACCGCGCACCCGCACGGCATTGACCTCGTCCATCAACTCACTCACCAGCAGAAACTTGAAACTGGTAGAGCCAAACGTCTCGATCGCACCGCGAGGTTGCACGACAACACGGGTATTCTCCAGCGCGTATTTAAAGTCGTGTTCCTCCATCATCGGCGGCAGCATAGCCCTATAAGGGAATGGTGCAACCAGATCTTCGACCCGTGGGAAGGAGAACAATTGCCGAAACCGAGCGATATGGCAGTATAGAGAAAGCGTTCCAAGCCACCATGTCTCAGACTCCTCTCCAGCTTTCCAGCATTCAGAAAATCGGCGATTTGCTTGCCATCGCATGGGCAGATGGACGGGAAGACTATCTCGGACTCGAAGAAGTTCGCAAAGCGTGTCCCTGTGCGGCGTGCAAGGGCGAGCCTGATGTGCTGGGACGGGGAGTGATGCCAGAGCCTCCGCCCGGATCATCGGAACTGACAAGCTGGCAGATGATCGGCGGATACGGCTGGCAACCGCGTTGGGGCGACGGGCACGCGACAGGAATTTTCAGCTACAACTACCTCCGCCAACTCGGCGACCAATCCGAGAAATAATCAGAAGCGACGGCGGCGGAAGAACAGCGCAGCCAAGCTCAGGACGAGGAGACCGGTCGTACCCGGCTCGGGCACAGACTGGACAGACCATGCGACGGCATAGTCCTCGGATTGAAAGCCGGAAGCGTTGCCGGTGGTGTCAAAGATAGTGCCCTCATTGGTAATGAGGAATCCGTAGCGGGCATTGCCAGCGAGTGTGATGCGAAGAAACTCGGAGTTTCCGTACGTGCTGACCGATTCCGCGACCATGGTCGTGAAGACATCTCCGTCGATGAGCCAGATGCTGAGGTTCAAATCAGAAAACCAGAGATCTGTGTAAGACTCCGTCGCTTCGTCGAAGTCGGTGGCAGCAAACCAATTCAGGGAAATGGTGAGCTCGATATCGGTCTCGCTGTTGAGAAAAAAGTAGGAAACATCCTCGTCGCCGACGGTATCGAAGGTCCAGCCGACGGTCCCAAGGGCATCGCGCTGCTCGCTGGTGTAGGCATTGCGGTAAATATCGACGGACTGGGTCAGATTCATCAATCCGGCGCCGACTGCGTAGTCGAGAGCCTGAGTGGTGCGGATGAGCGTTGCGGAGACTTGCTCCTGGCCATTGTCCCAACCAGCGGTGCGGGTGGCACCAGCCATGAGGACGGAGCGGATGACTCGGGAGTCCAGAGCGGCAGTATTGGCGGCCATCTCGGTCTTTGCGAGATCCTTCAGAAGAGCGACGCCACCACTGACCATGGGGGCAGCAAAACTGGTGCCATCCGCATTGATGTAATAGAGGTCGGTAGCCGTGGGGTTCGTTTCCTCATAGGCCGGAAGAACAAACCCCGTACCGGGAGCCGCGATATGTACGCCAGCGCGGGCATTGAGAATGGTTTCCTGGGTGACGGGATTGTAGAAATCGAGGGGAGCCGAAGAGGAAAAGGAGGCGACTTGTGAAGGCGTGCCGGAGGCATTGACCTGCAGGGCACCGACAGAAATGCCATTAAAGCCTGCGGCGGGAGCACCGGGAGTAGCCTCGGGGCCGGAGTTGCCTGCGGAGGCGACGAAGGTGACGGTGGAGTTTTCCCGGGCGAGACCGTCGAGAATACCCGCGTACTCGACGGAGCGGGCGGTGGAATCAGTATAGCCCCAGCTGCTATTGATGACGTCCATCTTGCCAGCAGATCCTTCCGAGCCTCCGGTGAAAAACTGGAGATAAGGGGTGAGGAAGGATTCCTTGGTGATCTCAAAGGTACCCGAACCCGTCCACGAAACAGCGATGGCACCAGACTGGATCTCGGCCAGAGGGGCCATACCAGTACCGAGGATAAGCAGATTGCCCTCTTCATCCAGCCCCAGTCCGGCCAGCAGGCCGGCGACCGCCGTGGCGTGCCCATCGATCTGGCCCGCACCAGGGGCGGTCTCAGGGTCGTAAGAGACGCTGGAATTTTGATCGAGAGTGTTGGGCGTATAAGTCCAGGAGATGCCAGGACCGATGGAAATCTGCACACCTTCCTGACGAGTGCGAAAAACGTCGTGCCCGGACCATGCGAGGCCACCCTCGACATTGGCAATCTTCGAATTCATACCCCAGTAGCCAAGGCCATAGAGGGTGGACGTGCCGACGAGGTCATTGGCCTCGCGAAGCCAGAGAAAGGTGCTCTGGTCGGGATCGTATTGGCCGACGAAAGATAGGCTCTGGGCTTCGTCGGCATGGGAAAAAAGAGGCAGACCTGCCAGCAGGGTAGCGGCAAGAAGCGAGGTCAGACCTTTCCGAAAAACGCTGGGGAGCATGAAGGGCACGCCATGCTAGCAAACGAAGTCTTTCCGGCAACTCTATTGAGAGGAACGAGAAGAGCTGCTAGAGATTCTTTGGATTACTGATTCGTTCCTCTTCGGCGACGAGTTTTAGCCACTTTTCCTTGTAGCCGGGATCAAAGCGCTGATCCTGGAAATCGAGCATATTCTCGCGATGGAGGACGAGATTCTGGACGTGGGGCAGCATCTCATGCCAGACCTCCCGTAGAATCCGCAGGGTACCCGCCTCACGGTCCCAAAGGACCGCATAGGAATCAATGAACTCTATGGCGTAGGAAGGCTCGGCGCGGTCATTCGGCAACCAGATCTGGCGGGGCGGCTCGGGCTCCTCAATGAGCATCGGCGCGATATAGATATTCCTCAGTACGGCTTCGCGATATTTCAGGCGCGCCTCGTTCTCCTTGCCATTCAGCGAGAGGCAAAACGCCCATCCAAAGAGGAAAGACGGCTCCGGGTAGTCCCCTGTATAACGAGCCTCGTAACGCTCAAACCATTGCAACGCCTCATCATTCTCCTCCGCCAGGAGGTAAAGAAGGGGGATGTAAAAACGGACCCCTTGATTGTCCGCCGGGCAGAGGGACAGGAGAGCTTCAAACTGAGTGGCGGCGTCCAGATGATGTCCCTGATGCCAGAGCGTCATCCCCCGACCATAGAGGGCACGGAGATAAGGACGGCTGGAACGATCCGTCCACCATTGTGTGGAGGTATCTGAGTGCCGGTGATACTCCCGGGATATGATATCCTCGTAAGCCGCGAGGCAGATTTTCCAATTCCCCTGATGAAAATCGAGATCAGCCAACTCGATCCGGGCGGGGGAAAAATCGGCATCCCGCTCGACAGCCTTGCGAAGCAGGGAAAGCTTCTTCGTCCGCGAGCGCACGCGCAGAGCGGTGCGCAGAAGTCCCGCTGCCACATCGCTCGGGGAGACCGCATCGGCCGGCTGACGGGTAAACCGCAGCACAACACTGCGAGCCAGTGTACGAAGCTCCTCGGGACCCTGCTTATCAAACCGCTGAAAACGGATATCGATGCTCTGCTCCTGGGCAAAGGATCGCCAGGCTTCTTCCTCCCAGTCCTCGCTGGCACAGATGGTCAGGCGCTCTGGCGGTCCTTCGGAATCGAACAATTTCAGCAGAAAATTTTCCACGCGGGCCTGATCGAGCTCCTCCATGACTTCCGGCGCGGCGAGCGGGATGCCTGATGAATCGCACACGATGATAAGGGTCGGCAGGAAAAAGCCATCGGGAGAGGGAATCGGATCGTCAAGATCCACCCAATAGACGAGCCAGGTGACTTTGGAAGATTTGAGAGGCTGAATCATGGGATCTTCCAATCGACTGTCATATTCTGTCGGCGACCGAATCGGTCATCGTAGAAAAGCTCACCTTTCTCGGCCCCGTACTCATGGACGAGCTTGGTCACCTTCACATCGAAGCAGCAATACTCGGCAATATCCATGATCCGACCCTCGCGCCACCAGCGGATGGCATCCAGTCCCTCGGCGACCTTGCCAACACCAAGGGTGCCTTGGGCAATATCCTCCAGCTTCAGGCGATGCCCCACAGCTTTTTCCACATCAAGGAGGAGGTCCAGAGTAGGAAGATGGTGGGGGAGATCCAGGATCGTGTAGGCCATGAGGACCTCGTAGTCGAAGCTGATAACATTATAACCCACAACGAGATCAGCCTTCTGAAGGCGGGCCACAAGATCCCCGGCGCGTTTCTCGGGGAATATCTCATATCGCTGATCAGCACTACTGTAGGTGACGCCCAGGGACATACCCATCTCGTGCTTCTTATCCCAGCCGCCCACGTCATTCGCCGTGCGCTGGGTCTCGAGATCGAAGTAAACAATGTCCATGAATAAGGGGGAGAGATTGGCGTATATCCGAGCCAAGATCAATGCAGTGGGTGCGCCTTTTGGAAAATGACCCCCCAAGAGAAGGAGATCTCCCTTTTTTGCCAACCATCTAAGGGAATCTCCTAGACACCCCTTTTTCGAAAAAGAATACGACGGGCACTAGCAGGGATGACGAAAACAGTCTATAGAGAGGGGGTAATGAGGACAGCGGTGCTTTTTTGCCTGATCGCCACGATGGCAGGACAAGCCGCCTCCCTCCCCGCAGACACAGTCTTTGTCGGGAAAAAGAAATTCGAAGCGCTCGTCGCCAAGGGCAATCGCGAAAACTGGGCCAGCCTCCCCCTGGGAGAGCGTGTGGGCCGAGTCGGCATGGCCATGGCGGGGACGCCCTACAAGAACTATACGCTGGAGTTGCATGACCGGATCGAGACGCCTTGTGCGAACTTCAACGGCGTGGATTGCTGGACCTTCTTCGAAATCGCGCTGGCCATGGCCCGGTTGCAAAAAGAGACGACGGAGGCTGACAGCAAACGCTTCCTGCGTCTGATCGAGGAAGACCGCTATCGCGGCGGACGATGCGATGGCACCTTCTCCTCCCGACTCCATCATCTGGAAGACTGGCTCTGGGACAACCAAAGGCGGGGATTGGTCAAGGACATCACCCCCTCCCTGCCGGGCGCTCGGAAGATCACCCGCACGATGAACTACATGGGAGGCAAGGGATCGCGGTATTTCCGTCAACTCCGAGCCGATCCCTCTCAGATCCCAAAGCTGGCCAAGGTCGAAGCCGACCTCTCGAAAAGAGGCATCTGGTATGTCCCGAAATCAGCGGTCCCTGCGGCGGAGAAATATATCCGCACCGGCGACATCATCAGCATCGTGACCACATGGCCGGGAAGCTACACCTCGCATGTGGGGATCGCCTACCGGGACAAGAATGGCGTACTGAGATTCCTGCATGCCTCGAAGAATGCGGGGAAGGTGATCCTGGACAGCCGACTCAGCACCTATCTGAACCGCTACAAGCTGCACGCGGGAATATTCGTCGCCCGACCTCTGGAATAGATCCCCCGTCACGTGACACCTCATCCCCGAGCAGATTTAGCCCCCTTTAACACACAAATGGAAGACATGGATATCAAGGAAAAGTCTTTATTCATCAATCGTGAATTGAGTTGGCTGGAGTTCAACCAACGGGTTCTCGACCAAGCCTTTGACGAAGGCAATCCGCTGCTGGAGAGACTGAAATTCCTGTGCATCGTGAGTTCCAACCTCGATGAGTTTTTCGAAGTGCGGGTAGCCGGCTTGAAGCAGCAGAGGATGACGCACTCCTTCGAAACCGGACCGGATGGAATGAGTGCGACCGAGGCACTGGAAGCAATCAGTGCGCGAGTACGGAGGCTGGTGGATGACCAGTACCGTTGCTGGCGGGAGTCGCTGGGTCCCCAACTGGAAGCGCAGAAAATCCGTTTTCACAATTATCCAGACGTGCCGGAGCGGGAGAAGGCGCACTTTGCGGAGTTCTTTTCCAAGAGCGTGTATCCGGTACTGACCCCGCTGGCCATTGATCCGGCTCATCCCTTCCCCCAACTGCTGAACAAGAGCTTGAATGTGATTGTGGAGCTGGAGGGGGAAAACCTGAACACGGATATCGTGGTCGTGCAGGTGCCCCGCATCCTCCCTAGGGTGGTGTCATTTTCCAACTCCGAGGACGGAGACGACTACGTCTTCCTCGGGCATGTGATCCAGCATCACGTGGCGGAACTTTTCCATGACGTAAAGGTAAAGGGAGCCCATCTCTTCCGCCTCACGCGCAACAGCAACCTCTACTTTGATGAAGAAGAGGCGCTAAATCTCCTGCATGCGATCGAGGAGGAGCTGCGTAAGGTGAATCGCGGTGCGGCGGTGCGGCTGGAAGTGGAAAACGACTGCCCGGAAGAAGTGGTGCAGAGGCTGCTGGAGATATTCAATCTCGAGGAGGAGGATGTCTTTCGCATCGACGGACCGTTGAACTTCGTGCGGCTGATGCCGCTGGCGGTGCAGATCGACAGGCCGGATCTCCGGTACAAGAGATTTGTCCCGACGACGGTGGTCTCGCTGGAGGCTGAGGCCGATATCTTTTACCACATCCGCCGCGGGGACATCCTGCTGCATCATCCGTACGACAACTTCCAGACAGTGGTGGATTTCCTGGCACAGGCTGCCGAGGATCCCCATGTCCTGGCCATTAAGCAGACGCTGTATCGGACGAGCTCAGACTCCCCCATCGTGCAGGCACTGATCGAAGCGGCGCAGAATGGGAAGCAGGTGACCGTGGTGATCGAGCTGAAAGCGCGCTTTGATGAAGCCGCGAATATCAAATGGGCACGGATGATGCGTGAAGCCGGCGTGGACGTGGTTTATGGCGTCGCGGGACTGAAGACCCATGCCAAGATGATGCTCATCGTGCGAAGTGAAGGCGACGGCATCCGACGCTACGCACACCTCGGGACAGGAAACTACCACCCCTCGACGGCAAAGATTTACACGGATCTGGGGCTTTTGACGTGCCGCAAGGAATTGACGGAAGAAGTGGCCGAGACCTTCAACTGTCTGACAGGAGTCTCGAAATTCCCACCGATGAAGGAGTTGCTGATCGCGCCATACAATCTGTTTCCCGCCTTCCTGAAACTGATCGAGACCGAGATCGAGCACGCGAAGGCCGGAAGGCCGAGCGGCATCTATGCGAAGGTGAACTCTCTGGTAGATGAGGGTATCATCGAGGCTCTGTACAAAGCTTCGGCGGCGGGAGTGCCGATCCGACTAATGGTGCGCGGGACATGCTCGGTGCGCGTGGGCGTTCCCGGGATCAGCGACAATATCGAGGTGCGGAGTCTGGTGGGGAGATTCCTCGAGCACAGCCGTGTATATCGTTTTGAAAATGGCGGCGAGCCGAAGATCTACCTTGGTAGTGCTGACTGGATGCCGCGGAATCTCTTCCGCCGTGTGGAGAGCGTCTTCCCGGTCGTGAGTCCAGGAATGAAGCACCACGTGGACGAGATCCTGGACTGGTTCTGGAAAGACAATGTGAAGGCCAAAGTCATGCAGCCGGATGGAACCTATGTCTCGCGACCAGTCAATGGGGAAGAGCGATTCGATGCGCAGACGGAGTTTGTCAACGATGCCCAGAAGAGGCGGAAGAAGCGACTGGAGGCCGCGGCCGAAGAGAAGAGCTTAGCAGGCTTCAGTCCGCTATCACAGAGCGCCAGCGTGTAAGACAAGCCTCGATGTCGGGAGACCTCAGGGGTTTGGTGATAAAGTCGTCCATGCCGGACTCCTTGCAGAGTTGACGATTTTCCGGCAGGGCGTCGGCGGTGAGGGCGACGATCCAGGGGCGAATATTTTCCGGCAGGGACTCAAGGGCACGCAGGCGGCGAGTGGTATCGTGACCATTCAGACCTGGCATGAGAACGTCCATAAAAATGAGGTCGAAGGGCGCTTCCTGAACGCGCTGGAGCGCCTCCTCACCACTGCGGACGGTCTGGGCGTGGAGGCCAAAGCGCTTGAGGAGACGCTCGGCGACCATGAGATTTGTCGCGACATCATCGACGATGAGGACACGGACTTTGCCAAGGTCCCGTGGAGAGTGCTGGTCGTCGGAAGTGGAGGGACGGGAGACCGAGCGGGCGAGCTTTGCAGGGAAGAAGAAACGAAATTCCGAGCCATGGCCAAGCTCGCTGGTGACACGGATCTCGCCTTTCATGGCTTCGATGAGCTTGCGGCAGATGGTGAGACCAAGGCCGGTGCCACTGGTGGTGGCAGCGGCACCGAGGCGGCCCTGGGTGAAGGGATCAAAGATGCGCTCGATATCACCGGCACTGATGCCGGGGCCGGTGTCCTTCACCGAGCAGTGGATGAGCAAATGGACATCGTCGATCTCCTCGGGCCAGATGCGAAGTGAGACGCTGCCAGTAGAGGTGAACTTGATGGCGTTGCCGACGAGATTAAAAACAATCTGGCGGAGGCGATTGAAATCAGCGCAGACGAATACGGGCGTGCGGGGGTCCCAATCCAGGGAAAGGGTAAGACCTTTTTGACGGGCAGAGACTTCCAGCGTGGTCGTGACAGAGCGAACGCACTCGAAGAAATCGCCATCGCGGTAGTCGAGATCGAGCCGACCGGACTCAATTTTTGAGATATCGAGAATATCCGTGATGAGACCGAGAAGAGTCTCGCCACAAGCGCGGATGGCATGGGCGTAGTCGGCCTGAGCGGAGGGGAGCCCCTCAGCGAGGAGGAGGTCCGTGAAGCCAATGACGCCATTCAGAGGCGTACGAATCTCGTGGCTCATCATGGCGAGGAAGGTCGTCTTCGCACGGCTGGCCTGCTCGGCGGACTGACTGGCGCGGCGCGCGTCTTCCATGAGGCTGAGAGCCGCCTTGCGATGCAACTTGAGCTCATCAGCCTGGCGACGGGCGGCGGCGTCATTCTGCTCACGGGCGATGGCTCCGCCGATCCCGGCCACGGCGGCACGAAGAGCGTGAAGCTCGAATTCCTCCCAGACCAGCTCTTCGTGGGAGACCTTCGCCAGGAATCCCCAGAGTTTGCCTCCGACCATGATGGGGACGATAGCGACGGCGCGAACGTGGGTGGGAAGCAATACCTCCCTCTCAGAAACGGGGAAGTCGCGCACGAGGCCACAGATGAGTTGCCCGCGTGAGAGATCGTCCAGCCATCGCGAAAAATGAGGCAGGTAGGGGAAGACACTCAGATGCGGCAGGTCGGGATAGAGAGGGGTTCCTTGACGCCGCCAGAAAAAGCGCTCGACAACCACGATCTCGTTCTCGGATGGGCCGGGGCCATTTTCATAAACGCAGATCCGCGCGGCACGGGAGGCCTCGCCGAGGATGCAAAGGGCTTCCTCCATCTCGGAATCGAAATGACCAGGCTTCAGCAAGAGCGACAGGGCTTCCGCGACGGCTTCCAGGTAGCGGGAGCGCTGATCGATGTCAGACATCGTCGTTGGGGCTTTCATAGGCGGGGGGACGGCCGAGTTCGGAGAGGAGGTCGTTGATCTCCTTCTTCAGTTCGATGATACGCTCCTCGCGGCCGATCATGGCCTCATTGAAGCGCCCGAGTTCGCTCATGGAACGCTCCAGGGCAGCTTCGCGCTCCTTGCGTTCGGTGATGTCCTCGATGGACACGACGACGCCGTCGCCCCAGGGAGCGGCAGAGAGGTGGTACCAGACGTTGCGCCCATCCTTCTGGTAGCATTGCTCGAAGAGTTCCGGGCGGCGGGTAAGGATGACGCTCTTGAAATTATCGATTTCCTGCTGGCCGGGGGGTGGTGAAAGGGTGGAGCGCAAGGCACCGACCATTTCCTGTGGATGACGGCCAAAAAAGAGGGCGGCGGGCTGATTGGCCATCAGGAACTCGAAGTCGTAAATACGGCCTCCGCGATCGCGAAGCGCGCGCAGTGCGGCGACGCCCTCGGTGGTGCTGTTGAGCACGCCTTGGAGGAGATCGCGCTGATCCTTGGCGGCCTCGCGACCAGCGGTGATTTTGGAGAGGAGAAGATTTGCCGAGCGGGCAAGCCGGCCGATTTCGTCACCGCGCCCCTCCGAGAGCTGGAGGGTACCTTCTTCAGATGAGGACATCCGCTGCACCTCACGGTCCAGTGCCGCTAGGGGGCGAAGGACGGAGATTTCCACGCTGACGAGCACGATACCCAAGAAGGCGAGGCCGGAAATGAGGGCGACGATGATGATGAAGTCGCGGGCCTTGGACGCACCTGAATAGATATTCGCAGGAAGACCAAACTCGAAAATCAATGGCTTGGAGGAAACGACGTTGCGGAACGAGAGGCGGGCTGAGAGGGCATCCGTGTCCGCATCGAGGTCTGAGGAATGAACAAAGGACACCTCAAAGGGACCAAGGTAGCGATTTTCGAAAACCTGGCGATGCCAGCGCGCCTCCTGCTCAGGAGCTATTTCGTCCATGGAACGAATCTGCAGCCAGCCGAGGGAAACAGACTCGATATCGTGAAGGAGACGGTCTGAAAGGTAGGAGCCGAAGACGATCCACCCGATGATCTCGCCATCAAGATTCTGGATAGGGCAGGCGGAGAGAAGCAGGCAGCGACCATTTTCTTCGACAAAGCCTGCCGCGGGCATGGGACGAAGAAGGTCACTGTGGGCCAAATCCTCCACGTCGATGGTGCCAGGGGAGCCGATAGACTGAGTGGTGGGTTCACCACGAATCACAGCAACCAGTTGCCTACGGGAATCAAAAATAAAAACGGCATCCTGGTCTGGAAAGCGACCCAGCGAGGCGGGCGAGCCATTGGGGAGAGCTTGGGAGAGGAGATAGTTGCGGACGGAGTCAGAGGCGGCGTGATCGGCAACGAGCTTGACGCGCGAGGCAGCGAGTTGCCCCAGGATGGTGGCCGTGCTCTGGAGGCGATTCATGGAGATCTGATCCTGGACATCGCCAAAATACGACAGCAAGAGACGGGACGTAATCCCCAGGGCAAAGAGGAACACGCTGAGCATCGCGAGGCCAGCGATCAGACCGACTTTAAGTCGTAGAGTTTCACCGGGATGGTTGCGACCGGTGATGGGGTTGCTCATGGGGGAGGAGGGCTACCGGGCAATCAAAGACAAGACAGCTTTCTGCGCATGAAGACGATTCTCCGCCTGGCGGAAGATAGTGTCGGCGTGAGCCTCAAACACGTCATCCGTGATCTCCTTGCCGCGATAGGCGGGGAGGCAATGCAGGACCAAGGCATCAGGGGCAAAGGAGAGAAGCTCCTTGTTGATCTGAAAGCCTTGAAATTGAGCCAGACGATAAGCGGCCTCTTCCTCCTTGCCCATGCTGACCCAGACGTCGGTGTAGAGTGCATCAGCCCCCTTGGCGGCCTCGATGGGATCGGTATGCAGCGTCACGGCACCGCCAGCAGCCTCAAGAAGAGAGGCGGGCGGGAAAAACTTGTCCGGAGCGGCGAGGCGGAGGCGGAATCCGCAGCGAGCGGCGGCCCAGATCCACGAGCGAGCCACATTGCAATCGGCATCGCCGATGAAGGAAATGGTCAGATCCTCCAAGCGCCGACCACTCTCCACGAGGGTGAACAGATCGGAGAGAATCTGGCAGGGATGCTCCTCGTCGGTGAGAGCATTGATAGTCGGGATGCGGCCATAGGAGGCAAAATCCTCGACATCAGACTGGGCAAAAGTGCGAATGACAGCCCCATGGAGCATGCGGCCCATGACGCGGGCGGTATCCTTGATCGGCTCGCCCCGGCCAAGCTGGATGTCATCGGCAGCAAGAAACATCACGTTCCCACCCAACTCACGAATACCCACCTCAAAGCTGACGCGTGTGCGGGTGGATGACTTCGAGAACATGAGGGCCCAGCATTGCCCGCTCAGGGGCTGGCTGGCATGGGCTCCGCGAGTGGATTTCATCTCGGCAGCCAGATCCACGATCTCAAAGATCTCGTCACGAGAGAGGGATTCGATGGAAAGGAGGTTTTTCATGATCTGGAATCGGGCAAGCTGTGGAGTATGCGATGCCGGGAAGGGGGAATCAACCCTCTTTCCGAAAGGCTGCAAGGACTTTCGTCACCGCCTCGTCAATCTCCTCAGGGGAAACATTGAGGGGAGGCAGGAAGCGAATGACCCGATCCCCAGCGGGAATCACCAGAAGTCCCTGCGCCTGAAGGAGAATCACAAAGTCACGCGCCACGAGCCCTTCGGGAAGAACCAAGCCAATCATGAGCCCGGTACCGCGAACGGCATCCAGCCCCCCAGCTTTCAATCCCGCTACGAGTCGCTTACCCATGGCGATGGCGTGGGCCAGAAGTCCCTCCTTCTCAATAGTCTCCAGAACCGCGAGGCCGGCAGCACAAGCGACAGGATTTCCGCCGTAGGTCGTGCCATGGGAACCTGGCCCCAAAACATCACAGAGGCGAGCCCCGTCCGGCGTAGCGATATCCCGTGCCCAGAATCCACCGAGGGGGAATCCATTGGCGATCCCTTTTGCCCAACTCACACCATCGGGCGTGATCTCGGGAGCCGCAACTTGCCAGCCACACCAAGTCCCAGTCCGACCCAAACCGCACTGAATTTCGTCAAACAGGAGCAAAATGCCTTCCTGATCGCAAATCTCCCGGAGGGCGCGGAGGAAATCTCCCGTCGCAGTATTGATCCCGCCCTCACCTTGAATCGGCTCAAGCAGAATGGCAGCCGTGCGCGGTGTAATAGCCTGGCGGACCGCTTCCAGATCATTCAGTGGCACATGAACGAAGCCTTCCAAAAGTGGGGCAAATCCTTGCTTCACCTTGTCCTGCCCGGTGGCGGAAATGCCCGCCAAAGTGCGACCGTGAAAAGAATTGAGAAAGGTGATGATCTCGTAGCGACCGCGAGGGGAGCCAGCTTTCCGCGCAAGCTTGATGAGGCCTTCGTTAGCCTCGGCTCCGCTGTTGCAGAAGAAAATCTTGCCGGGTCCCGTCAGCTCCACCAAGCGCTGGGCGAGGAGGGCTTGGGGGCGGGTGCGATAGAGATTTGACGAATGAACGAGAGTACCAGCCTGAGTCGTGATGGCCTGGGTCACAGCAGGATGCGCATGCCCGAGGGAGCAGACGGCGATACCGGCTCCGAAGTCGAGGTATTCCTGACCGGCCTCATCCCAGACACGAGAGCCCTGACCTCGGGCAATATCGAGATCGAAGCGACCGTAGGTAGGGATGACGTAACTTTCGTAGATCGAGGCCAATTCAGACATTCGCAGAGCCAAACACGCTGAGGCGGCAAGATTCAATATCCAATCGCATGTCGGCTCAGGAAATAGAGAGGGTCAGAGAGCCTCTCCCGCCAGTAGGCGACGGAGACCATCCTCGTCAACGACCTGCACTCCGAGCTTCTGAGCCTTCTCCAGTTTGCTGCCAGCCTCATTACCAGCCAAGACATAGGTCGTCTTCTTGCTGACACTGGAAGTCACCGTTCCGCCAGCCTGCCGGATCTGCTCGGCAGCTTCATCGCGCGAGATGGTGAGCGTGCCAGTTAGAACCCAGGTCGTCCCCTGAAGGTGACCGGACGACGGACTGGTATGCTCGTCATTCTCCCCGAAATGCAGCCCCGCCTCTCGAAGTCGCTCGATGAGGTCCTGAGCCCCGGGATTCGCAAACCAGTCCGAGATACTTTGAGCCATGATGGCACCGACATCATCGGTGGCCTGAAGCTCCTCGATGGTCGCCTCACGAAGGCGGTCCAGAGTGTGGAAGCGAGCCGCCAACTTGCGGGCGGCAACGCTGCCGACATGCGGAATGCCAAGACCGAAGAGGAGCCGCCAGAAGGGACGCTGCCGACTAATATCAATAACTACCACAAGATTGGCCACACAAAAATACAAAAAACGCTCCAGTTGGACGAGGTCTTCGGCCTTGAGGCTGTAGATGCCTGCGAGGTCTTTCACGAGGCCTGCATCTAAAAGCTGGCCAACCATGCTCTCCCCCAGCCCCTCAATATCCATGGCACCACGCGCAGCGAAGTGCTCTAGGCGTCGGCGAAGCTGAGCCTCGCAGAGGGGATTCACGCAACGAACCGCCACCTGACCTTCCTCCCGGGTAAGCGCTCCCCCGCAGGACGGACAGGCGGAGGGCATGGTGAAGACTTTTTCCTCACCCGTGCGTTCCTCCTTCAACACCGCCACGACAGCGGGGATGACTTCCCCAGCCTTCTCCACCAGTACGTAGTCGCCGATGCGGATATCCTTGCGCTGGATTTCCTCCTCATTATGAAGAGTGGCACGGCTCACTCGGCTGCCGCTGACAAAAACGGGCTCAAGTTCCGCCACTGGGGTCAAAACTCCGGTGCGGCCCACCTGCACGGTGATATCGAGGAGACGGGTGCGGGAGCGCTCAGGCTCGTATTTGTAGGCAATGGCCCAGCGGGGAGCCTTCGAGGTGGCACCGAGAGAGCGGCGTTGAGAAAGACGATCAACTTTCAGAACAGCACCGTCGATTTCGTAGGCAAAGGAGTGACGAAGAGTGCCGAGTTCGCGGATGGCGGAGAGGGCCTCCTCCGGCGAAACAACCCGCCAGAGCCTGTCCGGACCGGGGATGCCCCATTCACGCAGGGCATCGACGAAGGCGGATTGCGTCTCGGGAAGATCGCCTTCAAAAGCACCGAATCCATAGAACACTCCGCGCAGACCGCGTGTGGCGACAATGGAAGAGTCGAGCTGCTTGAGAGACCCAGCAGCGGCGTTGCGAGGATTGGCAAAAGCCGGCAGCCCTGCCTCGTCACGTTCCTCATTGATACGGGCAAACTCGGCCTTCGGAAGATAGATCTCTCCGCGCACCTCGATACGGGAGGGAAAGGAGCCCGTGAGGCGGCGGGGGATATTCTTGATGGTACGGATGTTCGCCGTGACGTCATCGCCCACAGTGCCATCCCCGCGGGTGGCGGCGCGGCGAAGCTCCCCCTCTTCGTAGAGGAGGGAAATGGCTACCCCATCGACTTTTGGCTCAATGGTGAGGGGAATCGTCTCGCCCGGCAGCAACCGAGAGAGGCGGGCAATAAACTCGGTCAACTCCGCTTCGGAGTAGGTATTATCCAGGCTCTGCATCGGTACGAGATGCGAGACCTGAACGAACTCCGAGAGAATCCCCCCGCCGACATGCTGCGTCGGGGAATCGGCCTTGGCTAGCTCGGGGTACCGTTGCTCGAGATCCTGAAGTTCACGCAGAAGCGCATCAAACTCGCGATCGGAAACCTCGGGAGCCGCCTTGCGGTAGTAGAGTTCGTTATGCCTCTGAATCTCCTGGCTGAGGAAGTCGATCCGTTTTTGGGCTTGCTGATGATCTGCGTCCATAAATGAGCAAGGCAAAGGTAATGCCAGCGAGGGCTCCGGCACAATCCGCGATCATATCGCCACGGTCGGCTCCGGAGCGACCGGGAGTATGAGTCTGACGCCACTCGTCCAGAACTCCGATGCCGAGCATGAAGAGAAAGGAAAAGAGAGCTAGGAGGAAGCGGCCAAAAGGGAAAGTCTGCACGATAGCTAATGCGGCAAGAAAACCTCCGAGTGCAAAATAGCCAAAATGGACGACCTTATCGATATGCGGAAATTCGATCCCCTTGGGAAGGTCCTGCGCCGGAAGGGAAGAGAGCAAGCACAGGACGGCAAACCACAGTCCAAATGCCGTCCAGGAAATCAATATGGCCCAAAATCGAGAAGGAGTCTTCAAGGTCATAAGTACAAGCTCAACGAGCGGAAGTTGTCCAAACAACTTGTCTTGGGAATCGACGGAGGCGGTACGGGAACGACTTGGAGCCTCTGTGAATGGGATGGGAACCTCCTGATCCCGGTAAAGAGCGGAAGGCTGGGACCCGGCAATATGCGCCTCATTTCCCGCCCCGTTCTGACGAGAATGCTGCGTGCGTTGCCGAGACGTGCGGAGGGAGTCGGCCTTTTCCTGGCAGGCTGTGTCACAGAGCAGGATCAACGGGAACTCCTGCGCC
>Ga0351844_1169_pt1 | contig 22419 bp, 18 predicted proteins | sample TotcelHFGM3001L5_FD_206880 | JGI IMG/M metagenome (GOLD analysis project Ga0351844, IMG submission 206880) | Enriched cells from coal bed in the Powder River Basin, Montana, United States - Total cells FGM rep1 HSBNCT.FGM.300.1.L5 ... | reverse complement strand
GAAGCTTTGTTGGCGGGGGCTCGGTCAACATAGGCGTTCGTCGCCAGACCCGGGGCCGCTGATAGCTCCGTTGGCCAGCGTGTCCGGTTCCCGACGGCGCTTGCTTCGACACGACCTGTCCGCTATCGCATCTTCCACCGCTCGCATCCTTCGACCTGCCGGCGGTCTGCGGTTGGCCACACCGTCCCGCTTGCGACAGAAACAGGCCGTGGGGCAATCTGTCAGGAATCCAGGGGTCGGAAACTGGACAGAAAAATTGATGACAAAAAAATGGCATCTTCGGAACCAGGGGCTGTTCCCATTTTTCTGTCATCCATTTTTCTGTCCACCAAAACGAGACCGAGACCTGACGGCTGCGGCCCATTAGCCAGATCTGCGGTTCCCATCGCCGCTCGGCTTCGGCCAGCCCCTGCCGCTGTCGCATTGTCGAAAATCCCCGGGACCGAGAAAACGACTGGCAAGGGAATGTGGGGCAACGGAATAAGAACGGGAATCCAATTCCCTTGCCCAAAATTCCCTTGCCCAAAATTCCCTTGCCCAGAATTCCCTTGCCCAGAATTCCCTTGCCCAAAATTCCCTTGCCCAAAATTCCCTTGCCACCCCTGCTTGAATTTGGCGCGGAATCGGCATCGGCCGTGATCACCGCACTCATGATTGCCGCCACTTCCGCCGTGCTGTATGATGACTGCTGGCAGGATGGGCGAAGGTCGCCCATTCGCGGAAGACCGCCAACGAACCGGGGCGACGAACCATGTGTTGCAATCGAGCGGCGATTGCGTCCCGCGGGATGGAGAGTCGTCCTGTCGCCGCCGATTGAACATGTTCGTTCGTCCGCAGACCCCGGGGCCGCTGAAAGACTCCGTTGGTCAGCCGGGTTCGTTCCCATCGCCGGTCGGCTTCGATCGGCCCTTCCCGCTACCGCCTTCCCGGAATCGCCACGACGGAGAAGAAGGTGGGCAAGCGAATTTGGGGCAAGGGAATGGGAGGGGAAAGGAAATCCCATTCCCTTGCCCGAAATTCGCTTGCCATTTTCATTCGAAACGGTTGCCTCATTGCCATCGGCGTTGATCGCCGCCCTGGTGATTGCCGCCGCATCGGCCGTGCGGTAAGATGACTGTCAGCCGACTGGGCGACGGTCGCCCGCCGACGAACCGTGCGGACGAACAACCGGGTGCACGCGAGGCGGCGTTCGCGTCGGTTAATGATGGATGGGTCACTCGCGCCGCCCGCGTGACCCGGAACGTTCTGCATTCAAAGAGTATCTGCACACACTCATGAGACTTCTCGTTCCATCCGTTGTTCTCGCGGTCGCTTCCATCTCAGGCTGCGCACCGAGCAACGCTCCTTCGAACACGAAACCGCCCAAGGAGCAATCCCAGCCTGCTGGCGACGTCGCATCGGAGAAGCAGTACCCCCGACTCAACTGGAAGTGGATCGAAGCTGGCGGTAACGAAATACAATCGACGGGCTCGCCAATTAGTGCCAGCGATGCAAGCTTTCGCGTTGTGGAAGATAAGTTGCGTCAGCTCGATTGGGATAACTCTGCTTCCAAACCGTCGCTCGCGATAGAACTTGCTAAAGATCGATCGCTGACGATTATGCTCTCACCCGATCCTACTGGCGATCACGAACAAATGATCGCTGTCGTCAGGAAACCGGGCCCCAAATATGGAAACACAACGAGCATTATCGTGCGGCATTCGCGACCATTAAATGACGCCGAATATGCACTATCCTTGTTACGATCGTACACCAAAGATAATGAAGAATTTGAATCTCTCGTCGAATGGGTGGATCAAAGCGCCGACTCTTCCACGAAGGGCGATTGAATGATGCAGAACAAAGCGGTGAACGGGAGCCGCCGATAACGCGGGTTTTGAAATCATAGTCTTTTGGCAACGGCCCCGTTACCGCAGTCGTTGAACTGGCCGCTGCGCGGGGGAAAGCCACGCGGGCCGTTGCAGGTGGCGAACCGAAGGCCGAGCGAGGTGCTCGGCCTTTACCTTGCGCTGGGCCGACCCAAAACGGCGCCCTGGTGGGCACCCCGGCCTACATGGCTCCGGAACGGGCCCGCGGGCGAAGCGAGGCGGTGGGACCGCACAGCGACATCTACAGTTTAGGCGTGATTCTGTACCAGTTGCTGATCGGCCGCCTGCCGTTTCGGGGCGATTTCCTGGAAGTGCTCCGCCAAGTGATAAGTGCCGAACCCGATCCGCCCAGCACGCATCAGTCGGAGCTGGACCCGCGTCTGGAGGCGATCAGCGTCGATTAGTGTTCCCGATTTTGCCGCGTCGCGGCTACTGAACGAGTCCGGTCTCTCCGAAACCGGAATGCGAGTCTCGGAGAGACTCGCCTACGTGTAAGCGGCTGGGCGCGCGTCTGCGAAGCGGTTATGATTGGGTAGAAGATCGGTGGCTGCCCATCGCTCGCTTGGATTCTGGAGTCATAGGCCATGTCCTCTGCTATTTCTGCCCCTCTTGATTGGGTCGAATCGGTGAGCAGCCTCAAGCTGCCCGCACGGGCCGATCGGCGTCTGCGAGAACTGATGGACCGCAACACTGACGGGCAACTGAATCGGGCCGACCGCGCCGAGCTGGAAACGCTTGTGGAACTTAGCGAATCGTTGTCGTTGGTGTGTGCCGGTAATGTGGATTGCCGATAATCGTGCATGCACAAGTTCTTGGGGAGGACCACCGTATGGAACGTATCGCTCTGGCCGACGCTGAACGGAGTTTTTCCCGGCTCGTACAGCGTGTTTTTTCGGAAGGCGTCACGGTCGAGGTGAATCGCGGCGACCAGATCATCGCCCGTATCGTCCCAGTGGGGCCTCGGCCGACCCTTCAAGTCCGGGATCTGAACGCATTTTTGCGGGGCCTCCCCAAGCTCGACGACGACGCCGAGGCGTTTGGGGAAGATCTGCGAGCGATTCGTAGCGGATTGCCCGAGGATCGCGATCCATGGGCTTAATCGTGGACACGGTCGTTTTCGTCGCGTTCGAGCGATCCCGGACGCCGGTGGACCTTTCGCCCTGGGAGGCCACCGACGAGGTGTTTATCAGTGCCGTAACGGTGTCCGAACTGCTGGTCGGTGTCCACCGCGCTGACACCGAATCTCGTCGAGCCAATCGAGCCGCGTTTGTCGAGGCGATCCTCGCTGGCATCACGGTCTTGGATTTCACGACACAAGTGGCACGGGTTCATGCAGAACTGCACGCGGAGTTGATCGGGCAAGGCCAGGTCATTGGAGCTCACGACCTGATCATCGCCGCTACAGCAAGACTGCACGGCATGTCCTTGCTGACGGACAACGTGGCCGAGTTCTCTCGCGTCCCCGGCTTGAAAGTCATCCCCTTTGGACCGGCAGCCCTCCCTCGCGGAACGAGTTGAAGGACAGCGCTCGCAGGATCGCGCCCATGCCTTGGCCCCTGGCGTCCCACTTCAGCACGATGGTCCAGCAGCCGCGGGTGGCGTTCCGCGACCCGCGGTTGCAGGCTTGCCGGATCGAGCGCAACGCGTTCAACCAGCCGCGGGTCTGGGCGGGCCAGTTCGCCGTGGTGTACAAAGGCCTCGACCCGCAAGGCAAGGCCGTGGCGATCCGGGCGTTCATCCGCGAGTCGTCCGACCGGCGCGAGCATTACGACCGGATCAGCGAGCACCTGAAAACCCGCCCCTTGCGCTGCCTGGTCGATTTCGGTCCCAGACGCGGCCATTCGCGCCCCGGACGGACGCTGGTAACTCGTACCTTGGCCAGCCTCGCCGCCCCCGGCAGCCCGCTGTTCCTCACGAAAATTGACGGCGCCGCAGCCGCCGCGTCGGACTTGGCGGGGATCCTGGTCCAAGCCGGCTTCATCGCCACCAGCCGCGGTCTGCTGCACCGCGGCGGGCGCGTTGAGCCGTAACGAACTGGAATTTTGTACGTCGAAGCTTGGGCCAGATCCAGCTTCAGCGGGCCGGAAGCTTCCAAAACTCGTTGTCCACCCGCGCGGTTTCCAGGATCCGGCCGATGCGGGCGACGATGTCGGGATGCTCCGCCGCCACGTCATGCTGTTCCCCCAAATCATTCTCCAGGTCGTACAACTCGAGCGCCGCGGTCAGGGACTTCAGCCGAATCCCTTTCCAGCGACCCTGCAACAGCACCGCTTGACTGATGCCCCGCTCGTAGAATTCCCAATACAGGTAGTCGTGCCTGGCCTGGTCTGCTGCGCGCCCCAGCAGCGTGGGCACGAAGCTGATGCTGTCCAGGTCCGGCGGCGGCGCGACGCCCGCCAGTTCCGCAGCGGTCGCCAGAAAATCGCCAAAGTATCCCACGTGGTTCGAGACGCCGGGCCGGATCTTGCCCGGCCAGCGTGCGATGAACGGCACGCGGATCCCTCCGTCGGTCAGGCTGCGTTTGATCCCCCGCAACGGCCCGCTGGCTTGAAAAAACTCGGGATCATACTGCGGGCCGCCCTCCTTGTGCGGGCCGTTGTCCGAGGTGAAGATGACCAGCGTCCGCTGGTCGATTCCCAGTTCCGCCAGCTTGGCCAGCAAGTCGCCGATCTGCCGGTCCATCCGCGTGATCATCGCGGCCTGGCCCTTCAGCGAACTGTGCCAGTCGCGATCCTCGTACGGGCCATAGTCGGGCACCTCCTGGCCATCGCCCAGTTCCCGCGAGCGTTCGTTGTTGGCATGCGGCACGACCAGGGACAGATACAGAAAGAACGGTCGCTCGCGATGCTGTGAGACGAACGCCAACGCTTCCTCGGCGAACAAGTCGCCCGCGTACTTGACCCGCTGCGTCGCGTACCCGCCGCCCGCCGCACCGACGGGCGTGACGACGTTGGGCAGCGGCGATTTCTGGCCGTTGCGCCACAGGAAATCCGGAAAGTGGTTGTGGGCATGGTGCTGGCTGAGATAGCCGTAAAAGTAGTCGAATCCCTGCCGGTTCGGCACACCTTCGTCGCCGGGCATTCCCAATCCCCATTTGCCCACCAGGCCCGTGGCGTAACCGGCACTGCGGAGCACTTCGGCCACGGTGACGTCCTCGTCGCGAAGCATCTGCGCACCGGAGTCCTCCGGCCCCGCATTGCCCCGCACGCGGGTGTGGCCGGTGTGCTGGCCCGTCATCAGCACGCTGCGGGACGGAGCACAGACCGTGGATCCGGCATAAAACTGCGTGAACCGCAGCCCCTCGGCCGCCATGCGATCCAAGCTCGGCGTCTGAATGATCTTCTGGCCGTAACAGCCCAGGTCTCCGTAGCCGAGGTCATCGGCCAGGATAAAAACAATGTTCGGCTTGTCGCTCGCCGCAACCGTCGATACCAGCAGCATCGCCAAACAAGAACACGCGACTCGTGTCATGATTGTGCCTCCAAGTTCTGATCGTTCCCAATCCCCCACTTCAGCGTGCGCAGCGGATGTCCCTGACGCTTCGGTTCAAGTTCATCGCCAGTCGTTGGCGATTCGGCAGCATGATGCCCAGCCCCAAGAATCGCTACGTTGCAGGACGGATTGCCAATTCGTCCCACATTTTGAAATTGCACAGGTTATTTCTGCGCGGACGTTACGCCGCACGGCGTCGCGGCTTGATTCGCTCCGCGACGGCAGCCTGACGAGACATGTCAACTGTCCTCTCAGCGGCGACATCGCGCCCGCTGCCTTGCCGTCGCAAAGCGTCCGCAATCTGCTGACGGTAATGCATCATGCGATGGTCGTCGATCCCTTCGCGGCCCCAAACCAGTACCTTTTCCACGGCGCCTTGCCAGCCGTTCAGAAACCGCCGCCACCAACGGATATCGTCGGACAGCGCGCCGGAGTCGGTAAAGTAGATGAACGTCCCCAGGTGCTGATAACCCAAGACGCGGGGCGGCACTCGCGTGACGACATCCAAGTCGTTGACGATTCGAAACGCGTGCGGTCGAAACCGAAAATCAAAGTTGCGGGCGAACGTCTGATCGCCGGTCCGCGGCTGGCCAAAGGTGTACAGGCCTGAGATGGGGCGGCCGGCCTCGCACCAGCGCGCGACGGCCAACGTCGCCAGGGCGGCTCCCAAACTGTGTCCCGTGACCCACAATTCCCGCTTGCCGACGCTCTGCAGACGCTCGACCTCCTTGTCCAACAGATGCCACACACAGCTCAAGGCGTCGTAAAACCCCTTGTGGACGCGACCCGCCAACGGGCCGTCGATCAGGTCGAGGCCAATGTTCGCAATCCAGTCCTCGACGCGGTTCCCCTCGGTTCCTCGAAAACAGACCAAGATCGCTTGCGAATCGGCAGCCACAAAACACTGTGTCGTGTCGACGTCAAAGAAGCGAAAGTGCGGGTATTTCCACGCCCTGACCGCCGTTCGTTCCACGACGCCGGGATCGGCGTAGATCTGCTCCGCAGCAGATGCCAGATGCAGGGCAGTCCCCAGATGGAAATAGTGTGCCGCATGGATGTGTTTGGATGCCGTCACTGCTAGCCTCCCAGAAAGGCAGGTCGAATGGCAAAGCGAATGAAGCCTTAATTCTCTTATCGGCTTTGCTCAACGGAACTCGAGCCGTCTTTTCCAGGCACCGTCCGTCTTTTCCAGACACAGTCCGGGATTGATCGAGTCTCTCGCAAGACACCAACAGCCCGCTGGCGCGGCGGGCTTGTCTGAGCTGCGACCGCGCGCGGTTGAAGATGCACTCGCCTTCCGCCACTGGATTTGTGCCAACGGGTCGCCAGAACCACCTTCGGGCGCTACAATCCACGTCTAACGATGAACGAATCGAGACGCGTATCGGAGCGATTTCCGTGATGTCCGCACAACGACCGCACCGCGCATGTTCTGCCCTTCCTCCACGCGGAAGCTGCCTGCTCGCACTGCTGGCGGCATCCCTCTCGCTGCCACTCGCCGCGGCGGACTGGCCCGCGTACCAGCACGACCTGCGCCGCAGCGGGGCGACGGACGAAACGCTGGATGTCGCCCAACTCCGCCTGACTTGGACCTGGCGTTCGCCCCAACCACCGCAACCGGCATGGGCGGGGCCGGCGCGATGGGATGCCTACGCCGGGCACCGCGATCTGCCGTCGATGCGGAATTACGACTTGGCCTTTCATCCGATCGCGGTCGGCAACGCGGTGTACTTCGGTTCGTCGGCGGACGATACGGTCCGCTGCCTGGACGCGGAAACGGGCCGCGAAATCTGGTCGTTCATGACCGACGGGCCCGTGCGGCTGGCGCCAACCTGGTGGGCCGGGAAGCTCTATTTCGGCTCCGACGACGGCTACGTGTACTGTCTGCGAGCCGCGGACGGCCAACTGCTGTGGAAGTTCCACCCCGCTCCGCCGCGTCAAATGATTCTGCACAACGGCCGCTTCATCTCGCCCCACCCCTGCCGCACCGGCGTGCTGGTGGACGAGGGGACGGCGTACTTCGCACACGCCCTGCTGCCTTGGGAAACGTCCTACCTGTGCGCCGTCGATGCCGAAACCGGGCGTGCCGAAGGCCCCGGACGCTACCTGCGGCAACTGGACGGCATGACCCTCGAAGGCACCCCGGCCGCGACGTCCGATCTGCTGGTCTACCCGCAAGGCCGCGTGGCGCCGCAACTGTTCCGCCGCGCCGACGGTCAGGATCAGGGCCAGGTCAAAAAGAGCAGCGGCGGCTCGATCGTGGTCGTGTCGCTGGACGCCGGTATCTTCCACGGCCCCGGCGCGGATTCGCGCAAGGGCGAGATCCGCCGCAGCAACACCCGCAGCCTGGAGATGATCGCCAGCCACGGCCGTGGCAACGCCCTGGTCTGCGCCGGCCAAAACACCTACATGTTGACCGACGACACGCTGGTCGCATCGGATTTGGTCCAGGGCAACGTCCGCTGGTCGGTGCCCAGCGATTTCCCGCACGCGCTGATCGCGGCCGGCAACGTGTTGTATGCCGGCGGACGAGACGAGGTCGGCGCGTTGGCGGCCGAGGACGGTCAATTGCTGTGGCGCCATGCGGTACAAGGCAACGCACACGGCTTGGCGGTGGCTCATGGCCGCTTGTTGGTCAGTACCGATGAAGGGGGGATTCACACTTTCTGCGCGACTGCCGCGTATCATGACGACAACGAATATCATCGGCTGTGCGGGCGGATTCACGAAGTGCGCGTGTACCAAGCCGCTTTGACGGGCGAGCAGATCGCCGCCCACGCAGCCGCCACCGCCGACCGCTTCCCGGCGGCGTCGCCGACCCGCGAGCCGCTGCGTTTGGCAGCCGGCCCGTGGCTGCAGTTTGTCGCCCCGGGCGAAGCCGTGGTGCGGTGGCAAACCACCGAGCCCACGGCCAGCGAACTGGAGTACGGCATCGACGAATTGTCGTGGGAGGTCGCCGATCGAACGCCCAAGACAGACCACGAATTGTGCATCAGCGGCCTGCGTCACAAACGTTTGTACTGGTACGCCGTCCGCGGCCAGCGCGACGGCGTACCGGTGACGACAGATCGCTTTGAATGCGATACGCATTTCGACTATACACCGCCGCCGGTTTTGGCCGAGTCGGATTCGCATTGGGACGACGCCAACGGCCTGTTCTCGCGAGCCGCCGAGGACATCTTGGCGAGGACCGGCGTTCGCGACGGCATCTGCCTGGTGTACGGCTCGGGAGATGGCCGCCTGGCTTTTCAACTGGCCCGCCACAGCCGCTTGCGCGTGATCGGTGTCGAAACCGATTTGCAACGCGTTCAAGCTTCGCGAACGGCTCTCGTCCGAGCGGGCGTCTACGGCACTCGTATCGCCATCCACCATGTCGCCAGTCTGGCCGAGTTGCCGCTAGTCGGCCGCTTTGCCAACCTGGTCGTCTCCGAACGCATGCTCGCCGCCAGCCAGTGCGATGGCACGGCGGCCGAAGTGTCGCGCTTGCTGCGTCCCGATGGCGGCATTGCCTGCCTGGGCCAACCGCCGGACACAGCGAACCCGTTGTCCGCCGAGCGGCTGCAAAAATGGCTGGCCGATGGCCAGCTACCTGCCCAGCTAACGTGCGATGACGGCGGCGTGTGGGCCAGCTACGTATGCCCGCCGTTGCCCGGCGCGGGCCAATGGACGCATCTGTACGGCAGCGCCGACAATTCGGCCTACGGAGGCGAACAGTTGGGCGGTGCCGCCAGTTCACAAGAAATGGCCGTGCAATGGCTGGGCGAACCCGGCCCTCGTTTTCAGCCGGACCGCAACGGCCGCAAGCCCGCGCCCCTGTCCACCGCCGGCCGTCTGTACCTGCAAGGCCTGCATCGCATCGTGACCCTGGACGCCTACAACGGTGCGGTGCTGTGGTCATTGGAGATCCCCGGCCTGGAACGTTTTAACATGCCCCGGGATTGCGGCAACTGGTGCGCCGATCGCAACCATCTCTACGCGGCCGTGCGCGATCGCTGCTGGCGGATTGACGCCGCCAGCGGGCAAGTCGTGGACATGCTCGATGTGCTGCCGGCGACCAATACGGACTGGCAGTATGACTGGGGTTACCTGGCCGTCGACGACCAGCGAATTATCGGCAGCGCGGTCAAGCAAGAGACGGCGTGGACCGAATTCTGGGGCGGCGAAAACGCCGGTTGGTACGATGCCCGTAACGGACCGGTGACGTTCAAGGTGTGCAGCGACAACCTGTTCGCCCGAGACAAAACTTCCGGACGGCAGCTGTGGACTTATCGGGCCAGCGTGATTCTCAATTCGACCATCACCGTGGCCGACGGGCGAATCTACTTCGTCGAATGCCGCAATCCGTCGGTCAAGGCCGCGCCCGACCGACGAATCGGCTCGTCGGAACTGTGGCAAGATCAGGTTCTGGTCGCGTTGGACGCGGAAACCGGCTCCGCCGTCTGGGAGCATCCGCTGCAGACCCAACCAGGCGACGTCGTGTTCTACATGGCGCACAGCCGCGATCGGTTGGTGCTCACCGCTTCGACCGACGGCCAATACCACGTTTACGGACTGTCGACCGAACGCGGCGAACGTGTTTGGGAGCAGCAATTCCCCTGGCCGGGCGGGAAAGGCGATCATGGCAAAGCCATGTCGCGCCCGGCCATTGTGGGCGAACACGTTTACGTGCGTCCTGCCGTCATGGCCTTGGCCGACGGCGCCCTGGCTCCGCAACGTATCCCGGACGGCAAGTGCGGCACGTACGCCTGTACGGCCGACGCATTGATTTTTCGTACGTTAACCGTCAGCATGTGGAATCGCCGCACGGGCACGCTGAGCGATTGGCCCCGCCTGCGGCCGGATTGCTGGCTGAGTACCATACCAGCAGCCGGCATGTTGCTGTCGCCCGAAGGCGGTGGTGGCTGCAGCTGCGGTACCTGGCTGGAGACCTCCATCGGGTTCATGCCGATCAGAAGACAAACGGATTGAGATCGCAAACGCATGCGAGCCAGCAGGCTGTCGCACCCTATTTCGCGATTCCAAGGGAACAACCATGGAACCATTGATTCGACTCAAGAAGCACGTCCCGAGCGGAACGATCATTTTGAATCGACCCGACAAGCGGAATCCGTTGTCGCGGGAGATGGTCGACCAGCTGCTGCAGGCGTTGGAAGATTTTCATCGGGAACGTTCCGTCCGGGCGGTGATCCTGACGGGAGCCGGTTCGGCCTTTTGTTCGGGCGCCGATCTGCAAGAGGTCCAGGACAGCAGTCGCCAGAAGAATGCCTGGGAACAATGGCATTTTGATGCCGTCCAGTACAAGGAACTGCTGGAAGCCATGCTGATGTTTCCCAAGCCCATTATCGCGGCGGTGAACGGCCCGGCGGTAGCCAGCGGCGCCGGCCTGGTCCTGGCATCCGACATCACCTTGGCCACACCGGAAGCCCGATTTGGCCTCCCGGAACCTCGGCGCGGACTGGTAGCAGGGCTCGTTGCCCCCCTACTGGCCTTCCGCATCGGTGGCGGCGCGGCCGCGAATCTGTTGCTTACGGCGCGGTTGGCCGAGGCGAGCGAAGCGCACCGTTTGGGGATTTACCACGAAATCACGGCTTCCGACATGATTTGGGCTCGAGCGCACCAATTGGCCGAGCAATGTGCGTTGAGCGCCTCGGAATCGCTGCAGCTGACCAAGAAGATGTTGAATGAAACGATCGGCGAGCACCTGAACACCACGCTAGCCGCCGGCGCCGCCGCCACCGCGACCGCCAGAACCACCGAAGCCGCCGCCGAGGGCCTAGCCGCGTTCTTTGAGAAGCGCGAACCAAAATGGCCGTAACATGCTTCCTGAAAATTCTTTACAGCTATTCAGCATGCACGCAGGAATTAAGACCAAAGGCACGTTGCCACCCCAGCCTGGGGATCGGGTGATGCAAAGTCGGGGTTGACCTTGGAAATTGGCATTGGTGGCAAAGGCGAGAGAACCAGAAAAACGCACCATCTTTCGGCCCAAGGCCATATTCACCACATGTCGCATTCGCTGTGGTGAGTACGGCCTTCGGCCAGACAAAGTCGGCGAGGAAAGACCAGTGGTTCGATAAAAAATCTATTCTTTGGTCCCGACTGAACCCTTGCCGACAAAACGCCGATTAGTTAGCATTACGCGTCAAACGCTGATCCCCTGTAGCTCAGTTGGTAGAGCAGGCGGCTGTTAACCGCCGGGTCGTAGGTTCGAGTCCTACCGGGGGAGCTTTTCACTTTTCTACGAACAAAAACACGCCGTAAGTTAACGCAGAACGCCGAGCGCCAACGGGCCTCGGCGTTTTGCGTTTAGTCGCTTTCTACAAAGGGTTTACGGCGAATCCCGCGTCCCAGGCGTCCATGCTATTTTTGGGAGAGAGCGACTGGGGTCCGTCGGTGACCCTGAAGGTCCCCTTCGGACCCCGGAATCTCGCTCCAAAACTCTCGAAATTTCTGGTTAACAACCCCCTCTAAGTTAACAATCGCGTCACCGTCGGACCCCAGAAATGCGATCTCGAACGGGCTTCGGCATTTTCCTCTCGGCTTGTCAGGAATCGAGGGACGGCGGGCTATAAGTCTACAAATGCGGTGCTTGCGTCGAACCCGAAAAAATCGGACTTTACGTATCAAAGGAGGGCATCATGCGATGTCGAAGTGTAGGCGGAGCACATTGGGTTTCCTTGTCGTTCGCGGCTGTGGTGATCTTGGCGGGTTTACAAACGGCTGCGGCGTCGGTGATCGGCTTCGGCACCAACGGAACGGGCTGGACCTTCAATGGCTATTGGCTAGACGGAACGTACCATCCGGAGGTCGCGGAGGACGTTCTCACGCTCACTAACAACCTTCATCAGGCGGGCACTGCATTCTTCAATACGCAGCAAACAATCACTGAGTTTCACGCGACCTTCACATACCAGGCCAGTAACCCGATTAACAGGTGGGGGGACGGAATGACGTTCTGTCTCCAGCGTCAGGGACCAACCGCCCTCGGCAATGCCGGCGGGGGGCTTGGCTACCAATCCATCGCACCGAGCGTTGCCTTCGCGTTGAACCTCTACGATAATGGACAGTACGTAGGCGAGAATCTGTTTGTTAACGGTGGGTTATGGGGGGGTTATCACCCGACGGACACCATCACGCTATGGGGGAACCCGATCCTGGTAACCTTGGATTATGAGAATAGCGTGCTCAACGTGGACCTGCGCGATCTGACGACGGGTGGCACGTATACAACGACGTATGCAGTCTCGATCGAGAACCTCCTCGGCGCGGACACAGCGTATATCGGTTTTACTGGTGGAGACTGGAATGCTGGAATGACTCAGACCATAAGCAATTTCTCTTTCACTTCCGGCACCGTCCCCGAACCCAGCACCCTCGCGATGTTCCTCGGCTTGGGCGGCATGGGCCTAATCGCTGCCTACCGACGCCGCAAGCGAAGCGCGTAGCCACCGATCCCAAACCGACACAAGGCCATCCGCAAGGGTGGCTTTTTCCTTGCGCGGTGCGGACGGCCCCCCCGGACACTCCCCTCCCCTGTCGAGAACGGATGACGACGGACACGCGAAACTTTACGGTCTGCGTTCTGCGGTGTTCGGATGGCTCGCTTTTTGCCACCCTCACGACCGTGTCTCCGGGCCACTGCGTCGCGGAACACAACGCGGGGCGCGGGCGTCCGTATGCGGTCGGAAGACGCCCGGTGTCCGCGGCGTTTGCTGTGGACGTAGGTTGTGATGCGAACGACGCGGTGGGCGTGGCGTGGGCGATCCGGGAGTTGACACGCGCCGCGAAAGAAAGGCTTTGTGGCGATTGCCCGGTCACCCTGGAACGCGTGATGGCTCGCGGCAGGGAACTCGGTCGGATGCGACGAGAGGTCACTCAAGGCGCAGTCAGCCAGTAGCCGGTGACTTCCGCTGGCTTGCGGGCCGGCGTCTTGGCCCCGGCCTCCGGATTCTGGGCCCGCCATCGCCCAGGACCTCGGTAAGTTCGAGCTGGGCAGCGACGAATACTCGATCGCCCTCGCCCTCCAGCAGATCGCCCCTTACCTGCGGACCGGGGATCCCCTCCCCGCCTCCTTCACCGTGCCGATCGTCCGCCAAGAAAGCAAGCCGAATCTGGTCGCGTCCTACGGCAGCACGAAGGTGGCGGAGTTCGGTGCCAGCGGGAACGGCAGGCGAGCGCGAGGCTGATCATGGTGTCAACGGCGAACCGCGTCTTTCAGCACCGGAACGGACGGAAGTGGTGCATGTACCAGAATCCGCAGGTGCCGGGGTTCCAGTTCGAGGCTGATTGCATCCGATTCATCGACGATCTAAAATGCAGTTGGTCGCCCGCGGCTCAGACACTGACGACGGACGCGGACCGTGCGGCGATCGCAGCGATGGATGGTCGCAGGTTCGAGTACCACGGGGTCGGCTACGATCACAGGCCGATGGTGTTCCGAGGCGACGGGACGATCAGCGCGGGCGGCGCCGGCTGCGAGCGGTATTGGACGATTCGGGGCGGGCGGTTGATGATCGCGGGGGACGATGGGCGGTTGACGATGGATCTGACGGCGACGGCGGACGGCGGGTGGGAAGGGCGGTGGGTGGTACATGAGAAGATGGGGATACGGTTGGAGCTCGCAGCCTGACACGATCGCTTCCCACCCCTTCGATGCATTTGCCAAACGTTGGGCCGAGCGGCTGTGGATCACCAGCCGAAGACGCCAGTCCTTGCCGAGCCTAGCGAAAATTACACTTGCCTGTAATCTTGGTCTGCCGTCAGCCGAGACGTGTGTGGTCCGCCAGCACACCGGTCGAACGAATGGACTTGCAGCGGAAGCGGCGTTATACTGATCCGCGGTCCAACAGGGGGTGGCATACTACATCCACAGCCCGATGAAATGGATTGGGGATGTCCTGGTCCGTTCACCACCGACCCGAGCGCTGATTTGCGGGGTAAGGAATTCATGAACGGCCAACCGGACGGGCATCAGGAAGTACTTCAAGTCGCCGAACTGCAGCAGATCGATCGCGCCTGCGAGCACTTCCAAGCTGCATGGGAAGCCGGTAAGCAGCCACGGATCGAGGACTACCTCGCCGCTGCGTCTGACAACTGTCGTTCTGAACTGCTGCAGCGTTTGGTGGCCCAGGAGCTGATTTGTCGATCTCGATCTGGCGAGACGCCCACTCCTGAGGAATACGAACGACGATTCCCGGCCGACGCGTCGACGGTTCGGCAGGCATTTTCTCGTTCGCCGCGTTCCCCAGCCGACCGCTCGGAACATAGCACGCATTCCAACCAGAACGCCGCGGCAGCGGAGACAGAAACGCAGCAGTGGGAAAACCCCAAAGCGCAGGAGACTCACACATCTGAGCAGCCTGAACACATCGGTCGATACAAAGTGACCGGCATCCTCGGGCGTGGCGGCTTCGGCACCGTCTACCGCGCTCGCGACGAGGAGTTGCAGCGGGACGTGGCCATCAAAGTCTGGCGCCGGGACCGCTTTGCCGGAGACGAGCAAGTCGAGCAGCTGCTGCAGGAGGCACGCTTGGTAGCCCGCTTGGATAAGCATCCGGCGATTGTGGGCGTGTACGACGTCGGTCGCCAGGAAGACGGCAGCGCCTTTGTCGTGTTCGAGTACATCGAAGGGCACTCGTTGGAGCAGGAAATGAAATCCCACAAGCTCGCTCCAGACCGTGTGTGGGAGATCATGATGCAAGTGACGTCGGCGATCCAGCACGCCCACGCCACGGGCCTGGTTCACCGTGATCTGAAACCGGCCAACGTACTGTTGGACGGCGACGGCAATGCTCACGTGGCCGATTTCGGTCTGGCGATCGACGACCAGAGCCAGCGGTTCCACGCGGGCGAAGTATCCGGCACTCCGGCCTACATGGCCCCGGAGCAAGTTCGCGGCGAGGCCCATCGGCTGGACGGGCGAGCAGACCTTTGGGCGTTGGGCGTGATGCTGTACGAGACGTTGACCAGGCGGCGGCCGTTTCAAGGCCAGACGCACCAGGAGCTGTTCGATGAGATCCTGCATCGCGAACCCAAGCCGCCGCGCCAGCTGGACCCGGAGATACCGGCGGATCTGGAACGGATCTGTCTGAAGTGCCTGACGAAGTCCGTCACCGAGCGCTATCTGACAGCGGCTGACCTAGCCAAAGACCTGCGACATGCTCAGGAGGCCCCGCAGCGGCGCAAACGCAGGCTGGTGACCATCGTGTCAGCCGTTGCGGCTGGGCTGGTCGTCCTGGGAGCGGTCTGGGCGTACATTGTCGTGGCCGGCAGCCAGCCGGTGATCAGCGTCCAGCCAGGATCTGGGCTGCAGATTCGGCATCGGGCCACGCTGCGGGGCCACACGGACGCGGTGTGGTCGGTGGCATTCTCGCCCGATGACCGCACGTTGGCTTCGGCCGGCGTGGATATGACGGTCAAGCTGTGGGATGTCCCGGACGCTCACGAAATCCAGCAGTTGACGGGACACCGCGGCGAGGTTCGCTGTGTGGCTTTCGCACCCGATGGGAAAACCCTAGCGTCCGCCAGTAACGATCGCTCGATCATGGTCTGGGTACGGGAAACCGGCGAGATGCAGCGGCAGCTCACCGGCCACACGGGCGACGTCCGCAGTGTGGCATACTTGCAGTACGGTAAGCAACTGGTGTCCGGCAGCGTCGATAAGTCGATTCGATTTTGGGATCCGCAGACCGGCAGCGAGCAGAAGAAGACGGAAACGCACAAAGCCGCAATCCAAAGCGTCGCCTGCTCGCGGGACGGAGCGACGTTGGCTTCGTCCAGCGACGACAAGACCATCGAACTGCTCAGTGCGGAGACCGGCGAATTGCTGCGTACTCTAACCGGGCATACAGATGGCGTCTCGCAGGCGGCGTTTTCGCCTGACGGACGGCGACTGGCGTCTGCCAGCTGGGACAAGACCATCCGCATCTGGGATGTAGCGACCGGCAAATTGCTGCGAACGATCGATAAACAGCAGGACGCCGTCCGCAGCGTGGCGTTTTCGCCGGATGGGAAGCGGTTAGCCTCCGGCGGAAACGACAACACGATCCGGTTATGGGCCGCCGAAACCGGTCAGGAGTTGGCGACGCTCCGCGGCCACACCGGGCCGGTGACGTCGGTCGCGTTTTCGTCGGACGGCCGCATCCTTGCCTCCGCCAGCTCGGATAAGACGGTCATGATGTGGGAGCTGGAGGAAGCCCAACCGCCGAAGCCCGAAAATCGCTCCATCGTGAAGCAGTCGAGCCGTAAGCAGAGCAAGCCACCGGCGTCAGCGTCTGAGCCGCCAGATACCAAGTCACAGGTGGCGAGCGATGGCAAAGCACCGGTGCCGGCGACGGAGCCGAAACGTGCGGAGTGGGTGCCGCTGGTCAAGTCCGAGGAAGATTTGAAGGCATGGCAGAAGACCGGACCAGGGACCGTAACGTTCGACAGCGGCGACGTGCGTGTGCAGAATGCTGCCGTCACGTACCCGACACCGGCAGCCGACCTGGCGATCCGCACGCAGATCCAAAACGAAGTCAACGTCAAACCCAACGTCAGGCTGCTGCTGCGTGAAACGCCCGCCGGTTCTTACGCGGCGGTTCTGGAGAACGGTAGCAGGCTCGTCGTCGGAGTGACCGAAGGCGAGGAATGGCGGGAGCTAAAGAGCGTACCGGTCGACGTTCCGGCTGGCCAACCTCTTGTGTTGGAGTTCTCCGCCGTCGGCAACCTACTGACTGTCCTGCTCAATGGCAAACCAGCGATCGAAGTGCAAGATGCCACGTACAGCTACGGCTCGCCGGGACTGGCTGCCGGGGATGGCACGACGGTGTTCAAGGACATCCGAGTGAACGCGGCGAGGGGACAAGAACCAGGACTGGCCAAAACGCCGGAGAAGCCGCCAGGCTCCGTCCCATCTACGACTGCTGCCGAATCGTCCACCCTCCCGTGGGATCTGCCTAAGGACGCGCCACCGCCAGCCATTGCCCCGTTCGACGCGGCGAGAGCTAAGGAGCATCAGGCCGCGTGGGCGAAGCATCTGGGCGTGGAGGTCGAATCGGAGAATTTCATCGGCATGCGTTTCGTTCTGATCCCACCGGGTGAATTCGACATGGGCTCGACGGAGGCGGAGGTGGCCAAGCTTCTGGAGCAAGCCAAAGCCACGAACCAGCCGCCTTGGTACATCGAGCGGCTGCCCGCCGAGGCGCCCAAGCATCGCGTCCGCATCACGAAACCGTTCTGGCTTGGCGTTCACGAAGTCACGCGCGGCCAGTTCCGCCGTTTTGTGGACGAGCGCGGGTACAAGACAGAAGCCGAGCGGGACGGCAAAGGTGGCTACGGATTGGTGAACGGCCAGTGGAAGCAAGATTCGCGCTTCGTGTGGAACCGGGACCTCGGTTTCGAGCAGGCGGACGACCATCCGGTGGTGAACGTGACGTGGAACGATGTGACGGCGTTTTGCGTGTGGCTGTCGGAGAAGGAAGGGGAGAAGTCCGACTTGCCGAGCGAGGCTCAGTGGGAGTACGCGTGCCGAGCCGGGACGACCACCAAGTGGTATCCGGGTGACGATGCGGGGGCGTTAAAGGAGCATGCGTGGTTCAAGGACAACGCCGGAGACAAGACGCATCCTGTGGGTCAGAAGAGGCCGAACGCGTGGGGCCTGTACGACGTGCATGGCAACGCGTGGGAGTGGTGCCAAGACTGGTGGGGTGACCGCTACTACGCGACGTCGCCGATGGACGATCCCCCCGGGGTGTTAAGAGGCTCGGACCGGATGCACCGGGGCGGCGGCTGGAACTGCAACGCCGGGGGCTGCCGGGCGGCCCTCCGTGGCTGGATGGTGCCGTCGGGCCGGTTCAGCATGCTGGGCTTCCGCCTCGCGAGGATAGTTTCCTTGACGGAAAGCGGGGCCGCGAGTCCACAGAAGAGCGGCGATGAATCGCCGCAATCCAAGGACCGCCCGACGCCGGAACCGTCTGGGCCAGCCGCGCCCCCGCCCGCCCCGACGCCTGTGCCGCCGTGGACCCTGCCCGCTGGGGCGCCCCCGCCAGCCATCGCACCGTTCGATGCAGCCAAGGCGAAGGAGCATCAGCAGGCGTGGGCCAAGCATCTGGGCGTGCCCGTAGAGTACGAGAACTCGATCGGCATGAAGTTCATGTTGATCCCGCCGGGCGAGTTCAACATGGGATCGACGGAGGAGGAGGTGGCGACGCTCTTGGAGCAAGCCAAAGCCACGAACCAGCAGTCGAGCTGGTACATCGAGCGGCTGCCCACCGAGGCTCCCAAGCATCGCGTCCGGATCACGAAGTCGTTCTGGCTTGGGCGTCACGAAGTTACACGGGGGCAGTTTCGTCGGTTTGTGGAGGATCGCGGCTACCAGACCGAAGCCGAGCGGGATGGCAAAGGCGGTCGGAGATACGTTGACGGCCAGTGGAATCAAGATCAGCGATTCGTGTGGAATGCGGATTTGGGGTTCGAGCAAACGGATGATCATCCGGTGGCGACCGTAAGCTGGAACGACGTGACGGCGTTCTCCCGATGGTTGTCGGAGAAGGAAGGGGAGACTTCGCAGTTGCCCACCGAGGCGCAGTGGGAGTACGCCTGTCGAGCGGGAACGACGACGACATGGAATTCCGGAGACGATGAGGGGACGTTGAAGGAGCATGGGTGGTTCAGTTTCAACTCCGAGAGTAGGTCGCATCCGGTGGGTCAGAAATCGCCGAATGCGTGGGGCCTCTACGATATGCACGGCAACGTGTGGGAGTGGTGTCAGGATTGGTGGGCGGTGGATTACTACGGGGCGTCGCCGCTGGACGATCCAACCGGTGCGTCAGAAGGCTCGGCCCGGGTGCTCCGGGGCGGCGGTTGGCGCGACTACGCGTCCCGCGGCCGGGCGTCGTTCAGCGACAGAAGCGACCCTGGCACCTGCCACGAGTTCCGCGGCTTCCGCCTCGCGAGGACAATTTCCTTGACGGAAAGCGGTGCCGCGAGTCCACGGAAGAGCGGCGATGAATCGCCGCAATCCAAGGACCGCCCGACGCCGGAACCGGCCGCGTCGCCCACGATCCCACCAGCTGCCAGCGCCCAAGAAATCGCATTTCTGTTAACCGGATGAGCCTCGTTTCCGCAAAGGGTTGGTTCCGTTCGGTAGGCCCCCGAAAGCAACGAAACTCGGCAAGTCGTTGGCTTGACACGACTTCCGCGATCTGCAAAACAGAGAATGGTTATGAAATGGGTTGCTTTCGGGGAGAGTCGCGACATGAGTTCCTGGATGTTGCGGTCCCTTGCTGGGTGGTACAATGGCGCCAAGTGGCCGTGCGGATCCGCGAAACAAAGGTGTCAGCGAAACAAAGGTGTCAGGAACCGTTGTCTCCGCATCAAGCGGTGAAAGATCCCAACTCCATGAGAGGCAAGAAAGTTCGAAAAGATCGTCGCCAAAGCGACATTCGAAACCATCGCCTGTTGGGACATGTGTCCCTCATTCAGACGGCCATCTGCTTCACGCTGGGAGCCTTTTCAGCCTCCGCAGAACGGTATCATGGCAGGGGTTTCAAGTCACATCATGGACAATGAGGATGAATCAGCAATGGGGAACCTCCATAAATGCGGACGATGCCAGGCCCAATCTCTTGGCGCCCAGTCGGCATACGTCACGAATGCACCTCCACGAATATTCCGCTCATGGTGCCATGACTGCATCATAGCAGTAAATGGCGGCGCTCCGGCGATCCTTTATGGAGTATCAATCGACCCAGCAGGAGACGTCATCCGAGACAGCAGCCCCGTAAGCGTTCCAAAGAGTCCCAAGGAAAAGCTGAAATCTGTCTTTGAGGGGCTGATGGTGTTTTCTGTGTTGGAGGGCGGCGCGGCTCTGCTGATGATATTAATCGGAACCTTTTCACTCGTTTTTCCTAATCCCAATGGGACAGACAGTCCAACCGACAAAGCAATTTTCCTGGGGTTGTGTTCCATTTGTTTGGCCCGTGCGGTTTTAGTCCTCATCCAACTAAAGAAGATGGAAAGTTGCAAGGCGTATGGCAGGGCGATGCTAACTGCATTTCTCGCGATGATCCCAATCGGGTTCTGTTTTCCTTTCAGCGCGCCGTACGCGGTTTGGACAATCTTTGTACTCCGCGACCCGGAAGTCAGGAATCTATTCTAGACCTAAAGCGGCGGGTGGCACTGATTGCCAATTCTGGGGGCCACTAGCGACAGATTAGGGCCGCCAGTGAGGAATGAAGACCGACACTGAATCCAAAGACAAAACAAATATGACAGAAGACAAGAACAATTCGCAACTAGCGCATGCACGGGAGCCCCGTGGGGTCAAAAAACTCCGCCGACGCGAAACCCCTGTGAATTACGGCGTTTCCCGCATCAAGCAAAAGCAACAAAGCATGGTGTCAGGGATAGGCCGTTCTGCACAATCATAAAAAACGAACTGCGTCCTTTTTCTTTTCCCGGCTTATAAACTTCGCTGGACGGCGGAATTGGGTGTAATCGAGATGTTTGGCTCCAATCGCGATAGACTCATCAAACAATTCAAGTCAATGAGAGCGGACGACCGACGCGGCGCCTGCTTCCGCTTGAGCGAGTTTCAGGATGACGAGGTGACCGCGCTTCTCTGCGAGGCGTTGGGAGATGCCAACGATGAAGTGCGTCTCACCGCCCTCAGATCTCTAAGTGCCCGACATGGAGAGCGTGTCACCGCCGCCATCGTGAAGTTCATCAAACAATTCGGCTTCTCTGGAGACGCCGGTAAGATCGCCGTCAACACACTGGTCTCGCACGTAGTGAGCGCGGCGTCGATGACCGCCGTGGCAGGCTTGACGCTGGCGGTCAAGGATTGGCATGAGGAAAATCATGATCCGGCCTCGAATTGTCTCATCAATTTTGCCAAAACCGCTCCGACGCCGCTGTATTTGCAGTTTCTTTGTCTCTTGCTCGCTTCGGAGAACATTGGCGACACACACGACCGCAGTGGCCAGGACAGACTGATGAGGCTCTTGGACAAAGTCATCGGGCAGCGTCCTTCGTCCGAGGCTGCCAAACCCCTTTTAACCGCTTTCCGCATGGCGTCTCTAGTGGTAAGAAAACACTTGGTATTGGCGGCCGAGAAGTGCGGCTGGAAGCCACAGAATGCAGAACAACGGGCCACTTCTTATGTCGTGACGAACCGGGTTAAAAAGGCAGAAGCCGAAGGCGAAGCCGCCCTGAAGCCGCTCATGTGGACACTCAACAGCTTATTGCGCAGCAACTCCAGCTTGGCGTCGCAAAGTGACACAAGACTGGCCCGGGAACTCATTCAGTGTCTTGGCCGAATGAAGGATCGGCGAACGGTTCCATTCCTTATTGAAAGACTCGCGGAATGCAAAGAAGGTTGGGATTATTCGGGGGAGATTGTCGATGCTCTGGCCGCAATCGGAGATGATCGTCTGGTCGTTCCATGCGTCGAAATCCTTCGCGACAGTCAGCGCAAAAATTCCGTACGACGGGCGATTGCATCCGCTTTGGGGCGTTTTGGCCTCTCCCAGTCGAACCCTGCGATCGTCGAAGCGCTGCGCGAGCTAGCGGCAGAACCCGATCCGGATTTGGCAGCAGCCGGATTTGAGGCGCTGTTTGATTTTGGAGATCCAGCGGCCATAAAGAATCTTCTAAAGCACGATCATCCGTTGCAACGCCGCAAAGCACTCGTTGTCCTTCATCGCCAGGCTAATGAACAGCAACTTCGTGAAGTCGCACTGGATCACTCTTCAATTATGACACGCGCAGAAGCGTGTCAGTTTCTCTCACACGAAGGACTGAAGTCCTTGGCCGCTGCCGATTCAACCATCGGAAAGGTGGCGCTGGCTCTCGTGAGTCTATGGTCCAATTCGATTGGCATGAGTTTTCGTAGATTGCCCGACCCTGAATACCCTATCAGCATGGGGATCTTCTCTGTCACAAACGAACAATATCGCTGTTTCGATTGGGTGCGATCCCAAAGAATGGCGATGTCTGGCGACGGCTAATCGGTTGAAGGTCCAGGGGTTACGCTTTTCGAGGGCGGTTTGGAGTTGGAGGTTTCAACTGGTGGAAGGGT
>Ga0351844_1141_pt1 | contig 23178 bp, 17 predicted proteins | sample TotcelHFGM3001L5_FD_206880 | JGI IMG/M metagenome (GOLD analysis project Ga0351844, IMG submission 206880) | Enriched cells from coal bed in the Powder River Basin, Montana, United States - Total cells FGM rep1 HSBNCT.FGM.300.1.L5 ... | reverse complement strand
TACTAAGTTATCCGTGCCGATGCTCTCTCAAGCGAGGGTGGCGCGTGTGGAGCGAGAGCCTTGCGGGCAGCAATGAGGCCTCTTCAAGAGGCGCAGGGCTGGGTGGGGCAGTTCGGCGGGATACTATATTCACATTTAATATGCTAAGCGTATGCGTGTAATGCTAAGTTTATAAAGTAGCGTTCGCTTAGTTTGAGATGCGGCTTGGAGAATCTACATAGGGCGCAGGACGACTTCTGGGGTGATGAGCTTCGTTGGCGGTGGGTGGGATGGATCATGCAGATCAGGCCGATCGGAGTCGTCTTGGAGAGGGGTGATTCTGTGTGTGGAGAAAGGGAGTTTTTGAGCGTGGTGAAAAAGGCCAGGAACGACAAAAACATCGTGCGAAGTAGTTTTTGGGAGTCAGAAACGCATGTAAGTCGCTGTTGTGGTGTTGTTTGTGGAATTCACGACGTCATTCGAATGCCGTGCTGCCGAAATTTATGACGGTCTGATTGAGTAGATTTTGAGGAAATTTGACGAAAAAAGCGGGGGATTTTGCGCGGAAATGGGGTCCAAAATCGGGAATTCGCAGAAAAATACGCGGAAAATGAAAAAAAATTTACGCCGCAAAAAATGGCCATTTTTATGCACCCACAATGGCGCTCGGAGTCCGATAAACACAGGCTGTGATGAGCTTTTCAGGAAGCGGGTTCTTTTCGCCGGAAAGGGGGCAAAAATAGGCGTCTCTTAAAATTTTTTGCGAAAAGCCGTTGACGTTTTCGACTCTTTGGCTATTCTGATCATCCCGTTACGAAACACGAAACGCTAACGGAAAAAGTTCTCGAAGGCCGCTAAGGCCGCTCAGCAGTGAAAGAAGTGGAGTTCGCTCCACAAGTTTGCGAAAGCGAGCTGGTTCTTCGAGCAGTGTTCATTGACAGTCTGATTTTGAATTTTTCGCCGGTATGGCAAAATTCAGAACGTTTTATACAGCAAACACACATTCAACAAATGTTGGATAGTGCGTTCTTTCGTCAGTTTTGTAATTTTAATTTGACGGCCCTATCCTGACTCCTGTCTCACAGGAGTCAAAGATATGAATGCCTGAACTTTCCTGCTTAATTGCAGGATAAACTTTCCACGGAGAGTTTGATTCTGGCTCAGAACGAACGCTGGCGGCGTGGATAAGACATGCAAGTCGAACGGGGATACGTTTGTAGCAATACAAATTTATTCTAGTGGCGAACGGGTGCGTAACACGTGAGCAATCTGCCGGGAAATGGGGGATAGCTCGCCGAAAGGCGAATTAATACCGCATGTGGCTAGGGGTGACATCATCCCAAAGCTAAAGTAGCAATACGTTTCCTGATGAGCTCGCGGCCTATCAGCTAGTTGGTGAGGTAACGGCTCACCAAGGCTATGACGGGTAGCTGGTCTGAGAGGACGACCAGCCACACTGGAACTGAGACACGGTCCAGACACCTACGGGTGGCAGCAGTCGAGAATTTTTCACAATGGGGGAAACCCTGATGGAGCGACGCCGCGTGGAGGATGAAGGCCCTTGGGTCGTAAACTCCTGTCATGCGGGAACAAGAAAGTGATAGTACCGCAAGAGGAAGAGACGGCTAACTCTGTGCCAGCAGCCGCGGTAATACAGAGGTCTCAAGCGTTGTTCGGATTCATTGGGCGTAAAGGGTGCGTAGGTGGCGATGTAAGTCTGGTGTGAAATCTCGGGGCTCAACCTCGAAATTGCATTGGATACTGCGTTGCTAGAGGATTGTAGAGGAGAGTGGAATTCACGGTGTAGCAGTGAAATGCGTAGATATCGTGAGGAAGACCAGTTGCGAAGGCGACTCTCTGGGCAACTCCTGACACTGAGGCACGAAGGCTAGGGGAGCAAACGGGATTAGATACCCCGGTAGTCCTAGCAGTAAACGGTGCACGTTTGGTGTGGGCAGGTTCAGACCCTGTCCGTGCCGGAGCTAACGCGTTAAACGTGCCGCCTGGGAAGTACGGTCGCAAGATTAAAACTCAAAGAAATTGACGGGGGCCCGCACAAGCGGTGGAGTATGTGGCTTAATTCGATGCAACGCGAAGAACCTTACCTGGCCTTGACATGCATCTCTAAGTTAATGAAAGTTAGCGACTTGGTAGCAATATCAAGAATTTGCACAGGTGCTGCATGGCTGTCGTCAGCTCGTGTCGTGAGATGTTGGGTTAAGTCCCGCAACGAGCGCAACCCCTGTGTCCAGTTGCTCGCAAGAGATCTCTGGACAGACTGCCCTGTGAAACGGGGAGGAAGGTGGGGATGACGTCAAGTCAGTATGGCCCTTACGGCCAGGGCTGCACACGTACTACAATGCCCAGTACAGAATGAACCGAAGCCGCGAGGTGGAGGAAATCTTTAAAACTGGGCCCAGTTCGGATTGGAGGCTGCAACTCGCCTCCATGAAGCCGGAATCGCTAGTAATGGCGCATCAGCATTTGGCGCCGTGAATACGTTCCCGGGCCTTGTACACACCGCCCGTCACATCATGGAAGTCGTTTGTAGCCGAAGTGCACGAGTCAACCCGCAAGGGAGACAATGCCCTACGCTATGAGCGGTAACTGGGATGAAGTCGTAACAAGGTAGCCGTAGGGGAACCTGCGGCTGGATCACCTCCTTTCTAAGGAGTACTGCCTAACCTCTGCTTTATGCAGAACATGGCGAGTCTGATCCTAGTCAGCAATGATTAGGAACAAAATCCCACGGTGGCGAAAGCCATTGTGGTCAAAACTTGAAAGAGCGCACTATCCAGTATTTGTTGAATAAAATGACCTCCTCGCTGAGTGTTCCCGATGAGCTTGCTCATCTCGGAAATCCCCTCTACGGGGGCATAGCTCAGTTGGTAGAGCGCCAGCTTTGCAAGCTGGATGTCAGGGGTTCGAATCCCCTTGCCTCCACCAAACGGAGTTTACAGTAAGCTTTCTTTTGGGCCTGTAGCTCAGTTGGTTAGAGCATGCGCTTGATAAGCGCAGGGTCATAGGTTCGAGTCCTATCAGGCCCACCATTTTAGTTATAAAACGAATTCTGAATTTTGTCACCGGTCCATAAAAAGATCAGGCTTGACGATGAGTCTGTGCGCAACTGCGCCAGACAGGTTCTTTGACATCCGCATACAGAGTAAAATAATACAACTTCAACATATATTATATATGCTGAGTCTGCGCGGCGCCGCCCAGCTTAGGCTGGCACGGTAGCCCGCAACAAATAACAGGAGAATTTCCAATATCGAATGGAAAAAGCTACTAAGAGCACATGATGGATGCCTTGGTGCCAACAGGCGAAGAAGGACGTGATAAGCTGCGATAAGCCACGGTGAGCCGCAAATAGGCCCCGACCCGTGGATTTCCGAATGGGATAACCCGTTCCGGTTAATACCGGTTCATCTCCGAGTGAATACATAGCTCGGAAGAAGCAACACCCACTGAAGTGAAACATCTCAGTAAGTGGAGGAAAATAAAACGAATGTGATTCCGTAAGTAGTGGCGAGCGAAAGCGGAACAGCCTAAACCAGAGGGCTTGCTCTCTGGGGTCGTAGGAGCCCGACGTGGCAGTGTAGAGGTTAGGTGAAGCGAATGGAAAATCGCTCCATAGAAGGTGAAAGACCCGTAACCGAAAACCAAAGCACGCCTAGGGAATTCCTGAGTAATGCGTCACACGTGAAACGTCGCATGAATCCACCCCGACCACGGGGTAAGGCTAAATACTAGTTGGCAACCGATAGTGAACAAGTACCGCGAGGGAAAGGTGAAAAGAACCGCTGCGAGCGGAGTGAAATAGTCCCTGAAATCATGTGCTTACAAGGTGTCAGAGCCCGCAAGGGTGATGGCGTGCCTTTTGCTTAATGAGTCTGCGAGTTAGTATCTGTGGCAAGTCTAAGTCCCTCAGGGACGAAGGCGAAGCGAAAGCGTGTCCGAAATGGGCGATTAGCTGCAGGTTCTAGACCCGAAGCCGAGGTGATCTACCTATGGCCAGGTTGAAGCGACGGTAAAACGTCGTGAAGGACCGAACCGATGGACGTTGAAAAGTCCCCGGATGAGCTGTAGGTAGGAGCGAAAGACTAATCAAACCCGGTGATAGCTGGTTCTCCCCGAAATCTATTGAGGTAGAGCCTCTTGTGCTGATCTACGGAGGTAGAGCACTGGATGAACTAGGGCCCACACCCGGGTACCGAATTCAATCAAACTCCGAATGCCGTAGAATGTAACAAGGGAGGCAGTCCGTGTGGGATAAGCTGCACGGTCGAGAGGGAAACAACCCAGATCAGCAGCTAAGGTGCCTAAATAACGTTTAGTGGAAAGGATGTGAAGATACTTAGACAGTGAGGACGTTGGCTTAGAGGCAGCCACCGTTTAAACAGTGCGTAATAGCTGACTCATCGAGTGTTTTTGCGCCGAAAATGATTGGCGATAAGCGTTATACCGAAGCTCTGGATGCTACTGTTTTGCAGTAGCGTGGTAGGGGAGCGTTCCCAGCGCCTTGAAGCAGTCTGGTAATGGACTGTGGAGTGCTGGGAAGTGAGGATGCAGACATGAGTAGCGATAAACCAGGTTAGATCCCTGGTCGCCGTAAACCCAAGGTTTCCTGGGGAAGGTTCGTCCTCCCAGGGTTAGCCGGATCCTAAGTCGAGGCCGATGGGCGTAGACGATGGAAAGCAGGTCAATATTCCTGCGCCGCCGAAATTTAATCTGAAGGGACGCTGGTTGGGAGAAGAGTCATCGATTGAAAGTGATGGTCCCGCAAGGGGACGCCGAGACTTCGGTCAGAGCGGATTCTTTAAACGATCAGCCAAGAAAAGCTTCAGTGTATACTAAGGCGTCCGTACCGTAAACCGACACAGGTGGGTGGGCATAAGTGTGCCAAGGCGCGTGAGTGAAACCTCGTTAAGGAACTCGGCAATCTAGCCCCGTAACTTCGGAAGAAGGGGTGCCCAGCAATGGGTCGCAGTGAAATGGGTCAACCGACTGTTTAACAAAAACACAGCACTCTGCTAAGTCGTAAGACGATGTATAGGGTGTGACACGTGACCAATGCCGAAAGATTACGGTAAGAGGTTAGCCGCAAGGCGAAGCTTCGAGCCCAAGTCCCGGTGAATGTCGGCCGTAACTATAACGGTCCTAAGGTAGCGAAATTCCTTGTCGGGTAAGTTCCGACCTGCACGAATCGTGTAACGAGTTGACCGCTGTCTCAACGAGGAGCTCAGCGAAGTTGTATTGGCGGTGAAGATGCCGCCTGCCCGCAGTAGGACGGAAAGACCCTATGCACCTTTACTGTACGCTGTCACTGTTGTTTCGATTTTAATGCTTAGAGTAAGTGGGAGGCTTTGATTTAACTCTTTCGGGAGTTAATGAGCCGCCAATGAAACACCACCCTTTGAGATTGAGACATCTAACCCCGCGCCGTCATCCGGCCGGGAGACCCTGGCAGCCGGTCAGTTTCACTGGGGCGGTGTCCTCCCAAAAAGTAACGGAGGATTACGAAGGTTGGCTCAACCTGGTTGGTAATCAGGTGACGAGTACATGGATATAAGCCAGCTTAACTGCGAGACCCACAAGTCGAGCAGATACGAAAGTAGGTCCAAGTGATCCGGTAGTTTAATGTGGAATTGCTATCGCTCAAAGGACAAAAGGTACGCTAGGGATAACAGGCTGATCCTGCCCAAGAGCTCATATCGACGGCAGGGTTTGGCACCTCGATGTCGGCTCATCACATCCTGGGGCTGGAGAAGGTCCCAAGGGTCCGGCTGTTCGCCGGTTAAAGTGGTACGCGAGCTGGGTTCAGAACGTCGCGAGACAGTTCGGTCCTTATCCACTGTGGGCGCAGGAGAATTGAGGGGTTCATTCCTTAGTACGAGAGGACCGGGAATGACGAACCGCTGGTGTTCCAGTTGTCGTGTCAACGGCAGTGCTGGGCAGCTATGTTCGGAAAGGATAAGCGCTGAAAGCATCTAAGCGCCAAGCCTATCCCAAGATGAATTCTCCCTGAAGAACCGTGGAAGACCACCACGTTGATAGGGTCTGGGTGTAAGCGCAGTAATGTGTTGAGCTTAAGACTACTAATGTTCGTTCGGCTTTTTTTATTCCTTCGATCTAAATCATGCAGATTCAGATAAGTTGGTTGTAATTTTTACTCTTGTATGCGGTTGTCAGAGAACCTAAACGCTCTCTGTTAGATACTGGTTAGTGTGACTGTCATCAGACAGACGGATCACTGGAGAAATCCGGTCTTCGAAGTCTGGTGATACCGCGAGGTGGCCCCACCCGTTCCCATACCGAACACGGAAGTGAAACATCTCTGCTCCAATGGTAGTGCTTGTATAGCTTGCGCGAGAGTAGGACCTTGCCAGAGTTTATGCCCGGCAGCTTGGAAACAAGTTGCCGGGCATCTTTTTTTGCCCCGAAATCATGCATCGCGAGGCTTCAGCCCTCTGATCTTCAGAAGCCAGCGGCTTTCTCCCTCATTTTTCAAACCCGCAGTAAGAGATATTAGGGGCCGAAATGGACATGTTCCCAGATCAACAACGGATCTGTGTCAAAACAAAGGCCGTTCGGCCACGATCAAAGACAGCCCGCCAGTGAATTTGTGGCCGGTGTTGCACTCTCGACGAGGCCGTTTGAAAACATAAAATTCTGCTCCTGCGAGATTTCCAGTAGCCACGATGGCATTCTGCACATAAAGTGCCGCGCGAATTCAAAGATTTTTATGAGTGTGAATGCAAAAGGCTTGGAAGGAATCGTTGCAAACTCCACCCGTCTCAGTGACGTCCTGGGTCAGGAAGGCATCCTGATCTACGAGGGGTACGACATTAATGAACTTGCCGGCAAGGCATCCTATGAGGAAGTCGTCTACCTACTCTGGTACGGTCATCTCCCCAATCAGCACCAACTCGAGGAGATCACCCACCGCCTGCGTTCAGAACGTGACTTGCCTGAGGGCATTGTCGACTTCATCAAGACGGCTCCCAGCACTTCAAATCCCATGGATATTCTGCGCACCGCGATCTCCATGCTGGGCTTGTATGATGATGAGCAGGACATCGAAGGCGAGGCCGAAGCCGCGAATCGGCGCCGGGCAATCAGCATCACAGCCAAGATCGGCGTGATTGCCGCCTATTTTCATCGTGCTCGCCGCAAACTGGACTTGCTCCCGATACGCAAGGATTTGGGCGAGGCTGCGCACTTCCTCTATCTGCTCAATGGTGAGGAACCTTCGCCGGAAGCCGCCAAAACTTTGGATGTGGCATTCGTGCTGCACGCGGATCACGGCATGAATGCCAGCACCTTCACCGCACGTGTGGTGGTTGCCACCCTGACGGATATTTATTCTGCAGTTACTGCTGCAATCGGCGCCTTGAAAGGTCCTCTCCATGGTGGAGCTAACGAAGGCGTCATCCACATGCTTCAGGAAATCGGGTCCGAAGATAAGGTGGATGAATGGGTCGAGGAACAACTGGCCCAGAAGAAGAAGATCATGGGTATCGGCCACCGTGTTTATAAGGTGCTCGATCCTCGTGCCCCTCATCTGCGCAATATGGCGGTTCAACTCTGTGATAAGCTTGGCGAACCCAAGTGGATCCGCATGAGCGAGCGCATTGCTGAGATCATGAAGGAGCGCAAGGGCCTGAATGCGAATGTCGATTTCTACTCGGCTACCGTTTACTACTCGCTGGGCATTCCGACGGATATGTTCACGCCGATTTTTGCCATAGCCCGCACGAGTGGCTGGACGGCTCATATCCTGGAGCAACTCGCCGATAATCGTCTGTATCGTCCTCTCAGCGAGTATGTTGGACCCGAGGTGGGTAAGAAATTCCTACCCATCGAAGAACGCTAGCCCTTTAGCCTCACTTGCAATCGACAGTGCTTTGGCCTTACATTCCTAGCATGAAGGCTTTCATCGTAGTGCTTCTCGGGGCAGCCACTCTGGCTCAGGCGCAGGATTTCATTGTGGCTCCGAGTCGTCCCGCAGAACGGGAAGTCATCGTGGAGTCCGTCGATCCTCGCCCGAGCATCGAGGGGATCGTTAAGGAAGTCTTTGTCACAAAGCGACCCTGGCAACTCGTCAATCCGGCCGCGCCTGCCAGCTATGGCACGGGTGCAAAAAATGTCTCACAGGATTTCGGGGGGGGGACGCCCTTCAAATCCACTGGCCTCGTTGTTGTAGGTGTTGAGTGGTGACCTGCCTGCGGTGGGGCTTTTTTGCTCCACCTATTTGGAGCAGGAAATGCTTCATATTCATCGGCAGGTTCTCGGCCTGCGTGCATTTAGGCCGATCATTCTCACCCAAAAAGCGAAAGGCACGTGGTCTGGACCTCCTCCGAGGGTCATACCGCGTTCCTCTTGGCGATTCCTTTCCCGAGCGAAACAGCAACTGACTGGGAGTCCTTGGCAGATTTCGGGAGCCGAGGCGCGTCAGTGTACTCGTATCCTGACAGAGGAAAAATGCGGGCTCTTGCACATTTTTTTTGGAAACTCCGCCATCCATTTGCTGCCCCTTGTGCGCTCTTGCCGGCTTCCTGTCCTGGTTTCTTTTCATGGCTCTGATGTCACCGGAGGCATGGCCGAAGAGTCTTACTGCCGCGCACGATTGGAGCTTTTTAAAAGAGCTGTTCTGGTGCCGTGTCGATCTCAGGATCTTGCCGAGAAGGTGATCAAATTGGGATGCCCCGCGGAGAAGACCCGGATCCTGCGGACGGCGCTGCCGCCGATCGAGTTTTGGCCACGGGAACGACCGATCGATGGCGCATGGCGAATCTTGCAAGCGGCTCGCCTAGTGCCGAAAAAAGGCGTGGCTACCTCTCTGGAAGCTTTTGTTCGTTTCCATCGGAGATTCCCTCATTCCCGATTCATCATTGCGGGAAGTGGTCCAGAAAAAGAGCGTCTTGAGACCTTGGCGATGACTTTAGGAATTTCACAGGCGGTGGAATTCGTCGGTTTTCTCTCCTCCGATCAACTCATGGAGGAATTTCGTAAGGCGCACATTTACCTTCACCCCAGTGAGTTGGCAGCAGGAGACGTTGAGGGAATTCCGAATGCCCTTCTCGAGGCCATGGCGACAGGATTGCCTCCTGTATCGACGCAACATGGAGGGATTCCTGAGGTCATCGAAGACGGATTCTCTGGCTTGCTTTGCCCGGAGCGAAGTCCAGAGGCCTTGGCCGCAGCCTTGATCCGTTTGGCCGAGGAGCCGGAGCTTGCAGCCGTCATGGGAAAAGCGGCTTCAGCACGTGCAAAAGCACTTTTTTCTCCCAAAAAACAAGCCGCCGCAGTCGAGCAAATCTACCGGGAGGCGCTGGCTGGCGGGAAACTTGCTAGTTGATTGATAATTTTATGGAACATCTCTTTCGAGCCAACAAGCAATGGGCCGAACAAATGCGCGCGGAGGAACCGGACTTTTTTGAAAAGCTCGTCGATGTCCAGTCGCCAAAATATTTCTGGATCGGATGCTCGGATAGTCGCGTGCCGGCCAATGAAATCCTCGGTCTCAAGCCAGGCGAAGTCTTCGTCCATCGCAACGTGGCAAATCTCGTCGTTCACACAGATTTTAACTGTCTGGCGACGATCCAATACGCGGTGGACGTGCTCAAGGTGGAACACATCATGGTGGTGGGGCATTACGGCTGTGGTGGCGTCCGAGCCGCTCTGGAAGGGCAGGAGCTGGGATTGATCGATAACTGGCTGCGCCATATCCGCAGTATCTATCGCCGTAATCTTGATGAATTTGACGGTATGCAAAAAGAGGAGGCTGTCGATCGACTGTGCGAGCTGAATGCCCTCGACCAAGCCAGACATGTGGAGGAGACGACCATTGTCCAGAGTGCCTGGAGGCGTGGCCAGCCTCTGCAAATCCACGCGTGGGCTTATCGTCTTTCCGATGGGCTGCTCAACGATCTGGAGTTCCGTCCTCTGACCTCGCCCTGAGATCCGATTTCCACGCTTACTTCGATTTAGCGGAGGCAGGGATGATGAGAACGGGGCACTTCGCCTTGCGGAGAACGCCCGTTACCACGCTGCCACTGAAAAGATGGTAGAGCGCACCATGCCCATGAGAGCCTAGTACGATGTAGGCGGCGTTCTCGTTCTCAGCTTTGGCGATGATGTCATCCACCGCGAGACCGATGAGCGCAGAGACCTGGGTGGAGACGCCCTTTTGCCGCGGGCCATCAGCGAGTTTGTCCAGACGACTCTCCACATCTTTGATATCCACGGGCTCCAGCGGCGGAGTGGCGGTGAGGACGTCCATGGAAGCACCTACCGGGACATATGTGGCCACAGGCTCCACCACATGAAAAAGGATGAGGCTGGCGGAGAGTTGCTCTGCGAGGTCTCCCGCAGCCTTGATCACTTTGTCGGTGCCTTCGCTAAAGTCGATGGGGACGAGCAACTTTTTCATGGCTGTAATTATGATCTGATTTTCCTGCTCTTGCGAGCACAACTGTCTTGCGCTGATATTCACCCATGGATGAACTTTTTGCCGAGAGTGAACCGGAGAGCTTTTTCAAGCAGGCTCCCTTGGCTGCACGTATGCGGCCACGTCACCTGGATGAGTATGTCGGCCAAGAGCACATCCTGGGGCAAGGCAAGCTACTGCGTCGGGCTATCGAGGCAGATCGACTGACCTCGATCATTCTCTACGGACCTCCAGGAACAGGGAAAACCAGTCTGGCGCAAATCATTGCAGCCTCGACTCGATCGCGCTTTGAGCGGCTGAGTGGCGTGGAGAGTAGCGTGGCGGACATTCGTCGGGTGGCTGCCACTGCGGTCCAGCGCTTGCGCAACAGTGGCGAGAGGACAACGCTCTTCGTGGACGAGATCCATCGCTTCAGCAAGTCTCAGCAGGACGTGTTGCTGCCGGATGTCGAGAGTGGCGTCCTTCGTTTGATCGGAGCGACAACGCACAATCCCTTTTTCTACGTCAATACGCCGCTTGTTTCCCGGTCGCAGATTTTCCAGCTGGAGCCGTTGGCGGAGAAAGATCTGCTGAAACTTCTGGATATGGCCATGCACGACGAAGAGCGTGGTCTTGGAGGCCAGGGGATCATTCTGGAATCTGGTGCTGCCGAGCATATCGCGCGTCTCAGTGATGGGGATGCACGCAAGTGTCTCAGCGCTCTTGAGATCGCCGCTCTCACCACCCCGCCATCTGAGGATGGCAAGATTTACGTCACTCTCCCGGTGGCTGAGGAGAGCATCCAGAGAAAAGCGGTCGTCTATGACGGCGATGGCGATGCGCACTACGATACAATCAGCGCTTTTATTAAAAGCATGCGTGGGAGTGATCCTGATGCCGCTCTCTATTGGCTGGCGAAAATGCTGCATGCCGGGGAGGACTATCGCTTTATTGTGCGCCGTATCGTCATCTGTGCGAGCGAGGACGTCGGCATGGCCGACTCAAATGCTCTCATCGTTGCCGTGAGCGCGCAGCAAGCCTGCGATTTCGTCGGACTTCCAGAGGCGCAACTCATCCTGGCTCATGCCACGGTCTATGTGGCCACGGCGCCAAAGAGTAATCGTTGCACCGTGGCGATCGGGAAAGCCTCGAAGGAAGTCGCTGAGGGGCGCACTCTGGCGGTGCCGCTTCATTTGAGAGATGGTCATTACAAAGGAGCGAAGAGCTTTGGCCATGGCGAGGGCTACAAGTATTCGCATGACTATGAGGGCGGCTTTGTGCCTCAGGCTTATCTGCCGGAGGGCCGAGTCTATTACGAGCCCACGGAGAATGGTCTGGAGAAAAGAGTCAAGGAGCGTCTGGACTTCTGGCGTAGCCAATTCGACCAGGCTAATAAAATGTCTCCGCCGAAAAAGTGACGCTAGTTTTGCATCGCAATTGAAAGAGTCTGAGCTATTATCACCTCAATAGTTCCTCCCCCTTATGAACACCCAGTCACGAGCAAACGTTTTTCATACCATTCTTCTCTCCTGCGTTGCAGCGATCGGTGGTTTCCTCTTCGGATTCGATAGTGGAGTTATCAATGGTACAGTCGATGCACTAAAAAAGGCGTTTAACTCCAGCGAACTGAATGTTGGGTTCGACGTGGCCTCAATGCTGCTGGGATGTGCAGTTGGTGCATTCCTGGCCGGCAACCTGGCTGATCGATTTGGACGCCGCGCAGTGATGATCGTCGCGGCACTTTTTTTCGCCATCAGTGCTTGGGGGTCTGGAGTTTCCCACTCTTCGTTCGAATTCGTCATTTACCGTGTCATCGGTGGCTTTGCGGTGGGGGCGGCCAGTGTCATCTGTCCTGCTTATATTAGTGAGATTGCTCCTGCAGCCATTCGCGGGATGCTGGCTTCACTCCAGCAGTTGGCGATCGTGCTGGGACTCTTTTTCGCCTTCCTGAGCAACTATCTTATCGCCCAGGCATCAGGTGGAGCCTCCAACCCCTTTTGGTTTGATTTTCAGGCATGGCAGTGGATGTTCTGGATGGAATTGATTCCAGCGCTCGTCTTTTTTGTCGGGCTGATTTTGATTCCTGAGTCTCCCCGCTATCTGGTGGCGGCTGGCGATTTGAAACGCGCCCACCATGTTTTCAGCAAGCTGGGGCACCCCGACGATGCCGAAGGGAAAATTCAGCAAATCCTGGCGACGCTCAAGGCTGGCGTGAAGCCTCGCATGAGCGATCTCTATGACCGCGAAAAGCATCGTATTCATCCCATCCTGTGGGTTGGCATCGGTCTGGCGGCTTTCCAGCAACTCGTGGGTATCAATGTCGTATTTTATTATGGCTCGGTGCTCTGGCAGGCGGCAGGTTTTGCCGAGTCTGATGCCCTTCGCATCAATGTCATTAGTGGTGGGGTCAATATTTTCTCCACCCTTGTAGCCATTGCTCTGGTAGATCGTATTGGACGTAAGCCGCTGCTGATTTTCGGATCTGTCGGCATGGCGATCTTCCTCGGTGTCCTAACGGTGATCTTCTCCACCTCATCCCTCGCAGCCGACGGATCACTGAAACTCTCAGCGAATGCTGGAACGATCGCATTGCTGGCGGCAAACCTCTATGTCTTCTGTTTCGGTGTCTCTTGGGGCCCAGTCATGTGGGTTATGCTTGGCGAGATGTTCCAAAACAAATTTCGCGGAGCAGCTCTGGCCATCAGTGGGTTCGTTCAGTGGATGGCAAATTTCACCATTACTCTGACCTTCCCCATCCTCCTGTCCGGTTTTGGACTTGGCGGAGCCTACGGCCTGTATGCCATCTTTGCCTTGGTCTCCATTTTCTTCGTCGCCTATCTGGTGAAGGAGACCAAAGGCAAGACTCTGGAGGAAATGTAAGCAGCTGGGAGACGTATTGAGCGTCGAGAGGTTCTCACCTCCGGGAACCTCTGAGGCGGCGAAATTCTCCGGGCGACATTTGAAATCTCGCCCGGAAGTTTTTGCAGAAGTGATTGGCGTCCGCGAATCCGGTGGCTGCAGCCACTTCTTTGATGGACAACATATTTTCTCGTAAAAGGTTTGTAGCCTTTTCGAGGCGACGCTCGCGGAGATAGTGCCCCGGAGCGACGCCCGTGACGGACCGAAAATAGTGCGCAAAGTTTGACCGGCTGAGGCCACGAGCCTCGGCCAGGGACTCGACTTTCAGGAAGCGCTCCCAATTTTCCTCCAGCAGGTGATTGGCCCAATTCAGGAGACGGAGACGGGGGGCTTCCGGGTGCTTTTCATCGAAGCTCCAACGTTCGATTTCAAGCATCCATGTAAGAAGTAATTCCTCGCATCGCACGGGGTCTGGATTTTTTCCCACCAAGGTCTTTAGGAGTTCCGTGACGGCTTGCATCGGCGCGCTCTCCTCGGGAAGACGGATGACTTGGTTGAGGAGTCGTCGATTTCTCCACAAGCGGGGACCGATGTATTCGTGATGCGTCATTACCCAAAAGAATTTCCACTGCGGGCATTTCTCATCACTGCGGTACTCATGATTTGAGGGGATTTTGACCGAGAAGGCATGGCCTTCGGGGACGCGACCAATTTTGTTTCCCGTCTGGAGAAGGCCCCAACCTTCAAAGGTATATTGAAACAGCCATGTAGGGCGGCGTGAGTCAGCGGAACGTTTGAGACCGTTCCAGAGGTAACCGTCTTGAGGACGAACAGTCTGAAGGCCCGCATGGACTCGACCACCATGGGGCATGTCGGCACCGAATTCCAGTCCGCTCCGGAAGAGGGAAGTAAACCTATCTTCTTTCACAAATAGAATATAACGAATCCGAATCTACCATTTCTCCGTCTTTTGCAAATGAGAAACCTTTTCTAGCGTTTATCTATTGGGATCACTCGTCTGTTGAAGCCGTGCGGTCATCTTCCTCCTATCAATATTCACAAAAATTATATGCCTATTAAAATTGCCATGATCGGAGCCGGGTCCATCGGCTTCACCCGTCACCTGATGACCGACATCCTGACCGTACCCGAACTCACGGATACCGTATTCGCATTGATGGATATCAATGCGGAAAATCTCCGTATGGTGTCCGCGCTCTGCAAGCGTGACATCAAAGCGAATCACTTGGCAGCGAAGGTGGAAACATACCGCGATTTGCGGAAAGCTATTGCCGGAGCCGATTATGTCATCTGTATGATCCGGCAGGGTGGGCTGGAGGCTTTTGAGGGTGATATCGATATTCCGCTGAAATATGGAGTCGATCAGTGTGTCGGTGACACCCTGGCTCCGGGAGGCATCATGTATGCCCAACGGACTATCCCCGCCCTGCTGGAGATCTGTCGTCATATCCGCGAGGTGGCGAAGCCGGGAGCCCTTTTCTTTAATTACTCAAACCCCATGGCGATGAATACATGGGCGTGTAATGAATACGGCATGGTGCCCACCATCGGCCTCTGCCATGGCGTGCAGGGGGCACACTGGCAGATCACGCGATGCATTGAGCGTTGGGCCAAGGCCCAGGGACTTCTCGAAGAAGACGCCACGCTTCATCGGCGGGATGTGGATGTCATTGCGGCGGGCATCAACCACCAGACGTGGTTCATCGAGGCGAAGTGGAAGGGGATGGATTTTATTCCCCTCCTGCCGGAGCTCTTCGCGGAGCATCCGCAGTATTCGCAGACAGAGAAGGTCCGCGTCGATGTGCTCAAGCGCTTTGGCTACTACAGTACGGAGTCAAACGGGCACCTGAGCGAGTACCTACCGTGGTATCGGAAGCGTCCTTCCGAGATCAAGAAGTGGATCGATCTCGATAACTGGATCCATGGGGAGACGGGGGGATACCTGCGTGTATGCACAGAGGGGCGCAATTGGTTTGTGACCGATTTTCCGAACTGGATGAAGGAAGAGCCACCAGTAATCTCCGCCGAACGCCGCAGTGAAGAGCATGGTTCCTACATCATCGAGGCTCTCGAAACCGGCCGTCTCTATCGCGGGCATTTCAATGTTGTGAACGAAGGCCATATCACGAATCTGCCCGATGGTTGCGTGATTGAGATCCCCGGCTATGTGGATGGCAATGGTATCAATATGCCCGTGGTAGGGGATCTGCCGCTGGCATGCGCGGCGACATGCTCGGCCTCGATTCGTGTCCAGGAGATGAGCGTGGAGGCGGCAGTGACGGGCGATGTCCAGTTACTCAAGCAGGCGATGTTGCACGATCCGCTGACAGCGGCGGTCTGTGACTCCGAAGAGGTGTGGCAGATGGCAGATGAGATGCTTGTCGCTCAGCAACGCTGGTTGCCACAATACGCGGAAGAGGCGCCATTGGCCGCCGCGCGACTGAAGGCTCACGAGAAGGAGGGCACCCGAGTTCGTCTCAAGACGACGCGTGGCGCTGCCCGCCTCAAGGTTCGTACCGTGAAGGAAATGGGCCGAGATAAAGCCTCTGCCCGCGCAAACGCCTCCGCAGCGGACAAGGGCAAGATGACGAAAGCTGTCTAGACTTTGCCTTATCTTCGGAGCCGGACTTGAGAAATACTCAGGTCCGGCTTCTTCTTTTAAATGCTCGCACCGAGGAAGGTGTGGATGCCGCATTCGCTTTTATCAAAGCCCGTCCAGCGTCCAGCCCGCTCGTTGTCACCTTCCGCCGTCGGGCGTGTGCAGGGCCAGCAACCGATGGAGCGATATCCTTTTTTTGTCAGCGCGTTGGTCGGCAGTTCGTGTTCCTTGATGTAAGCCTGCACAGCCTCCCTGGACCATGTTGCCATGGGATTTAGCTTCAGGATGTACCGATCCCGCAGCACGTCGAAGTGATACAGCTCAGCAATTTTTGTTGTTTGTCGCCCCTCGGATTGCTGGCGACGCAGGCCGGTGATCCAGACATCAAGTTGAGCGAGCTTGTTTTGCAGGGGGATCACTTTTCGCAGGGAGCAGCAAAGATCAGGCTTTTTATTCCAAAGCTCCGGTCCGAGTTCGGCGGCTTGTTGCTCGACGGTCTGCTCAGGATGGAGGGATTCGATGGAGATACCGAATCGCTCTTCGATATTGGACTTCAGATCCAGAGTCTCTGGAAAGAGGAGTCCGGTATCGAGAGTGAAGACGGGAAAGTGAAATCCCGATGTGATGGCCGTATGCATCACGACCAGCCCTGCACCTTGAAAACTCGTGCCGATGCCAGCTTTTTCCCCATAGGTTTCCCAAGTCCATTGAAGGATCTCCTTCAGGGAAGCCGTTTCAAACTCATCGGCCTTGCGGTGGATGAGCTCGGGATCGAATTTCTCAAGCGACATACCACGACTTTAATGATCGATATTGAAGATTCAACTTCAACCTCACTGTACTGAGAATTTAAGTCTCTCACAGTCCTTGGTTTATTGAGGCATTTTGCCGGAGTGGGATCTGGCACGCGATATGCTGGATTGCAGGTGCGTTATTACGCATTTGCAAATTCATCATACTGAAAAAATCATCACCATGAGCATGAAATTCTGTCTGCTGGGACTCGTTCTATCTGCGAGTGTCTTTGTTAATTCGTCCCTGAAAGCTGAGCCGTTGAAGATAGGCTACAGCGACTGGCCAGGGTGGGTGGCGTGGGAGATTGCCGCGCAGAAGGGCTGGTTTAAGGAAGCGAGTGTTGATGTCGAGCTTGAGTGGTTTGAATACGTTCCCTCCATGGAGGCTTTTGCCGCAGGAAAGATAGACGCGGTGTGTATGACCAATGGCGATGCTCTCGTCACGGGAGCCACCGGCGCTCCCAGCAAGGCGATCCTCATCAACGATTTTTCCAACGGTAATGACAAGATCGTGGCCCAGCCTGGCATTGAGTCCATCAAAGACCTGAAGGGAAAGAAGGTCGGCGTGGAGGTCGGTTTCGTTTGCCATCTTCTGCTGCTGAAAGCACTGGAGGCAAATGGCATGACCGAAGCCGATGTAGAGCTCGTCAATGTTCCTACCTCCGAGACTCCGAAGGTTCTGGCCTCCGGTGATGTGGCTGCTATCGCGGCTTGGCAGCCAAACTCCGGTCAGGCTTTGAAGGCGGTCCCCGGATCAAAGGCCATATACACCAGCGCCGATGTCCCGGGCCTTATCTATGATGTTCTCGCGGTCAATCCGGCCAGCCTCTCCGCTCGTCCGGAGGATTGGAAAAAGGTCATACAAGTTTGGTACAAGGCCGTGGATTATCTTAATGATCCTGCCACTCAGGATGACGCAGTGAAGATCATGGCGGCTCGGGTGAATCTCCCGCCGGAGGAATACAAGCCCTTCCTCACCGGCACGCGGATTCTCTCGTTGGCCGAAGCGAAGAAGGCCTTTGAGAAAGGCGATACTCTATCGTCCATCTCCTACTCGGGTGAGGTCGTGGATAAATTTAATGTGGATAACAAGGTCTACGAAAAGCCTCAGGTGGTAGCCGACTATCTCGACGCTTCTCTGACAAACGGACTGTAGTCTTTTCGAGCTCGGACCATGGATCGGCGTAATGACAAGCGATGGCTCGTGCCCTTTGGCGAGCTCTCTCCGGTGCGACAATTCGTTCTCGTCTGGTTGTCCTTTCTCTTGCCGATCGTGGTGTGGGGGATAGTCAGCTATGTGCCCTTCGTCTGGCATCCCCTGATGAAAATCAGCGACCCGGGAGGGGTTTCCTACTTCTCCCGGGATGGGCTCGTGGAGAAGAAGGTGTTTGAGGCGGAGAATGCAAAGATGCAGGCGGCGGGAACGCCTCTGGCCCACGGCACTCCTGCGAATCCGGTTTTCCTGCCTGCTCCGCATGAAGTAGCGGCCGCGTTTTACAACTCCTTTACGATGCCACCCAAGCGCAAAGGAGAGAAGTGGCTGCATGAAAGCCTCTGGCAGAGCATTCAGGTGATCTTTTGGGGGTTTACCATCAGCTCGCTGTTCGGAGTTCCGCTTGGCATTTTGTGTGGCTCGTTTCAGTTCTTTGCGAAGCTGACGGAGCCTTTCGTGGACTTTACCCGATACATGCCCGCCCCCGCCTTCGGGGCTTTAGCGGTGGCGGTGTTGGGGATTTATGATCCTCCGAAGATCGCGATTATCTTTATAGGAACCTTCTTCCAGCAGGTGCTGGTAATCGCGAATACCACACGCAAACTCGATACGTCGCTGGTGGAGGCCGCTCAGACTTTAGGAGCGGATCGGAAGCAGGTCCTCTTCCGCGTGATCGTACCAGGCATCATGACGGATCTTTATCATGATATGCGCATCCTGCTGGGATGGGCGTGGACATATCTGATCGTGGCGGAGTATATCGGCGCGAGCTCGGGTATTACGTATTTCATCAATCAGCAGGCGAAGTACCGCATCTATGACAATGTCTTTGCCGCTATCATTATGATCGGGATTTTGGGATTCACCACGGACCGCATCCTGGATTGGATCGGTAAACAGATCTTTCCTTGGCAAAAGACTTCCAAGCCAGGACTGATCCGAGCGATCTCGCTGGCCCGTCAACGTCGCCGTCAGGAGGTCGTCGCGTGAAAGAGGTTCAGCTTCCCAGTTATTTAGAGCAGTCCCAGCCGGTCGCGGAGCGGTTTGCCAAGCTGAAGGCCCGGCCAGTCATTCTCGATGTCCAGAGCTTGACCAAGAAGTTTCACAACCATACGACCCTGGACTCCATCTCGCTTCAGGTTCATCGCCGGGAATTCATGTGTGTGGTGGGAGCTTCGGGCTGCGGCAAATCCACCTTCATTCGGATCATCGCGGGATTGGAGACGCCGACTTCCGGGGAAGTGCTGCTGGAAGGGAAGCCTGTCTCTGGGCCGGGCTCGGATCGGGGGATGGTCTTTCAAGGTTACACACTGTTTCCATGGCTGACGGTGAAGAAGAATGTAATGTTCGGACTTCAGGTCAGTGGGCGCTCGGGAGCGGATGCCGAGGGGGAGGCGCGCCAGTGGATCGATCTGGTCGGACTTTCGAAGTTTGAGAATTCCTATCCCCATGAGTTGTCTGGCGGAATGAAGCAGCGGGTGGCCATCGCGCGGGCCCTGGCAAACCGTCCTCGCATTTTGCTGATGGACGAGCCCTACGGAGCGCTGGATTCCCAGACACGATGCAAGATGCAGTCCTATCTGTTGCAGATCTGGCGGCAGGTGGATGTGACCATCCTTTTCGTGACGCATGATCTTGATGAGGCTGTGCTGCTCGCGGATCGCATTCTGGTTCTGGGGACGAATCCGAGTCGGATACAAGAGATCATCGAGGTGCCGGTACCGCGACCTCGCAGCCCGGCACAATTATTGACGCCGGAATTTTTGGCCACCAAGGCTCGCTTGGAGGAACTCATCCACGGATCTTCGGATTCCGAGCCTGCGGCCCTACCCAACATCCGCCTCACGCTGGCTGGTGATGATGTGGAGTAAGATTTCCATTGAAAGCATTATCGGTATTACTTAAAACGAAAATCGTAATACTTAATGAAAACGAAAAAGGTTTCCTCAACGAAGCCCAAGCGTGGCGAAGGTGTACAGCGCATCAGCATTTCCCTGCCGGACGGCGTCTTTCGCGAGCTGGATGAAATGGTCACTCAGCGCGGTCTGGAGAATCGCTCCAAGGCCATCGCCGAGATGATCTCCCACTTTGCCATGAAGCACCGGGCCACCACGGGGGATCCTGTTGTGGCGGGGATGATCTGTCTGGTTTACGAGGAACTGAAGGGGCGCCTGGTGGAAAAGATTTTCGAACTGGAGCGGCTGTATCTCGATGAGGTCATCAGCTCGATGCATGTGCAACTTGAGGACAATCACCGTATGGAGGTCATTGTGGTGCAGGGGCCTGTCCACATCCTGCGAGAAATCACCGATAAGATCCTGGCCTGCAACGGAGTTCTGTCCTGCAAGCTCACTCTCACTGATGTCGTTATTCCTCAAGTACACGCCCGCAATACTTCCCGCTCATGAGCTCTCCTCTTCTTTCTGAGATTCTGCCCGGTGGCGCCATGTGGTCCATGCGTATCCCCCGTGGACGTCTGATCCGTCTGGAAAGCCTGGAAGCAGGAGCGAATGTTTCCGCTCTGTTTTACAACGCCGTTGCGCCGTTGGATCGGTTGAATATCCCCGACACCCTCAAAGCTCTCCACACCGCACATCTGACCAAGGGGCATGTGCTGATGTCGGATATGGGAAATGCGCTTGCCTCCATTGTTGAGGATTCTCTGGGCTGGCATGATCCGTTGGCAGGACATTCTACGGCGGAGAGTATCGAAGCGGCCTTCGGCCATCACGATTATCAGGACCATCGTAACGACTGGTACCGTAATGCTCGCGAGAACTTTCTGGTCGAGCTTTCCAAGCATGGGCTGGGATTGCCTGATGTGGTGGCCAATGTGAACTTCTTCAGCAAGGTGTCCGTGGACGAGGCGGGGCGTTTGCAGTATTGCGAGGATCATTGCCCCAAAGGTGCGTCGATTACACTCCGTACCGAGATGGACGTGCTGCTGGTGCTGGCGAACTGTCCCCATCCCATGAAAACGTCGGGCGAATATCCAAACGCTCCCGTTCTGTTGGAAATCTTCACCGCCGACGCTGTCACGTCGGATGACTATTGCCGCAATTTCCGTCCGGAATGTGGGCGGGCTCTGGCGCTGAGTGAGCGTCTCTATCTCTGAGGATTTATCATGAGTACGCTGAATTTTTTGGAAAGTCCCCTCCAGCCCGATACGGCATCCTTCTCCCAGGTCGTTCGCGCTGGCGATGGCTGGCTGCATCGTGTCAACAAGGGACAGACGCTCCGCATCGTTGATCTGAAGGGGAATCAAGCTGCGGATACTTTGTTTTTTTCAGCGGAGGATTTGCAGGAGCGCTACAGCGCGCAGGATACGATTCGTTGTCAGGGCAGCATCTATCTGACGACCGGGACGCAATTGATGTCAAATCTCTGCCGCCCCATGCTGACGATCACTGCCGATACGTGTGGTCGTCACGATACGCTCGGTGGAGCCTGTGCCGCAGAGAGCAACATGGTCCGGTACGAGCTTGGCAAGCGCTTCATGCACAATTGCCGGGACACTTTCCTCCTGCAGTTGGCGAAGTCCGGGCTGCCGCTGGGGAAGCGGGATCTCGCGCATAATATCAACTTTTTCATGAATGTTCCCGTGACACCTGATGGAGGCCTAAGTTTTGCCGATGGTGTATCTGAGGCGGGGAAATATGTGGAGATGAAGGCCGAGATGGATGTCTGGTGCCTGATCTCAAATTGCCCGCAGCTCAATAATCCCTGCAACGCTTACAATCCCACTCCGATCGAAGTTTTGATCTGGGATGCAGAAGTGGCTGCCGCCTGAAGGAAGGACGTTCCCTTTGCCGGTCGGGAACGCAGAGAGGAACTCAGTTTTTAGGGAAGTGACATCATGATTAAGAAATTACTGATCGCTAATCGTGGCGAGATTGCCTGCCGTATCATTCGCACCTTGGATCGTCTGGGGATTGCTTCCGTTGCGGTTTATTCGGAAGCGGATGCCAATGCCCTTCACGTACGACTGGCTGGCGAGGCCTATTGTATTGGACCGGCGCAGGCAGCTCAGAGCTATCTGCGAGCCGATAAGATCCTGGAAGTCGCCAAGGCTTGCGGAGCAGATGCGGTGCACCCTGGCTATGGGTTCTTGAGTGAGAATTCCGGGTTTGCGAGCGCCTGCGGAGAAGCTGGCATTCTTTTCGTGGGACCACGTCCAGAACATCTGGCGGATTTCGGGCTGAAGCATGTGGCTCGGGATCTGGCTCGTCGCGCAGGAGTGCCGCTATTACCGGGAAGTGACTTGGTCGCTTCTGCGGAGGAGGCCATGGAGCAGGCTGAGCGCATCGGCTACCCTGTCATGCTCAAGAGCACGGCCGGTGGCGGCGGGATCGGTCTGCAACTCTGCTCCAATGGCGGGGAGTTGCTGGAAAAATACGCGATGGTAAAGCGGCTCGGCGAAGCGAACTTCAAAGAAAGCGGCGTGTACGTGGAGAAGTTTGTGGCCGTTGCCCGACACATCGAAGTGCAGATTTTTGGCCTGGGAGACGGGCGCGTTGAGGTTTTTGGGGAGCGGGATTGTTCCGCTCAGCGGCGCAATCAGAAGGTTGTCGAGGAGACTCCAGCTCCGGGATTGCTTTCGGAAACGCGAGCGTCTCTGCATGAGGCGGCTCGCTCCCTGGCGGCCTCGGTGAATTACGCTTCTGCTGGCACTGTCGAGTTTCTCTACGATGCCGGAGAGCAGCAATTTTACTTCCTCGAAGTTAATACCCGTTTGCAAGTCGAGCATGGTGTCACGGAGGAAGTCTTCGGGGTCGATCTCGTGGAGTGGATGATACGTCAGGCGGATGGCAGCCTGCCGGAGGAGTGGCTGGGCCAGGCGCGGCAGCCTCAGGGGCATGCCATTGAGGCGCGCATTTATGCCGAGGACCCGAGCAAGGATTTTCAACCCAGTGCCGGGTTGCTGACAGAGGTGGCATTCCCAGAGGGAGCGCGGATCGATGGTTGGGTGGAGACCGGCACGGATATACCGTCTTGCTACGATCCTCTGCTGGCCAAGGTGATCTGCAAGGGTGCTGATCGCGAGGCGGCTATCCGCCATTTGCAGCAGGCCTTGGCAAAGACGCGCTTGTACGGCATCGAGACGAATCGCGAATACGTGCTCCAGATTTTGGAGAATGCCGATTTCGCGACAGGCGCGATGAGTACCGCTCTGCTGCAGACTTTGCAGTCCGTGAGTCCTTCCATCGATGTGCTCGATGGCGGGACGCAGACCACGGTGCAGGATTGGCCGGGGCGGACAGGATATTGGGCCGTTGGAGTG
>Ga0351844_1131_pt1 | contig 26201 bp, 21 predicted proteins | sample TotcelHFGM3001L5_FD_206880 | JGI IMG/M metagenome (GOLD analysis project Ga0351844, IMG submission 206880) | Enriched cells from coal bed in the Powder River Basin, Montana, United States - Total cells FGM rep1 HSBNCT.FGM.300.1.L5 ... | reverse complement strand
GCGGGAGCTTGTCGCATCGGCTGGGCGGCTCGAAACATCCTCGGACAGCCCCCCCAGCAGGCTGAAGTGCTACTGCATGGCTCTTTCCTTGCCACAGGCGCAGGCCACGGCACTCCCGAAGCTCTCGCCGCAGGACTGCTGGGATTTGGACCGGACTTTGAAAAGCTCAAGGACGCCCTGCAAATCGCCGGGGAGAAGGAAATGGAAATCATTTTTGGAGAGGTTGATCTCGGTCCACAAGCTCACCCGAACTCCGTCCGTCTGAATCTAAGGGGATCATCGGCCGCCTTGTCACTGACCGCCTCTTCGATTGGCGGAGGCTCGATCCAGATTGACGAACTGGACGGTTTTCCCGTGGCTATTCCCGGCACGCTGGCCGCGCTCCTGATGTGGCACCGGGATACTGCGGGCTTCCTGGCCCGCGTCACGGCAGTTCTTGCCTGTGTGGAAATCAACGTGGCTGGTATACGAACCAGCCGCAGGCAACGCGGAGCCGATGCCCTGACCGTCATTGAAATCGATGGCGTTTTTCCCTCTGAAGTCCAAGCGCTCCTACGCAGTGTTCCGACCATCTCGCGGTTGACCATCCTTCCGGTATTGCCGGGCTTCTAAGACGATCATGCACTACCAATTCCGAACAGCTGTCGAACTCCTTGCCCGCTGTGAGGAGTATTCGCTTTCCATCGCGGAATTGACCATCCACGCAGAGTCCGAGACAAGCACCCTTCCCAAAGAAGAGATCAGGCTGAAAATGCGGGCTTATTATCAGCGGATGAAGGAATCGGTCCGTAGCGGGTTGCAAATCACCGAGCGCAGCCGTAGCGGATTGTCAGGAGGAGATTCGCGACGTGTACTAGCGCACAGCGAGGGAGATTTCATAAGCGTGCTGGGAGCAGCCTTCGAGCGAAGCATCGCCTACGCACTAGCTGTGCTGGAGACCAACGCAGCCTTTGGACGCATCGTAGCCACGCCCACGGCAGGGAGCGCAGGCATTGCCCCGGCTTGTCTTTTAACTTGGCAGGAAGAACGCAAAGCCAGCGATGAAGATGCGTCGAGAGGACTCTTCACTGCGGCAGGGTTGGGAAAAATCATCGGCCACGGCGCGTGCTTCTCGGGTGCCCAAGGTGGTTGCCAAGCCGAGATCGGCAGCGCCTGCGCCATGGCTGCGGCGGCAGTTTGCGAACTCGATGGAGGTACGCCGGAACAAGCCGTCAACGCGGCGGCACTGGCCTTGCAGAATACACTGGGACTCATCTGCGATCCCATCGGCGGCTATGTCGAGGCACCCTGCATGATGCGCAATGGACTCTTTGGCCTGCATGCCTTCGGAGCCGCAGCCATTTCGTTGAGCGGGGTGAAAAGCATCGTGCCTTTTGACGAGGTTGTCTCGGCGCTACGCGAAGTCGGACATAAAATGCCACGCATTTATAAAGAAACATCCGAAGGTGGACTCGCCGCCACGCCGACTGGCTTGCGATTTAGAAACGACAAACCTCAAGAGAGAGATCTGTCGTGATATCTACTACCGATCAGCGTTTCCAGAATGAAACGCTGATCGCATAGTTAGACTATAAGCTATCCCGAAACCCCGATTTTAACCAATTTCGCTGAATGAGTGTCCTGTATTTATGCGGTTCCGCTGGCGATGCATTTGGTGAAAAATAGGTAATGGGATAGCTTCTACTGCCTCAGCCCTGCAAGACTATGGGCTGAGTGTTGTGGGAACGCCTCTGCCACCACTGGAGACACGATCTTGCCATTGGCAACATTTAGTCCCGAGGCGAGGCTCGGCAGCTTGTCGCAAGCTTTGTCGAGGCCAAGGTTTGCGATGGCTTCCGCGTATTTGTAGGTGACATTGGTGAGCGCCTCTGTCGCCGTGCGCGCGTAAGCGCCGGGCATATTGGCAACGCAATAGTGCACCACGCCTTCCTCGACATAGGTCGGGGAAGAGTGCGTGGTGGGTCGCGTGGTCTCCACGCATCCGCCCTGATCGACGGCAATATCCACCAACACGCTGCCGGGTTTCATTAAGCGCAGCATTTCCCGTGTCACCAGCCGTGGAGCCCTGGCCCCCGGCACCAGCACGGCGCCCACCAGAAGATCGACATCAGGGAGGAGCTGCCGCAACGCGGACTCCGTGGAGTAGAGGGTGGTGACGCCGGGAAGTGTCGTGTCCAGAAAACGCATGCGTTCATGATCCAGTTCCAGGATGCTCACGTCTGCTCCCAGTCCGGCGGCCATGCGGGCAGCATTGACGCCTGCGGTACCGCCTCCCAGCACCACGACCTTTCCTGGCGCAACGCCGGGCACTCCGCTCAGCAAGACGCCGCCACCACCATGGGGGCCGCCGAGATGGTAAGCCCCGACGAGAGCTGACATCCGGCCTGCGATCTCGCTCATCGGCTCCAGCAGAGGCAGCTTGCCCTTTGCCTCGACGGTCTCGTAGGCCACGCAGGTGGCACCCGAGCGCATCAATCCCTCCGTCAGTTCCCAACTGGCGGCCAAGTGAAGATAGGTGAAGAGAAGGTGGTGTGGGCGCAGTAGACCGTATTCTGCGCGGAGCGGTTCCTTGACCTTAATGATGAATTCCGCCTTTGCGAAGACGTCTTCGTGGCCGGCCACAATCACCGCCCCAGCTTTTTCATAGGCGGAATCAGGGAACCCCGAGCCGAGGCCCGCTCCCGTTTCCACCAAGAGGTGGTGTCCCTGGTTGGTGAGTTGTTGCACTGCGGCGGGAGTCAGTCCCACACGCTGTTCCTGAGGTTTGATTTCCTTGGGTATTCCGATGTTCATAAAGAGAAGAATGGTCAGTGACCAATTTTAGAAAAAATAAGAACCATGGACGGCCTTTACTGCAGGGAATTCTTGCAGCATGGAGACACTGGATTATGAGTCTCGCTTATTCTTCGTCCACAAACGCCACGGCGTCGATTTCCACCCGGATGCCGCGCAGCAAGGGTGCGCCGACCGTGGTGCGGCTCGGGAGTGGGTCGCCGAAGAACTCCTGGAACGTCTTGTGGAATCCCGCAAAATCATTCAGATCGGAGAGGTAACAGGTGCATTTCACCACGGCGGCCTTGGAAGCACCGGCTTCCCGGAGAATATTCTCAATGTGGGTCAGGGTCATGGCCGTTTCCTCCTCGATGGTGCCAGGCAGATATTGCTTGGTAGCCATGTCCAACGGTCCCTGTCCGCTCACATAGATCCACTGTCCGCAGCGGACCGCCGATGCCAGAGCGCCTGGTTTTCTAGTGGAGCCCGGATAGCCGATGTGTTTTTTCGTCACTTTTTCCATATTATTCTTGGGTAATTCGGTGTGCAGGTGTCCTGCACTAATACACGTGGAGCGATCGTCACGGCTCATTGATGACCGGATTTTTAAGACTGCCGACATCCCTTGATCTCGAAGGCGACCTTGCCTCCAGCTTTGAGCCAGCGAACAGCGCGGAGGCAGGTGCATCAGTCATTCTGAGCGTTTTTAAATTCTGTTTGAAGAAATTTCAATTTCATAATACGGAATTAGAAACATTCTTTTAACACTCTAATTGTCTTGCGCCTTTCCCAAGCGAAGCCACTTTCAAACCCTGTGATGAGCTCTTCCATTCCGAAACAGCGCGTGGGGATCATTGGCATCTTTCACGAGAGCAACACTTTCATTCCCGAGCCCACGACGATCTCGCACTACCGGGCGGCGACGCTGCTTCACGGCGAGGACATTCGAAAGCACTACGGTCGCGCGCATCACGAAATCAGCGGTTTTTTTCAGGGGTTGGAGGCCGGGAAAATCGAAGCCGTGCCCATTCTCTTTGCGCATACCGCGCCTTGGGGAGAAGTCGATGATGCGACCCGGAAAGCGCTCTGGCAATGGGTGGAGGAAGGACTGCAAGCAGCGGGGCATCTCGACGGCATCCTCGCGGCACCTCACGGCGCTGCTGTAAACGAGTCCCACCCCGATATGGATGGATGGTGGCTGAGCGAGTTGCGGAAGAAAGTCGGAGCAAAGACCCCCATCATCGCCACAATGGATCCCCACGTAAATCTCTCGACCACGATGGTAGGTGCCTGCGATGCCCTTGTGGCCTACCGGGAAAATCCGCACCTCGATCAACGCCAGCGCGGGATCGAGGCGGCTCAACTGATGATCCGAACCCTTCGAGGCGAGATCCACCCGGTTACGGCCGGGGCGTTTCCCCCGATCGCGATCAACATTGAGCGTCAATTAACCTCCGCCGAGCCGATGCTCAGCATCCATCGCGAACTCGAAAAGGTGAGAGCCCTGCCAGGGGTACTCTCGGCCAGTGTGTCGCTGGGATTTCCCTACGCAGACATCCCAGATATGGGTTCCGGATTCGTCGTGGTGACGGATAATCAGCCCGAGCTGGCCCAAAAACTAGCCAACGAACTTGCGCAATGGCTGATCGTCCATCGCGAGCGGTTTCGTGGAGAACTTATCTCACCGGAAGAGGCCCTTGCAAAAGTTGAGGTCAGCGCGAAGCCGGTCGGTCTGCTGGATATGGGCGACAATACAGGGGCTGGCGCTCCCGGGGATTCGACTGTCCTGGCGCGACTTTGCCTGGAGTCGGCTCGTTGGAAAACGCTATTTTACGTCCCGGATTTGGAAAGTGTCCAGCGGGCGGTCGAGGCGGGCGTGGGCGGCTCCGTCAGACTGCGCGTAGGCGGAAAGCTCCCCATGACTCCGGCTCCGCCTCTCGAGATCGAGGCGACGGTGGTGAGTATCCACGATGGAAAATTTACCGAGACTCAGCCCCGACACGGCGGAAAGATCGGTGGGAACATGGGCACGTGCGCCGTGGTAAAAACGGATCGGAACCTTACCGTGCTCTTGATGAGCCGTCGGACGGGAGTGAACTCCAGCCCGCAACCCCTGATCTCCTGCGGGCTCAACCCTGGAGACTATGATATCCTCATCATCAAAGGAGTGCATGGTCCGGTGGGCGGATATGTCAATGTCTGCCCTACACTGATCCGCGTGAACACGCCAGGGGTGAGTTCAGCCGATATGAGCACGCTTCCGTTTCAGAATCGCCGACGTCCGCTCTTTCCTTTTGAGGACATTTCGCCCGACAAATTCTTAATGTATCCAACCTCGGTTATCCCCTTATCTTGCTGAGTCCCAGTCTCCAAAGTAAAAGAACCACCCATTTTTATGACCAAATTAAATTTTGCAGTCGTCGGCCCGCATAGACGCGGCCGCATTTCTCTCTTGGCCCATCGTCCGGATGACGGACTGAAATTGGTGGCCGCATGTGCCCCTGATTTAGACAATCTGGAAGAGTACAAGACGACCTGCGGGGAAGACTTTTTACTCACCTCGGACTATCTGGCTCTGACGCAGAATCCCTCAGTTGACGCCATTTTTATCTGCACGCCGGATTTCCTGCACGCGCAACACGCCATCGCCGCACTGGAGGCAGGCAAACACGTTTTTCTGGAAAAACCGATGGCCATTACCATCGAAGACTGCGATCTCATCCTGGCTGCAGCGGCCAAGAGCAAAGGCAAGCTCTATGTGGGTCACAACATGCGCTTCTTTCCCGTAATGCAGAAGATGCGCTCCCTGATCGAGGAAGGGCGCATCGGTCGTGTCGAGGCCATCTGGTGCCGCCACTTTATCAGCTACGGTGGGGACGCGTATTATAAGGACTGGCATTCCGAGCGCAAAAATACCACCAGTCTGCTGCTGCAAAAAGGGGCTCATGATATTGACATCATTCACTATCTCGCTGGTGGCTACACTCAGCGCGTCGTAGGCATGGGCAAGCTGAGCGTTTACAACGAGGTGACCGACAGACGCAAGGAAGACGAAGTCGTTTCCGTGGTCTTCAATACAAAGAACTGGCCTCCCCTGAGCCAAACCGGGCTCAGTCCCATCATCGACGTCGAGGATCACAGCATGATCCTCATGCAGTTGAATAATGGAGTGCAGGCGTCCTATCAGCAATGCCACTACACCCCGGATGATTTCAGAAATTACACGGTCATTGGCACAGAGGGACGCATCGAGAATTACGCTGACCATTCAACCAAAAGCCAGTGGGCCAGTGTGCATCTCTGGAATCGCCGGATGGGCTATCAGGAACAGGGCAACGAAGTTTTTCGCATCCCCAACAGCGAAGGATCGCACGGTGGCTCAGATCCCCTGATGGTCGCCGATTTCATTCACTTTTTGAGGACTGGGGAAAACAATGGCGCGACCCTACGCGATGCGCGGATGGCCGTGGCCACAGGCTGCCTCGGGGCGGAATCGATCCGAAACGGTTCACAGCCCTTCGATATCCCAGCCTAAAACAGGCAAGGCCCGCCCAGAGCGAACGGCTATCGGCGGGCGCCTCTTTTCTGTGAGCGAGTTTCCATGGGCATACCTGCCTGAGCCGGTGATTTTGCAGCTGAGAGTACACGGTTGCGAAACTCCACCGGAGTGAGACTGGTGCACTGCTTGAACTGGCGCGAAAAGTAGAAAACGTTTTCGTAGTTCAGGCTATCGGCAATCTCCGTGACATTGAGCGCCGAGGTCGCGAGAAGCTTTTTGGCGTGATCAATCCTGGCCTCGATCAGGGCCTGCCCGGGAGTCTTGCCCACGATCTGGCGGAAAATCCGGCAGAAGTGGCGCTGACTGTAGCCGAACTTTTCCGCAAGGTCCGCAGCAGACAGGGCTGAGGCGGAGTGAAGGTAAAGCCAGGACATCGCCGAGGAGACCATCTGGGCATGGTGCTGGCGGATGCCAGCCTTTGCGGACAGGACGGCCCCCGACTGGGATAATTGATACTCCAGAAGCAAGCCCTTCAGTAAAGTTGAGGTCAGAGTCTGAATCGCACCCCGATTTTTTTCGCCACCCGACTCATTCTGATACTCGAGAAACATAATACGCTGCAGGGTGGATTCAAAATAGTGCAGGTCGTAGATGAAGCCGACGGCTGGCGGTGGATTCACTTCCGCGCAGGGAATCACCTGACCCGCAGGATCGAGAAGATCGAAGTGCACATAGATATTTGTGAACGTGCCTGAGCCCATCACCTGCATCTCAAAATCGCACCCCGGCACAAGCCAGACGACAGATCCCCGGGTGAGTTCATAAGAACGCCCCTCCCCGTCCCGCAACTCAGCATGGCCATCACAAATCAGCCATAGGTCAAAATCCACAATACGCTCGGCAAACCATCGTCGGGGAATGTGGTAGTGCGGAGGCGAGGTGCTGCGGGAAATCTGACGGACCACCGGCGAGGCGTTCGTCCAATGGATCCGTTTATGTTTTGCAGCCATGCGGATGATTTCCACCCAAACAAAAAAGCTCAGTCAGAACCATGTTTTTCCATCAGAATGTCCATAAAGTATAAATAAAACGTCCTTTTGACGATGGCGGAAACGAGACGAAATTCGTACATATTTTTCATCAATGAATACTCCTCTTCGGATCGGAATGGTCGGGCTCGACACCTCGCATGTCCCCGCCTTCGCGAACTTGCTGCACGACGCTTCGCACGAATATCATGTCCCAGGCGGACGCATTGTGGCGGCGGTCCCGGGCGGATCGCCCGATTTCGCTCTGAGTATTGATCGCGTGGATAAATTCACCGCCGAGCTTCGCGATCGCCACGGTGTGGAAATCGTCGCCACGGTCGCAGAATTGCGTGGCAAGTGCGACGCCATCATGCTTGAGAGCATCGACGGACGGGTCCACCTGGAACAATTCCGGGAAATCGCCGACTGGCAGATTCCCGTCTTCATCGATAAGCCTCTGGCCATCTCCAGCAGCGACGCCGCCGAGATCCTCCGCATCGCCCGGCAAAAGCAGGTCCGTGTGACCAGTTCCTCCGCCATTCGATTTGCCGAGAGTTTTCAAACGGCACTCCTTGAAGAAGCCGCCGGTCCGATCATCGGAGGCGACTTTTACGGGCCCATGGCATTTCAGAACGAATGCCCCGGCTACTTCTGGTACGGGATCCACTCTGCGGAGATGCTCTTCGCCACAATGGGAGCCGACTGCAAGGAAGTGATGGCCATCCGCAACGAGCAACACGACATCGTGATCGGTCGCTGGGCTGATGATCGCCTCGGCGTGTTGAGAGGCAATCGCGAGGGAAACTCCCGCTTCGGTGGGACGATCCATCGCAAGACTGGCAGCACGGGGTTTCAAATAGCTCCGGGGAGCAAGCCCTTTTATGCCAGCCTGCTTGAGAGGATCATCCCCTACTTCCAAGGCCAGGCCAATGTCGTCGAACTCAATGAAATGCATGCCGTAGTCGGCTTCCTCGAAGCGGCAAATCACAGCGCGACACAGGGAGGCTGGCAAAAACTGCCGACCGAGCCGTCAGCGTAACCCACTCAACAATTCACTCCATCCCATCTTTCTTATGTCTCACACTCCCATCCTTAAAACCCCCGTCACAGTTGGTATCGTCGGCCTCGGCCGCGCCGGCTGGGGCCTGCATCTGCAACCGATCCGAAACATTGACGGCTTCCAGATTGTGGCCGTGGCAGATCCCCTTCCCGAGCGAGGCAAGGAAGCCGCAGAGCTGACGGGTTGCTCGACTTTCACCACCCTCGATGAGCTATTGGCCGGCTCGGATGCGCAGTTGGTGATCATCGCCACGCCTTCCTTCAGCCACTACGAGGATGTCTGCAAAGTGCTCAACGCTGGCCGGCACTGCATCGTGGAGAAACCCCTCGCCCTCACGACCGAAGAGGCAAATGCACTCGTCGCGCTGGCGCAGGAAAAAGGGCTCAAGCTCTTCGTCCATCACATCCATCTCCATGGAGCACAATTTTACCATCTGAAGGGAATTATCGACAGCGGGAAGCTCGGGAAGCTGTTCTCCATCCGGACCAGCTGGGGCAACTATGCCCGACGCTGGGATTGGCAAGCGCTCAAGAAAAACGGGGGTGGCCAGTTGAACAACACCTGCTCCCACGTCCTGTCCGTCGTGCTGCCTTTGCTCGGTGCTCCGGCGGAGGTGGCTTTTGCCGATCTCCGAAATATCAAAGACGCAGGCGATGCGGAAGATCACACTCATGTGGTGTTACGGACAGCCACGGGAGTCACCGCCGATGTCTTGGTGACCTCGGCCATGGCCTTGTCCGGTCCGCGCTGGATCCTTTGTGGCTCGCTCGGCACGCTTGTTTCCGATGGTAAAACCAGCAAGGTGAAATACTACGATGGCACCAAGGTCGAATCGCTCAGCGTACTGGATGAAGCCGCCCCTGGCCGGAAATACCTTACAGAGACTCTGCCTTGGGAGGAAGAAGAGCTCACGGTCGAGCCCGCTCCCGTCGAACCCTTTCACCAGAACGTGCTTTCCGTACTGACCAAGGGAGCCGAGCCCATCGTCACGCCCGAAAGCGCCGCAGAGATCGTCCGTGTGATCGAGATGATCAACAAGATGGCTCTCTGAAAGGCTAAGGCTGCCCGGCAGCCAGTATTCGCAACACAGCGCGGATCGCCGTATAATGGCGATCCGCCGTCTCAGCAACCATCGCTGGAGTCGTGAGGTCATGAAGGCAGCCCTTCGTGGCCGGGTCTCTGTCCCATTCCAAATCGAAACACGGTATGGAATGGCGGGAATAGCACCAGTGCGGCAGGCTTCCCGGACTAGAGGCGTATTTGAGGACGGGCTCCCTTCCCTCGCCATAGTAGCCGCCGGAGTATGCGCTCGTCAGGGCGTGACAGGCCGCTTGGAATGCGGCGTCACCTTCCGCAGCTTTTGAAAGCAAATAGACCGGCGAGCAGATACTGGCCAGACAGTGAAATGAAAACACCGCCTGTGACCGGGAGCGCTCCATCCAAGCCATCACAGCCTGGGTTTCAGACTCCGAAGCAGCAAACGGCCCACGATACGTCATGGCATCGCGGTCGCTGGAGATAAATCCGTAGGCATCATCAACGCGCTCCCAATCAGCAGGAAAATTCCGATTCAAATCGACGCCATTGGAATTCGTTCGCAAGTAAGGCGCATGGCCCTCCACCAGTCTTTCCCGCTCATCGACGTTCACGCTTAGGAGCGCCGAGATGCCCACCCTTTGTAAAAGGTCACCGTCAGATTCCAGGAGGCGTTCCAAGACAGGAACAATCAACTCCGGTCCGGACTCGCCTGCATGAATCGCACCGACCAAGCCAATCGAGCGTTCCCGGTGGCCGATGTGGATTCCGAGTAAACTCCGATTACCAGTGGTCCTGCCCACCTGCTCCAGCCGAACCAAATCGGGATAACCTTCCGAGAGGATCGTTAATCGCTCTTCGACGGTAGCGTACGGCCACCAGACCCGTCGGTCGCGCACCTTTGCAACCACGGGTCCGCTGGGAGGACGCTCCATGCCTATCAGTGCGATCCAGTAAGCATACGTCCCTCCCACGGAGGCTGTGCGGTCATGGAAATCCCACTTCCGCCGATTGCTCAGCTCCCCGGGACCCTCAAAAATCACGTCGGCCCAGGCCGGGTCCAATCCGTCGAAAAACTCCTCATAGTCGCGGTTGAAAATAAAGTCCGGTTGTTCCTGACGATAAATCCGAAAGACCAAGGGTACCCCCTCGGCAGAAGCCGCGAGTGCATCAGGCCCCAAATAGCAACGGATATGGACCCCGCTCTCACCCACCGAGGCGCGTAAACCCTGCAAACTCTTCTGAGCCATAAAGCAGAATAGAAAGAAGCCTAGATCCCTGTCTCTATGCCGAGTTTCTCAGGGTGCGCGGTGAGCGTGCCTCAGAAGGAGGATTTCTCAGTCCCAAGAACTGCGAATGACTTCTGCAAAGCCGGATACCATTTCAAGGCGTTGTCCATGTAGAGTTGCTCTAGGATGGCGGGTGGTAAATGGATTCCCCTGGTGCGAATGCCCTTTATCTCCAGCTCTGCATCCGACTCAAAGAAGGCGGTATCGAGCTCGAAGCATTTGCGATAGGCGAGAAGCCGGCGATTGCGTTCCTCAGGATCCGCCTGGGAATAAAACAGGTCATGCTGCGCGACATCAGTCCCATAGATGATCCGATCGGGATATTTCAGGAACATCTCCCGGACCTTTTCCGGCGCGTGCATGCCCAGATCTGCGGTGCGAGCGGAGGTGTCGATGGCGAAATTCGGATACCGATCGAACCGCTTCATGACCTCATCCAGATCGTGCTCCATGCTGCCTAGGTGGGCACCGATCACCTTGAGATCCGGATAGCGCTCAATGACCCGATCCCGGGCGGCGAGGATTGTTTCGTGGGATGGGAAATCCGCCCGACCATACATGTGCCACTGGGGGTTGCGGGAGTAGTAGCCCTGGTGCGGGCTGGGAGTGCTGATCGGCAGCCAGCAAGCCAGTGGCTCGGCGGTGTGCGCAAGCAGAGGGATACCCCGTTGCTCGAGATGACGATAAATCGGCTGATAAGCCTCATGGTCCGGCATGACGTAAGCGCCCCGGGAATCGCGGATCTCCATGCCGACATTCTTCCATATCTTGCAGGCGACAGCTCCATCCTCCACATCCTGCTCCAAGGTCGCGATGACACGATCCGCATAGCCCGGCTCCTCGATACCATAGGGTGAGAAAGCGGTACACCAGGCAAAGCGATCCGGGTTTCCCTGGGAAAGCTCCCGATAGAGATCGATGATTTTGCGGGTGCCCTCATACGACTCCTTACCGATGGCGATATTGAGCATCAAAAGGTCCAACTCTTCGACTACCGCCAACGCTTCAGGGTGGTCGGCAGGAAAGTGAACATGACCGTCTATTCGAAACATAATTTCTCCTTAAAAAGGTTGATAAATACTCTTATGGGTTGGTGGCTTGAGTAAGCCGGTTGAGTTGTTGCTGGAGGGATTGGACCCTTTCGGGACGAACATTTTCTTCCGCAATGGCGGTGCGATAGAGCTGGATCGCCTCCTCTTTGTTGCCGAGGTCGTTTGCAATGTCCCCCCTCGCCTTGAGGGCGGTGAACTTCCAGGAGCCCCGCGCGTGCTGCGAATCATACTCGCCCAGCAGCTTCAGCGCTTCGTCGTATTTCCGTTCGGCGCGATAGATCTGCACGGAGTCAATCCATGCGTGCATGCGGATGGCGCGCTTGTTGCCGGGCAATTTCCCCGGAGGAATCCGCCAGGCTTCGAGCCAGGCATCCAGCGCGCCTTGACGATCTTTCAGCAAGTCACGGTAGGCCAATCCCAGTTTGGACAAGGCCTCAATGCGTGTGGTGGAGTCCTGAGCCTTATCCGCAGCCAGGCGCAGGTTTCGGACAGCGGTCTCGCCCTCCTTGGCCTTGAGGGCTTCCAAGCCTTTCGCGAGATAGGTCTGCGCCGAAAAAAGGCTCTGCATCGGCTCACATTCCTTCGCTATGGCATCGATGCGCTTGCGATATGCATCATCTACCGTCTTGGCTTTGGCTCGGCCGAGTATCTCAAAATAGCGATCCACATCCGGCGCTTTTAAGAAAGACTCCTCCGATGTCAGATCGCGCGATCCCGGTCGCATCCACACCTCCTCGGCAAAGGTAAAAAACTCCTTCATCTCCGCTGCGGCGGGTCCGTAGTAGAGCGTGCAGTATTCGCTCAGAAAAGCATCGAGGTCGAGGTCGGGATCCCAATAGAGGCGGGCCTGAACCATGTAGGGATAATGATTGAGCGCGGGATTTAACATCATCCCCGGCCCATAACTGCACTCCACATATTCCCCCTTGGAGATTCCCCGCAGGGACTGTGCATCCTCCTGCATGATCTTGCTGAAGACCACCGGAATGCCCGGCAACCGACGATTGTCCCCATGATTCAGGTAATACTCCCAGACATAAAACTCCGGTGAGGACATGATCTCCGTCCACTGCTTGCGCCAGGCCAGAATATTCGCACGCTCTTCGGGACTCACCATTTCCAGTGAACGCGTCTGGCAGAAAACGACGCCGAGATTCGGACTCAATTTCTCGATGGATTCCGGAATCAGCCTCGCGTTTCCGTAGGCCAATCCCATGACTGTTTTGTCGGGATGCTTCTCGCCGACGCCTTTGGCAACGTCATTGGCAAAGGTCCACACATACTCCGAGAGCCTTCCCACTTTGCCGCGTTCATCGCGAACCCATCCGGCATCGACATCACGCTGATCAATGGCGATAAATCCGTCGGTCGGAGCCACGGGACACGTATCGATCTCCGGATAGCGCTCAAAGAATTTATCCGCAAAGCGGATCATGGCATCCCTAAGCGGAGGCGCGAGGCGGGGGGCTCCGACATTTTTACCATTTTCGACCTTGGAGGTCTGCACTCCCGGAACAACGGCGCGATATTCCGGATGAGTCTCCGCCGTAAAGTTCGTCACGTAATCCGTGCCATGACCAAACCATGCGATTTCCGAAATGCCCATTTTCTGACGTTTGAACCACAGGAAGCCTTCGAGATCGACCCTGGGAAAACTCCACCGCATGAACCGGTAGGAGAAGACGGGATTGAGCGCCACTTCCTGCGCCGAGACGTTGACCGTCGGGAGGTCGGGAATGACCGTTCCCTCCTCCAGGTATGGGGAATACCACCGCACTCCCTGCCGCTCCAAAAACTCGTAAACGGCAAAGAGAGTTCCCGTGGGATCATAAGTCGAAAACCCGACTTCCTTATTGTAGAATCGGGGATCATAGAGTCCGTTTCCCGGCATATCCCATTTCTCGCCCGTGTACTCCTGCCACTCCGTTCTCAGGCGCTCGACGTCATAAAGGTCATTAAATCCCCGGGGATATCGGGGATAGGTGGCATCCCGCCCGAAGAGCGCGAGGTAGCCGTCCTTGGCGACGATCTTGAAGCCTTCCATCTTAAGGTCGGCGGAGGAGAGTCCCAGATCGCGTGTAAACTTGCTCTCCCCCACATAGATTTGATGCGGCACCTCAGCGGAAGGAGCCTCCACGATGGGCAATTTTGTGCCGCTCATTTTCTCCAGGTGCGTCTGCAATTCCTGCGCGGCAAACTTCACCTGAGGCAGGGCGTCGGCTGAAAGAACGATCTCGCTCTGTGCTTTGCCATTCTGAATCAACGCCCACGACGCGACTTCTTCGTTTTGCGAGAGGGCACTCAGGATCGGGCATAACGTGAAGAGGAGGGCTATGTGTTTCAAGGGGTTCATCGTGATGAAGGGGGTTAACGAAAGGCGATGGTCAGGCGTTGCATATTTAACGAAATGTCCCCCCAGGGGCGGTGAACCGAGGACTCCATCTCGTCGGGCAGATTACGGCATTCCAGCGAGCATACTTTTGTCGCAGAGTCCCACTCCCAGGAGCGGACTGTTCCGTCGAGCCAGAAGCCGTTCACAAAATAATGCGATTCTCCGGGCGCGAGCTGGCTCTGTCCATATCGCAGGATGCAATGGGTCGGAGACGCCTGCGTATGCGGATAGTGACCTTCGCCAATGGCGTTGCACCAAGCCGTGATGCGGCTCGGCTCCCAGATCGGCTCCGCAGTTCCAAAATGATCGCAGAGCAATGTCTGACCACTTTGCTCAAAGCGGGCACCGCGAACCGCCTCTTCTTTTTGTCCCAGAATGTTCCACTGCAATTCCACAGCCGACGACTCGGTGTGGTGCGACTCCACGTGATCGATCACGAGCAATCCGCTGTCAGGAAGAAGGAAGAGATGTCTCCGCCACCGAAGTCCGCCGTAGTCGGAAAGCTCGCTCACGGCGAAGGGCAGAGGCCCTGTAGCCAGATCATGCAGCAATGCATTCACGGGAGGCACGACTACCTCGCCTGACGAGTTTCGGACGATGAGCATATTATGCTCCTCCGGGCCAACTTGACGCGTCCGATACGCCTTTGCCGCGTCGATGATTCCCGGCAGCCTGCCGTAGCCATTGCTCACCAGCCAAATGCGTCCGGCAAGGTTCAGACGGATGATACCGTTTCCCTCATTGTGAGAATGGGAGACAGTGCGATTGCCGAATCCCTCCAAAGCCAGATACACGGCTTCCGGCTCCCAGGCTCCACGCCAGGCCAGCTTGTCGAAGCGGAGTTCCCGGTCGCCGGTCAGGGGGTAGTTTCGTTCCAGCAAGGGATCGAGGGGCAGACGCATCCATCCGACTGGTCCGTTCGAGGATAGCCCGGGCCGTCCCACGGTGATACTTGGAAAACTCTTAATGGGAGGAGGAAACTCAAAGGGAAACCGCTCACTCCCGGCCAACTCCATGTCGAGCAACTCGGCCTCCGCTTCACTTTCGCGGGTGAGCCAGGGAGAGATTTCCAGCGGCCGATTCGGCTTCATCTCCGGATCGCAATCGCCGTAATCCAAGGCGTAAAGAAAAGTGTCCCGCATCGCCCATTCCCGCTGGGCAAATTTCACCAGAGACTCACGGCCCTCCGGTGTCAGGGTACGGTCGGTCGCCTCCATCCACACCAGGGTATGCTCGGGAATGAAGACTTCATACGTCCCGGCATTTTCCAAATGCTTGAACGCGCGAGGATCGATCGGCTCAAAGACCCCATCGGCATCCGCTTTCCATGAGTCGAGGTCGGGCAAATCCCAGTTCTTAAAATAACGCCAGCCGAGGATGAGGCTACGGGCTTTGAAGGTCTGGTGATTGTGCGGGCCGGGCTTGGTTTTCCATTTATGATGGAAGTAATCTTTGACGATCCGCAGGGAGCCCAAAAGCAGGTTGGGAAAAATACGCCGCTCCTCGGGAGCAATCAGAGGACTGGCTTCGATCCAGTTCCACCGATTGCAGATATTCCCGATTCGGAAATCCATATCGGAGATATAGACTCGTGGGTCATCGCTATTGAGATAGTCCCAAAAGCCCCACATCATCTCGCGAAAGAGATCCAGTCCCTTCTCGTCTCCGGTAAATTGGTAATACCGCAGCGCGTCGATGCCGATGTCGATCAGCGTCGCATTGTAGGGCAGGCTCTCGGAAAAATCCTGATGGAAGAAGGCATTAAAAACCTCGCGATACGGCTGAGTACGCCCGGAATCGAGCCAGTCTTTGAGGAGGGGATATTTGTGTCGATTGGCCGAAATCCACGTATCGAAACTGGCCTCCAGACCATATTCCATCCTGCCGGCAGAAACTTGATGAACCCATCGGAGAAGTCTCTCGTCGGTCTCCCCGACGCCGGCTTGCAGGAAGGCGTGCACGGCAGGTTTGAGGGTCTCCTCATCGCACGAGAGCAGGTACCGCGGCGGACATCCCTCCGCGAGCTTCCAGTAAGTCGTCAACCCCCATCCACCCTTCCCCGGGAAGTTCGCACAGAAGAGGCCGACCTGATACTTCCTGGCGATCTCCAGAGACAGGGGATTGCTCTCGGCCCCGCCAATGATCAGGAGAGGCGCAGAGGTATCCAGCGAGATTTGTGAGTTATCGGCCGCTAGGATGGGGAGTTGCATTCCCCATTTTTCCGAGATCGCCCGGCTGATAGCTTCCGCTACTTTTTTCGTGAAGGCATCTGTCCCGGAAACGATCAGAAGGTCCCTCAGAAAAAAAGGACCGTCCGTCTCGTTGCGGGTAACGAAAGGGTCCGGGAAAATCCTCACTCCGGGATGCCTGGCCTGAAAGACCATGCTTCCTTCGTCGATGTCCGTCCGCTCCTCTTCGGAGAGGGGATCGAAAAGAGAATACGGAGTCGTGTATCCGACGTGATCCTCGGGACGGATGTGCTTCTTATACATCTTACTTCTCGCCAATAATGATGCTGCCAAATTTATCGGTCTGGAAAAACCTTCCCCCGGTTGCTGCCAGCGAGGTGTTTTGCGCCTTGCCTGAGAGGAATCGGCTGCGACAGATATTGATTCCCCAAGGGTTCTCATTCGAGGGAACCGTTGCGCCATCCAAACTTTCGCGGGGGATAAAAATCTCCACATCCCAGCGATCGGATTCGCGCTTTACCGCCACCTTCCAATCCGCGTTCCAAGCGCGACCGGTCGGAGTCACGCGGGTATCGGTGCACTCGTCAAAGATACCGCCGTTTGCATTGACGACGAATCGGAATGTCGAGCGATCCTCCGTCTCCAGAAACACCTCCACAAAGTCATTGTCGTAAATGCTGATCGAATCCCGGCGGGATGCGTCCACTTGCGGATTGAGTTGCGCCATCTCGGGCTCCAGAGCGGAAATGGCAACGTAGAGTCCCGAATCATCGTCCGCCCAGCGGAACTGCACGGTGGTATCGGTTTCCGCTTTCTCCCCCGTCTTGTATTCTACCAAGCGGTAAACCGGCTCGGTCGATTTTCCTGCGCCATCCGTCCAGAGGGGCTTTGACAAATCGCCATCCACCGTCGGAGCATCCTTCGTCCGAGGCACCTTAAAATCAGGTCCCTTACGAGTCAGTCTTGGGAAGATTTCCTTCAGGGGACCACACTCCGCGATGATCAGATCAATGCGTTTGCCATAGTCACTGTCACCGGCTTTTTGCTTGGCGCGATTGAGAATCTCAAAGAAGCGATCAATATCCGCCGGGCGAAGAAATCCCCCGCTCCGAGTGATCTGGCGGCTTTCCGGGCGCATCCAGACTTCTTCAGCAAACTTCCAGAATTCCGCCATCTCTGCGGCAGCCGGACCGTAAAAAGAAGTGCAGTATTCGTCCATGAACTTCTTCAAATCCAGATCCGGCTCCCAATAAAGGCGGGCCTGAAGATAAAACGGGAGGTGGTTCAGCCCAGGATTCATGATCCGATTTTTTCCATCGGTGGGACACTCCACAAACTCGCCCTTTGCCTTGCCCTGAAGCGACTTGATATCCTCTTGTAGGATCTTGGAAGCGAAGATCGGCATGCCCCGCAACTGCCCGTCCCGGGAGAGCCCGGCGCCGAGTTGAGAAAGATTGTATTCCCAGATGTAAAATTCGCCAGAGGTGATCTTTTTTATCCACTCGTCCCGTTCCTCCAGAATGGCCGCACGTCCCTCCGGGGTCAGCATCTCACGCAGACGCGTCTGACAATAAATAACACCCACGCTGGGATTTAAGCGCTCAATATCCAGCGGAGGCAGGCGGTAGGAAGTGTAGGCCAGACCAAGCGCGATCTTGCCGGGGTTCTCAGCGCCGATGCGCGCCCCCAGCCCGTTGATAAATGTCCAGACGTAATCCGACATCCGGCCTTTAGGCCCACGTTCCTCCCGCAGCCAACCCGCGGCGGCGTCACGATCATCGATGCTGCTGAGTGCATCGGAAGGTGCCACCGGATAAAAATGCATTTCCGGATACGTTTTGAAAAAGATCGTGCTGTACCGGAGCATGGCATCTGCCAGGGGCGCAGCCAGCCGGGGCAGGTGATTGATTTTTGCGGAAGCCCCGTGATCAAAACCACCGCCGGTGTGGCGGTCATAGAGGGAATCGTTGAAAAGCTTCCCACCCACCGTCGCAAAGTATTCCGGATTTGTTTCCCCTGCCGGACCCGTGACCGTCGAAGTCCCGTGTCCCATCCAGATGAGTTCCGACATACCGATCCGCTGGCGCTTTTCCCAGATAAACCCATCGCGATCAGCCGACGGAAACGTCATCCGCATGAAACGATAAGGAAAGATCGGGGGCTTCTCGGTCCGCTGCTGGGCGACAAGAATATCGCTCTTCGCCGGGATAATGGTGCCAAAATCGTAGTAAGGGAGATACCAGCGAATCCCCAACTGCTCCAGTAAGTCGTACACCGCATAGAGCGTGCCCGTGGGATCGTAGAGTGAGAACCCCAGTTCCTCATTGTAGAATCTGGGATCATAGACATAGCGGGGCAAATCCCAGTTTTCACCGGTCAGATCCTGCCATTCCTTCATGTACTTCGCCCGGTCGTTGATCGACTTTATTCCTCTGGGAATGGGCGGCACCGTTCCATCGCGCCCTAGGAGAAAGAGATTCTTATCATCGGCCACGATCTTGTAGCCCTCCATGGGGAGCCCCTCCGTGGTGACGCCCAGCTTTTTGGTATAGTCATTCTCGCCCACATAAATGGAGCCCGGGAAGTCAGCCCCCGGCGTGTTAACGATCGGCAGCTTCGCCCCGGACATTTTCTCGAGATGCTCCTGCAATTCCCTGGCCGCAAAACGCACCTGGGGCAGAGCATCGGCAGCGACCACGATTTGCCGTTGTGGCACTCCCTTTTTGATGATCTCCAGCCCCTCGCTGGCCGTCCCCGAAGTCGAACTGGCTAAAAACAGACAGGCAGCCAGAGCAGAAACTGAACAGACATTGGTAAAGAAGGTCGAAAACCCTCTTTTGGATCTCATCTCAATCATAATAGCTAAATTCCGTTGGCGGTGGCTGGCCCTCGAGCCGCCTTGATGACACTTCCACGGGGATCTCCCGCACACTCATTCGCGCGGCCAATTGGGGCGAAATCTGGACGCGCTTCCCGCCTCCATCCAGCAGGATCTCGAACGCCCTCGCGGCAATTTCCACCGGGTCGTATTCCACGGAAGTCAGCGGAATCGAGCCCGTATCCCCATGCCCCAGGACGCCGCAGCACGCCACCGACAAATCCTCGGGAATCCCGATGCCCCGCGACTTCGCCACCGACATAAGCTTCCAAGCCACGGACTCATTTCCGACGATCACCGCCGTGGCCCGATCCGGGTAGTCCATATAGTACTCCGCAAGTCGGCGGATGATATCTTGACGCGCCGAGGACGGAGCGGGCGCTGCCGGCTGGATGAGCGCACTCATCTCCGGCGGAAGATTGACGTGCTGAACGCGCGCGTCCCCACCCACCCGCCGAATGGCAAACTGCACGCCCTTCATGCGACGCCGCTGGATCGAGTGATCACTGGAGACTGACAGCAAGTCGATCGACCGATGGCCACACCGCAGCAACTCGGTGGCCAGCAAAAACCCCTCTTTCTCGTGATCCTTGTCCAGACTTCCAAAAAACAGGTTTTCCGGGTTTGAGGAGTTGATGGCCACCACGGGAATCCGATTCGTCTCAATGAGTTTGCCCGCAGGAGTATCACGATAATCCGCCACCCGGATGTGGGTGAGGATCCCCTCGACGCGCGCTTCAATCAGCCGCCGCAAGGATTGCGCCTCCAATTCGCTGGACCAAGAATGAAACTGAAACAGCAGCGAATACTTTCGCGCCGCGGCCTCCATGCTCAGCGCATCGATCAGTGCAGAAAAATAAGGATCGTCCGAGTAAGGCAAAAGGACGCCGATCATGGATGTCCGCCCCGATCGAAACGCGTGGGCGACCTGATTTGGCACATACCCCAGCTTTTGGGCAGTACTTAATACCAGCCGGCGAGTCTCTTCGCTTACCTTGACGGTACCGCGCCTGCCTCGGAGAGACTCCGACACCGCCTGCTGACTGATGTTTAGACGTTCAGCGATTTCTTTCTGCGTTGGCATATTTAGATAAATTTGCAGTCACAACCATCTGAATTCCTTGATTGGCACGCTTCCTGCTTGCATTCATTTGCAATGAAATTCCGAGCAATGGATCAAAACCCGCAACTAATTGTGCACACAATCTACGTACTTTCTCTTGTATGGGAAGGAAAAACCATTATTTTCCTTTCCAAATAATTTTCGCCCCATATTGTACGCACAATTATATCGGTTCAACCTCTATTCTCGGTCGATAAAATGAAAAACCAAAATCACCCCTCCAGACAGCGACATATTGGATTCACACTCTCTCTCGTGTGTTTACTAGCAACCAGTTTCACCGCAAAAGCAGCCGTCGTATGGAATTGGAATCTTCCCGGTACCACGAATAGCTCCGGTGTATGGACTACCGCCAGCAACTGGGCGCCTTCTGAGGCAACGACCGACACCTACCCTGATGCAATAGATGCCATCGCGAATCTCTACATCCCCTACGACGCTGGAACTAATAGGGTCATCAGCTTGTCTGGCACGCGCACTCTGGGAAGCCTGACCATTGGGGATGCAACAACCCCCTCCCCAACCTCCCCTACGAAGCTCCAATTCGGAGGAGGAGGCGCCAGCAACACTTTGATCATGTCTGGAACAAACGGTGCCAGCATCACCAAGCAGTCCAGCAGTACGGTGGAAATGTACCGCACCACCCGCTTTGCTTCCAACACGGTCATCACATCAAATGGCGGAGTTCTGAACTTCGGCACTTCAGCCGTCGACGGGGGATCCTCCAAGATTACTGGTACGGGTAATCTGAGCATTGAGGGTTTGGGAGGACTCACCGTTTTTTCGGCTGCAGGCCTTTCTGCCGCAGACTTCTCGACCGCATACACTGGCAATATCACGGTACAAAACGGAGGTAGGCTTCGCATCAACAATACACTCCAAGCAAACACCGATGGGGGGCCTATCGGAAGGCTCATCGTGGCCAATACAGGAACGCTCAGCGGTGCAGGCACTGTTTCACGCGCAACCACCATCCAGAGCGGAGGTACTCTGGCGCCTACTAGCAACGTAACAACCACAGTGGGTGGTGTAACGACCATATCCACCACACAGGGAGGAGCTGCCGTCATGGTCTATACCGCCGGCCTCACCATGCAAACAGGCTCGAATTTTGGTTTCGACCTATACTCCAACACGACCAGCAATCGCGGCGCGACGGGAGGTTTCGATGGAATCAATGTCACTGGTGGCGCTCTTGCCATCGAACAGGGGGTGGTGTTTAACCTCACTTTTAACGGCACAGCTTCGACCGTCGATTTCACCAATGCTTTCTGGGAAACAGACAAGCAGTGGCTCGTTTTCGACAACTCAACCACGCCCACGATCCCCCTCTCGGGAAGCATTTTCACTCTCGGCAGCGTGACTAACGACGCCAGTGGCAATTCCTTCAGTGTCACGGGCGGCGCATTTGCTTTCCTGCAAAGTGGCAACGATATTTACCTCACCTACACTGTTCCCGAGCCATCCGTATGGTTGCTGCTGAGCGCAGGTCTGACTTGGCTCGTGGTCTGCCGGCGCCGTCCGCGCAGGTCGCGACTACCGGGAGTCTGAGAGTAGCATCAAGCAACTCCCGGCCATGAAGAAAAAGCCGCCACTCCACTCCGGATCCGCTTTTACTCTGGTGGAGTTGCTGGCAGTGGTCGCAATCCTGGTTGTTTTGGTCATAATGAGCTTTGCTGGAGTGCAAGCCTCCGCACGGAAAGCAAGATTGGCAGACAGCACCTCCGCCATGAAGAACATTGGCGGTGCCCTCTCGCTCTACGCGATGGACAATGGCGTTCTCCCGGGTCCCATGCTCGCCCGACATTACCCCAATGCCAACTCGCCCAACCATCTGCTGGGCAGGATCTGGCCCTATCTGGGGTTCACGGAAAAGCCCGCCAAGGACGAGATGCCCCGCGCATTTGTCCCGCGCCATTGGGCAGAGTGGGCTCAGCAATCCTACCTAAAGAACCCCGGAACCAAAGTAACCATCTACAATACGCCGAGCACGCTTAAAGATAGGGAAGGCGTCGCGCGACTGGTACCCTTCGGATATCCAGGCACCATTGGCAGCGTACCGACGCCATGGAGTGGGATTGCGTCCTCGGCTCAACTTACGACCACCTCCATCGTCGAGGACTCCACCGGGACGACGGGAGAAGGACTCTCCCCCAAAGTGGGCGAGCTGCAAAACTATCGACTCCGCCTTTTCCTGGATTGGCACATCGAGGCTCAGAAGCTTCCCTGATCCAAACGGGAGGCTGAGTCCTCATTGCATTCCTCTGGTCGCTGACAATGCCCATCGAACTCCACTGCCACACCCTTTTTTCCGTGGATGCCCACGGTACCCCGGAATCACTGGTCGAAGAGGCGCACAAACGAGGAGTCAAAACCCTGGCCATCACCGAGCACAACAATCTCCATAGCTACGATCGAGGTGCCCGGCACGCGGAAAAATACGGGATACACTATCTTTCCGGCATCGAACTCGATGCCATCTGGAACGGTCGGCAATTTCATTTCGTCGGATTGGGAGTCGATCCGAAGGACCCCCACCTTCAGCAGTTGAGTCTTCGGCATCTCGCCGTTTACACCCGATTTCACGACCTCGTTTTGGAAGAAATGGCCACCCTGGGCTTTTCTGTTTCCTCTGAGCAACTTCAGGAAGACTACGCCTTGCGGTACCCGACCCACCCCTGCCCGATACCGAATGTCTGGCATCTGCGCGATTTTTATCCGCAAAGAAGCGGGTTTGATCCCACGGCAGTGGAGGAAGCGTTTAAGATCGCAACCCGGGAGGCCAAAAAACATCCTTCCGCTCCTCCGGCCATCGGCCACTTCGATGAGGTCTATCGCATCGTGCGCGAGTCCGGCGGTATCCTCCTGCTCGCGCATGTAGCGAAATATTTCCCCGGCGATGTCTCGGCCCAAATCCAGTTGATCGACGAACTCATGGATGCCGGGCTCGATGGATTTGAGCTTTACCATCCCCGGAACCTTGCGGAGCCACACTTTGATCAGCTCAGGAACTTTGCGGAAGCACACCAATACCTGATCAGTGGGGGAAGCGACTCCCACTCCACGCCGGGAGAGATCGGAACCTGCGGCGCACCGGATTCCCTGATCGAGCCCCTCCTGGAGGCTATAGAGACGCGCTCACACCGGCATTCCGACTGCTGCGGGGAATGAATCCGCCTGTGGTCCGAAAAACGCCTCCTGCCATCACGTGCTCCACGACGGCCTTTTGGAGGGAGTTTGATGGTTTGAAGGTAGCCGGATCCGCCCCCGCTCCCAAAACTCTCTCCAGTATCTGATTCCCCGTGGCATTCGGAATGGCCAGGGGGAAAAACCGGCTGGCAAAGGCGAGGATATTCGATGAAGCAGGCAGGCATTTGCGCAACTCCGGGTCCAGCAACCAGGATATGCAACCATACCCTTGCCAATCCATCTCGGGAAAATACTGACTGAAAAAAGCCTCTGCCAGCCGGAGGGATTCATCACAATCCGCCATCGTCAGCCGTTCGCCTTTGGGGATGTGGACGAATAACAGGCGGGCCGTCGGCTCGGCGATCAACTCGTATTGCGAAAGCGGTATCGCCACGGGTCGGGAGGAAATCCGTCCCGACTCCGAAAGCAGGGGGTGACCTGTTGCCTCATGCTCGCCCAGAATTAATCCGCAGCAAAATCCGTTTGCGTCCCTTTGCGGAAGCCCCTCGGACGTGCAGGAGACTTGATCTGAGGCCAGGGCGATCAAGCTTGCGTCTCCTCGATGGCGATAGACCCGATAGGGCATCCCCATCGTGCCCGGCTGATATTGCAGACGACCGAGCTCAAACAGGCCTCCGGTCAGATGATGGCGAAGCCAGGGTGCATTATCAAATCCCCAGACTCCATGCTCGTCGCGGTATGCCTCCAGACTTCTCTCCAGATCGCAAAGTGTTGCCCTTGTCACGGCCTCGGGAATCCCACGGGCCTGATGAAGAGCCCTCGTCCTTGGGAAGCCCGCGATCATCGCCAATGCCGGAAAGAGTGGATGGTCGGGAATCTGCGGCTTGATCCGTACTCCATTCACAGCGTCATTCAGGATGCGCTGCAGCAACTCCCGGGCATCGACCAGCGAAATGGCCCCCTCGGCAGCAGCCACGAGACGCTCGATCATTTCTTCACGGAAGCCGGTTCGTTCCAATTCCTCCCGCAACCGATCCGGTCTGAGCACCCAACCATAATCCTCTGCGGCAGCTTCCTCTCTCTCCCCGGTGGAAACTAAGTCAACCTTCCCCATCACTCACCGCTTCTTTGAGTTCGCACTTTGCCTTGTCAATGAGCTCCGGTCGTCTCAGCAAACCGACGCCCGTGAGAGCAAGGACCTTGGCCGCCTGAAGCATGCCTTTGTGAGCAAAGGAGCTGATGCCCTGCGAAACCGCCTGCCAGCTATGCGGCTGAGTCCCGATGGCCCATACCGCGCTCCGATATTGCGCCGTGGGTACCAGCCAACTGACATCCCCGACATCTGTGGATGCCAGATGAATACTCATATGCGGGCGGTAGGGCGGCAGTTTCTCCGCCAGTTCGAGCCCACGCGTCTCCGGAATGCGATGGTCATTTTTCTCCTCATCCATGAGCGTCTGGCGAATTTCCCGGGCAAAACGCCGCTCCTCTTCATCGACGGAGGGAAGCCCGAGAAGCTCCAGACTCTCCTGCATCAAGCCCTCCAAAGTCGTATTGGGGATGACATTGCGATAGCCGACCTCCTGTTGAATCTCAACTTGCGTCCCGGTCATGAGTGCGGCCCCTCTCGCCACATCGCACACCCGCTCAAAAATGTCTTTCACGGTATCAGGATGAGGTGCGCGAATCTGATAACGCACCGTCGCCCTGGCCTGCACCACATTGGCAGCTGGGCCGCCAGCATCGAGGATGGCATAGTGCAGCCGGGCCTCCGTGGAGATGTGCTCCCTGAGGAAATTGGCTCCCACATTCATGAGCTCCACGGCATCCAGCGCACTGCGACCCGTGTGCGGACTCTTGGCCGCATGCGCACTCCGACCGGTAAACTTGAAGAGGCAGGGCTGCGTGGCGAAGGTTGAGGCGGAAAAAACATAGTGCGCATCGCTCGGATGCCAAGTGAGGGCCGCATCCACATCCGCAAAGATGCCCGCTCTTAGCATCAGGATCTTGCCCCCTCCCCCCTCCTCCGCTGGACACCCGTAGTACCGCACGGTGCCGGGCAACTTATTCTCCTCCAGGAAATGACGCAACGCCACGGCGGCAGCCAGTGCTCCCACGCCGAGTAGATTGTGCCCACAGCCATGACCGCTTCCCTTCTCTTCCACCGGCTCGGGCCGCGCCACTCCGCTTTTCTGACTGGAAGAAGGAAGGGCATCATACTCCCCCAGCATTGCGATGATGGGAAAACCGCTGCCATAGCTGGCCACAAAGGCCGTCGACATCCCCGCGACTCCGCGCTCGATGGCAAAGCCCTCTGCGGCTAAATGCTGCTGGAGCAACTCGGCCGAGCGATGCTCTTCAAACCGAAGCTCCGCAAACTCCCAGATCTGCCTGCTTGCTCGAATGAACCCCTCACTCCTTCGCTCGATACATTCCGCAATTTGCTGTGAGTCGGTCATGAAAGTTGGCGGAAAGGTCCGGGGCAGATCACGGCTGACACTAAGGAATCGACTCCCCCATCTCCATCCGGCCAATGAGGTAGCTGGAGCCGGCTCCACGAGGCCGCAGCATGACAGCACCGATCCCGCTGCCCGCGACATCGACCAGCGGAAACTGGGTCGCCACTCCTTTTTGACCGGCCTGGCGGTCCGATACCGGGACGCCATCGAGATGCACCGTGAAATAGGGAGGCGTAGCCGTCAAATCCCACTCGATCTTGACCTCGTAAGGCGTT
>Ga0351844_1135_pt1 | contig 26332 bp, 27 predicted proteins | sample TotcelHFGM3001L5_FD_206880 | JGI IMG/M metagenome (GOLD analysis project Ga0351844, IMG submission 206880) | Enriched cells from coal bed in the Powder River Basin, Montana, United States - Total cells FGM rep1 HSBNCT.FGM.300.1.L5 ... | reverse complement strand
GCATCACCCCAAGGGGAGCCGCCAAAGTCGAGGTCGCTGGTGGAGAAGAAGGATTCGCCCATGGGGTCGATCCGTTGCCAGATCACATAAAGGACGTGGCGGCCCGTGCGCTCGGGGAAGTTGACGGAGAAGAGATAATTCGAACCATGGCGCACGGCATTCTCTGCACCAGCCAAGGGCTCAAGGTCACTCCATCGGAGGGGCTGGGTGGGGTCGTATGAAGGCTTTGTAATGTAGGCCCGGAAGAAACTGGGATCATGCGGGGTGGCCGCGTAGAAGACGCAGTTGTAGGGGCCGGGCTGCACCTTGGTCGAGGGCCAGTCCGTGCGGGCGAGATTCAGGCCAGCGTACTTGGCGCGACCGACGCCGGGGAGTTGGCCATCGGGGATGCGCTGCTGATAGTCATAGGCCGGGGTATTCAGATTCACCTCATGCCAGTCGTAGAAGGCCTGCGTACCGGCGACGGCGATGGCGGCCTTGGCCGATGCGGTCTTGGGGTTCTGCGGTCCCTGCAAAAAGATTTCGTACGATCGACTGATCGGGTCCGCCATCGAGCCGTGACCGAAGCCTTGGGCAACGGACAGCAACATTAAAAACACGGACATTAACCAACCGGGGAGCGACAAGATCTTCATGGCAGTGTCACCTTGCAAACCTGCGCTGTCCATGTCTCGCCTAACTCGGTGAAGCGGCACGGAAACTCGGCGAATGTGGCAGAGGGCTTCACAGCACGTTGACCAGCGGCGGCAAACTCGGCACGATGCGCCGCAAATGCTTCACGAAATCAGGCAACGCATTCGCGTATCATTCTGGCCACTGAACCTGGCTGGATGGGCTTTGGTGGCGGTGATCATCTTCGTGAGGCAAGTCATGCATCTGCCGTGGGAGCCCTCCGTGATTTTCACGGTCTATCAAGTCGGCGTCTCGCTGATCCTGAGCCAGCTCATGCGGATGGCTTACCGGCATATCGCAAACCGCCATAGCTTCACGGTGGGTTCTGCAACTGGTATCGTGGCCGCCAGCGTGACAGCCACGCTGATCCAATCCTCCATCGCGGTCTGGCTGGCATGGACCATGGGATGGAAAAATCCGGCATGGACGCTGCATGAAGAATGGCTGCTGCGTCTTATCTTCTTCGGCCTGATCTATCTGATCTGGAGTCTGCTTTTTTTCTGGCTGAAATCGGGTGATGAAACGCGCGAGGCCAAGGCGGAAGCGGAGCGCATGGAACTGCAGATGCTGCGGGCTCAACTGGATCCGCACTTCCTTTTCAACGCACTCAATGGCATCGCCATCATGATCTCGGGCAAGCCGCAGGAGGCTGTCACGATGACACGCGAACTCGCGCGATACCTGCGCTATTCCCTGGATCATCGGGAAGAGATGGCAATCCCCCTGGCTGAGGAACTGGAAGCGGCCACCGACTATCTGCGTATCGAGCAGGCGCGCTTTCAGGATCAACTCACTGTTTCCATGACAGCCTCGCCGGAGGCCTTGTCCTGCAAGGTGCCCTGCTTCCTGCTGCAGCCTCTCATTGAGAACGCCATCAAACATAGCTTCCGTCAAACAGAGCCGCCCTGGACGCTCTCCATAGCGGCGGATAAGCTTGAAGATGGTCTGCGCATCCGTGTCCACAACTCCGGCACCTTGGAAAGGGAAGGAAGTGAAGGTGTGGGATTGAGCAATCTCCGCAGACGGCTGGCGCTCTACTACCCAAAGAGGCATCACCTGCGTCTTGAGCAGGATGGCAACCGGGTCGTCGCAGAACTCATCCTGACTGGCTCCTCATGCTCAAAGTAATCCTCATCGACGATGAGCCACTGGCTCGCCAAGGCCTGAGGCAAATGCTCACGGCTCACTCGGATCTTGAGATTGTGGGAGAAGCGGGCAACGCCTCGGCTGCCGAGGCTCTCGTGGCCGCAGAGCAACCTGACGCTGCTTTTCTCGACATCAACATGCCGCGGAAAAGCGGCTTCGATTTTCTCAGGGATCTGGCGTCTCCGCTACCGGTGGTCTTCGTGACGGCCTACTCGGAGTATGCGGTGCAGGCGTTTGAAGTGCAGGCTGTGGATTACCTTCTCAAGCCGGTCGACCCTCGCCGTCTGGCTGCGGCGGTGGCGCGTCTTGAGGAAGCGTGCGGAAGAAAAAATCCAGCGGCTCCGGTTTACGAAAAAGACGACCGCATCTGTCTGCGGACCCCGCAGAGGACAGTCATAGCCAAGCTCGACGACATTGTGGCCATGGAGGCCGAGGGAGACTTCACCCGATTCCATATTGTGAACGAAGCGCCTCTCCTCATTTGCCAGACGCTGGGCCATTACGAGAAGACCCTCCCCTCGTCTCAGTTCATCCGCATTTCCCGGAAGCTCGCCATCAATACCAAACGCCTGCGCAAAGTCGAACCGGTGACGCGGGATGAAACACGACTGGAGCTTGATGGCCTCGGTGCGCCCCTGATGATCGGACGACGAGCGGCTGCACGGCTCAAGCCTTCGAAGTGACAGGCGCATTCCTACTCTGCTACCAATCAGAGGATGGAAGAAACCTCGGCTCCTGCCCTGAAGGAAATTTTTGATGCGGCACGCTTCCGCCAGATGGCGAAGGATGTGAGCAGCGTATATCCCCGCTTTGATTCCAAGAAATTCCTTGGCCTGACGCTCCCGCCCCTCGCCGAGCAATCGTTGCTGCAACGCATGAGGAGCATGAGTCATGCTCTGCATGCGAGCCTGCCGCTGCCATATACGGATGTCGTCCAGGTGCTGCGTGACACCGCTCCGCTGGTGGATCGCAGTTTCGTGACGCTTGTCTTTCCTGACTATGTCTCGGTGTATGGAAGGGAGCACTTTGCGCTCTCGATGGAGGCTCTGAAGTATTTCACACCCTTTGGCTCCTCCGAGTTTGCGGTGCGGGAATTTATTCGTATCGACTTTGCTCGTGCTCTGAAAACGATGGAGAAATGGTCCAAGGATAAAGACGAGCATGTGCGCAGACTCGCCAGCGAGGGGACTCGTCCGCGACTCCCTTGGTCATTTCGTCTGGATCGACTGATTGTCGATCCGGCGCCTGTCGCCCCCATCCTCGACAATCTCCGGGAGGACCCGAGCCTGTACGTACGCAAGTCGGTCGCCAATCATCTCAACGACATCACGAAGGACCATCCCGAGTGGGTATTGACCCGCCTGCAACAGTGGAACCTCGATCATCCGCATACGTCCTGGATCGCGAAGCGGGCCCTTCGCACCATGATCAAGAGAGGAGATGCCCGGGCTCTCGCAGTTATAGGTGTCACGGGACCGGCGGAGGTGGCGGTGAAGACTTTTCAGATTCATCCCAAGTCGGTGCGCCTCGGTGAGCAGGTCAGTTTGGCTCTCTCCTGCCAATCGCTGGCGAAGAAGCCGCAGAAACTGGTGATCGACTATATCGTGCACTACGTGAAAAAAGCGGGCCACGCGAATGCCAAGGTTTTCAAATGGAAGGAGCTTATCCTCGGTCCGGGAGAAGTGGTGGCCTTGGAAAAGCGCCAACGGTTTCAGGATTTCACCACACGAGTGCATCATCCGGGACTGCACAAGGTGGAGTTGATGATCAATGGACAGGTGCTGGCCGAAGGGGAGTTTCGCCTTACCCGAAACGACCATTAATTTTTCGTAACAGCTTCCGGCACGCGAGTTCCGACAGCAAGAGCAAGGGCGGCGAGAGAGGTGGAGTATTCTGCCACGGCTTCGGCTAGTTCAAACTGGGCGTCGGCGAGTAGATTCTCGACTTGGCTTAACTCGACGGCGTCACTGAGGCCGGCTTGGGAGGCAGCTTTGATCGCGTCGCGGCTCTCGCGAGCGGAGGCGACGAAGCTCTCTGCGTAGTCCACCCGTCGGGCTGCGGCACGGGAGAGATTGTAGGAGGTCCAAACGTCGCGTGTGACGTGCAGGCGGGCTTGCTCCCACTCTTCGCGGACAGCCTTCTCCTCCTGACGGCGTTTTTCAACACGAGAGCTGCGCTCAAATCCATCAAAGAGATCCCAACTCGCCACCACGAAGGCACCGTATCCATTGCGGTCTTCCGTATAGCGGCCCTTCACCCGACCGTCCTGAGCATCATAGCCAAAAGCCGAATAGGAATATCCGGCCTCCAGCTTCACCTCCGGGTAAAAGTCCGCGCGAGCCCGGCGTGTGGAGGCCTCGGCGGCACGAAGTTCGGAGGCTTTTGCGGCGAGGTCGGGGCGAGCGGCAAGCGCATCTTCGATCCATTTGTCCACCTCCTCGCGCAGCTTCCTGGTGGAAGGAGGAGAGTCGTCCACGGCTATCTCGATGCGGGAGTTCGCTGGCAGGCCGACAGCGAGGCAAAGATTGCCACGCGTGATACGCACTGCGCTATCGGCCTCTTCCAGGGCATAGCTGGCTTCGAGGACTCTCTTGCGGGAGGTGAGCTTCTCAGGCTCGGCGGTCAGGCCGGCTTTGTACTCCGCATCGATCGTTGCGTTTGCCACCTTTGCCAGATCGGCGGCCGTTAATGCGGCCTGGCGACGCCAGAGAGCGGCTTCGTGAGCAAAGTAAGCCTCCTGCACCCCAAAGACGACCTGCTGGAGGGAACGCTGATGCGCGAAGCCCGCCGAGGCCATCAGAGCCATGGTGCGCTGAACATCCGCTCCTCTGCGTCCGAAATCGAGCAAGAGGTACTCGATGGCCAGAGTCGGGGTGATCTGTTCGCGGCGGAAGTTGTCCGGACCTGTCGCAGCCGGGGTGTACCACTGATCACTCCCTCCCACGACTTTGGCTGTGAGCTTGGGAAAGTACGGGGCACGAGCTTCTCCCACAGCAGCCATGGAGGCTTGGGCACGAGCCCAGTAGAGTTTGGTCAGCGGATTATTGGCCAACGCAATCTGGATCAAGGAGTCGAGGGACTGAGGTTTCGCTGAAACTTCTGTGGCGATTTTTTCCGGCGGCAAGGCACGCATCTCGGCGGCTGATTCAGCCATCAGGGGGCGTATTGCCATTGAAAAGAGCAATCCCCATCGTCTAAGCCATTGCATAGCCATTCTTGGCACACCATGTTCTGCGGGATGCTTGCAATACTCAAGTCTGGAGGAGATCCTCTCGTGAATGTCGCGGGAGCCTACTTCCCCGCGTGGCTCGCATGTCTCCTGATCGGACTGATCTTCACCTGGGGACTTCAGGCCCTGGCGAGCCGGAGCCGCTTCGCGGAAGCCTTGAAACCGGGGATCATCATGGTACCGGCTCTTTTTGTAGCCTCAACTTGCGGCACCTGGCTGTTGTTTTTTTCCTGATGACTGAGTCCACCTCCACCCCCGCCAACCTGCGTTTGATCAATACTCTGCTCAGAGTCGTGATCATTGTGCTGGCTGTGCTGACGGCCTTGGCGGTGATGTTGCGTCTGCAAAAAGCACCCCGCACAGAAGATGCCGAGGTGCGGGCCAATATCATCGGCGTCGCTCCGCAGGTCGCCGGAGCGCTGACACGCTTGCATGTGACGGACAATCAGTTCGTGCACGAAGGGGATCTCCTTTTTGAAATCGATGCGCGGCCTTATGAGGCGGAAGCGGCGAAGGCCCGCGCCCGGGCGGCCCTGGTCCAGCAGGAGATCAAGGCTCTTGAGAGCGAGATCGCGGCTGCAGAAGCCACGCTGAAAGATCGGGAAGCGAGAGCGGTCTATGCGAAAGCCTATCACGAGCGAGTCAGCCGTCTGCTGGAGGGAAATTACGCTTCGGAAGATCGTGTGCAGCGGGCGCTTGCGGAAGCGGAAAGTGCGGCAGCTCTCGTGAAGGAAGCTGAAGCCGTGGTGAGTCGGACTCGCAGCAATCTGGGGGAAGTGGATGGTCGCAATACGCGGGTGGAGGAAGCCGAGGCGGCCTTGCGCGATGCGGAGTTGAGGATGTCTTTTTGCAAAGTATATGCGCCGCGCGATGGTCATGTGACCAATCTCCAGGTCTCGCCGGGAACCTTCGTCCCCGCAGGAGGACAGGTGTTTTCGCTGGTCGATTCCTCGGAGTGGTTTGTATTAGCGAACTTTCGTGAGACCGATCTGGCGCGTATCCGACCGGGGCAGCGAGCCACGGTGTATCTCATGGCGAATCCCGGTCAGCCATTGACCGGGATCGTTCAGGGTATCGCACGGGCGGTCTATCCTCTGGATGATCCCTCCGCGTCTCCGGGAGGACAGGGGATATTAGCACGGGTGCAGCCAACCTTTGATTTTGTGCAGCTCGCCCAGCGATTCCCTGTGCGCATCATACTGGAAGAGCCAGATGCTCCGGCATTCCGTATGGGAGGAAAAGCCTCCGTGATCATCGACACCACCAGTAAGCCGGATGAAGAGAAGCTAAAGCAACTCCAGAAGCCGGAGTTGAAATCGTACCAACAGCCGGTGGCTGATGAGTAACCATCCCGCAGCACGACAGGGAGTCGCCGCGGCCATGGCGGCATTGGCAGCCGCGGTGCTGAATTTGCCGCAACCCTTTCTGACGGTGCTCGCCGTTGTGCTGCTGTGCGGAACCCCTCCACCGTCTTCCTGGAAGGATGGGGCTGGCCGCGTGGTGTCCGCATGGTGTGGATGTCTTGCTGGGGTCCTGCTGATCATTCTGCTGCCGGAGCAGCCGTGGCTTGCATTGCCGCTTTTCGGTGTGCTGGCCGGAGTTGGTGCGCTTATCGTCTCACGCCGATACGGGTATGCCCAGACGCTGCTCTTTGGCATGGGTCTCTGCGCCTCGGCACCGGCGGCAGCGATTCGTCCAGATATCCTCATGTCGGCAGCCCTGGCGCATGGAACCCTGCTGACCATAGGGATCATTGCCACGATCCTAGCATTTCCCCCCAAGGCCTCCTCCACGCTTCCCACCCCCCTCTCTCCTCGATCAGCAGGAACTATCGGACTGGCCTGCACGATCTCGCTGATTGCTGCACTCCTCATCGTGCCGGGAGATGCCGTGGTCATGGTCATTGCCTCGCTCACGACCATCCTCCGTCTGGAGTGGCCCCAGAGCCCATCCGCCCTGCCTCAGAAGGCGGTGGGAGCCTTACTGGGAGCGCTCTCTTCGCTGGCCTTCATTATACTCGTGGCCGGGAGTGGAAATGATATCGCGGTCTTCCTCCTGGCTCTCGGTCTCATGGTGGCGGCCTTCGAGGTGGTAGCCCGTCGCTACCCGGCTTGGGCGATCTCCGCGCGCCAGGCGGCGGCTCTCTTTGCGGTGGCAGCGCCCATGATTCCACGTCCGGATCAGTTCCTTGCGGCAGCCGATAGTCGCATCCTGGCCGTCTTGGGAGGGTGCTGTGTCGCGGCGCTCTGTCATTGCTGCGTACGGGCAACAGAGTTCCCTGCTGCGCCTCAATCCAGCGTCTCATCCAGATAGTCGGCGTAACGCTGAATAGCTGGGTTGAAACCCCGAGGTGCAGTCTTCTCAAACATATCCAAAACGACCTCCGAACGCTTGCGTTTTGCGAGTTGCCATGTCCCGATGATCCGTCCTTGCTGCACGAGGATGGGGCGAAAAACGCCATTGCTTCCCGGGACGATTTTTTGCGCGTATTGCGCATCAAGCACATGCTGACGATCTGCATAGCCGAGAAGGTACTCGTCAAATCCCGGCAGCAGCAGCCCCCGACTTCCGGGATCTTCAAACTCGGGAGAGGTCCAGTACACAGTCCCCTCCCATTCGTAACGTGACAAGCTCCCTGAAGCCTCGGCAAGGCCTTGTCGGACTTCTCGCAAAGTCAGACCCGACCACCAGGCCAGATCCTTGTCCGTCGCAGGTCCATGACTTGTGAAATAGCGGACCGCCAGCTCAGCCAAGGGAGAGGCAGGAACATATGCCTCCTCTGGCGGGCACCAATCGTCCAGTAAAACAAAGGTCTGGCGCGCCCCCTCCTGCGGTCCGAAACAGATCACCTTTTCCTGCGCGAGGCGACATAGGACATGATAGCCTCGCTGGCTCCCCGCATGGACTCCGGCAGACTCCATGACCTGGTACATCTGCTCGCGCGTGAGAATTGCGCCGTCCTTGAGGGCTCGACGGAAAGCTCGCGCACAGGCAGCGAAAGACGTGGCATCAAGACCAAGGGCCGAGGCGCGCTTGCTCATGGCAGCCAGCACACGAGGAGTCAGTAAATCCAGCATCCAGCGGACATCCCGGGATGCGGCTAGATGGATGGTCCCCCGCATGACCCAGGTCCGAATAACGCTACGATCAGCGAGGGCCTTCTCGACCTCGGAACGCTTCACGCCATCAGCACAGCGCACGCCGACTGCCCACAAGGCGGCTTGATAATCCTGGGCTTGAATGGCGCCCATCCGGGAGACGACTTCGACCGGAGTCAGCGGAACTCGGGCCAATAATTGGTTCCAGAGTCTCCGCCGTAAAAATTCCGAGATCATTCAGGTCCCGCAATTCGTAATTTCAGACACCGCCGAAACGACGATTGCGATTCCGGTAATCCTCAAGGGCGGCGTGGAAGTCGGCCTTGGTAAAGTCTGGCCAGAGCTTGGGAGTCACGTGGATCTCGGTGTAGCTGAGTTGCCAGAGCAGGAAATTTGAAAGGCGCATCTCGCCGGAAGTGCGGATGAGAAGGTCGGGATCGGGAATATCCGCCGTGTAGAGATGGCTCGCGATGAACTCAGGAGTCACGGCATCCTCATTCAGCTCACCGGTCCTGGCCTCGGCGACGATTTTGCGCACCGCGTCCACAATCTCGGTCCGACCGCTGTAGCTGAGGGCGAGGATGACTTTCAGCTTATCATTCCCAGCAGTCAGATTGATGACATCAGCCAACTTACGCTGGCAGGCTTTGGGGAGTTCGGCAGTGCGGCCGATGGTCAACAGGCGCACGCCCTCCTCTTTCATTTCGCGGGCCTTTTCATCCAAGAAGCGCTCCAAGAGAAGCATCAGACCGGTGACTTCTGCGGCGGGCCGCTTCCAGTTTTCCGATGAGAAAGCATACAGCGTAATGAACTCCACGCCGGCCTCCATAGCCGCTTCCACACATTCGCGAATAGACTTGGAACCGCGCTCATGCCCCGCAAGCCGGGGCAGGCCACGCTGTTGAGCCCAGCGGCCATTTCCATCCATGATGATGGCAACATGACGGGGAGTCTTCATTAGCGGGCAAAAAATACGGCGATAGAGGCAACCATCCCCAACGGCAATTGATCTTGAAATGAGAGTGTCCGCGCCATGATCGTAAGCCGAAGAGCATGGTCCGCGCTCAGGTCATATCTCAAGACAAATCCCGTACCAGCAAGCGGCTTAAGCCAGTGGCTCCACCTTGATGGTATGCTTGACGGGTTGGATCGCATCGCCCACGCCTTTTTGAAGAGCATCGTGAATCTCGCGGAAGCCGGACTCCACTTTTTTGAAAGCCTCACCTTTGTCCGGTAACTCTGCACTCAAGGTCGGCTGATTATTGCCGAGGTATTCTTTGACGAAGAGAATTTCGAAGTTCTGCTTATCGGCGCTTTTCTTACTCACTTTCGCGAAGGGCTCGACGAAAGGATTGTCCAGAAACTCTGCTGCCAGATTGATGCCTTGGGAGAGTTGCTCGGCAGTAAAGTCCTTGGACTGTTGGCCCCAGGTGATGCGCGCCTTCGGCGTGGACAGATGGTTAACCTTCAGGATGTAGCGGTTCAGGTCATCGTTGAAGGAAAGGTAGGGTAGAATGCTCGCTGTGGGGCCTGTCTGATGGTCATTGCCCCGCGTAAAGCAATAGGGATATCGCGTGCTCTCGATGACGATCTCTCCGGGCCCCGAAGAGACAACCTGATGTCCCTCGGTGGCCGTCGCCTTGCCGCTGGCGGCATCGAAATCAATGGTACCGATATTGCCATCGCAACCGAGCGCCTTGAGGAAGGCGTAAGCCATGATGAGATGGCCATTGGGGCCGGAGTGCACTCCATCTGTGGAACTCAGAACAGGGTACTTCTGCCCGAGAGCAGCCTTCGCCTTGGTCATGGTATCCATGATCGGGGAATGTACATCGGCAAAGAGGCATCCCTCGGATTGGGCGACCTCTTTGGCGATCTGTCCCAGGCGTCCCAGGGTACGGTTGTATTCCTCCGCAGAGACCGTAGCGTTCTTCGGGTTCTTGAAATAAAACGCATCTACTCCTCCCGGGGTCCCCACGACAATCGTTCTCACGCCCTTCTCCTTGAAATTTCGAACCGCGCGAGTGAGCCCTTCGCGATAATTCTTCTCGATGGTCTCATCGATACGATTGTAGCCACCGTCATTCATACCGAAAAAGGTGGTCGCCACATTCGGCGAGAAGCTCAGTGCCGTCCGATTCATGACGTTGCTAAAATGCGGAGCAGAACTCCCACCCCACCCGCATTGGATGGCCTCCACGCCTTTGACTGGCTGACACATGCGGAGGTAATCCTCAATAAAGACGGTGTAGAGGCCCTGCTGGGTGATGGAATCTCCACAGATGGCTACGACATCGCCTTCTTTCAGGACGGGATCAGCAGAGACATTTTCCGACCGTAGGACGAAAAGACAGAGGCAGGTGCAGAGGAGGTTCAGAGGGGCGTTTTTCATGGAGTTGATTTCAAAAATGGGCAGCTAAATCTGAGAGACCTGTACCGAGACTTGCATGTGGCTAAAGGCCGATGCGGGGCCTTTCCATTTGCCGGAAACGGGGGAGGCTTTTTCGGGGTCGCGAGCGACCGCTACGGAAACATGCTCCGCCCCGACCAGCTTGTTGTTGGTGGGATCAAACCCGCGCCAGCCAGCACCAGGGATGTAGATTTCCGTCCAGGCGTGGGTGGCACCATGCTGCCCGGCCTCCATCTGGATATAACCGGTGACAAAGCGTGCACCGAATCCCCAGTGTCGGGCGGCTTCCATAAAAAGGACGGCATAGTCGCGGCAGGAACCCGTGCCGAGGGCCAGAGTCTCGGCCGGACGCTGCACGCCGGGTTCGTGGCGTGGCTGGTATCGCAGGGACTGGTTTACGAAATTATTGAGCGAGGTAAGGAGTTCAAAGGTCTGGATGAGTTGGCCCGGCTTGTAGAGCATGGTCAGCCAATCCCTCATAATCGCTCCATCACGAGGATAACTGGCGAGACGGTAGGGAATAAGCTCGGGAGCCTCATCCATGGCGTATTGGAAGGGATAAGCGGCAGCCTCAGGCTCAATGAGAAAGTCCAGGGGATTTGCGTCGTAATGCGCCACGACCACATCGCTGAAAATGCTGAGGTGATCGGCACTGTCCGTAAAAGTCAGGACGGCAATGGAATTGCCATAGGTATCGCGCAGCCATCGTACATCGGCGTGAGGCTGGATCTCCAAACGCGAACTCTCGATGTGGACATCATGTCCCTCCCGGGGACGCACCAAGATGCGATGCGGCCCGAACTGAACGGGTGAGTGATAAAAATAGTCGGTGACGTGGGTGATTTGCAGTCGCTTCATGGAGAGAACAGTTCCGAATGCCTCGCCCCTATGCTGCCGAGGTGAAAAAGCGGCGTTGTTTTTCCGAGATGGGGAGATCGAGTTTTTCCATCACTTTCAGCATATCTTCCCAGACCTTACGTTTTTCCGAAATAGTTTGGTTCCTCAGCAGATACGCTGGATGATAGGTGACCATCACGGGGATGCCGCGAAACTCCAGCCACCGTCCACGAAGTGAACTCATCGATGAAGTCTCGCCGAGCAGGCCTTCCACAGCGGTGGCTCCTAGGGCTACGAGAGCCTTGGGTTTCACAAGCTCGATTTGTCGCTCCAGCCAAGGGAGACAGGTCTCCATTTCCTCGGCGCGAGGCTTGCGATTGCCAGTGGAACCCTTGGGCATATCCGGGCGGCACTTGAGGACGTTGCCGATATAGACCTCGTCACGGCTCAAGCCCATGGCCTGGATGATCTTGGTGAGAAGTTGGCCGGCGCGTCCCACGAAGGGCTCACCCTGCTGATCCTCCTCGGCTCCCGGAGCCTCACCGACAAACATGATATCGGCATTCGGGTTGCCGACTCCAAAAACGACTTGGGTCCGAGAGGCCACGAGGTGCTCGCATTTCACACAGGCCAGCGCGGCAGCGCGCAACTCGTCCAGAGTCTGATAACGCTCGAGTGTTGTCGCCAAGGAAGGAGCCGCCTCTTGCGCGCGGAAAGCGGGGGTTTCCAAGCGGGAAACCACTGCTGCTGTGGGAGCGGGTACCGGTTTAGGAGTCTCCCGGGCCTTCTGCGCCAGTTGCTGAAGCTCGCGAAACTTGGTCGCGGAGGCCAGCGGGTATGGCCCCATGCCCCGGCGAAGGGCTTTCAAGTCAGCCAGAGTCTGGTCGATGGCGTGCTGGAGTGTCGTGCTCACGAGAAAAAAGAGGTGTTACTTCACGCCGCAGAATCTGAAGAAGTACCGCGAACATCATCGCAGTAGGAGCGAACGGCTTCCCCGATCGCTCCCGCAAGGTCTGCCTTGGGCGTGACGAAACGCGGCTTGAACCACGGAAAGAGGCCCAGCAGATCGTGAATTACGAGAATATTGCCGTCGCAAAATTCCCCGCTGCCAATGCCTATCGTGGGACAGGAAATGGCCATAGTGACGGCCTCAGCCGCATCGGGTTGAACGAGTTCCAAGACAATGCCCAAGACGCCAGCCTCATCCAGGGCCAGCGCGTCGGCGAGGATCGTTTCCGCCTCTTCGGAGGACTCTCCCTTGATGTGGTATCCTCCCTCCTCACGCACGTGCTGAGGCAGCATGCCGAGGTGACCGAGGACGGGAATGCCGTCCGCCAAAATGGCTTGGATCTGCGGGAGGATATCGTTTCCCCCCTCGACTTTCACGGCCTTGGCGCCGGCGGCCACAAGGCGGCGGGCATTGGACAGAGCCTGATCCGGGGTTGTATAACTCCCGGCCGGAAGATCAGAAACGAGCAATGTCTTGCGTACGCCCGCAGCGACAGCACGGGTATGATGCTCCATGATCTCGATGGTGACCTGCGTGGTATCGCGATGGCCGAGTTGCACCATGCCGAGGGAATCCCCTACCAGAATCAAATCGAGACCAAGGTCATCCAGTATCCGACCGAAGGCGTAATCATAGGCCGTGAGTGTGGCCAGGCGGTGGCCGCCCGCCTTTTTTTGCCGCATGATGGCTGCGGGATCGGAGAGAGTTGATGAGTCCATGTCTTAGAAAACCTGAGGTTCACCCTCGTTGAGCAAACGGACCTTATCGAGCACATTTAGTTCGAGTGCTTTTTCCAAAAGACGCTTGGGAGGTTCGTGGAGAGGTTCATAGCTCAAGCGGAAGGTCCCAAAATGCATTGGGATCATGGTCCGGGCGCGTAGTTCCATGAAGGCAGCCAAGGCCTGCTCGGGGTTCATATGAACGTCCCGCTTGGTGGGTGCGTCGTAGGCCCCAATGGGCAGCAGAGCAATCTCAATATCCGCCCGCTCTCCGATCTCCCGGAAGCCCTCAAAATAAGCGCTATCCCCGCAATGCAAGATCGTGCGGCCCTCATACTCGATGAGAAATCCGCCAAAGCCGCGGTGGCTGTCGTGCAGAACTCGGGCTCCCCAATGTCGGGCAGGCGTCAGGGTGATTTTCAGCGACCCGTGTTGAAAACTCTGCCACTTGCCGAGTTCATGGACGCGATTAAAGCCGAGATCGTGGACCAGATTTCCCACATGCTCGGGTACGGCAATCGGCTGGTCACTGGCGATGGCTCGCAACGTTTTGCGGTCCAAGTGATCGAAGTGGGCATGGGTGACCAGCACAAGATCGATGGCTGGGAGGTCGCGGAGTTCGATACCGGGGTGCTTGATGCGCTTGATGACCTTGAGCCATTTTGCCCAGTTCGGATCGATCAATACGCTATGCTCGGGAGTCTGAATCAGGAAGGAAGCGTGGCCGATCCAGGTGATACAGAGTTGGCCGACCTGTAATTGCGGAAAGACGGGCTTCAGAGAAGTTCCGTGCCGCCGGGTAAAGAGAGAGGGGATGACGACCTCGGAGAGGAAGTTCCGTTTATGCCAGCCATCGCCGAGTTGCATATCGACGTGATTCTCAGGCCTGTCTGGGCTTTTCCGCTGGATAAATCTCCTCACCATGGGGATTTTACATTCTGAATGATCCTTGGGGAAAAGCAAATGTTGCGAAAAAGCATCCGGGCGCGCCTGAGCCACATGCTACCGGAGACAAGGGCGGCGGCCTCGGCTGCCCTGCGAACGCATTTGCAAGAGTGGGAGAGATTTGCGGAGGCGAAGGATATCTTTGGCTTTTTCCCCCTGAAGGATGAACCCGAGTGGCTCGCAGAGGATTTTTTCCTGAACAAGCGGCTGTGGTTTCCCCGTATCGAAGGATCGAATCTTCACTTCCATGCCGTGGATAAAATAGAGGAATTGTCGCTGGGCACACTTGGCATTCACGAGCCTTCCGCCAAAGAGGCGCGTTGTCAGGCAGATATCATTCTTGTGCCGGGGGTGGCCTTTGATGCGCAAGGAGGACGATTGGGGCGAGGGCGTGGTTTTTATGACACCTTCCTGCCAAGCGCCACGGGCTTCCGACTGGGAGTCTGCTTCTCCGAGCAAGTGGTCCCAGCCATTCCCATGGAACCGCATGATTGCCGGATGGATGCCCTCCTTACGCCCGAAGGAATCATCTCCTGTCGGCAGCCCGGCATCCCGCGTTGACGCCGCAGGCTTCGCGTGCCATTCTCTGCCGACACGTCCTCATAGCTCAAAAGGATAGAGCAGGGCTCTCCTAAAGCTCAGATGGTGGTTCGATTCCACCTGGGGACACTGTTTATATAAAAGCGCCTAAGCGAGGCTCATCTTCACCCATTGCATTGACATCCGAGCCTCGTCTCAATAAATCTACGCCTTTCTCCATTTGAACATGAAGCTTGCTGTCACCAAAGATGCACTCCTCGACGGGCTTCAGCGCATTCAGAATGTTGTCAGCAATCGCTCGACGCTGCCCGTTCTGACCAATGTGCTGCTGGAAACCACGGAAACCGGCCTGCGACTCACTACCACGGATCTCGAAGTGGCGGTACGTTGCGAAATCGCGGCGCAGGTCGAAAAGCCCGGGGCGACCACCCTTCCGGCTCGTCGCCTATCCGCCATCGTGCGTGAACTGCCCTCGGCAGAAATCACTCTCGAGACGGACGCCAAGAACATCTCCAGCATCCGATGCGGGGCCAGTTTCTTCAAAATCTACGGCTTGGCGAAGGACGAGTTCCCTCCCTTCCCGACCTTCCCGGACGCCAAGACATACACTCTCAAGCAGAGCGAGCTGAGAGACGGTCTCCGCAAGACCTCGTATGCAATCTCGATCGACGAGACCCGCTACGTGCTCAATGGCATCCTCTTCTCCTTCACCGAGAACAAACTGACTCTTGTGGCCACGGATGGCCGACGCCTTGCGCTGTTTGACTGCGACATCGAGTTTCCGAAGAGCCAAGAACGTGACTTCATCGTCCCGACCAAGGCCGTCACCGAGCTCCAGCGCATCCTCAGCGATGATGGGGAGATCCAGATCACGGTCGGAGAAAATCTGGCTTCCTTCCAAGTCAACGGTGCCCAGCTCGCCACCAAGCTCGTCGAAGGCAACTATCCAAACTACCGTCAGGTCATCCCTGCGGAAGCCAAGGAGCGTGTCACGATGGAGCGCGAAGTCTTCCTGAATTGTATCCGCCGTGTGTCTCTTCTGAGCACCGACAAGACCAGCTCAGTCCGCCTCGCCTTCTCGAAGAACAATCTCGACATCACAGCCAATACGCCGGAAGTCGGTGAAGCCCGCGAGTCGCTCGCCGTGTCCTACAAAGGACGTGATTTCTCGATCGCCTTCAATCCCGAGTTCCTCATGGATCCGCTACGCAACCTCCCTGATGATGAGGTGCATCTGGATCTCATCGACGAAATGAGCCCCGGCGTGGTGAAGATCAATACTCCGTTCCTGTACGTGCTCATGCCGATGCGCGTCTCGGTCTGATTTCTTCCGGTAGCACCTATGCTGCTGTGGGGCATCGATCTGGGCGGAACTAAAATCGAGGGAGCGATTCTTGATCCGGCGAATCCCGCCGCGGCGATGCATCGTCTCCGGGAGCCGACGGAAAGTCCGAAAGGCTATGATCACGTCCTCTCGCAGATCGCCCGCGTCGTCGAGCGACTGGAAGAGGTAAGCGGGATTTCCCGACCTTCCGTGATCGGAATCGGCACACCGGGAGCGACAGAGCCCTCTACCGGCGGCATCAAGAACTCGAACACCACCTGCCTCAATGGCAGACCTCTCCGCGACGATCTTTCCCGTAAGCTGGGGATCGAAGTCCGCCTTGCCAACGACGCAAATTGCTTCGCTCTGGCCGAAGCCACTCTGGGAGCTGGCGCGGGAAACAAGGTAGTCATGGGCCTTATCCTTGGTACGGGAGTCGGCGGGGGCATCGTGATCAATGATCGCATCCTCGAAGGCCTGCACGGCATCGCTGGCGAGTGGGGTCACAACCCCCTCTGCGGAGAAACGACCAACTGCTACTGTGGACGCAAGGGATGTATTGAGACCGTCCTGGCAGGACCCTCCGTGGAGCGTCACTATCGCTCACTCACAGGAGAAAGCGTCCGCCTTCCCGTCATCGCCGAGCGAGCCCAAGCCGGAGAAGAAGCCGCTCAAGCTTCCCTCTCGCGTCTTCGCGATAAATTCGGCGAGGCCATCGCGGCCGTCATCAATATCCTCGACCCGGACGCCATAGTCATCGGGGGAGGCGTCGGCAATCTGGACCTTTTTTATACCGAAGACTGCCGCCGAGCGGTAGCCGAACACACTTTTAATCACGAAGTGCGCACGCAATTTCTTCGTCCCCAACTTGGAGACAGCGCCGGAGTCTTCGGCGCTGCCATGCTGGCCCGATAATCAGAGCCCTCCTGCCGCATTCATCAGCAGGAGGAATTCCCTCCCTCGGCTCAGGCTGGTAAGCCCACGCGCATCTTGACCTTGCTGGCGATCTCCAGAAAGGCCTTCGCCACGGCGGAATCAGGGTGAGCTGATACGACGGGACGTCCCGTATCCCCAGACTCGCGCAAGGCCATCTCGATGGGGATCTGGCCCAGCAAGGGCACCTTGAGACGGGCGGCTTCGCGTTCTCCACCGCCGGAGCCAAAGATGTCGTAGCGCTTGCCATCGCTCGGACAGAGGAACCAGCTCATGTTTTCCACCAGACCGAGGACAGGCACATTCGTCTTTTCAAACATGGCGGAGGCCTTGCGTGCGTCGATGAGGGCCACTTCCTGCGGGGTCGTGACGATCACCGCTCCGGCCAGAGCCACGCTCTGCACGATAGTAAGCTGGATATCTCCGGTGCCTGGAGGCAGGTCGAGAATCAGAAAGTCCAGAGGCTCCCAAGCGACCTGACGGAGGAATTGCTGGGTGTAGCGTGTCACCATCGGCCCACGCAGCACGGCGGGAGAGGTGTCATCGATGAGAAAACCCATGGACATGAGCTTCAGCCCCTCGCGTTCGATGGGGATAATACGGTCATTCTCATCAGCCATCGGGCGCTCCTGCGTGCCAAACATGATGGCTATGCTCGGGCCATAGAGATCGCAGTCACAGAGACCGACCTTGGCTCCCGTCTTGGCGAGTGCCAGCGCGAGATTCGCTGCGACGGTGGATTTGCCAACGCCTCCCTTGCCACTCGCCACGGCGATGACGGTGCCCACGCCCTCAATCTTGGCCGGGCCGGGCAATCCGGCAGCTTGAGCGGGAGCCTGGATGTCGATCTTCACGTCAACGGACACGCCAGGAAAAGCGGCCTGCAAGGCAGCGATGGATTCCTCCTTGATCTGCCCGGCGATGCGGGGCTCGGAGGTGGTGAGCACCATGCCGACCTGGATTCCGTTGGCCGATGGCTCTGCCTGTTTAACCAGTCCAAATGAAACAATATCCCTGGAGAAACCAGGATATTTGACGCCCTTAAGGGCCTGACGAATAGAGTCCTCCGAAATTGTCATGATGATTCCTCCAATAAACCGGAGCAGACAGGCGGGTGCAATACCCCGCTTGAAAAAGAGACGCCCGATTTCGAAATCGGGCTTGCCGGATGGGCTTAACCTCAGACAGCTTTATTGCCTGTGAACCTCACTCTTGGTCCCTGCAGGCAGATCCTTATTCTCTGCGCTCTTCTTTGTTGTGCCTCGTTCGCCTTGGCCGCCGATGCTCCCGCGACTAAAGAGATCCGAGCCGCATTGTCGGGTTCCAGCCCGTTTCTTTCCCAGAATAGTGGCGGCGAGTGGGAAGGGCTTACGATCGATATTTTTAATGATGTCGCCACGCAGAATGGCTGGAGCGTCACTTACAAACCCTACCCCAGCCGGGAAGCTGCCCTGAAGGCGCTGGAGGATAACGAGGCGGATATTCTGGTCGGGGATGTGAGCATCGTGAGTGCGCTGACGGAAAGTGTGGAGTTTTCACAACCCTATTTCCGCTCGGGTTTGCAAATCATGGTGACAGACGCCCGCCCTCATACGATCGCACGACTGTGGGAGGATCTCGACGATTGGGGGCACTTGGATGTCTTTTGGATCATGATCGGCATCATTCTGGTGCTGACCGTATTGGTCGCCATCTTTGAGCGAGCGCACAACCCTGACTTCCCCGAGAAGTGGAGAGACGGCTTGGCGGAGTCGTTTTATTATGTCGTCTCCCTGACTCTTGGCAAACAGGGGTACAAGGGATTTGGCGGGTGGCTGGGACGGTTAGTCCTGGTGGTTTGGACGATTGCAGGCGTCATTGTGGTGGCTTATGTGACCTCCAGTATCACGAGCGTGATGACGGTGGAAAAACTCCGCGCCCGGATCAATGGTCCCGCCGATTTACCGGGACATACCGTGGGAGCTGTCACCGACACGACCGCCGTGGAGTATCTGCAACGGCATGGAATCACCTACCGGTTGTATCCTGACCTGCCGACAGCCGTGAAGGCACTGGTAGCAGGAAACGATATCCGCGCGATTGTCGGCTCGGCTCCAGTTCTCCAGTTTTACGATAACTCCAACCAGAGCATCCCTATTACTGAAGTCGGGCCGATCTTTGCTCCCTTCAATTACGGATTTGCCCTGCCGCTGGGGAGCGATCTGAGGCTGCCGTTGAATGCGACCCTACTGGATTTGCAGGAGAGCGGTGCCATTCTTGATCTGGCTCACCGTTATTTCGGGCCGGTTTACACGCCCTGAGGCGAGACCTAGTCCAGGCGACCAGGCAGGATCACTTCGTACATGGCTTCTCCCCCCTCGCCTGCACCGGGCCGGGCTTCGAGGCTGAGGGATTGATAGGCTTCCTCCAAGGCTCGGGGATTATCCTTGAGCTCGGGATACATTTTCTTGAGCCGCTCTTTGACCCACCGTTTCGCCATCTGTCGGTCTATCGGGTGAAGGGGGGGATCACCGGAGAGTTTCTGCCAGAGGCGGTCGAGGAAGCTCACAGCTCGAGGAAATTTTTCAGGAGGCGCTTGCCTTCGGAAGTGAGGATGGATTCCGGATGAAATTGGACGCCGTAAACGGGCAACTCTTTATGAGCCAGTCCCATGATGACTCCCTGGTCGGTTTCGGCGGTAATCTTGAGGCAGTCCGGCAGGGTGTCGCGTTTGACGATCAGGGAATGATAACGCGTAGCCTCAAAGGGGTCGGGCAATCCGGCGAAGACGTTCTCCCCGGTATGGGAAATCATGGAGGTCTTGCCGTGCATGAGGCGATCCGCTCGGACCACGTCACCACCGTAAACCTGCCCGATGCTTTGATGGCCAAGGCACACCCCGAGGATGGGCATCTTGCCACCGAGTTCCTTGATGACTTCGCAACTGATGCCAGCTTCCGTGGGGGTGCAAGGACCGGGTGAGACACAAATGCGCTCGGGCTTCAGGGCAGCGGCCTCGGCCACGGTGATCTCGTCATTGCGACGCACTAGAACGTCAGCGCCTAATTCCCCGAAATACTGCACGAGGTTGTAGGTGAACGAATCGTAGTTATCGATGACGAGAAGCATGGAGGAAAGTTAGGTTACAATTTGTCGAGTTACAACCGCAGCCATTCACTTCGGCTGAAAAGTCAGGACGTCGGGGACTTGCGAGCTCTATCAATGCCGCGCATGGCCGCCATAGCCTTATTCACGGTCTCTTGATACTCGCCCTCAGGGGTGGAGTCTGCCACAACACCGCCTCCAGCCTGCACATAAGCCACGCCGTCCTTGAGCAGGACGGTCCGGAGCGCGATGCAGGAGTCGAGGTCTCCATCAAAACCGAAATAGCCGACGGCCCCGGCGTAGGTGCAGCGCTTGCTTTTCTCGAGTTCGTTGATGATCTGCATGGCCCGCACCTTTGGCGATCCGCTGACGGTACCGGCGGGGAAAGTTGCCCTCATCACATCATAGCTCGAACGACCGCCGGCCAGTGTGCCGGAAACGTGCGAGACGATGTGCATGACATGGCTGTAGCGCTCAATGGTCATGAAGTCCGTCACCTGCACGGAGCCGTACTCAGCGATGCGCCCCACGTCGTTGCGGGCCAGGTCCACCAGCATGATATGCTCGGCACGTTCCTTGGGATCGTCCAGCAGGTCACTGGCATTGGCCGCATCGATCTCGGGCGTCTCGCCCCGGCGACGCGTTCCTGCGATGGGGCGGATTTCCACGAGCTTGCCTGTCAGGCGCACATGGACTTCCGGAGAGCTTCCCACGAGAGCGTATCCCCCGGGGCAGCGCAGGCAGAACATGTAGGGCGAGGGATTTACAAACCGGAGGGCCCGGTAGAGCTCCAAGGCATCGCCCGCGAAGTCCGTCTCAAAGCGCTGGGACGGCACGATCTGGAAGATGTCGCCAGCCTTGATGTATTCCTTGGCACGCTCGACCATGGCCAGATACTCCGCTTTCTCCGTATTGCTACGGGCAGGGACGGCGGGAGGCTGCGCGTCGGCAAAAATGGGGTCGAGGACGACAGGCGTCTTCAGCTTGGTCAGAATCGCCTGGATCTCTTCTGCGGCGCGATCATACGCAGCCTCGGCACCACGATCATCAATGAAGGCATTGACGACCACCTTGATGCGCCGGCGACGGTGATCGAAGATGACCACGGACTCTGCCAGCATGTAAAACATGTCGGGCACGCCGAGCTCATCCTTCGGAGGCTGGGGCACGGTCGGCTCGAACCACCGGACGGCATCGTAGGAAAGATAACCCACCGCTCCGCCATGAAATCCGGGCAGTTCAGCCGCATCGATCGTCGAGTAAGCTCCCATGAGCTTCTCCAGCTCGGCAAGGGGATCCCGACAGTTCTCGATAACAGTCTCCTCGCCGTTGCGATTGATCACCACCCGGGAACCGGTCGCGCTGATCGTGATGCGGGCACCTGATCCGAGGAAGGAGTACCGACCGACGAGGTCGCTCTGCTCGGCGGACTCCAGCAGGAAAGAGGGAGCATTCTCTCCCAGTTTGGCAAAAGCGGAAACGGGCGTCTCGCCATCGGCGATGATCTCAGTCCACACAGGGACCACGTTTGCCCCAACCGCTTGCCCTAGAAATTCTGAGCGCGCAGGTCGAAGAGGGATCATGAAAACGAGACCTTGGGAGCTTGCTTCTCCTCAGGATTATCAATCTGGAACAATTCTGCCGGGGTGAACTGGAAGACACCGGCGACGATGTTCGAAGGGAATACTTCCCTCTTGGTGTTATAGGCCATGACAGAGTCGTTGTAAGCCTGACGGGCAAAGGACACCTTGTTTTCCGTAGAGGTCAGTTCCTCGGAAAGCTGGAGCATGTTCTGGTTGGCCTTCAGATCGGGATAGGCCTCAGCCAGCGCGAAGAGGCGACCGAGTGTCCCAGTCAGAGCGCCTTCAGCTCCGGCAAGAGCCTTCATGGCATCGGGATCGCCAGGATTGGCGGCAGCCTTACTGCCGGCAGATTGCGCGGCATTCCGGGCGGTAATGACAGCTTCGAGCGTTTCGCGCTCGTGCTTCATGTAGCCCTTCGCAGTCTCGACCAGATTCGGAATGAGGTCATAGCGCCGCTTGAGCTGCACGTCGATTTGGGCAAAGGCGTTCTTGTAGCGGTTGCGCAAGGTGACGAGACCGTTGTACTCGCCAATGGCAAAAAGGGCGACCAACACGATGGCCCCAACCACGATAAGGAGGAAGATAAGGACGGCAGACATGGGAATGGCGGAAGAGTGCCCCCCGAAAGGCCCAGAAGCAACTCTGAAAATCAGCGTTTACGCTGGAGATTTGCCAACTCGCGGTCTGTCTCCCGCTGCTGGACGCGCTTTTTGAGATCGGCGCGTTTGTCGGTGGCCGCCTTGCCCTTACCCAGGCCGAGCTCCACCTTTACGTTGCCCTTTTTCCAATACATCCGCAGGGCCACCAGAGTGCAGCCTGCTTTTTCTGTCTTCTCTGTCAGATGGATGATCTCTGAGCGATGGAGGAGGAGGCGGCGTTTGCGCTTGGGCTCATGCTGCTCATGGCTGGCGCGTTCGTAGGGCAGAATGTCACTATCGATCAGAAAGATCTGCTTGCCCTCGATTTTGGCAAAAGATCCCTGCAACTGGACATGCCCGGCACGGATGGATTTCACCTCCGTACCACGAAGCTCCACACCGGCCTCTAGTCGTTCAAGGATATGATAATCCCTCAGAGCCTTGCGGTTGGTAACGATCTCCGAGGACGAGGACATAAGGAAAAGACCCTCCTGGGGCCGCAAGCGACTAGATCGGCAAAGACTCTTCGTCAGCCTTAACTTTCAGACCGATCTTTCCCTGGGCGATCTCGCACAAGGCGATATCAGCCAAGCCCATACGAGGCTCCACAAGGATCAGAGGACGGCTTCCGCTCGTGAGCTGACGCACCCTCTGGGATACCATATTAATGAGAACCTGAGGTTCAGTGATCACTTTCGCGGCTTCTTCGACGTAATGGCTATTCATTGCAGCTTCGGGCGACCGCAAGATAATGCGGAGGAAGGGAGACAATGGAGCGTCGCCAGAGATTGTCAACTCCTTTCCCCTATTTTTCATGAGTAAAAAGGCTTCTGGCGAATTGCTACAGGGGGACACTCGGCCTAGATTAAAACATCATGTCGTCGCAAGTTTCTGATAGACCCATCCTTGGAATCACCATGGGAGATCCTGCGGGCGTCGGCCCCGAGATCTGTATCAAGGTCTGTCAGGATGCGGCGATTCAGCAAATTTGCGTCCCAGTGATCCTCGGCAGCGCCCGGGTACTCCGCGTGGTGGCTGGCCAACTGGAACTGCCCGCACCGCCAGAGATCGACTTGGAGCAACTCCCGCAGACCACGGCCCCCGCAATTCTGGATTGCGAAATCGACTTCTTTGACATCGCTCCCGGTCAACTCAGCGCCGAATGCGGCAAAGCGGCCTACTCTTATGTCATGGCAGGCATTCGTCTGGCCATGGAAGGGAAGATTGCGGGAGTGGTCACTGCCCCGCTCAACAAGGCAGCACTCAATCTCGCAGGCATCCACGAGAATGGGCACACCGAGATTTTTGCCAAGGAGACGAATTCCCCGGCTTTTGCCCTGATGCTGCACAGCCCGCGCCTAGTTTGCGCCTTTGCCACCTGCCATCAGTCCCTGGCCTCGGTCCCCGAATCGCTTTCCATCGAGCGGGTGGTGGAGACGGCCAAGCTCCTGAATGAGGCCATGATTAAGATCCATGGAAAGGCTCCCAAAATCGGATTGCCGGGGCTAAATCCTCATGCCGGAGAGGGGGGCCTTTTCGGTCGGGAGGAAATCGACATTCTCTTCCCGGCGATCGAGATCATTCGCAAATCTGGAATCGACATCTCCGACCCCATGCCACCGGATACCGTCTTCACCGCAGACTCGATCGGCAACTATGATGCCTATCTGTGCCTGTACCACGATCAAGGGCATATCCCCTTCAAGATGATCTCCTTCCATGATGGAGTGAATACGACGCTGGGACTCCCAATCATTCGCACTTCGGTGGATCATGGGACGGCTTTCGATATTGCATGGCAGGGAAAAGCGGCCACTACGAGCCTCGAAGCGGCTCTCAGACTGGCTGCCGCTTTGGCTCAAAAGAAGTTCGCAACAGAGAAATCCAGTTGACGCACCCCCTCGCCCACCGATAGCTTCCCCAACCCGCTCATGACCGGTAAAGCCCTGTCCGGGCGGAACCGACCATGCATGAAGAGCTCTCCTACGTCCTGATCACTCCCTACTCGCTGCGGAAGTCCCGCACGGGCGGGATCATCAGCCGCTTGCTCTCGCGTTCCGGACTGCAACTCATTGCTGGACGCATGTTTGCGCCTAGCCCGGAACTTGTGAACCGTTTTGCCGATCTCATGGTGACCGAGACGGAAGCGGAGTCGAAAAGCCGCCAAACTCAGGAATTGATCAGGGACTACATCCTGAAATCCTTCGCTGCTGACGAGTACGGCAATCGCCAGCGCGCTCTCTTGCTTGTCCTCAAGGGAGAAGATGCCGTTCTCAAAACCCGCCTGATTGCGGGTCCCATCGGAGTGGAAAGGACAAGTGGAGAAACCATCCGAGACACTTACGGTGATTACGTCACAGAGAATGGGAAGGTCACTTACTTCGAACCCGGCGTCCTCGTCGCTCAGGATGTAGAATCCGCGAAAAAGCACCTTCGTCTCTGGGCAGAGTATTCGGACACCGACGGTGGACTTCTCGACGAAGCCGTCACTTTCCCAGCGGGTGAAAATATCGAGAAGACACTTGTTCTCATAAAGCCCGACAACTTCCGCTTCCCCAATGGCCGCCCGGGTGGCGTCATCGATCTTTTTTCCCGTACAGGCCTCTACATCATCGGATTCAAGGTCCATCACATGAGCGTGGCCGAGGCCATGACATTCTACGGCCCGGTCTTGGATGTCGTCATGGACAAGCTCAAGGAGCCCAGCGGCAAGCGTGCCAAGCTGGCTGTCGAGCAGGAATTCGGGGTGCCTTTGAGTGAAGAGACCGAAAGTCAGCTCGGCGAATTGCTCGGGCCCATCATCGGTCGCAATCACTGGGAGACCATCGTGCAATTCATGGCGGGGTCACGTCCCAGCCAGTGCGATGACGAAACCAAGGCTCGCCCCGGCACCGAAAAGTGCGTTGCACTCGTTTATCAAGGTATCAATGCGGTGCAAAAAATCCGCGAGGTCCTCGGCCCGACAGACCCTTCGAAGGCCCCCACCGGCACGATCCGCCGGGAATTCGGCCAGAGCATCATGATCAATGCGGCTCATGCCTCGGATTCCCCGGAAAATGCCGCCCGCGAGATGGAGATCATCAAAGTCCGCGAAAACAACCTCCGCCCGTTGATTGCTGCGATGGCAGATTGAACTGCCCGCGCCGACCACATACTATCAGCTACCCAACCCGCCAACTCACTCCCTAAAAAGCAACTATGGAACTCGCCACACGCCTGAAAGAAATCACCCCTTCTCTTACCCTTGCCATTGATAGCAAGGCCAAAGCTCTCCTCGCCGAGGGAGTGGATGTCTGCGGATTCGGCGCCGGGGAACCCGACATGGATACCCCCGAGCACATCAAGGCCGCCGCGATCGAGGCCTTGAACTCCGGCTTCACCAAATACACGCCTAGCGCCGGGCTTCCCGAACTGCGCAAGGCCATCAGCGAGAAATTTGCCCGCGACAACCAACTCGACTACAAGCCCAGCCAGATCATCGTGAGCAGCGGCGCCAAGCAGTCCTGCTACAACGCCATCGCCGCCGTCTGCAATCCCGGCGACGAAGTCATCATTCCCGCTCCCTATTGGCTGAGCTACCCTGAGATGGTTCGCCTCGCCGGTGGTGAGCCCGTCATCGTCCAGACCTCGGAAGAGAACGACTGGAAGATCACGGCGGAGCAGTTTGAGAATGCGATGACTCCTCGCACCAAGATGATCATCATCAACTCTCCCGGCAATCCGACCGGCTCGGTCTATACCCGTGACGAGCTGCGCGGCATCTCGGAAGTGGCCGCAGAGGAAGACATCTTCATCCTCTCCGACGAAATCTACGAAAAACTCACCTATGATGGTGCCGAACACGTCAGCATCGCCTCCCTCACACCGGAAGCCGCCGACCTCACCATCACGGTCAATGGATTCAGCAAGGCCTATGCGATGACCGGATGGCGCCTAGGCTACCTCGGTGCGCCCGAGTCCATCGCCAAGGCGATCGACTCACTCCAGAGCCACACGACATCGAACCCCTGCTCCTTTGCCCAGAAGGGTGGCATCGCCGCCCTCACGGGAGATCAGCAGTGTGTGATCGACATGCGCGACGAATTTGACATCCGCCGCCAGTACATGCACGACCGTCTGACCAGCATCACCGGCATCTCGGCCGTGAAGCCGCAAGGAGCCTTCT
>Ga0351844_1132_pt1 | contig 26770 bp, 19 predicted proteins | sample TotcelHFGM3001L5_FD_206880 | JGI IMG/M metagenome (GOLD analysis project Ga0351844, IMG submission 206880) | Enriched cells from coal bed in the Powder River Basin, Montana, United States - Total cells FGM rep1 HSBNCT.FGM.300.1.L5 ... | reverse complement strand
AGCTCTTGAGGGGCTACGGTACTGCTACCGATTAATTCGCCTCCTTTTTCGACCGTCACGGAGCGGGCATGAAGCACCCCTTCCAGTGAGCCGGTGCGTCGGATGAGGACCGGGCCATCGCAATAGATATGTCCATGGACCTTCCCTGCGATTTCCAGCTTGTTGACGTGAAGGGGAAAGGTGAAGTCGGCGGTCGCTTTTTTTTCAACGAGCATGGACGCGCTCTGAATCTTGCAATGGACGACTCCCGCCGTGGAGAGGACGACCTGTCCTTCGCGCTGGAAATGTCTCCACCAAAAAAAATCGGCACGCCCCATGCTTTATAAATCTGCATCCATGCCAATGGCACATTTCTTACAGCCGTATTACTTTATGGAGAAAATTTATCGATGAGTCGGGTTTTGGCAGTCTCACTGACCACCGGTAGCGTCATTCCCCCCAAACTCTCACACTAGGAGAGGCATTTGCGCTTGACGATGGAGATGGATACGCCAAGCCTTCGCGCCGTGGTGCGAGTCGAAGGAGACATAAACAAGGGGGAGCTATTCTCGCCTTGGCATGAAACGCTGACGCAAGACGGCAGCGTGCGGGACGTCTATCGTCCTCTTCTGGAGCGACTTGATGGCATTCCCGCTCGCGAACTCCGCGCATTGGACAATCGCCTGGAAGCCACCATGCGGGAAATGGGCGTCACCTTTGACATCTCCCGCGAACGCCCCTGGGGCAAAAGGCCATGGTACTGCGACCTGCTACCCCAGATTTTCACACCTACTGAGTGGAACGAGGTGGAAAAAGGCCTCTCCCAAAGAATAAAAGCCTTCGAGCTTTTCCTCCAAGACATCTACGGCGAACGCGAGATCCTGCGCTCGGGAAATCTCCCCGTCCAGCCCGTCCTAGGCAGCTCATCCTATCAACGGACCGCCAAGGGGGTCAGACCACCCGCAGGCGCCTTCCTCCACCTCTGCGGAGCCGCCGTCTGCCGCCTCCCCAGTGGCAAACTGGCCCTGAAGCACCACTACTTCAGCAACGCCTCCGGCATCTCCTACATGATGCAAAATCGGCGCGCGCTCACTCGCGTCATCCCCCAGAGTTTTCAAGACGTCTCGATGTCCTCCATCGTGGATACCTCCACGCATATCCTGGAGTCCTTGCGATCCCTGTCCGAAGAGACAGACCCCACCGTCGTGCTCTTGTCGCCCGGCACGGGCAGCGCGGTTTATTCCGAGCACAGCTTTCTGGCCCGCCGCATGGGCATTCCCCTCGTGCAAGGCGGAGATCTTCTTGTCCTTAACGACGCGGTTTATCTAAAGACCGTCTCGGGCTTGCAGCGAGTGGAGGTCATTTACAGCCGCATCTCCGACCTCTGGCTGGACCCCCTCGCCTTCCGACGGGATTCCTTGCTCGGCGTCCCGGGCCTTGTCCATTGTATCCGCAGAGGCTCGGTGGCCTTTGTCAATTTCATCGGCTCACAGGTCGCCGACGACCGCGCCCTACTCCCGTTTGCCTCCACCATCATCAGTTACTACCTGGGAGAGAGACCCTATCTGCCCACCGTTCCCACCTACTGGCTCGGGGATATCGATCAGCGCGAGCTCGTCATGTCCGAGCTGTGGCGCTACACGATCCGCCCGCTCTATGGGGAAAGGATCGTTCTCGGCGGAGATGGCCGGATTCCCACTGAGGAGGAGGTCCGCATCGCCCAGGCGGAGATCATGCCAAATGCCTCGCAGTACGTCGCGCAGCCACAGGATATCGACGCGCAGACGACATGCTATCAGGATGGCATCAAGACGACGCGACAGCAGGACCATATCATCTTTGGCAACCGCACCGCCGAGACCCAGTACCACATTTTCCCGGGTGCCCTCACTCGTGTTTCCACGGATGAATCTCCCTACCCTGCCAACGAACTCGGCGGCGGCAGCAAAGACACATGGGTCCTTCTCGGCAACGAGGATGACGACGCCACACCCCGGGCGATTCAGAAGGACGGCGGACTCCCCTCACAATACGTGAGCAGCCGTGTCGCCGAGGCGTTTTACTGGCTCGGACGATACCTCGAGCGGGCGAATAATCTGGCTTCCATGATCGGCGTCATCGAGGTCCTGGAGCTTGAGGAGCTCAATCCCATGGAGCGTACGCTCTACAAGCCGGTGTGGAATCGCATCCTTCCCCCTCTGGAGAATCCCGGCTCGGTCACTCGCCGTACGATCTCCAGTCCGGCGGGACGTTGCCGTCTCACCCTGGATCTGGAGGAACCGGACTCCGTCGTGCGAACCATCCTCCGGGCCGCTGCCAATGCGGAGTCCATCCTCGAGTGTCTGAGCGTGGAGGCATGGAGTGTATTGGATGGACTGCGCGGACGCTTTCAGCAGGCCCGCTACCGCAGGAAGGCTCCCGAGGCCGCTATGGCGGCTCTGGCTCGCAAGCAATGCGCAGCGGTCATCAGCGCGATTCCGGAGTTTTTTGGCACCGCAGAGTCCACCATGATTTCCGATGGAGGCTGGACCTTCTGCCTCATCGGCCAGCATCTGGAGCGCGCCATCATCACGGCAAATGCTCTGAACTCGATCGTAAGGCCTATGGCGACTCCGAGCGCTGATCTGGAAGACTGCGATCATGAGGTGGAAATCCGTCTCTCCGCCTTCCTGCGTCTGCTCAGCAGCCGGGATGTCTATCGCCGCGTCTATCAGATGCGCATCGAGCCCATGCCAATGCTCGACCTTCTGTGGAAAAATCCCGTCGCTCCCCGCTCGGTGGCACGCTGCCTGTCGGTCTGCTCGGAACACTTGAGGAAGGCCAGCGCGGAGAGCTCTCCCGCCTTCCAACTCACCCTCAGCATGATCGAGCAGTTGACTCACAAAGTCCGCCAGAGCGATTGGGAATCTCTGGCCGGCGGGGATGACCTCCCCACGGGCCGCAACAATGCGCTCCTCCGCCACAGCAAGAATCTCCTCGAGGAGGTCCTCGACATGCACGACCTCATCTCCGACGGCTTTTTGAATCACCAGATCCATATGGAGTCGGAAGCCCAACCCACCCTCTTCGGCTTGGAAAATGCTCTTTGAAATCCAGCATCACACCGACTACCGCTACAGTCGGCCCGTTAGCGAAGCTTACGTGGAAGCACGCTTAAGCCCGCCAAACCGCCCGACTCAGCAGATCCTGTCGCATTCGCTGGATTTCCAGCCGGAGGCCGGTGTCTCGACTTATACAGACTACTTCGGCAATGAAGTGGCTTTTTACTCGATGACCTTGCGTCATGAGCAACTTTCCATCGCAAATAAAGTTATCGTCCGGACTCAGGTCGTTCCGCTGCCCGATGAGGCGCTGGGGGTCACTATTGCTGAGTCTCGGCAGTTGGTTTCCTCGAAATTGCCGGACGTATTTGATTACCTCCAGCCGACTTCCGTGGTGCCAACTGGCGGTCCTTCCACGGAATGGGCACGGCGTTTGCTTCCTGGTGATGCACCACTAGGAAAAGCTTTGGAAGCCCTCAACACTGCGATCTACACCAAATTCCGCTACGACTCGAATGCGACGGAGAATTGGACGCCCCTGGCCACGGTCTGGAAACAGAAGGCGGGCGTGTGTCAGGATTTTGCCCACATCATGCTGAGCGTACTGCGAACGGCCGGAATTCCCTCGCGCTATGTCTGCGGATATATCGAGACAGACCCTCCGAAGAAGCCGGATGGCTCTCCGGGCCTTGTGGGCTCCATCGCCACTCATGCCTGGGTGGAGGCCCTCATCCCCGGCTCGCATTGGGTCGCGCTCGATCCGACAAACAAGCAATGGTGCGGGCAAAGGCATGTGGCCATGAGTTTCGGCAGAGACTTCTCGGAAGCCGCACCGGTACGGGGAACTTTCAAAGGCACAGGGGAACAGACCATGAAAATCAAGGTCACCATGAAGCGGTTGAGTGATTAATCCATGAAACTAGCGATCCTTTATCGCGCGACTTATAACTATGAGGAAAAGGCCAGCCTTTCTCCCCATTTGGTAAGAATTTTCCCCCGACTCGATCTGTCGCTCAAAATCGAGAGAACAAAATTCTCCACTCACGAAACGGCCGACGTCCAATACCGCCGCGATCTGTATGACAATCTGATCGCGTACTGTTTCTTCCCCCAAGCCATTCAGGAGCTTTCCTTCGACCTCGATCTGGAAATCGAGATCGCGGAGAAAAACCCGTTTCATTTTCTCCTCGATGCCCATGCGCTGCATATACCCTTCGTCTATACGGCGACGGAGGCATCCGTGCTGAGCCCCTTCCTCGTCGGAGCAGGCCAGGCGGGAACATTGCCGGCATCGCTCAAGATGAGCGCCAAGCGTCCGACCATCGAGGCCTTGGTGACGATGAATCAATGGCTCTTTGACAACATCGAGTACGAGCGCCGTGAGGAAGGCGATGCCTACCCGGCGGACTACACGCTCAAAACTCAAAAAGGCTCTTGTCGGGATACCTCCGTACTGTTTCTCGATGTGCTCCGACAGAATGGGATCGCCGCTCGCGTGGTGAGCGGTTTCGTCTGGGAGGATGAGTTTCCCGAGGAGGGAGCGGCCCGCTCGGTCAATGCCATGCACGCCTGGGTGGAGGCATACCTGCCGGGCGCAGGCTGGGTCGGCATGGACCCGACGAATGGCGCATTTGCGGATCATCACTTCATTCCGACGGCGGTTGGTCTTCAGCCCCCGGACATCGCTCCCATTCTCGGCACTTACTACGGACACAAAACCATCAAAAGTTCCCTCGAAACCAGTTTGCAGATTCAGCCCCGATGAAATCACATCACCCCGCCCCCCCCCGTACCGGAATGGATGAACAAGGCATCCGTTCAGGTTGACTCCACCTTTGGCCGCCACGGCATTTCCCTGACGCTGGGGGGCGAGCCCACCTATATCCCTATAAATCCGGAAGGGCCGGAGTGGAGCTACTCGGCGGTGGGACCGACGAAGCTCCGTTTCGCTGAAGAGATCGCTGGCATCCTCCTCAAGGGACCGATGAAAAACGCCGCCGTCTTCTTCTGCCCGGGCAAATCTTACCCCGGAGAGGTCAACCCCCGGTGGGCCTTGAAGATCCTGACCAATCGGGACGGCACTCCGCTTTTCATCCTTCCAAAGCAAGGCAAGTCGCTGGCATCACTCAAAGTCCTCGGCACAGCCATCAGCAAGTATCTGGGGGTCAAGCCCCACTGGCAGAATTTCACCGACCCCCGCAATCCAGAGAGTGAAACGCTCTCCGCCCTCCTCGATTACACCGAGGGACACTGGGTCTCGGAAGCATGGCCGATCGGCAAAAAAGAGCGTTCCTTGACGAAGGCGGAGGGCCCCGCAGGCTTGAGGCTGCCTTTGCATCTGCTCCCGCAAAATATCGCTCGTCGCGCACTCACTCTGGAGTGGCAGGGGGATGCCGCCGCCATCTTTTTCCCACCGCTCCTGCAAAAGCCGTTTCTGGAATTACTGGGGGCTCTGCAAAAGGCCGTGGAAGAGTTGTCTCTCGCAGACATCCATCTTCAGGGATACGTCGCTCCGGACGAGGAGAATATCTGGACGAATCTCGGTCTGACTGCGGACCCGGGCGTCTTGGAAGTCAACCTCCCGCCCTGCTCAAACTGGAAACAGTATGCCTACTGGATTTCGGAAGTTACCAAGGCTTGTGAAGCAGCAGGCATGCGTTCGTGGAAGCAGACGCCATGGAATCCTCCGGAGGGCACCGGAGGAGGGAATCACCTCATCTGGGGCGGCCCCACGCTCGACACCAATCCCTTCTTCACCCGCCCGGGCTGGCTGGCGCGCATCCTCCGCAAGTGGCAGCAGCACCCGAGCCTGGCTTACCTCTTTACCGGATGCTATGTCGGAGCCTCTTCCCAAGCCCCGCGACCGGATGAGTCATCCCGCGACCTCTACGACATCGAGATGGCGTATCGGTTTTTGGAATCCCTCCCGGAGGGCGACCATCGCGATCTCATCAATGAGACCTTGCGACACATCCATACCGACGTCACGGGCAACTCGCACCGCAGCGAGATCAGTTTTGATAAATTCTGGAATACGTCCTGGCCGGGCGGCGCACTGGGATTGATCGAGTTTCGTGCCATCGAGTCTCTGCCGCGCGCCGACTGGATGTCGGCCATCGCTCTGCTTTGGTCCTGCTTGGCGGCATACACCTTGGAGGCGGCCCCGCCCAAGGCCTTCAAGCGCTTCAGTACTCGGCTCCACGACGAGTTCTTTCTGCCCAGCGTCCTGAAGCAAGACCTCGACGACTTGCTGGGCGAACTCCGCGATGCGGGATTCCCGCTCGATGAGTCTCTTTACCACGACATCTGGGCATGGCGCTTCCCTGCCGCGCTGGAGTGGAAAAAGACCAAGGCAACGCTTTGTACGAGGAAGGCCTTGGAAAGCTGGCCCCTTCTTTGCGAGACCCCTGTCGAGGGTGGCTCCACCAGTCGCTTTGTCGATACCTCCATGCATAGGCTGGAGTTTCTCGTCAGTGAGGAATTTGAGGAGAATTACGAGATCCATGTGGCGGGCCGACTCCTGCCCATGAAAAAATATGGCTCTGTCGGATGGCTGGCGGGATTGCGCTATCGCCGCACGAATCTCTACCCATCTCTCCATCCCGGCATTCCGGTGCAGGTGCCCCTGACGCTCACTCTGGTGGAGAAAAAATCCCACCGTATCGTGGCGGAGTTCACCATGGGCAGCAACGACAAGGAGTTTCAGCGTTTGGAAAAATCAACGCAGGGTCACCTTGCAGGGCCTCCCTGCCGGGGAGGCCGGGCGTCGGATCTCACCTACGATTTGCGACTCGGTGCCTGATACCCCCGCGCAAAGAGCTCTTTTCCCGGAAGACTCGGCCATCTGGAAGATCTCCCGGGAGAGGGTGATCTTATTGGCAGGACCGGCGGCAGCCATCCTCCAGATCGCCCATCCGGAAGTTGCTCTCGGCGTGCAAAATCACAGCAGCTTCCGTGAGGACAGCCTCGCCAGACTGCACCGCACGCTGGAGGCGGTATACACAGCGACCTTCGCTCCGCGAGAGGAAGCTGAGGCCATGTACGCGCTGGTCCATGAGAAACATGCTGCCGTCCAGGGGACCTCACCTCGCCCCTACTCGGCATTCTCCCTCGATGCGCAGATGTGGGTATTGGCTACTCTCATCATGCTGGCAGTGGAATCCTATGAACGATTCATCGCACCACTGACCTCCGGGGATAAGCAGGCCTATTACGCAGACATGCGCACATTCGGCGAGGGGTTCGGTCTACCCAAGAGCCATGGACCACAAACTTGGGATAGCTTTGTGACCTACTATGAAGCGGAAGTCTCTTCACCGCAGATGGCCTCCCTGCCGATCTGCCGGGAGTTGGCATCCGCCATTGCCAGACCGGAGCGGCCCATTTTTCTGAGATTGCTCTGGCCGGCCTCCGTCCTGTTCACGAGAGAGTTTCTCCCTTCACCTTTGGCGGAGAAACTGGGGTTTCCAAGTACGGCGGGACAAAGATTGATGTCCGCCGCTTTGCAGGCCTCCCTGCCTTCGGTTCTGCGCCACCTGCCCAAACCTTGGAGATTTGAGCGGCAGTACCTCGCGGCCCTGCGCCGGTTGGACCACTAGCTGCGGTCTTTCAGCCCGGCACGAGTTTCCACCAGATCAAGGGCGGACTTTACGTCGGTAGCTTCCTGGGTGGTCAGTTCTCCGCTCTCCAGCGCCTTGCGATAGCTGACCGCTGAACGCTCCGCCAGACCTTGTCGGGCATAGGCCTGCCCAAGATAGACGAGATAGCGGGCTTGCGGCAGCCGGTGTTCTCCAGCGAGTCGCACCATGCGCTCCATGACTTCGGCCTCGCCTCGATAATCATTCTCCGCCCGCATTACCCGTGCCAGCAAGAGCAGGGCATAGAAGTCATTCGGTGTTTGGAGGAGGACTCTTCCGAGGACGTCATGGGCTCGGGAAAAATCTCCCAATTCATAGTACGCCAACGCGGAGAGGAGCAGGGCATGGACGTAATCCGGATCATTCTTCAAGGCTTTGTCGGTATAGGTCAGCACTTCCTGCCACCGCTTGCGTTCGGCATAGAAGGAGGCTGCGTGGGAAATGACGATGGGATCATTCGGAGCCAGTTCCAGCGCACGGGTGATACTGGCCCGCGCTTCCGCCGTCTTTTTCATCGCGTCGAGCTTCTCCCCGAGTTGAGCCAGATAGACGGCGGTATTCAGATCTGTGTCCAACTGCAGATTCTCCGGCACGGCATCAGGAACACCGGGACCACGCTCAAAGACCCAGCCGAGATTGGCCACTTTGGCCAGGTGCCAGTCGGGGGAAACCAGCAAATGATCGAGCAAAGGCCGATACTCGCTCAATGGTCCGGTCAACACGACTCTCGACCATTGCTTCTGGCGCAAGGCCGTGCGCCATGCCCCGGGATCTAATGTCAGCTTCCCGGCCTCGACCGGAGTCGGGAAATTCCCCTGACCATTGCGCAGAAGAATAAGCCAGGGAAGCGCGGAGACATTCGTAAAGACCGCTTCCGAGTCATCTCCCGCTCTCACGATGTCGATGGGCAGGGTCAGGCGGAGATCGAGTCGGCGAGTCTTCCATTCCTTGATCGCATGCCAGACCGAGGCGGCACTCACGACCACCAGCAACGCACTGAAGGCTCCAAACAGAAGGCGCTTGATGCGTTTTTCCGGGAAAAGCCGGACGAGCAGCACAAGGCCAACCAGCAGGGCGATGAAAATCAAGGTACTGCCGAGCCAAGTGAGCGCCCAGTTCCCCCAGACCAGCGCCGAGGGGCCACCCGAGGTCCAGAGGCGAGCGGCCAAGTCGTCCAGTAAAGAGGCGGGAGCAAACCCCTCCAACCCCTCTCGGTGGCAAACCCCGCGAGCGGCACGGGCCAGAAGCTCGACATCAGGCTTCCCGCCAAAGGCATTCAGGGCCTGGGCAAAACCAAGAAGCGCGGCAGAGGGGACAATCCAGAGGAAATCAGGTAATCTTACGTGGGAAGACGGCATATTTGCGTCCATAGTGTATAGCACCGACGTTTATTGATTGCATGCGCAGATCACTCCTTCTCATCTCCATTATGTTTTTCTCTCTCTTTCGTACCCAGGCCGCTCCTCTCCAAGTCGGTGCACCAGCCCCCACTTTGAGCGCCATCGATCAGGACGGGAAGCCTCTCGCTCTCGCCGATATCTACGCGAAAGGCACCACTCTCGTATATTTTTATCCGAAAGCCGAGACTCCAGGCTGCACGGCGCAAGCCTGCTCACTCCGGGATTCCTTCAGCAGCCTCCAGCAGGATGGCCTGCAAATCATCGGCGTCAGCAAGGACAAACCGGAGGCTCAAAAGAAATTCCAAGCGAGGCACAACCTTCCCTTCCCCCTGATCGCGGATACGGATGGTAAGATTGCGGAGGCTTTCGGTGTGCCAACCACCCTCGGCTTCACCAGCCGTCAGTCCTTCCTCGTGAAGGATGGCAAGATCGTCTGGATGTCCCCCAAGGCGGGCACCAGCAACCACGCTGCGGAGGTGCGGGCCGCCTTGGAGGGACTCAATTAAGCTCGCGATTACTGCTCGGAGTAGTCCCAGAGAAGACCTCCATCGACGAAGAGCGTGGTGCCAGTGATGTAATCGGCATCCGCACTGGCGAGGAAGGCGGCAACTCCCGCGACATCACTCGGCTTGCCCAGGCGATTGAGAGGAATGTTGCTAAGCAACGCCTTGATGAGGTCGGGGCTTTGCATCAGCTTCGTATTGATGGGTGTCTCGATGGCACCGGGAGCGATATTGTTGATCGTGATCCCGAGGGGAGCGAGTTCGATGGCCAGATCGCGGCAGAGCATCTTCAGTGCACCCTTGCTCGCACAGTAGGTCGAGAAATGGGGAAAGGGCAGTTCTTCGTGCACGCTGCTGATGTTGATGATCTTTCCGCTGCGCTTGGTCTCGCGGAGATGATTGACGAAATCCTGCGTGAGGAAAAACGTGCCTTTGAGATTGATCCCCAGCACAAAATCAAAGTCGGATTCCGTCACGTCCCAGAAGTCCGCATGCTTTTCGACTCCGGCGTTGTTCACCAGAATATCGATTTTCCCGAGATTCATGATGCCCTCGGAAATCAGACGGCGATTATCGGTGAGACTCGCCAAATCTCCACCCACGATACAGGCTCTCCGACCAGCAGCCTCAATTTGAGCACGCGTTTCTGCGGCTCCGGTATTTCCCAGCCGATCATCGATGATGATATCAGCCCCTTCCTGGGCGAGACGAACGGCGATGGCTTGTCCGATGCCTTGGGCGCTTCCGGTGACGAGGGCGACTTTTCCTTCCAGTTTCATGGTATTCCTTAGGTTGATGGGTTGGTTTCCGGGGAGGAATCAGAGGTTCGGCTCAAAAGTGTGCAACTGACGGATCATCTTCGCGACAAGAGCGGTCCAGCCGGTCTGGTGGCTGGCTCCCACGCCGGCTCCGTTGTCGCCGTTGAAGTATTCGTTAAAGAGGATCTGATCCCGCCAATGGGGATCTTGGGAAAATTGATCGGCTCCACCATTGAAAGGCCGACGGCCATCAGGCTGGAGGAGGAAGATCTCGACGATGCGTTTTTCGAGTTCGAGGGAGATTTCCCAGAGACTCATCTCGTGACCACTGCCAGTGGGGAATTCCACCTTGAAGGAGTCACCAAAGTAGAAGCCGAATTTTTGCAGGGCCTCAATCAGCAGATAGTTCATCGGGATCCACACGGGGCCACGCCAGTTGGAATTACCCCCAAACATGGCCACCGGGCTGTCTGCCGGACTGTAGCTCAGGGTTTCCGTCTCACCGCCCTCGCTGAAGGTGTAGGGATTATCGAGATAGACCCGTGATAGAGCCCGCAAACCATGGGGAGACAAAAATTCCTTCTCATCAAAGAGACGTTCGCAAAGACGCCGTAGCCGTTCGGGCGAGACGAGGGAGATCAGACGCTTCCCCTCATTCTCGATTCCGATGTGGTGGAGGTGTTCGAGCAGATGGGGACGATGCTGCTGGAACCACTGCACCCGCTTGCGGAGCAATGGGAAGCGGGTCGCCGTCTCCAGATCGAAACTCTCGACCGCAAAAAGGGGCGTCAATCCGGCCACGGACCGGGTCTTCAGGTAATCGGTCGTACCATCTGGACGCTTGAGGACATCGTAGTAGAAACCGTCGTCCTCATCCCAAAGGGAGAAGCCCCCCGTACCAACCGCATTGATCGCTGCCGCGAGGTAAATGAAATCGTTGAGAAACTTATCAGCGATGTCCTCGTAAGAGGGATCCTCTTTGGCCAGTTCCAAGGCGATATTGAGCATATTCAGCGCCAGAGCTGCCATCCAGGCGGTGCCGTCGCTTTGTTCGATCTTGCTGCCGTCCGGGAGCGCGTAGCGGCGGTCAAAAATCCCGATATTGTCGAGTCCGAGGAAGCCGCCCTCAAAGACATTGTCGCCGGTCTGATCCACGCGATTCGCCCACCACGCGTACGTCATCAGCAGCTTGTTGAAGGCTTTTTTCAGGTAGCCGGTATCACCCTTCCCTTTGGCGGCTCGTTCGATGGAGTAGATACGCCATGACGCCCAGCCACCGATCGGCGGATTGGCATCGGAGAGGGCCCACTCGTAGGCAGGCTGCTGGGCACTCGGTGAGGTGTAGCGCTCGCCACGCAGGATCATGCTCTGTCGCTTGGCCGTCGCCGGATCGACCAGCGCAAACACCACGGAGTGGAACATAAGATCCCACCCGCAGAAGTAGGGGTACTCCCAGGAATCCGGCATGGAGATCACGTCATGCGCATGCAGGTCTTTCCAAAAAGCGTTCCGACCCAGCCAGCGCTCCTTGGGGGGCGGCGGCATGGTCGGATCGCCTTTCAGCCAGGTCATGACGGAATAATAATAGAACTTCTTGCACCAGAGCAGCCCCGCGAGCGCACGACGCTGGACGAGTTTCATATCGTCGGGCAGCCCGGGGGTGAGGGCCTCGTAGTAGTCGTCGCTTTCTTTCTGGCGGAGGGCGATCACCTGCTCCCACTCATTTCCGAAGGGTTCGGCCTGAGGTTGCTGGCACAAGCGCAACCGGACCACGGAGCTCTCCCCGGCGGCAATCTTGCGGCGATAGACGGCCGCAGTCTTGGTCCCGGCCTGCGCGGGATTTACCGCATTTTCCTCCCCTTGGATGATGTAATCGTGAAAGGCGTCCTTCACATACTCGGACCGGTTCTCCGTCTTGTAGAGACGACTGTTGTTGGTCTCATTTTCTGTGAAAATGATTTCGTCCGCTGCGTCGCAGTAGAAATAATAAACTGGCATCTGCCATGGAGCGGCCACCACGATGCCCTCGGGGTTCAGATGCAGTTCAGGACGCGTCGCATCGGCCTCGCCCCATGACCAAGTGTTGCGGAACCAGAGCGTGGGAAGGAAGGTCAGCTCAGCCTCGTCCGGGCCGCGATTAACCGCCGTGATGCGTATGCAGATATCCTCGGCGTCGGCCTTGGCATACTCGACAGTGATGTCGAAGTAGCGCTGATCCTGAAACACACCGGTATCGATCAACTCAAACTCCGGCTCCAGCCGGGTGCGACGGGCATTCTCTTCCAGCAGCTTGGCGTAGGGAAACTCGGCCTGCGGATACTTGTAGAGCCCCCGCATGTAGCTATGGGTCGGCGTGTTATCCAGATGGAAGAAGTAGTCCTTGATATCCTCGCCGTGGTTGCCTTGCGGGTTGGAAAGACCAAAAGCTCTTTCCTTCAGGATCGGATCTTTCCCATTCCAGAAGACCGGCGCAAAACACAGCCGACAGTCGCTGTCCGAGATGCCCAGAAGCCCATCCTCACCCCAGCGATACACTCGGGACCGGGATTGATCGAAGGGAAAGGATGTCCAAGCATCCCCATCCGCGGAATAGTCCTCACGCACGGTCCCCCATTGCCGGTCACTCAGGTAAGATCCCCAGAGCCCCCATGGCTCCCGCCCCTCATCCCTCGCCTTCATTCGCTCCTGTTCGGGGTTCGAATCGCTCATCCTCTACCGACTTACACGACTGGGAGCCAATGTCACTCGGGAAAGTCATTCTGACTGTGCCCTTTCCGTCACTTCCCCACCGGAAGAATCAGCCCATTTCCACCCTCGGCAAGAAACTCAAATAAACCCCCTTCCCCAACTTGACACCCGCAAATTTTGAGGCTTAAATCATCGGCTCTTCTCAAGGAGATTCCTGAGTAGCTCAGTGGTAGAGCGGTCGGCTGTTAACCGATTGGTCGTAGGTTCGAATCCTACCTCAGGAGCCATTTTTTCCACGCCTCGCAACTAGGTGTTTTTTAGGTGCTCCCCGGTACCCATTGCTTTCCCTCCAAGGATGATCTAGAAACAAATCTTGGTGGATCAGCGCACCTTTCAGCTTTCCAAACTCCTCCGCACCTGGCGCCACGACCAGCACCTGAAGCTTGATGCCGCGGCAAAAGCCCTGGGCGTTTCCGTTTCCGCTTGGAATCACTGGGAAACCGGCCGCCGCCTCCCATCGCTGACCAACCTCTTCGCTCTCGCAGATTTCCTAAAAATCCCCGCCCCCTGCCTCATCTGCGCCAGAAATCAAAGCTGCCTAGTCCCTCCCGCCGCATAACTTCCCAGCCTTATACCAAGGGTAGAAGTTTCCTTATTGAATAGCTTCCCGCCGCGAAAAACTATCAGGCGTGATGATCCCCCTCAGTATCTGGAAGCGCTGTCGCCATTTGACACCATCGTTCCGGGCACCCCTTTTGCTCGCAGCCCTATTGTCTCTGGCAGGGCTCTTCCAAGTTCCTGCCGCAGTCATTTACACGAATGTATCCGGGCAGTACTCCTTTGGAACCGGGAATTTGCCAGGGAGCATTGTCCTTACTCTCGATCTTCCTGGAGTAAACGATCTCGCGATCATCGACTTTACCTACACGAGCTCCAACTACTATCAACTTACCATCCTTAATCCAGGCACAGCTGCCATCCCCGCTTATATCTGGTCAGGACTGTATTGGGCCTCTTCATTAACTTTCAACGAAACTTGGGACGATTTACCCGTCGGACACACAGAAACGACAAACGGGGCAAACATCACCCGAATGGAACAGACGGGAAACACGGAATACGGCCTCCGAAGTGACCCGACCTACCTGCCATTCCGATTTACAGACTCCACGGATTCGAGCACGAAATACGGCTACATCGCCCTGACGACCAACAAGAGCGGCACGGGTCCTACGGCACAGCTCAACTTGGATGTTTCCGGATACGCTTACGACAATTCCGGGGCAATGATTGCCATGGGCGCAATACCTGAACCGTCGCCTGCCCTCTCGGTCATGGTTGGAATCTTAGGAATCGCGGCGGCACTGCGCTGGAGACACTCAAAAGGTGTACCCACTGCATAGCGACTGTGAACTCCTCAGTAAATATCGCGCTGATAACGCTTCAGAGTTTTAAGTTGAACTACATAGTCTGCGGCGGCTTCGGAGGTCATTGCGCCTTCTTTTTGAATAATACGCTGTAACTCGGCATCCACATCCTTTGCCATGCGGGAGGCATCTCCGCAGACATAGAGATGAGCACCTCCCTCCAGCCATCGCCATAGCTCCCTGGCCTGCTCCCGCATACGATGCTGGACGTAGATTTTTTCGGGTTGATCTCGTGAAAAGGCGAGATCCAGACGATGGAGAGAGCCGTTTTTCTGAAGAGACTCAATTTCTTCTCTGTACAGAAAATCGCTTGCGGATCGTTGATCGCCAAAGAACAGCCAGTTCCGCCCCGTGTCACCAGAGCACGTCCTCTCTTGAAGGAAGGAGCGGAAAGGGGCGATGCCTGTCCCCGGTCCGATCATAATGACATCTCGGGAGGCATCGACGGGCAGTCGGAAGCTGGCATTGGAATGCACAAAGACCGGAACATCCGTCTCGATGCGCTCGGCAAGGTAGGTGGAGCACACTCCCTTCCTACGGCGTCCATGAGTTTCATATCTGACGATGCCGACGCAAAGATGCACTTCGTTTGGATGGGCGGTGAGACTGGAAGCGATGGAATACAATCTCGGCTGCATCTTCCTCAACAAGGCGACGAAGTCTGCCGGACGACTATCGAGGATGGGGTACTGCGTCACCAGATCGATCCATTGTCGTCCGTGGAGGTAGGTCGTCAGTTCTGCAGAATGCTGAGGAGCCAGCAACCTTTCCAGCTCGGGGGTCCGGCAAAATTTGCTGAATTTTTCCAAGGCACCGCGATTCAGGTTGCCGATATCGTAGTCCCGAAGGAGGGCCAGTCTCAGGGGCTTTTCCTTGCCATTGGAGCCTATCACAGCTTCCTCACCATCAAATCCCGTCACCCTCAGGAGATCATCCACGAGTTCAGGGCAATTCGTCGCATAGACAGCCAATGCGTCTCCCGGTTCGTAACGGAGATCTGAGCCAGCCAGAGAAAAGGCCAAATGCCGGGTCTCCTTGGCTGAACCTGGAAAATTCAGAACCTTATTCTCAAGGAGTGGTGCGGAAAACGGATGTGAACGACCATAGCCCGGGCTCTCCCTAATAGTCGGCGGCTCAATCTCCACCGGTTGTGGCAGGGTTTGACTGCCTTTGAGAACGGCACAGACTCCCTCAAACCAGGATTGCGCAGCCGCTTCGTAATCGAGATCGCAATCCACCCTCTCATAAATTCGCCGAGCACCGAGTTTCAGGAGCCTTTCATCGAACTCGATGGCACAGGCGCAGAATTTTTCGTAATTTGTGTCTCCCAGTCCGAGGACCGCGTATTCCAGATGGGCCAGGCTGGGGGCGGCATCTGAGAGGAGTTCCGCATGCAGGGCTTTCGCATTGTCTGGAGGCTCTCCGTCTCCATAAGTGCTGGTAATGATCAGAAGATGCGTAACGTCCTTGAGTTGATCTGCACTGAACTCGGCCATGTCCATGGCTTTCGCGGCAAAGCCAAGCTTCTTTGCATCCTTCACAAACCCTCGACTGAGGGAAGCGGCTGTTCCGGTCTGAGTTCCATACAATACGGTGAGATTGACGGTCGCTGCTGGAGTAGAGTTCGGCGGCAGGGCGACTCCGCCTTGTGAAAAAAGACCCGCTAGAAAGCCGTTGAGCCAAGCGCGTTGAGCGGATGAAAAGGGCGCGTTCTCAGGAATAAATGGTGGTGGGGCGATGGTGGTCATTCGGAAAAAAGCTCCTGAAGTTCTTTGAGTGAGTGCCGACGGGTAAATTGCAGGAAGGTTTCTCCACGACTCCGCCGCACATCGTAGGTGGAGAGTATTTTTTCAAGCAAAGGAGGCAGGTCGGAAAAGGGAATGCCGTGGAAAACCTCTCGCGCAAGCCCTTGATCCTGATCCGAACCTCCTCCTACAAAGACGTGATACCCCTCCACCTGCACGCCAGCCTGGGTTACCTTTGCTCCCAGCAATCCAATGTCGCCGATATAGTGTTGTGCACAGGAGTGCGGGCAGCCCGTCAGGTGGATATTCACTGGAAAGTCAGGAGCAACCTTCTTCTCGAGGTACTTCCCGATTTGCACGGCGTGCCCCTTGGTATTGGTCGAGGAGAACTTGCAGCCCGTATTTCCTGTACAGGCCACGAGTCCTCCGGAAACCGATGTCGTCGTGTGATGAAGTCCGCTTTGCACCAAGCCGCGCTTGAGAGCTTCAAGCTGGTCATCCGGCACATGGGGTATCAGGCAATTTTGCCAGACTGTCAGTCGAAGTTCGCCTGTCCCGTACTTGTCCGCCAGATCGGCCAATTTGAACATCTGACTGGCCGTAAGACGACCGACCGGGACGACGACTCCCACATAATTCAGCCCCCTTTGCCTTTGCTTGAATGTACCGACATGCCCATGCCGGATGACGGGGTGGCGGGGCTCACATTGAGCGGCTGGAAACCGGCGCAAAGGAAAGGCGATTTTCTTTTCCGTTTCATCCAGAAATTTTTCTACCCCCCACCTGTCGATCAGATACTTGAGTCTGGCCTTCTTCCGGTTGGTGCGGTCTCCATTTTCACTAAAGACCCGCACCATTGCTGCGGCGACAGCCACAGTCTCGTCTGGCTTGAGAAGCAGACCCGTGTCATTGGCAAACTGCGCATGCCCGGTGATACCAGCCAGCAGGACCCGGAAATAGACACCCGATTTCACGCATTGCCCATCACCGACACGCACCGCCTGAAAGCCGATGTCATTCGTGTCGCTGACAACGCTCACACTGCCGCCACTATCAAAAGAGATATTAAACTTCCGTGGCAATCCGTAAAGGTCGCGGTGATTCTGGATGTAGAATTGAAGTGCCCGAGCATAGGGCATGGCATCGAGCAATTCTTGAGGATCAAATCCCGTCGTGGGCGTGGCCGTGATGTTGCGGATATTGTCCGCCCCGGAACCTCGAGACGTCAGTCCGATCTCCTGGAGTTTCATGAGAACGTTCACAATGTCCTTCGGGCGAAACTCCCGGATCTGCACATTTGCCCGCGTGGTAATATCCGAGTATCCCCCACCCCAGTCCCTCGCCATTTCCGCCAAGCCCCGGAGTTGAGAGGACTTGATCAGACTTCCGGGGACCCGGATGCGCAGCATGAAGGCATCCTGAGCTGGAGCGACATGGAAAAGACCATGAAACTTGAAGCGAAAAACGTCTCCTCCTTCCGGAAACTTGTCGTCCTCCGCATGACGCACAAGCTTATCCCAGATATCGAGGGGATTTTCGTCGTACTTAAATTTCTCCTCCTTGCTGAGATCCGAGAGTGGCACGCCGAACCACTTTTCCTCTTCGGCTTCGTTGACCAAGCCTGGGGCTGGCTCGTGCGTCAACAAACCTCCCTCAGTCCGACCCACAAAGGGTCGTGTATTCTGGGCGAGGCCGGCAAAGAAGCCCTCGAGATATTGTTTTTGATCCACCGTGAATGGTGCGTCGTTGGCAGGAAGAAGCGTAGTCATCGTCTATCCTCAGGCTGTGACTTCCTCCACGATCGGAGCTGGTATGCTGGCTGGAGCGACCTTCGCCGAGGATCGCTCAGGACGGTAGGTGGCATACAGGGCCATGCCTGTAAAAAGCAGTCCTCCCACAAAGTTTCCGATCGTTACGGGAATTTGATTCCACAACCACCAATCGGTCATGCTGACTTTTGCGCCCAGCAGCATGCCTGCCGGAATGACAAACATGTTCACAACCGCATGTTCGTAACCCTGAGCGAAAAAGATAAAAATGGGCAGCCAGGCGGCGGCTATTTTTCCAATGGTCGAGGTCGAAGTCATGGCCATCACCACACCGAGGCAGACCATCCAATTGCAGAGGATGGCTTTTGTGAAAACCGTAAGCATTCCTGCTGCTCCATAGGCCGAGTAGCCAGTGGTCTTGGTCTGAGCAATGGCGATGATCTTCTCGCCCAGTGTCCCGGCCTCAAGCTGTCCGCCCATGGTAAGGGATATCCAAAGAAGACCTGCGTAAAACAGGCTGCCGAGCAGATTCCCAAGGAAAACCCACGCGAGATTGAGCACAACCGCCTGAGCAGGAATGCGCTCATGCCAAGCGGCAACAGGCAACACCGCAAAACTTCCAGTCACCAACTCAAGCCCCAGCAGCACAATAATCACAAAGCCTACGGGAAACACGAGGGCTCCGAGAGGAGGCACACTTTGCAATCCAACACCGATGGCGAGGCTGGTTGCAAAGGCGAGAAGGGCTCCGGAAAGAAACCCTCGGATAAGGAGGTCTTTGACGGAAAGGGTGCATTTCACCTTTCCGGCTTGAATCATGTTTTTAACAACGTCGGCAGGTTTGAGGTAGTCCATGGATTAATTGACTTGGGATGATGGGTTGAGTTCGCGAAAAGAATTCAGACAGGCTCGACGGATTTCAGCGCTGCCTCTGATAGAGCCGGCTTCCACCAGCCCATCGAAATACCAGGTTGCCCGCTGTCTCGTGGCGGCATTGGCTTGGCGCTGGAAAAAGCAATGAAACTGATTTTCCGAGATCCTGGTGTTCAGCCCGGTGTGTAGGGGACCTACCAAAGAGTTTGCCAGGGCCAGCAAGCTCACACGGGATAGCAATTTTTCGTGAAGCAAATCGACGAGCGCACTCCGGTTGCCCACCACATCGCACCATCGACAGGCTTTCACCAAAGCATCCCGAAGCGCCGGATACTCATCTCGTTGCAGGAGATCCTCCGTTGCGATGAGGACCTTCTCGGGATGCCAGGGGCTGATGGAAGCACTCGTCTCAATGATCCACCCCTCACCGGACATGGCGACGACAGAATTCCAAGGCTCACCTGCGCAGAAACCGTCGATAAACCCTTCTTGCATATGCTCACCAACCAATGGCGGGGGAAGAATGACGATTCTCACGTCCGTATCAGGAGAGATGCCAACGGATCGCAGCCACTCCCGCAGAAGGATGAGGTGGCTGGAAAAAGGCGAGACGACGGCGAAAACGGGCTTTCTCGAAGCATCACTGCGAATCATCAGTCGCAGACTGCGGGCATCGCGCACTCCCTGCTGCCAGAGGCGATGCGATAGGGTGATGCCGTTACCCTGAAGATTGAGCACAATGTCTGTCGCCACCGGACTGGCGGGAGCATGTGTGCCTGCAAGAATGGAAAAAAGCATCCCTCCCGGAGCATGTGCGGCATCGAGTTGTCCATAGACAATCTGATCCCGGACGGACCCCCAACCCAGTTCTCTGGAAAGTTGAACCCGCAACCCCGCCTTCTCGAAATACCCGAGAGCTTCCGCCACGAGCAACGGCGCCGCGTCAACCAATGGGACATATCCGATACGAATGGTCTCGGAGGAGCTCTTCGTGACGAGGCGAGCGTTCCGGCGGAATGCTGGTTTTGCGATGGCAGGCATATGACATCGTCTCAGCAACGGACGTGCCAATGGCCAGGATTCTTAAGATGAATACGATGATTGTTTTTCTCTACAATCATGAATACCATTCATGTATGTCGGCAGACTTGGATTTAAGGCTCCTCCGAGCATTTGCAGCAGTGGCCAAAGTCGGCAGCCATACGAAGGCGGCCGCCCTGATAAACGTCACTCAGTCTGCCGTCAGCCATGGCATGAAGCGATTGGAGGACCAACTGGGGTGCAGTCTTTTTTACAAGAAGGGCAAAACGGTACACCTGACAGCAGAAGGAAGATTGTTTTACGGACACGTACTGCGGATCCTCGACAACGTGGATCGTGCGGCAGACTCCGTCAGTGGTCGCCATGCAGATTCCCGGGGAAAATTGACCGTTGTTTTCAGCGCCTCGATGGCTCATCTCATCCTTGCATCGGTGCTCCGGGAATTTCGCGAATCCTATCCCAACATCTCGCTGATCGTGCGCTTGGAAGATAGTGGCCGGGCCATCAAATCGCTGGAGGAGGGAGAATGCGACCTCGCAGTGACCATCGCCGATGGACTACCCAAGACCTTGAAAGCACATACCTTGTTTGAGGATCAGATCGCACTCCTGTTTTCGCCCCAGCATGCCTGGGCCGAAAAGCAACGTGTCGCCGTATCAGAGATGTCCAGAGAGCATTTCCTACTCTATCAGAGGAACAGTGTGACCTTCCGCCGGACCGAGGATTTCTTTCTGCGCAGCGGCGTTCGGTTGTCCTCCTATGTGGAGATTCCGAGTTTTGAAATCATGAAGCAACTGGCTCAGCTCGGTTTGGGAGTTGCCTTGATGGCACCATGGGTCGCATCAAAAGAACTCAAAGAAGGATCTCTCGTCAGCCGGCCTCTTCCGAAGTTTCCCCTGCGCAGACAGTGGGCCGTCATTCATCAGGCCGGTCACAAAGTATCCCTCACAGAACAAACCTTCATCGGGTTGTGCCGGATGGCTTGCGACGCCGCTTCCCTCTAGTAGGACTGGCTCAGAGATAAGGTCTTCAGCGCCTTCTCAAGCCCCCCCATCCTTACCGGCCTCTCCGTCCGAACCCGTATGACTCGTTTTTCCCGAGGATAAAGGTCAAAGAAATTATCCTCCAAGTGATGAGGAATCCCTGGCAGATCGATCTGCACCTGATGGTGAAAGCCCGCTGATTTGAAGGCGACCAAAAACTCGACCTCCGAGACTTCTTTCACCGTAAAATCAATGGGCTTTCGCGGTAGCTCAAGAAACCGCGGCGCGGTGAGAAAGACCGTATTTTCGGAAACCGCCTGCTCCGCGCATTGCAGAGAAATGCGCAGATAAATATTTCGTACGCCAAACTCCTCAATGGCAGCCTTGAGATCGAGCGTCTCTTGCTTGCGGGATGTCCCCGGCCTCAGAACGACATCCTTCTCCCCTTCATCAAGGAGCCTTCCGTCGAGGTGGTAAAGCTTCCAGGCCAATTTCGCCTCAGATTTCGTCGCCAAATCACTGACGGTATAGAGATGCACCAGACGCACCGTGCTTCTGATCGTATTTCCTATGCCGATCGCTTCGCTGCCTGGGACATGAGCCGAAACCAGAGTCGGAGCGAAAAACCTCTTTGCCGCGTAGTGCAGAGCCTTCCATTTCCCGCCAAACTCAATACTGCTCCACGAGAAAACGGGCCAGCAGTCGTTGAGTTGCCAATAGAGTGCGCCCATGGTGCAGGGCATGGAGCGGCGGAAGTGCTCGATGCCCAGGCGCATGCAGTAAGCTTGATTCAACTGCGAAAGATAGGCGAGCGAGGCATAGTCCTTCGGCATCCGGTAGAGTCTCCCGATGTAGTCTAGGATGATGGCGTTGCCTGCCGCATTTTTCTGATGATTCTCCATGGCTGGGCCGAAGACATTAAACTCCTCGGGAGGACAGAAGGTGGAAGCCACCTCAGGAGAGCTGTAGGACTGCATGCCAAACTCCGAGCAGAAGCGAAACGCCTTTTCCTCATAACGTTTCACCGGATGGCGGGCATGCCACACATCCCAGAAGTGGCTATCCCCTGCCGCTTCATTGTTATGACCCTTTTCCCACCCCTCAGGATTGTGGGGAGAGCTCGGCCAATAAGACGTCACGCCATCGTATTTCGCCACAACGTCCGGCAGGAGTTTATAAAAGAGAGCTTCGTAAGCCTCTTTGCGCTCAGGCGTGGCGAGGATTGCCGCAGACCACTGCTCGAGTTCATTATTCCCGCACCACAGCGCCAGACAGGGGCGATTTGCCAATCGCTCCACCTGATAAATCCCCTCCTGGTTCACGGAGTCCAAGAATTCGGAGGTAGCCGGGTAGAGGGCACAGGCAAACATGAAGTCCTGCCAGACCAGCAGCCCCTTCTCATCGCACAAATCATAGAAGGCCTCCATCTCATAGATGCCCCCGCCCCAGACCCGGATCATATTCATATGAGCCTCCGTCGCACTGGTCAGGAGCCCGTCATAAAAAGACCGATCCACCTCGGTGACAAAGCTATGGGCCGGTATCCAGTTCGCCCCCTTCGCAAAGATGGCCCGCCCATTGACCACAAACTGAAAGCTCTCGCCAAACTTGTCCTTGTGTCGATCCAGCGTGACTTGGCGCAACCCGATCCGTGAGGTCCACTTGTCCACCACCACACCGTCCTGAACGAGCTCCAACTCCACGGTGTAGAGTGGCTGAGCGCCATGTCCATTCGGCCACCACAATTGCGGACTCTTGATGATCGATTGGTTGTTCACAACCTTGGCCACCACTGAGCCATTCCGTGAAATCGTACCACGCACCTCGCTTGCCGAGTGATTGGCAAGGCGTGGCGAGATCGACAATCTGACGCCACCCCGTTCATGGTGCTGAATGATACGCACCGCCTCGAAGCGATTCCCCGACCAGCCCTCTAGTCGAATCCCCTTATAAATCCCACAAGTCACAAACCGTGGACCCCAATCCCATCCGAAGGAGCACTGCTCCTTGCGAATGTGCGAACAGCCCCCCACCGGATCATTCGGCTCGGGAAAGTCCGTCGAGGCCTGCCTCTCGTGGATGTATTTCATCGCGGAGGAGAAGGTGACCTCCAAAACATTCACCCCGTCTTTCAGAGCCTCCTTGAGCGGAAAGCGGTAGCCGATGAACATATTGATCGTGCGACCGAGGAGGTGGCCGTTGAGCCGGATCTCAGCCAAAGTATCCAGTCCCTCCATCACCAACTCGATCTGCTCCTCTGCTAGGATGCGACGCGGCACCGTAAATTCGCAGCGATAGCTCCACTCTTTTTCCTCAATCCACTGGATATCCTTTTCATTGGCTCCCCAGAAAGGATCCGGGATGAGTTTATGCCGCTTCATATCGGTATGGATGCAACCTGGAACCCGAGCGGAAAGCCATCGGTGAGACGAAGGCTCCAGAAAAGTCCAGCCGCGGTGAAGAAGATGAGTTACGCGCATGATTCAGAAGGGATTGTTATCGAAATATCGGATTACTTCCTTATGATCCACCACGCCATGAGATTCCAAATCGAATTGGTATCGCAAATATCGGAATCGTTATGAAAAAATCGCATGGTCCGCTGCCGCCGCCAAGTTCCATGCCCTTGGCAGGACTGTATTTTCAGCAACCCGGATGCGACCCTCTTTTTCACAACATCTCCTCTCGCGTCGAGCGAGTGGAACTCTTCACCGGTGGCCGGGGTTGGGTGCGGCTTGAAGGGAAATGGACCGAAGTGACTGCGGGAGCCCTTCTCTGGCATGTGGAGGGAGATCAGACCACCGCACGCAGTGATTGGGACTTCCCTTACCGGTGCCTCTCCGTCCACTTTCGTACAACGCAATCCAGCCGCCGTCGCCGCGTCCCGCATCTCACCTGGTGGCATGATGCCGAGGAGGTTCGTCGTTTCACGCAGGAGGTCGTCGAGGCCCATGTCGATGATCAGTTTGATCGCAACGCGCTCCTTTCCTACACCTACGGACGGCTACTTTTTCAAGCCCGCCGTTGGGAAGCAACGACCCGGCGACAGGATTTCCCCGCCAAAATCCGCAGGGCGGTGGAAATCCTGGAGCAACGACACATCTCCATCGCGGAAGTCGCTCAGGAAATCGGCTGGTCTGTTGCCCATCTCCACGACGCCTTTCAGAAACACCTGGGAACGACACCCCATGAAATCGCCTTGCGCAAGCGCATGCAAAGAGCCCGTGAACAACTCGCCGCCTCCGATCTCCCGATCAAGCGCATCGCCGCTGACTGCGGCTTTTCCGGACCAGCCGCCTTTTGCCATGCCTTCAAGTCCCGCGTGGGCAGGACTCCCCTCGCCTATCGCCGCGAGCAATCCCTGGGTCACTCGTAAGCAACTCGCCTCCTTCTGGGGAGATCGTCCCAACTACGCTGTTACACGCTCAGCACCGCACTCGGCACAGGAGAGACGCTCCACGACGCGAGCTCCCACGACCACCTGCCGGGGAGACACCGCAGGATTCTCGATACTCTGACACAGCAGATCCACGGCCGCCCTCCCAATCTCTCCCTCGGAGAGAGTGACACTTGTCAAAGGAGGGGTGGAATATTCGCACATCTGCGTATTCATGAAGCCAACCAAACTTAAGTCCGTCGGCACAGAAATGCCATAGGCCGGAAGAGCCTTCATCAACCCAAAGGCATATACATCGGCTGCGCATACAATGGCCGTCGGGCGAGCCTCTCCCTGATCCAGAAAATTCTTGAGGCCCTTCCGGATCACCGCATCAAAAGTTTCGCCTTTCGCAACGTTACGGGAAGGGGTCTGGATATCTCCGGGGCGGATATCGAGCCCCAGTTTTCTGCGGATCAGATCAAACGCGCCTTGGCGCTCGATGTGGTGGAATGACGTAGTCTCACCATCGTCTTCGCTGAAAAAGCCGATTCTGGTGTGACCGAGATTTACCAAATGCTGGAGTGCACTGAACATACCGCCGTAGTTGTCGCACATGACAGACGGGATGGAGTGATCGGCGAAACGGTGCATGATGATGACGGTCGGCACCAGAGCTTGGATCCGCCGAATCCACGCCTCCGATGTGCCACTGGTGACCTTAAGAATCACTGAGCGAACGACCTTATCCGTGATGATAGAGGGAACGATGCCAGCCTGGGCCTCTTCATGAACTGAGGCAAACACGACATGCCCCCCCAGATCTCCCGCCTTTTGCTCGATGCCGGTCAGGAAATGCTGTTGGAAGGGATCTGACATCACCGTCGGATGCTCCTGCGAATCGAGCAGATAGCCGATAGAGCCAATTCCTCCCGTGCGCGGAGAAGGTGCCCGTGTGGACAAGCGCGTCTGGTAGCCCATCTCACGGGCGACTGTAATGACTCGTTGCGCAAACTCCGGCGCAACCTCCTGCTTGCCACTCAAGACCCGGCTAACCGTTCCGAGAGATACCCCTGCCTCTTTGGCGATATCTCTCATACAGGGCTTCCGGGGAACTTGATTTACCATATCGTTCATGAACATATCCATGAACTCCACAATGTCCACAACATAAAATTACAGGATAAATATGATTTTTCTAAGATTTCCGAAGTCAAACTGAGAGCTACAGCGGGAAAAAGCCGTGAAAAAGTTCTTGAATGTTCATACTGTTCATGAAAATGTTTCCCATCATCATGAACAGCTCCCCCTCATTGCTGTGCGGCTTTATCCGTTTCGCCAGTTGCCTGACTCTTGCCGTCTTGGCTCCTCACAGCCTTATCGTTGCGCAAAGCGCATCTGAGGAAGCGCCTTCGCCATCTTTCTACGCCAAACAGATCGACCTGCTGAAAACCGAAAGCTCCCGGGATGCAGCCTTAAAAGCGAAAGTCGATACCATCATCGCCAACGCCCGTGTCGTAGCGGAAGAGCCTGTCGTCGAAAGAGCCTTGTCGCTTGAGGAACTGAAAAATCCCGGTACCCGCCGCCTCGGCTCCATAGACACCCGCACTTGGAATGTGCATCCCGTCGATGCGAAGAAGGCTGAAATCTTTGCCCTCTCCATGGCCGACACCACGTCCGCAGGTATTCTGGCAAACGAGATGCCCCTCCTCGCAGCAGCCTATCGGCTCACTGGTGAAAAAGTGTTTCTGGATCGGCTCACCAAACAGATCGAGGAACTCAGCACGTGGAATCCCCTACAGCGTCATGGATGGACACTCTTTGAGGCGAAAAACTCCATGCCCCCCGATGGTGATGGCGTCTGGCTGGCCACGGGACAGGGACTGATGGCGCTGACGCAGGCACTAGCGCTACTGCCTCCGGACTCGCTCTCTCCGGAGACACAGCAAAAGATCCGAGTCTTCCTCGACCGCGAGATCCGCCGCATCGTGAAGGACTGGAAGGATGAACGCCCTTGGTATGTCCGTAAACAGGCCGTCACGTCAAACCAGTGGGTGGTGCCCATCAGCGGCCTTGTGGTCGCCTGCGTGGCTGCGGGTCGGGAGAACTACCCGGACGCCTACGCCTTGGGAGTTGATAGCCTGCTGAAAACCCTGGAGGCCTTGGGAAATGAAGGCGCTGTTTCTGAGGGAACTGGCTACGCGACGTACTGGACCACGCCTTACCTTTGCATGTCCGCCATCAGTACGGCGGATGTCGGGGACGACCGGCTTTCCAAATCGACTTTTCTGAAAAACTTCCCCCTCTGGATCGTTCAGTCCTTCCAGCCTGGTGAGAATATTATCAACAGCTTTGACACCTTCGGTGCCACAAGGGGCAAGTACCACTCAGTCACGGCGGATCTTGTACGGCTCAGCGCCCTCACGAGAGATCCCTATCTCGCGTGGTTGATTAAGGAGAAATTCCCGTATATCCGACCGGACTTCTACAGTCTGCTGCTTCTGAGCTTTCCTCCTGCGGAGACAAAGGAACCTCCCCTCTGGGGTTTGT
>Ga0351844_1108_pt1 | contig 31109 bp, 21 predicted proteins | sample TotcelHFGM3001L5_FD_206880 | JGI IMG/M metagenome (GOLD analysis project Ga0351844, IMG submission 206880) | Enriched cells from coal bed in the Powder River Basin, Montana, United States - Total cells FGM rep1 HSBNCT.FGM.300.1.L5 ... | reverse complement strand
TGGCAAGGACATCCTGCAAGTTCACTTCGCTTCTCCAGAAGCCGAGGAAATGATCCTCCGCGATCGTGATGGGAACTTTAAACATAGTTGGGAGCCCTTCATGTACAATGCCCTCCACCCCCGCGTGCAGGAACTTTACATCAATTTGCTGGGCGAACTGGCGGACTCTCTCGCGGATAGCAAGGCCTTCGGCGGCATTTCTTCCCGCATGATGTTTTCCTGGCAATGGTAGGGATGGAATGCCTTACCCAACATGAGTTGGGGATACGATGATTGGACGATCGCCTATTTCGAAAAAGACACCGGGATCAAGGTACCGGGCAAGCTCGGGGACGCCTTGCGTTTCCGGGAACGCTACAACTTCCTCACAGGCCCTCAACGGGAAAAGTGGATCGCATGGCGTTGTGAGAAGGTGTTTGATTATCACCGCCGCATGCTGGCCCGCATTCAAAAAGCCAAGCCGGAAGCTCGCTTGTTTTTCAATTGGTTTGGCCTCGACCGTCGCCATGCCCTGAGCGCCGACATGCTGGACCAGATGCGGGAGGTCGGCATGGATTGGAGGAAGTATGCCAATGAGCAGGACATTGTGATCATCCCGCCGGGCGGAACGTATGGGCGTCGCTATTCGCTTCCCATCACCGATGCGGAAAAACTCGATAGCGTACATGATCGCGGCATCCAGGAAGCGGGCCGCTTTGGCGGACGTGCCTACGGGATCTACAGCGACTACTATGAGGTCAATCGTAACTTGGATTGGGCGAAACTCGGTGGCAAACCCTACTCGGCCTTCGATTCGAACCTCCCTTCGGGCCTCAATGAACGCGGCATGTACGCCCAAGCCGTGGCGGAGTGCGACACTGGCTTTTTCTCGAATGGGGGCAGCGGGTGGATTTTTGGCACACCCTCTGTCATTCAGCCTTTCCTGCGGGAGTACCGTGCTTTGCCAGCCGTTCCCTTCGAGGCCTGGGAAAAGGCCAAGGACCCCGTGGCTGTGTGGAGTCATCGGGATAAGGAGGGCACTCTTTGGTTTTATCTCGTGAACCGACTTCCGATCTCCGTCGAGGTATCCTTGGAACTGGAGAAAGGAAAAGTGTTCCCGGCTCCGGGTGGCGACCAGATCGAGCTGGCCGATAGTGTCATGAAGCTCTCGCTCGAGCCTTTTATGATGCGCTCATTCCGCGCCACAGAGAAGGCGCAGTTGGCTGATATTCAGGTCACGGTTCCCGAGGCCTACATTGCCAGTTTGAAACCCATGCTCGACTTTGTGCGGACTCTCCGCCCCGAGGTGGAGTCTCGCCGGGTTGCTCCCGAGTTGAGCGATGCAGATGCACAAGCCGCTCTGGAGGCGTTTGACGGAGCGCTATCTGCTTTTGATCGCGGAGAATACTATAAGGCCAGGGCGCTCCTCGAACGCCTCGCCGCTGTGCGGATTTATTATCTCTCTGGACAGTATCCTCCCGCCCTGTGGGCTCGATCCATCTCCCATGGCGTGAAACCTTTGCCATCCGCCCTTATCCCACAAAACGTGGCCGCTGTCTTCCCGGAGGCAAAAGCCAGCATGCCGAGCATCACCGACCTCTCATTCGACAAGGATGGGCACCTCTGGATGAGCTCCGGTCGAAAAATTCGCATTTTGGGAACGGAGGGAAACTCTGAGCGCAGCCTGCAACTCTTTGCTCCCTACGAGGCTGTCGTGGAAGACCTTCGGAAACCCACTCTCGGTCCCGTCTATCCTCTCTCTGTTACGGCTCTTCGCCCTACATCTTCCGGACGCGTTCTCGTGCAGCAGGGTGCTGGAGCTCCCCTGCTTTACGATGCAATGACAGGTCGCAACCTAGCCTTGGCAAACAAAGTCTTCTCCATTCCCGGCCAGCCCGTGTGGCTCCTGGCCGTGACGAAGAATGACGAGGCGATCCTGAGTTGCAGCGCTGCCGGAGTGGCAGGCATTTACCTATACAATGCCGACGGCACCCTGAAACGGAAGTTGTCCGATCAGGAAGCACGCAGTGCCGCACTCGATGCCGCTGGTAATATCTACCTCGCAACTCCTGCCGGCATCGTAATCCTTAACACCGAAGGTCAGAAAAAGGGAGCCATCGATGGGACGGATCTCACCGCGCTCGCCGTTCAGCCGGATGGACAAAGACTCTTCGCTCTGAACCAGAAAACGAATCGCATTCAGGCATTCGCCCGTGGGGAGGGCGGCGCATTTGGCAAGCTTTGGGAGCAGCCGCTCCCGCAGAAGGTCACGACCCTGACGCTCAGTCCCTCGGGGGAAATCGTCGTTGGATTTAAATCTCCCGACAAGGGAGTCCTGGTAAGAAGCTACATGCCGACAGCGGATGGATTGACCCCCGGCAAGGACTTGGTCGCCTACTCGGATGAAAAACAAAGCATCGACTCTCCAACTCCCCTCAAGGTTTACGATGGCAAGCTCTATTACCAGGCTTTTGGGAAATTGATGCGACTGACACCCGGTGAATCTGATGTCGTAGAGATGGCATTCGATCCGCAGTTTCGTCCCGACCAACCGGGATTCGAGGCATTTGCCTTCGCTCCCAATGGGGATCTGTTTTTGGCTTCAAACTGGAATGGGAAAAAACGCGGGATCAATATTTTCCGCAGCAAAAAGACCGGGACTGGCTGGGATAAACCGGAACCCCTCAATGGCGGAGAGCCTCTGTGGGAAGGCGGCAACATGGTCGCAACGGACTTGGCTTTTGATATGGCAGGTCGTCTGATCCTGCGTCTCCAGCAACCCAATGCCCGTGGCGGTAATATCTCCCTCTACCGCTGGTCTCCCGAGACTGGCCAGAAGGAACTTCTCATTGATCTGGGTGGCTCTGTCGGCGTGGGGGAATACGGCCTGCAAAGTACCGCGGACGGAGGCCTGCTTGTGGCGGGAGGTAGCACCCGAAAAATCGTCAAATTCGATGCCGATGGTAAAGTTATCTGGCTGAATGAGCGGGTTAAGAGCAGCCCTCCCGGCTATCAGGATCACCGGCTTCCGGTTGGCATCGCCAGCGACTCCTCTGGGAATGTCTGGGTGACCGATCCCTCTCGCCATAGCCTCGTGCTCCTCGATAAGAGCGGGCAATTGCAGGGATCGATTGGTGGCTTCGGCACGTCGCTGGCACCCTTATCGCTCAATGCTCCCTCCGGAATTGCTGCGATAAAAGATGCCCGCGGCGTGGAGTGGATCTACGTGGCCGATAGCGGCAACCAGCGGCTCATTAAATTTTCTCCCACTCGATAGCTTGCCTGTTGGCCTGCTAACAAAGGCAACTCCTCAACGCCTCTCCGAATTCCCATAAAATGTGATTGAGCCCGAATAATGATCACATATGATATATTTCAGTCGTTCCTTCTTGGACGGCTCTATTTTTGCACGTCAACTCACATATGATATCTCTCTCCCTCTCCGATGGTTCCCAGTCTGGAGCCGAGGGCATGAACTTAATGGAAGCTCCGGTTGCGGGAGACTTGCCTGAAGCCCGGGGCAATGCTCGCTGGTTCAATCAATCTCGCTTCGGAGTCTTTGTGCACTACGGCTTGTACTCCATGCTGGGGCGAGGGGAGTGGGCGATGTACTTCGAGAAAATTCCCCGCGAGAAGTACAACAAATTAGCCGACGATTTTAACGCTGAGGACTTCGATGCTCGCAGTCTGGTGCGTCTCGCAAAGAGGGCCGGTGCGGGATACATGGTTTTCGGCACCCGGCATCACGAAGGGTTCTGCCTTTGGGATACGAAGACGACCGATTTCAGTAGTGTGAAGCATCCGGCAGGACGCGATCTGGTGCGAGAGTATGTGGAGGCCTGCCGCGAGGAGGGGCTGCGTGTGGGGCTGTACTATTCCATCATGAGTTGGCAATGGCCCGCGATTTTTACAGGCCCTGCGGAAGATCCCGATGGATGGGAAGGCATGGTCGCCGAGACGCATGCCCAGCTTCGCGAGCTCATGACAGATTACGGGCAGATCGACTACCTGTGGTATGACGGTTGTGTCGTTCCCGGCTTGGGAGACGCCGGGATTCGTGCCAAGTACTGGCGGTCACGGGATCTCAATGAAATGATCCGTAGCCTTCAGCCGGATATTCTCATCAATGACCGCTCAGCCCTTCCCGAGGATGTCTCCACTCCCGAGCAGCATCTTACCGCACCTCCGCGAGGACGCCTCTGGGAATGTTGCCAGACCATGGGGCGCTATTGGGGATGGCATAGTCAGGATGAGGAAATAAAAAACGTTCGGCTGCTGATCGAGCAGATGATCTTTTGCGCCCGCTATGGGGGAAATCTTTTGCTGAATATCGGTCCCTTCGGCAGTGGAGAGGTCCCCCCCGCCCAAGTCGAGCGACTTGAGGGCATCGGACGCTGGTTGTCTGTCAATGGGGCCTCCATCCGTGACACGGAGCGTACCGCCTATACGGAAGCCCAGCACCTGATCGGCTCGGCGACCTGCCATGGCAGGAAGTTGTACTTCCACCTCGCAGAGTGGCCCAGGGAGCACGCCGTCATTGCCGGGATCAAGCGAAATATCGAATCCATCCGCCTTCTCGGCTCTGCGGAGGCCCTCTCATGGGAGCAAAAAGCAGATGGTTGCGTATTCATCCAAGGCCTTCCTACGGATCGCCCGATCGATATCATCGCCGTGATCGAGGTGACTCTTGATAGGCCGCCTTCGCGGAAAGCCCCGCCCTCCCTGCTGGTGGAGCACGATACCGGACGTCACGATCCCGCTGAAGCCCCCGTCCATACTTTGACCTCTTGGGAAATGGGCAGAGTGCAGACCCTTTCCTTCACGGTGCCGACCCGGGGGATTTATCACCTCGAGTTTGGCATCATATCGGAGCAAGCTCAGTCCTTTGCTCTTACCGTTGATGAGAAGCGGATTTTGCAGCCCTCCCTCGTGTCATGTGGCAACTATCCCACCACTATACGTCTCAAGGACATCCTGCTGGAAGCCGGAGAGCATCAGGTTTTTATCGAAGGGAGCACGGCGGATTTTGGTCTCTACCTCTGGCGCGTTCAGCCCGTCTGGCGCATTCTTGGTCCCAAGCATTGGAGCACGATCGGCCCCTTCCCGACAGAGTTTCGTCCACAGGGCAGCAACGCTCAGGTCAGGGACGCTCTCGGCCGCGTCTTCTCACCGGAGAGTAATGAGGATCTGGAGATTGCTTCCGATGCCGTAGGAGGTCGGCCCGTGCAATGGGCTGTGCAAAAGGCTCACGGAGATTGCGTGAATCTGGGATTACTTTGCGGCGCCAGCGAGGTCGGCCTCTGCTATGCGCGGACCGTCATCCTCTCCCCGGATGAGCGCGACCTTTCCATCCTCGTTTCCTGCGATTGGTGGGCAAATGTCTTTGTCAACGGCCGCCTGGTTCGCAGTGAAAGAGCGTCGGAGGATTTCGAAATCGACGGAGCGTGGTTCAATGGCTGGAAGCCTGTGGCCGCCACCATCCACCTCCGGCGCGGTCCCAATGTCTTACTCGTGAAATGTCATCCCGGCAGCACCGATAATTGGTTCACCCTCTTTTTAAATGATCCCGGCGACATTCACTTTTCTCCCACTCAGGAAATCTGACACCATGTGATCGACAACAGATACAGGGATGTCTCGTAAATCGAGTCAGGCTCAATTCATATACACACAATGAAACTCTCCCTCTTCATTTTTTCCGTACTGTTTGTGCACTGGATGACGCCTCTGCTTGTTGCGGCAGATTTTGAAGAGAACTTTTCCACAATGGTCAGTGGCCCCACCGATACAAACAAGAACAGTCATCGGGATCTGGCTGATGATGGTGCCGAGAAAGGGGAATGGGTGGCCCGGGGCATTGAGGTGTGGAGCGTCGAAGTTCCGGAGAATCAGAGTGAGCTGCGGCTGGTTTTGTACGGCGGGAATGCTTCGTGGCATCCCATGGGGCGACTGCACGGAGTGGCGTTGAGCGGCCGACGTGCATTGGAGCTTTCCATGACCGTCTCTGTTTCGAAGCAAAGGATACAAAACTGGGCATGGCTCAGCGACGAATTGCAGAATGGATATGGCATCAGCTACGGCGGCAAGGAAAACTCCGTCCGCCTGATCAAGCTCACCGAGAATGGAACGCCTTTCGGTCCCCATCGGGATCGTTCCATGTGGGTCCAGTCCTTTGGGCAACTCGAGATGCCGGACATTCCTCTCCCTGAGCAACTCCCGGAGGACAGCCCTCTGACTTTCCACCTCCGAGTTGAGCAAGCCCAGTCTGGCGGCCCCGTAAAGCTGACCATATGGCACTCCTCCCCGGAAGGCGGCACGGAAACCACATACGAATCCCCCCTCCTGCAAGTCATCGACGATGGTACAGGAGCCGAGGTCGCCTTAAAGGAAGCCGGCGCCACTCCCGTGATAGACCTCGATTCCCTGACATGGATCGGCATCTCCGGCACGCGACCTAAAGAGGATTTCTTTCCCAGTTTCTGGAACGTAATGGTTCAGACGCTAGAATGATTTCCGGCTGATCACTCACGTCATCTCCCTTTCGCTTGTCTCATCTGACTTGTCGGCCAGCCTCTAGCACCTTCGCCACTCAGGAAGCTCCGCAAGATTTCCGAATAACGAGTTGGCAGGGGAATAATTTCACTCCCGCAAGGGCTCTCCGCTTCGGTGTGGAGAGGGTACCGATCAAGCGTTCGACCGCATACTCTGCCATGAGTTGACTGGGTTGCGCGATGGTGGTTAGAGGGACCTCGAGATATTGGCCGAAGGAATTATTGTCGTATCCGGTGATGGCAATCCGCTCGGGAATGCCGATGCCGGCGGCCGAGCAGGCGGCCATGGCGCCAAAGGCCCACTCGTCATTTCCACACAAGACAGCATCTGGCAACACCGAGTCCTCCAGAATATCTTCCATGAGCTGCCTGCCAACGGCATAGGGGTCAAATGGATCGGAGATCAATGAACTGGTGACAATTTTCCCCTGAATATGGTTTCCCCGACGCGAGGAGAAGGTCTCGACTACTTTTCCACCGGCTTCGGCAAGGGCGGTAGCGAATCCTTTGCGACGCTCTGCAAAAGCCCAGAGGTAGCTTCCAGATTGTAAGATTTCGGAATGATGAGCCAGCAGGATCAGGCGACGCCGCCCGAGGCGAATGAGGTGTTTCGCAAGATGATGCATCGCTGTCTTGGCATCTCCTCGGACGTGTGGCACGCCCTTCAGGCTGTTTCCACTCAGGGTGATCAGCGGAATCCTGTTTTTCTGGATTTCAGCCAACTCACTTACGCTGGCAGGATCGTTCAGCCCCGCGACGATCACGCCCTCAACTTTTGCGTCCAGCATGACTTCACAGCCCGCACGGGCACCTCCTGGAGACCAGGAGAGATCTACGGACAAAAGTCGATAGCCGGCCTTCTGGATCGCTCTGGCGGCATGCCATGCCCGCTCGGCGGCAACTTGGGAGAGTCCTCCATAGTGAAAGATACCTATGGTGCCACTGCGACCACCTCGGATGAGTTGCGCGTGAAGATTGGGACGGTAGCCAATCTCGGCGGCCTCACGCAAAATCAAGTCCACCGTGGTTTTACGCAACTTGACCGTGGAGTTGGGGTTAAGTGCGGCGGCAATCGTGGAGCGCGACAGCCCCAACCGTCTGGCGAGTTCGGTTTGAGTAGCAGGAGGCATCAATCAAGAAAGCCTTTTCAATCCGTCGAACGCAATAGGCAAAATCCCGCCGGAGAGCCCACTGCCAAGTCTGAGGGCAACCCGACAAGGCGAGCTGGATGTACCGAGAAATAATCCCATACCTCGCGCCAAGAATATCCCAGCATCGCGGCACCTCTTCTCACCCCCTCGATCGGCGTCAGGGCTGAGCCAGCAAAAGATTGGGTGTCGGGATTACGGACCACCAGATCTTCACCAACCCAGAGTCTCGATTGACCCAGCGAATAGTATCCCGGAGGTGCGGCAGCTGCAGACATGGCGTCTGTCGTCCAATAGATCCCGCCGCTCCGTCGGAGTGCGTGGAGTATGCGAAAGAGCTGAGGAGACACATGTATGCCGTCGGGAATCAATCCGATGGTCAGTGCGGGCGTATCCAGTACGCGCCACAGGATATTGTCATGACGGTCCAGCAGTTGCGGACAGCCATTGCCCAAATGCGTGAAGGCATTGGCTCCGGCGCTGACAGCGGATTTGAGTTGGTTCGCAGAGGCATTGCTATGTCCCAAGCTGACCTGAAAGCCGTGGCCTATAGCGAGTTTGATAGCTGTGCCCGCGCCCTCGCACTCGGGCGCGAGAGTGAGCAGGACGATATCCCCGGCTGTGATTTCTGCGAGTTCCTCAATATGGGAGGAGAGTGGGGCCAGCATTAACTCATGCGGATGGGCTCCACTGTAGCCAGGTTGGTTGGAAAGAAATGGCCCCTCAATATGCCATCCGACAAATGTCTGGCGCAGTTCGGCATGTCCATTGATCAGGTGTCTCAGATGACGGATGCCGGAAAGCATCTGCTGCCACGGCGCAGTGATCAATGTGAGTAAAATCCGTCGACAACCATCTTGGCGTAAGGTCCTGCTGACGTGAAGCAACTGACTTTCCGTGATGCCTTCCGCATTCTGAAAATCGATGCCTGCATAACCATTGACCTGCAAGTCTGTGAGTCCAGGCGCAAACCAAAGATCGCCAGTCGCCTCCTTTGTTACCTCCATTTCCTGGAGAATACCGGCCTCGTCCCAGGAAATGCGATACGCCTCACCGCTTCGATAGTGTCGGGCGACGACACGCCCGCTCTCTGGGGGATGCTGCAATGCAAGGGAGTCCGCGGTTGCCATAAATCTCCCCAAGTACTAGCACGTGATATTTTTTATTGCATCAACGAAATTATGAAATAAGTATCACGTGATATATGACCGCGCCATCCGCCACAAAATTCAAGGTTGCCGACTTGTCAGTAGCCATTTACCCCACGACTTCGGCCATGGCTCATGCAGCCGCCCAGGCCGCTGCAGCTCAACTTTCCCAAGCTATCAGTGAACGTGGGGAGGCGGCTGCAATCCTGGCAACGGGAAACTCACAGATCGACTTCCTCAAAGCTTTGGTCGATGGACAGGGAAGATCATGGAATTTGGATTGGTCCAAAATAACCTTGTTTCACATGGACGAATATCTGGGCTTGCCGGAGACGCACTCAGCCAGTTTTCGCCTTTATATGCAGGAGAAAGTGGAGAAGCTCCTCAGGCCAAAGGCCTTTCACTACATCGCGGGTGATGCCCTAGAGCCGATACGGGAATGTGACCGATATTCCAACCTGCTGGCAAATCGACCCATAGACCTGTGCTGTCTGGGAATCGGGGAGAATGGTCACCTTGCCTTTAACGACCCGCCCGTTGCTGATTTTGATGATTTGCGACTCGTGAAGATCGTTCGTCTCGAAGAGAGCTGTCGCATGCAGCAGGTCGGAGAAGGACACTTCCCAAACTTGGAAGCCGTCCCTCAGTATGCCTTGACTCTGACTATTCCGGCTCTCTGTAGTGCGAGAAAGATGCTGGCGATCGTCCCGGAGAAGAGGAAGGCCCAGGCAGTAGCCAACACGCTCTTGGGACTCATTGATCGGCAATGTCCGGCAACCTATCTGCGGACTCAGCGCCACTGTGAGCTATTCCTCGACGCGGATTCCTCAAGCTTGCTTCCCGATACGGCTATCGCGGCCTGGACTTGATTTTTGCGGCAATGGGACGCCGTGCCATGAGGTTGACAGATAGCTACCACGCATAGCCGATGAGATGAGTTTTTTTTCCCCCATCACCAGCCGCTCGAGGTCAGTAAAATGTCTCTTTGGGGGGATATATCTGCTGTTGGCTTTGGGAGCGTTGACCATGCTGGTGCCACTCTTGGTTGCTATCACTGGCTCCATGTCTGGCCCCAGCGAAAGGCGTTCCTTTTCCCTATATCCGGATTTTCTATTCAGCGAGGCTGCGCTCTGGTCCCGCTATGTCGAGGCCCGATACGGCGGGATGGTTGACAACCTGCGGATGGCGTGGGGCGATCCCGTCGTCGATTTTTACGAGATTGAGGCGCCGAGTGAGGATCGCTCCGCAGAGCTTGATCTATGGCGTAGGTTTCTGGAGCAACGGAAGCCACTGGCTTCCCTCGAAGCAGGGCTAGCCTTTACCAGATCAACGCATCAAAATGCAGCTTATCAAAATCGGCGCTTCCGAGAATGGTTGATCGCTCAATATGGCCCTACCCTCAACAAGGTAAACGAGACCTTGGGGTTGGAGGCTCCCCGATTGACCGCCTTTCTTCCGCCCATCCAAAATCGGATCGTCTTGGCTGAGGTCAAAACTCCGCTGGACAGAGCGTTTGATAAGTATCTGCAGCAAGTCCCATCGAGCTTCCGTATGCCTTGGGATGTTGGAGGCTTCTACCGGTCAGTCTATTTACCGAGATTCTTCGGCACGGATGTAGCCAGATATAATGAGCGATTTGGAACTAGCTACAAGAGCTTCTCCGAGATTCCCTTTCCTGCGTCGTATCCGAAAGAAGGAGGAGAACCCTGGTTGCAATTTGTCAGTCAAATTCTCAATACTGACTTTGTCGAGTTAACTCCCGAGGGTGAGTCCGCCCGCCTTGCCAGCGGCCTGAGCAAGGTTGACTTCATTCGGATGAGCGCGCTTCCTGAGCATTTAGTCATTCGCAGTATAGATAGAGAGTTTGAGACGTGGGCCACCCGCCAGGGCATCGACGGAGCGAGGATCCCGCAAACCTATCTCGACTGGCAGTATTTTCAGTCAGAAAAGGAATTTTGGAAATGGGAGTTCGTCGTCCAAAATTTCCGCTACGTGCTTGAGGAAGTTTTCATTCAAGGCAACGGAGTTCGGAATACCTTTATTCTCGTTGTTCTCTCGGTACTCGGCGCTCTGACCATCAATCCCGCTGCCGCGTATGCTCTTTCCCGATTTAAACTGCGGCAAAGCTACCAAATCCTCCTGTTCTTTCTCGCTACGATTGCGTTTCCAGCAGAGGTCGCCATGATTCCAAGCTTTATCCAGATTAAGGAACTCGGAATGATCAATACCTTTTGGGCCCTGATTATTCCGGGCTTGGTGAATGGATTCTCCATCTTTCTATTAAAGGGCTTCTTTGACAGCCTGCCTCGCGAATTATACGAAGCCGCCGATATAGACGGTGCCAGTGAGTGGCAGATTTTTTGGGGTATCACGATGAGCCTGTCGAAACCGATCCTGGCTGTGATCGCCCTTGGGGCTTTTACCTCCGCGTATGGGGCCTTTATGTTTGCGCTGATCCTGGCTCCCGATCCCTCCATGTGGACACTTATGGTCTGGATCTATCAGCTCCAGCAATCCTCGGGGCCGGGTGTGGTCTATGCCTCTGTATTGATTACGGCAGTTCCGACATTGGTCGTCTACCTCTTCACTCAAAATCTCATCATGAGGGGCATTGTTGTTCCTACGGACAAATGACACGCCTGCTTTTTCTCTTCCTAGCACTGCTACCTTTTTTCCAAACTTTCGCTTCTGAAAGTGTGGTCATCCGAGTGGCAGGGTTGCCATCGGCTGCATCCACGAATCCTGCCGACATCGCCGAGTACCGCATCCTGCAGGCTTTTAAGAAAAAATACCCGCACATTGAGGTGCGACCTGCTGTCGGACTGCAAATCGAAGGCCTCGGAGAGGAAATTACCCCATTGATGATGATCGCCGGCGGTATTTCACCAGATGTACTTTATGTGAATTTCCGCAAAATTGATAGCTATGTCCGCCAGGGCTTTCTGTACCCGCTGGATACATTTATTGCGGAGGAGGAAGCACGCGATCCTGATTGGCTTGAAAAGCGCGTGCGTCCCCAGGTGGAACCCGTGATCCGACGAGTCGGTCCCGACGGTAGCAATCATATCTATGCCATCCCTATCCAATATGCTGTGATGGGTCTCTATTACAATCGGACTCTTTTCCGTCGAGCCGGGTTGCCGATGCGTGCGCCGAAGGATTGGGATGAGCTTATCGAGTTTTCCAAGAAGATCATGGCATTGGACTCGAAGTACTATGGCCTCTTTCTGAACACCGGCCAGCACGCGGCATGGAACCTCATGAATTTTTTATGGTCGAGCGGTGCCCAGGCGGTGGAAGAAGTCTCTCCAAACGAGTGGCGTGCGGTATTCAACACTGAAGAAGCGATCACCGCTTTTGAGTTTTACTATCGTCTAGCAGAGGCTGAGAAATTGGCCGTGCGGGGAGCCATGAAGCAGATGATAAATTCCGGGGAGATGCGGAATGTCGGTATGCAGTTTTCCTACATCGGCAGCACTATCAGTCTCGACCCAAACATTTGGGGGTTCGGAGCTGTGCCAGCTGGTCCCACAGGCATTCGCGGTTCTGAAATCAATGCGCGGATGATGGGGATATTCTCGGGCGTCAAAGACCCCCGGAAAAGACGCGCCGCTTGGGATCTCATCAATTTTTTAAGCAGCGACGAGGTTCAAAAAATTCGTACCGACACCCTGATTGAGATGGGTCTAGTTAATCAGATCAATCCTGTGGATCTACGGAAATACGGGTATCAGTCCTTCTTGGGTCTTGCCGAGGAAGGACTGGAGGAGGAAATTATAAAGGCAACCGAAGCGGCACAGCCGGAGCCGTATGGGAAGAATTGCAACCTCGTGTATATCGAGCTGACCTACCCGCTGGATCAGATATTACTAAGCCCCATTGTGGCTCAAGCTTGGAAGAGGGGAAATCGAAAAGGTGTACGGCAAGAGATGGCACGCATTCTTGACGAATCCGTAAAAAAAACCAACGAGAGGATGTTGGGTGTCGTCCCGCCGAAGAGCATGCATATGCGGCGGCTAGTGGCATGGGCTCTTGTCTTCGGCCTGCTAGTCGGCTTCGGATTTGTGGGGAAGGAAATGCTGCGAACCTTTTCCGAAGTCGGCAAAGCAACCACCCGAGTCAGGGGTATTCAAAAGTATTATGCCTGGGGATTATTGCTGATCCCGATTCTACTGACCTTAACGTGGCAATATATTCCGTTGGTAAGAGGTGCTGGTATGGCCTTGTTGGACTATCAGCTCATTTTGAAGTCAACATTTGTGGGTATTGATAATTTTGCAAACGTGCTCTTCGATGCCCGTTTCTGGAACTCGATGGGCGCCACTCTGCACTTTGCCCTTTGGTTCCTCACCGTGGGGTTTGCGACTCCCATTTTGTTAGCCTTCCTGCTTCATCTGACTCCCCGGCATCGTCTGATTTTTAGAACCATATATTACCTGCCTGCTCTCTTGTCAGGAGCGGCGCTCTTCGTCCTCTGGAAGCAGTTTCTCAGTGCCGATGGGTTGATCAATCACATGCTCGGCATGATCGGAATTTCCGTCACACGATCCTGGTCTGAAGACCCGATGCTGGCCATGCTTTCCTGTGTTCTTCCGGCTGTGTGGGCGGGAGCCGGGCCGGGATGTCTGATCTATCTCGCCGCGCTCAAGACCATTCCTGAGGAACAATTTGAAGCTGCGGAAATCGATGGCGCAGGATTTTGGCGTAAAACTCAGAATATTATAATTCCCGGTTTGAAACCCCTGATCATCATCAATTTTATCGGCGCGGTGACGGCGGCCTTTCAATCTTCTCAAAACGTCCTGATCATGACCGGGGGCGGCCCCAATGGAGCAACTGAAGTTGCGGCGTTGAGGATTTTTTACGAAGCCTTTATGTTTCTAAATTTTGGCCCCGCCACGGCAATGGCATGGATATTGGGAGCAATGCTGATCGGCTTCACTCTGATCCAGTTGCGCCGTCTGAGCCAAATGGAATTCCGCAGCGCTGGCAAATAACTCATGGAAACACGAAAGACATTTGCAGTAGTTGGAACTGGTGGGCGTTCCCCGATGTTCCTTGATCCTATCGCGCAGAAGTACAGTGGTGAATGCAAGCTTGTCGGACTTTGCGATAATTCCGAGGTCCGGAGAACCTTCCACCAGACACGACTATCAAGCACCTATGGCATCGAACCCATCCCGACCTTTGGGGATTTCGATGAAATGCTGCGAACCACTCATCCAGATATCGTGATCGTTTGCACACCCGATTGCTTTCATCACGAGTTTATCGTCAAAGCCTTGGATTTTGGTTGCGACGTCATCTCCGAAAAACCTCTGACGATTGATGGACCTCGGTATAATCAGATTGCAGAGGCTGTCCAGCGAACGGGGCGTCAGGTGCGAACGACATTCAATCTGCGATGGTCACCAGGCGTGACGCGTGTGCGAGAGATCATCGCCAGCGGTGTGATCGGTGAAGTAAAGCATGTTGATTTCGAGTACGCGCTCAATCTTTCTCATGGAGCCGACTACTTTCGGCGCTGGCATAGTAGCAAGGAAATCTCGGGAGGCCTGCTGTTACACAAGTCCACGCATCATTTTGATGTGATCAACTGGTGGCTCGATGCCATTCCTTCCGCAGTGTTCGCCATGGGCGGGTTGGTTTTTTATGGACGCAAAAATGCCGTCGCACGGGGCGATGAGGCTTTGACGAAATATCCCCGCTATACCGGAGTAGAAATCGCCCGGAACGATCCATTTCGCCTGACTCTTGATGAGGACAGTACTCTTCGCGGTCTCTATTTGGCAGCGGAAGCGGAAAGTGGCTATATCCGAGACCAAAACGTCTTTCGTGACGGTATCGATATTGAGGACTCAATGAGTGTCTTGATCCGATATCGCTCGGGAGAAATGGTGAATTACTCATTAAACGCATATTCTCCGAGCGAAGGGTTTCGAGCATCCATTAGTGGAGATCGTGGACGCATCGAATACGTGGAGGATCACGATTCTCATATCATCAAAGGTGAGGCGGATTCTCAGAATGACACATGGAAGCAGCAGATGAAACTCCGAGTGCACCCACACTTCGGTGCGGCGGAAGAAATCACGATTGTACCGCGGCCGGGAAGTCACGGCGGAGGAGATGCCCTCATACAAGAGCAGATGTTTGCTGCCAATCCTCCGGTCGACCACCTCATGCGGAATGCTGGCCATGAACAAGGTGCTGCCTCCCTGCTCATCGGTGCTGCCGCCAACATCTCCATTGAAAATGGGCAACTCATCCGGATCAGTGAACTTGCCCATTTAAATCCAAGCGCCCGGAAACTACATGAGTTGATTTAAGCACCGCTAAAACGGTGTTAAAGAGAGCCCTCTGGAAACAGGTGGAGCCTTACTTGAGGAGGCGGCGCCTTCCCAAAAAGCAATGGTCCAAAGCCTTCAAAGAAGGTCTCGCTCATCTTTATCGCTTTTTCGCCCCCGATTACCCATGACGCCTTATACCGCCACCACAACCTCGGACGGCAGGCCGCCGCTCGCCAGTCATTTCTCTCACCGCCATCTCGCTTGCGATGTCTTTGTCGCCGGAGGCGGTATCTCTGGGGTCTCTTGCGCACTGGCTGCGGCCCGTCAAGGCATGCAGGTGATCTTTTGCCAAGATCGTCCGGTGCTGGGCGGCAACGCCAGCAGCGAAGTGCGGATGCACATCGTAGGTGCAAACTTCGAGCGCCCCTGCAGGGATCTGGAACTCGAGCCTCGCGAAAGCGGAATCATCGAGGAAATCCGATTGGAAAATGCCGTACGTAACCCGCAGCGGTCGCCCTCGATGTTTGATTTCATTCTCTACGAGAAGTGTAGGGCGGAAGCAACGCTCACCCTGCTGCTCAATACCAGCGTCACCGCAGCCCACACTGCTGATCATGGCAAGAACGGTAAGAGCCGGATCACCTCGGTCGAAGCCATGCGCGCCTCGACGGAAGAAGGCTTTACCATCACCGCCGCGGTCTTCGTGGACTGCACGGGAGATGGCGGCTTGGGAGCAGCTGCAGGGGCTGCCTATTTCCGGGGGCGGGAAGATCGTGCCAGCTTTGATGAGCCCAGTGCCCGGGATGTTTCCGACTCCAAGACTCTTGGTTCCACACTTCTCTTCATGGCTCGCAAGCATGACACCGCCATGCCTTTCGTTGCTCCTCCCTGGGCGAGGACGTTCACCGAGGAAGATCTCAAGCTGCGTCCACATGCCGATGGAGGCGTGGATCGTGGCTTGGAGTATGGGTATTGGTGGATGGGTATTGGTGGATGGAATGGGGCGGTCAGCTGGACACCATCAAGGAAAATGAAGAGATCCGCGATGAGTTGCTGGCCATCCTGATGGGCGTTTGGAACCATATCAAAAATCAGCCCGGTCATGGCGCGGAGAACTGGGCGTTGGAATGGTTTGGATTCCTTCCCGGAAAACGCGAGAGTCGCCGCTTTGTCGGCCAACACGTTTTGACGGAAAACGACGTGATGCGTTCACGCCCATTCGACGATGCTATCGCTTATGGCGGTTGGCCCATCGATACCCACCCTCCGGAGGGAGTCGATCGCCCTGAGGACTCCCCCTGCATCCAGGCTCCCGTGCCCCAACTGTACGACATCCCCCTCCGTAGTTGCATTGCACGGGATTTTACCAATCTCCTCTTCGCAGGCCGACACATCTCCGCCACCCATCTCGCCTTTGCTTCCACCCGAGTCATGGCGACATGTTCGTTGGTGGGGCAGGGTGTCGGCACGGCGGCCGCATACGCAGTGACCCGTGATTTACTTCCTGCGGATTTACCCGTCAGCCCGCAGCACCTCAGGGAAATCCAGCAGGAACTCCTTCGCCAGGATGTCTACCTTATTGGGAATCCGCTCTTTGACGCGGACGATATCATCAGACAGAGCCGCATCTCCGCTTCGAGCGAAGCCTCCGAGGGTTCCTCGCAGAATATCCTCTCTGGTCAAAATCGTTGCGTTCAGGGCTCACGCGGTGCCCCCGTGGATCGTCAACTCCCTGGAACACATCGCTGGATCAGCGATCCGGAGCAAGACACGCCTCAATGGCTTCAGTTTGATTGGGAACAGCCTCTCGCTTTGGCCAAGCTGGTCATCGTTTTTGATACGGGGCTGCACCGCCACCTCACTCTCACGCAAAGTGACGCCTACGCCCGAGGGATGTATTGGGGAACCGGCCAGCCTGAAACCGTGAAGCGATTTCGGGTGGAGGGACTAAACTCTCAAGACACATGGGAAGTTCTCGCGAATGAGGATCATCACTACCAGCGTCTGTGGAGTTATGAGTGTCCGAAGCTGGCTACGATTTCCGCACTAAAGATCACTTTTGTGGAAACTTGGGGACAGAATCTGACGCCCGGCACTGAAATCAAAGATCCTCATATCAGGCAGCAAGCTATCCGCATTATCAGAGTCTCCACCTACCCGCCTCAAAAGGGGGATGCGTGAATAAATGCGGACCTGATCGGACTTCAGGGCTGCAATATTGACGCCACAAAGATCATGGCGGGGCCACTTTCTGACGCTTGTAGGATCTACACAATGAGGAGCCGGTAAAAGGTAGCATCCGTTCTTTCCTCGGCCAGCTCGGATGATCTAAAGGGAATCATCATTCCGACCGATTCACCGGAAGGAATTTTTTGCTATCGAGCAGAATCGGACAATCTTCTGATGATGGTGTGCTTTCGCGGGAAATTTAATCCTGCAATGTTTGCGTCAACATGAAGAGAACAATTCTTACGGTGTTGGGGGTTTTCCTGGGTTGTGTGGCTAGTAATGCCGCGTTGCTTCTCCATTATGAGTTCGACGAGGCTGGAACGACTCAGGCCAGTTCGGGTTCGGAGCCATTGAACCTGACGACGCTAAACTATGCAGGTGTGGCAACGAATTACGTCACCTCGGCTCCTGCTCGCCCAGGGTCGAATGGTAACGCGTTGAACTTCACTGATCAGAACGTGGATAACGGGCTTGCAAGCGGCAACCTAGCCAAGGCGGCGGCCCAGGCAAATCTGACGAATGCAAACGCATCCTTCCTCCGAGGCGACCTCGGTTCGTTCACCATCAGCACATGGGTGATGAATGAATTCACGCCGGTCAGCGGCGTGAGTGGGGATCGTCGGGTTTTTTCGCTGCGAAATGGCTCGGCAGGTGTGGTGGAATTAAAAGTCTCGAATACCTCGCTGCTCTTATCGTTGACCGGGATCAACGGATCGCAGCAATTTGACACGGGCATGAAGGTGCCAGCGAATGTGGGAGATTGGTATTTCCTCTCCATGACATATGATTCAACCACTGGTGGTATCCAAATCTATAGCGGCGAGCAGGGTGCAGTGCTCTCGCTCTATACGGCAGTGAACGCGACGAGTGGTGTGGTAAATACACTGCTGACCAACTCGACGACTCTGGCGATTGGTAATGCAGGTTACGCTCATGATCGTCGTTTCGACGGATATATTTCCGATGTGAGATTCTATGACGAGGTGCTGTCTTCCGAGCAAATCGATGCACTTTACGCCGTGCCGGAGCCTTCCGTCGGTGCTGCGCTGGGTGCGGCTGCATTACTGGCCAGTTTCCTCCGTCTGCGTACGATCAAGGCCAATTAACGGTTGATGTCCCGCCCAGAAAACGCCGATCTTAATAAAGGCAGCCTCATGTTACATCGTCCTTCCTTTTGTAACGGTGCCTCGTTGAGGCGCTGGTTCGCAGCGGGTGCGTCCTTCGGGCTAGGGACTCTGATGGGGCTGCATTCCGCTCTGGCCATACCGATCTATACGGAGGGAGTGGAGAGGGCGATTGTGGTTGTACCTGATCAGTCCTCTCAAGCCACTCTGTATGCGGCCAGGGAACTGCAGCGACACTTGAATGCGGCAACGAGGGGGAGCTTCAAGATCAAGAAGGAGTCCGAACTCATCCCCAATGACCCGGCAAAACCGATCTACGTCGGGGACACGGTCGCAGCGCGGAAAAAGGGCATTCCGGTGGACTCACTGGAGAAAAACGAGTTTGCCGTCTGGTCCGCCCCCGAGGCGCTTTACCTTGTAGGTAAGGACGATCCCACTGCCGAGGCGCCTGTGGATGATCGGCTGGCAATGGGTAGTGCGCTGGCTGTCTATGACTGGCTGGATCGGAGCGTCGGGGTGCGGTGGTTATGGCCCGGCGAGGGGGGGATGGTGATTCCACGCCTCGGGGAATTGGTTGCCAAGGAAGGACCGATGGTGAAGGGCAAGCCGGCCTACTCTTACATGCAATTGCGATTGTATTTTCGCTATCATGTGAGTGGGAAGCCGTCCCGCTACGGTCGCAGTGACAGTTTGCAGGATCGCAGCTTTGAGGCGAATTCCGAATGGATGCTGCGTCATAAAATCCTGCGGACATCGGGGGCGGACAACTACTACGGGCATGGCTTCGGCGATTATTGGGAACGCTTTGGCAAGGAACATCCGGAGTTTTTTGCCCTCCGGGCTGATGGCCAGCGCGGACCGGTCGATACCCGGACCTATCTGACGCAGATGTGCGTGTCCAATCCGGAACTGCACAAAGCCATCGTCAAGGACTGGCTGGCAACACGGACACCGGAAAGTCCATGGATCAATGCCTGTGAGAATGACCGACGAGTGATCGATCCCTTCTGCATGTGCGAAGTCTGCCGATCATGGGATGTGCCGGAGGCGAAGATCGCAGTGCAGGACAATCCATGGCATATCGATTCCCGTCCGAAGGCGAAGATCGACCCGTACGAGAGTGTCTCAATGTCGGATCGCTATGCTCGTTTTCTCCTCGAAGTTCTGGCCGAGGCGAAAAAGCATGATCCTAACGCGAAAGTGGTGGGCTACGCGTATTCCAGTTATTCGGACCCGCCCGTGAACGTCAAATTAAACAGCGACGTCATCATCATCGTCGTCCCCCCCTATATTTATCCGCTGGATAAGGGAAGCGAAGGGGCAGTGAGAAAACTTTGGGATGCCTGGAAGGCGACAGGGGCACAGTTGGCTTATCGGCCCAATGATTTCCTAGTGGGCTTTACGCTCCCCTATATCTACCCCACTCAGCTTGGTCGTGATCTCAAGCATTTCATGGATAATGGGATGATCGCGGTAGATCTGGATTCGACACTGGGAATGTGGGGCACGCAGGGAGTCAGCATCTATCTCACCGCGAGGATGCTGGATCGTCCCGATCTGTCGGTGGAGGAAATTCTGGCCGAGTATTACGGCGCGTTTGGAAAGGCAAAGGATATCGTACGGGAATACGTGGCCTATTGGGAGGGAGTGACGGCAAAATGCGACACGAATTTCCAAAAAGCGATCAATGGCGGCTGGGGCGTCATGATGAATGCCGGGCATAAGATATTCACGGCCGACACGTACAAAAAGGGATTTGAGATCCTTGCGCGGGCCGACGAAGCCACCAAGGATGACAAGGTCACCAATCAAAGGATCGCCTTTCTGCGGGTCTGGCTGGAACACGCGGAGTTGTGCACTCAGGCTATCGAGGTTTACCAATCCATCAACCCTTCGTCTCCAACCGAGGACGACAAGGCTCGGCTGAATCTGGTCCTCAATCGGCTCCATAAATTTAGGGAAGACAATGAAAAGTTTCTCATCGGGGCAAATTGGTTGTTTCTGCAACGCAACGAGCCGTGGAGGAACTGGAAGGGGTGATTTTCATATGATGGTGTGTCGGCAGGACAAGGGGTTTTCAATGATCCAGATGCTCGTGGTCATGGCCATCACGGCCTTTCTGGCGACGCTGCTGATACCAGCCATAGGGAAGAGCATCGACGAGGCTCGGAGAGTTCAGTGCCTTTCGAATATGGGACAGGTATACCGGGCTCTCGCTTCCTATGCGGCGGATCATCAGGGAAGGCTGCCTCGCGGGGGAACCGGAGCAACCGATGAGTCCTCCTACGATAACTGGGGGACCGGCGTGTGGTATAAGCCCAGCATCCCGGCCAATGGAGTGCCTGCCTACGCAGGAGGACAGGCGAATCTGGATCGAGTGATGGTCTGCCCTACAAATCTGGCGACCAATGTGCCGGTGTCCACCTCGAATCCCTACGGATATCCGTATGTCTGCAATTACACCATCATGCCTCAAAATGGGCTTTCAACGCCGCAGACATTTTTGGGCAATATCATCGCTGCAAAGGTGGTCTTACTCCTAGACTCGGCAAAGGGAGAACAATGGAAGGGACCCGGCTTCACCACCACTGCCGGGTGGGATCGGATAGCTGATCGTCACGATGGGCGAATGAATGTGCTCTGGGCCGATGGTCGCATCACCACAATGCGCAAGGCTGAACTCAAGAAGGAAGATTTGGTTCCGATCCCACGGTAAATCGAAACCCTCGATTTTCTGATCATGCAATCCATGCTAGTTAAAGAAAAGAGCCCGCCTCGTGCGAAGAACGATGCCGTACTCGCCGATGTCGCCCCGAAGCGGACGAAGTGTCCGATCGAAAAGCTGGGACTGGGTTTGCTTTCGTTTTGGTTTCTCAATCATGATCTGGAGGAAGCGGAATTAACGCGGCAGATTGAGGAGTTAAAGGACAAGGGCTTTTCCGGATTCTTCATGCACCCGCGGGGCGGACTCAATGTGCCCTATGGTTCGCGGAGTTGGAACGATGTGATCAAATTTTGCGTGCTGGAGGCGCGCCGCGTGGGGCTGGAGGCTTGGCTTTACGACGAGGATCCCTATCCCTCGGGAGTGGCCGGAGGTCGGGTCACGATCGAGCATCCCGAGTACCGGGCGACAGAACTGGTGCCGAAGATCGTACAGATCGAAGAGGCAGGGCATCTCGTGGTGGATCTGCCTCCCGGAGAACTGATCGCCGCCTACTTGATCTGCGGGAGAGAAATCCGCAGGATCGACGAATGGGCCGGATTGGTCCGTTCAAGGTGGACACAATTTCACTCCTCATCGACCTATTATCCTCCCTATCACGATGGCAGTCCGCACTGGCGGGCGATGACATTGGCCCCCCATTATCGGCTTAAGTTTGAGGCGGAATCCGGGGACGCCACCGTCGTTGCCTTTACCCGTCAAGAGGTGATCCAGGCGCCTTGGGGACATTACAGTGACCTGCTCAATCCGAAGGCGGTGGAACTCTTTCTCAGGTACACGCATGAGCACTATGGCCGGATGTTGGAGAAGGAATGTGGATCCGTCGTTCCGGGGATTTTTACCGACGAGGCGAAGCTGAAGGGACTTCTGCCGTGGTCCCATTTGGTCCCGCAGTGGTTTTTCGAAGTCTGCGGACACTCGCTGTGGGAAAAGCTTCCCCATCTGGTCCTGGAGATCGACCAGCAGACGCCGTTCTTTCGGTGGGCCTATCGCAAGGCACTGGCTCTCGGTCTGCGAAGTGCCATGGTTGAGCCGATGATTGAGGCCTGTGGCCGGAATAAACTTCTGCTCACAGGTCATGTCAGTCCGGAGGAGGATCCCATCCTGCAGGCCATTTGTGTGCCGGGGATCATGGGCGTCATTGGTCGCATGGATATACCCGGCACGGACCATATCGGGGCGGGGCTGGGCAATGCGAGGAAGTCCCTGCTGCACTTGTCGCCGAAGCTCGCGAGCTCGGCGGCGCACGGACATAAAAAGAAATTCGTCGCCTGTGAGGCCTTTGCCGTTTGCGACTGGGCTCAGGATGTTGCGTCGTTGACAAAAGCGACGCACTGGCTTTTTGCGTTGGGGATCAATCGCATCGTTACCCACGGTCAGTTTTATTCCATCGATGGATTGCGTAAGCGGGAGGCACCGCCTTCCCAGTTTTTCCAGGCGAGTTATTGGGAGCACTTCGAAAGTTTTTCCCGCATGGTCGAGATGATGTCTCGCGAGTTGACTCGGGGGCGCCATCAGGCACCCCTGCTTGTTTACTATCCGGAAGAGTCTTTCATGGCTTTAGTCGGCGGGATGCCGGGTGGAACGTCCGGTAAGCCGGAGTTTGAAATGCGGGAGAGCCTTGGAAAGCTCGCGCACCAACTGCTCGTGGCCGGGTATGACTTTGATCTGGCGGATGAGGAGATTTTTCAAAAAGTCGCCATGGTCAATGGCGCGGTGACGCTGAACGATGAGGCCTTTGAGGTCATCGTCGTTCCCGGTCGCCATCTCACCCTGGCGTCGTGGCAGAAGTGCAAGGCGCTGATGGCCACGGGCGCAGATGTCATTTTCCTGGAGCGGGAAATCACCGTTCTGGCGGATGAGCCTTATTGCGTCAGAGGGGAGGATTTGACTCCTGACACCTTGGTGGCAAAGCTGCGGGAGACGGTCGTGCCGTTGTGGCAGGCCCAGGGCCCTCTCATCGGACATCAGCGCCTCACCGAGGAGGGAGCGACCTTGTTTCTCTGCAATAATGGAGCACAGGATTTCTGTGGGAATGTTGCTGTAACCTTTCCCTCTCCCTATGAAATATGCCGACCGGATAACGGTTGCTGGCAGAGGGTGGAAAATCTCGATCAGTTGGAACTCGCGGCGGGTCTGGGCATGCTCATCCGATCGGCTGGGGATCGGTCGAAAATTTCCAGCGTGGGGCAGGGGGGATGGGAGGTTGCCGACGTCAAGTGGATGGACTGGAATTCAACGTTCAAACACGACAATTGTGCGGTGTTGAGCGAATTCCGCGTCGTCGGATCCGACTCGGGGGAGATTCCCTCATGGGGGAGTTTTGACGCAGCTCCATTGATAGATTTTCTTGCCCCGTCTGTGCTCAATGTATCCCTCGGTCAGAGGACTGCTTTTCGCTTTTATAGTGCAACGTTTAACTGGAGCGGACCCAAGACTCCCATTCGTCTCGTCTGTGATTCTGAGCTAAGTGAAGGATTCTCGACCTTCTTTCTCAATGGCCGGATGCTAAACCATCCTAAGCGTAAGTTTACCTATGACCCCATGAACCGGGAGGTGGATATCACGGACCTGATTTGCGAAGGCAACAATCGCATCCTATGGCGCGAGAAAATGGTGTGGGAGGACGGACGGGAATGCTTCCCTTATGACGGGCTGCGTTTGTTTGGGAAATTTCATGCCGAATATCCCTCGGGGCGGGCGGTGCCTGCGTTTCTTCATGCCCGCGAGCAAATATACGCGTGTCAATTTCCTGCGATTGCGACCCAGGTGGGACATTCCCATTACGGGGGAATCATCGAATATGAAGGGAAATTCCAGTTGAACTGCGCACCAGTCCAACGGCTGAAAATCCGGTTCGGTCATATTTTTGAAACGATGGAGGTGCGATTCAATGGCATTCCCGTAGGTCGCTTATGGTGTGCTCCCTATGAACTGGAGATCCCTCCGCCTTTGCTGGAGGACGACGGGAATGTCCTGACACTCGCCTGTTCCTGCAGCCCCGCTAATTACTTGCAGGCACTTTCCAGACCCAGTGGTTTTCTCGGGCCGGTCACGTGGCTCGTTATGACGTAGGAAATTATTGCAAAAAGGCCTTGCGATATTCCAGCGGACTGGTCCGTAACTCGCGCTTAAATCTCCGAAAGAAATAAGGAATCTCCTCATATCCAACCTCACTTGCAATTTGAGATGCCGTCCAATCCGTGGTTCGCAACAGTTTGCAAGCGGCATCTATCCGCAGGTGATTGATATAGTCAACGATACCCATGCCGATGCGTTTATTAAATATTCTGGAAAGATGGGATGGGCTGCTATGAAAGCGGATCGAAAGTTCTTTCAATGTGATATCTTTTCGGAAGTGCCCTTCCAGATAGACCAGCAACATGTTGGCGAGATTTCGATTGGAGTCCGAGAGTGCTTCCTCGCGATTGGAACCGCTATTCACTCGCGATATTTGAATGATGAGATTCAGGAGATGGGCGATCAAGGCTCCCTCCCAATCCACCCGCTTTTCTTTTCTCTCCTGGATCATTCCATTCAGGGTTTCGGTGATGCTCTCGCGTTGTTGTGGGTTTGCGTGCAGAAAGGATGGCGGTGTTTTGCCCGGAAAAAGAACGGGCCGATGCACAAGGTCAAAGGCCCCCTTGGCAAGAGAGAGAAATACCGAGTGATCCATCAAGATCTTGCGATCGAAGAGGCAGTTGACGATCTGGAAATTCTGGGTGTTGAAATATCGATGCCAGATCCGCGGCCTGATGACCAGGATGTCTCCTGCGACAAGACGGCGGACTCCCTCGCAGGATTGATGCTCGGCAGTCCCTCCTTCTACCAAGACAAGCTCATGAAAAATATGTTCGTGGTAATCAGTGTCGGCTTGATTGGTGTGGCGCTTGATCAGGATGGGATAACCTTCCTTGTCGCCTCCAGTGGTGTGGATGGAAAAGATCTCCGGTTTGAGAGTCTGAAGAGTGCAGAGATCTTGGGGAACTTTCATGCCAGATTATAGTCTAGTTTATCTCAGGTGGTTTACTTTTCAAGTTCACCTCGGGTGGCAGAAGTGTCACTCACCTTCGGAGTACAGTCCAACCGGTATAGGTCGGCTCGCTCGGACTAGAATTGAAAGCATGTTTCGGGCCATCGTTTTGCGGGGTTGGGAATCCTGTTCCAATCGGCCTTTTCCACAACACCAACGGCAAAATCCCCTTTTCTTGATCACCGGGAACCACCGTATGAGACCTGGCGTGCAGCAACTATCTGAATTTTTCAGTAGCCTGGCATCCGTCTTTGCGTGGGTGGAGATTGGATCGAATACAAGCAATCTTTCAACACGTGTTAACTAAATTATGAGCCTGATTATCGACATTGAATCGTGCGGAACACTTCGGGAAGCAATAGAGCAACTTTCAGAAGATCGCCCCGAGATAGGCTTCAAGGGACGGGGGACTCCCGTGAGATTCTCTCGCCATTTGGAAGATGGTCTATGTCTGACTCGCGATGCAAACGGTGTTACCATTAGTTACGGGCGACCCAGCGACGCGTTACGCGGTATCGGTGTCTTGCTGGGTGGCGAGGAATGGGGAGAAAAATTTCACCAAGTTTCACAATTCACCACGGTAGGAGCAATGCTCGATTTGTCTCGAAACGGAGTGATGAAGGTTGTCGCTATCAAGCAACTGGTGAGAATGATATCCCTAATGGGTTACAATACGCTCTTCCTCTATATGGAAGACGTCTACGAAGTTGATAATGAACCGCTATTTGGAAACTCGCGCGGGGCATATTCCAAAGAAGAGCTCCGCGAGATTGATCAGTATTGTTTGCTTTTTGGGATCGTAGCCATTCCCTGTGTTCAGACTTTGGGTCATATGGAACAGATTTTTCAATGGCCGCAGTATTCTTCGATCAATGACACGGCCAATGTCATGCTGGTAGGTGAGGAGCGAACCTATCAATTAATTGGCAACATGCTGGATACTCTCGCTACCTGCTTTAGTACGCGCCGGATCCACATCGGAATGGACGAGGCGCACGGGCTGGCCAGAGGAGTCTATCTCGACAAGCATGGCTATGTCCGTTCGTCCGACGTGTTCACCGAGCATCTTGAGCGCGTAAACGGGCTATGCAAACAGAGGGGGCTTCAACCAATGATCTGGAGCGACATGTACTTTCGCATGGGTTCCGCCACCCATGACTATTACGATCTCGATGCCCATATCCGGCCCGAAGCGAGGGAGGCTATCCCAAGTGACGTTCAACTCGTTTATTGGGACTATTATCATACAGACCCCGATTTTTATCGCACCTACATTGATCGACACCGACAGTTGGGGAAGGAACCTTTGTTTGCGGCAGGTGCCTGGACATGGGGGCGTTTTTGGACTCACCATCCGCGTGCGTTCGCTACGATTTCCGCATCCCTTGCCGCCGCGAAGGAGAAGAGTCTAAAGGAAGTTTTCCTAACTCATTGGGGAGACGACGGCACCGAGTGCCTCCCGGGCTCACTGTTGCCAGCGTTACAGTACTTTGCGGAGCTAACCTACTCCGACTCCGTCAGTGAGCAACAACTGGCAAATCGCTTTTTTGGGACATGCAGTAAAAGTTGGTCTGTTTATAGCTCTTTGAGTGGTATCGATGCAGTTCCTGGAGACAAAACGCCCTATGAGAATGTCGCTAACTTCAGCAAATGGATCCTGTGGCATGACCCTATCTTGAATTTCTTGGATATGGACATACCCGACTCTATGGAAGACCATTTTGCTGAACTTAGCCTGAAATTTGCCGAGTTTGAGGGAACAGACCTTGAGGTCCGTTTCATAAAAGAGCTGACGGCAACATTAAGGGCGAAATGTCAGATTCACTCGAAAATACGGTATCTTTACCAGTCGCGAGACGTCGATGGTTTGCAAGAGCTTCGTTCAGGCCCACTAGGCTTGGTTCAGACAGGCGTTGCAAACCTTAACGAACTTCACCGCCGGATATGGCACGACTACTTCAAACCTTTTGGATGGGAGATACTGGAACGCCGTTACGCAGGACTTTTAGCTCGCCTCAAACATCTCGACGACCTTCTTTCACGCCTTCCTGAATCCTTTCCAAGGATTGCGGAGTTTGAAGGGCCGGGCAAAGCCGTATACGCGAATACTAAAAAAAATGATCTATATTTGATCTATGCTCGGACTGCTTCTTCGACGGTAAGGAACTAAGCAAAAAGTTGGTTCATGGTTTTGGAGGCTATACAGAAAGTCGCGGCAGCGAAATTCCAGAACTCGTTTTACAAGAATCAAAACCACGGCGATTTGCTGGGTTTTTCTCAATTCTCTCTACATCATTATGAAGGTTCTTATTACAGGCAGCTTGGGTCGCATTGCTTCGCAAATTATCCCTGAACTGGCAGATGACTTCGTGCTTATCCTTACTGATGTTAAATCAGGCGAAGTTGCAGGATTGCCAGTCAGTCCGCTGGATATCACAGATTATCACGCTGTCGTTGCCGCAACCAAAGGAGTCGATGCCATTCTCCATCTTGCCATCGCTTCGCAGCGAGACATAATCACCAATAAGACACTTTTTGACCGAGACGAAGGTGAGGAATATCTCGCCTTCAACGATCTTACGATTGAGACAAATATTCGAGGCACCTACCATCTTTTTGAAGCCGCTCGTCGCAATCAGGTGACTCGCGTTGTCTATGGCAGCAGTCTGACCATTTATTTGGGTAGTCCTGCATATGAAACTATTCATGATGAATTGCCTCCTCGGCCTCATAATTTCTATGCGTTAAGCAAACTTTGGGGCGAACAGATAGGCGAGTGGTTTTCCCGCAAGCACGGGCTTCGCGTTTATTGCTTGCGCTTTGGCACTCCGCACCCGCAGCCTGACGTCCCTGAATTTACCGGTTGGCTTAAAAACCCCAGGGCGGTTGCAACGTTTGTAACCTATTCTGATCTCGCATCCGCCATGAAGGCAGCCTTGTTGGCCGAAGGGCCTCGCTTTGGTGCTTACACCATAGTATCGGCAAAATCTGGCAATATTTTTGACCTCTCGAAGTCAATCGAGATTCATTGGCAACCACGAGATTTCATTGAATCGGATGGTACTATTACTCCAGCCTTGAAACCCACTGAATGAGTGCGCCAGGACTCTTCTGTCTGCTGAGGAAGCAATATCTTCAGACCTTCGGGGCGAGCTCCGAAGCAAGTGCTACTCATTTGCATTCTCGTCCACCAGAAATTCAAACAAAAGTGATAAACGGGAAGATTCTCACTGATCAGCCGATATGAAAATCGCCGTTATCACCACCGTCTGGTTCCCTCTATCTCATGCCGACGTTATTGTAACACGATGGGTGAAACCATTCCCGACTGACGAAAATTGCGGCTGGTCCAAACCGCACTCAAAAATTGCCTCTGCTTACATCGAGCAAAAACCGCATAACGACATCGGCATGTCATTCTGCGTGGACAAAGGCATCTTTCTGGCGGAAAGCATTGCGGACGCTCTTACGTTGGGGACAGGGCGCTTGGCTGTGGATGGGGTTTTGCTGATTGGGGAACACGGGGATTATCCTGATAATGAGTTCGGCCAGAAACTCTATCCACGCAAACGTCTCTTCGACGCCATCGTCAAGGTCTTCCACACCACCGGGAAAAGTGTCCCAGTCTTCAATGACAAGCACTTTAGCTGGAACTTCAAGGAGTCTGGCGAAATGCTGGAAACAGCCACCCGACTCGGATTCGCCCTTTACGGTGGCTCGTCTCTGCCGCATTGCCCCAATCTCCCTGAGCTAAAGCTTGACCAGCAGGAGATTTCAGCAGCGGTGGCCTTGTTTCACGGCAGTCCGGAAGCTTATGGCTACCATTCCATGGAGTTTGTCCAAGCGCTCATCGAGAAGCGCAGAGACGGTGAAAAGGGTATCCGGAGAGTCCGTTCCCTCAAGGAGCATGCCGCGCAAGATGTCATCCTTTCCGGCGAAATCTCTCGAGACTTGCTTATGCAGGCACTTATTAATCAAGGGTACCCTGATGATGAGGCAATTATTCCCTTTATTATGCAAAGGGTGGAGGGAACTCTAGTTTTTCAACTTGAGCATCTCGACGGGGTCATTGTTAGTCACCTTTTACTACCTAAGTTCGTTTCAAACTGGGCGGTTAGTATTGGCCTGAGGACGAAAGAGGTTCGTGCCTGTCAAGTGGATCCCGGTCGTGGAAGTCCCGATTTCTTTCAGAATTTCGCTTTTTTAAACGCCAGATTGGAGAGTTTTTTTCAAACAGGAGTACCTCCCACCTCTCCCCTGCGCACACACTTGGTTACTGGTATGCTCGAAGCCTCTCTACACGCCTTGAAAGCGGGAGGAGAATGGCTCGAAACTCCGCATCTCACTATTTCTTACTAGATATTTAGTCCCGGAAAATGGTGGAGAGAATCAGAAGTAAATAAAAGAGGGTGAGAAGCCGAGGATTTAGTGACGAACTCGAAAGGGTTAAGACCATGGAGAGTTTTTCAGACAGGCTCTTAAGCTCCCTTGACTATTTTGTATTGCTCGGGGGACGGCCATGCCATGAAGAATTTATCCCATAGTGCATCCTTCCAATGCTCGGAAATGCTCCCACCATCAAACGGGACTAAATATCTAAAACCCAAGCTCGATTTGATCCTCCCATGGCTACTGAGACACCCCCTCTTGAGCTTCAGAGTGGACAGCATGATTTGCTCCTGACCAGAATTTGAAGAGCCTCCCGCAGAATACCTCGTTATTGAGTCGGAGGCACTCAAGCCTGCGCCAGGCAGAAGTGCACCAGCTCATCCAGAGCCACCTGCGCCAGACAGACGCGGGTATCCGCTCCCCCGTAGTAGATGTTTAAGGTGCCATCCGGCATCACGACCGCTCCGTTGGTGAAGACCACATTCGGCACCTGTCCCATGCACTCATACGCAGTCTCCGGTTGGAGGATGAACTGCCGGGGAGCGGCAAGGATTTGATCCGGATTCTCCAAGTCCAGCAGCATCACTCCGAGGTAATAGTTCTCCGTTGCGCAATTCTTGGCCGTGGCATGATAGACGCAGAGCCATCCCTGATCCGTCTTGATGGGGATCGCTCCCGCTCCCGCCTTGGCCGCACTCCAGGGCGTCTTTGGCAGCGCGATGGGCTTTGCCTGCCCCCAGTACAGGAGGTCTGGAGAATAGTTGACCCAGATGCGTCCCGTCCCGTCGATGTCCTGTGGGCGTTCGAGTCGGGCATAGCGTCCGTTGATTTTCTCAGGAAATAGCGCCGCATTACGATTTGATGGCACCGACAGCTCTCCGACGGCGCGGAAGCTCTCAAATTCATCCGTCTGCGCGATGCCGATACAGCTCCCATATCCACCCAGCCAGCTTGCGTGCGTGACGTAAAACGTTCCGTCCAGCGGCGTGATACGCATGTCAAAGCGGTTCTCCAGGAATCGCTTCTCCGTGGCGCGCAGGGGATACTCGATCGGCGTCTGGGAAATGGTGAAATGCACCCCGTCCGGACTCGTCGCCGTATAGAAGCTATTGTCCCGCGCCATATCCTCGACTCGCAGCAACAGCAGCACCTCATCCTTGTACCTCACGGCCCCGCAATTAAACACCGACGAACACGGGAAAGGCATGTCTCCGGGCGACAGGATCGGGTTGTCTTCGTGCCTCCGCAGCAACGGAGCCTGATAAGTGACTTTTGGGTATTCGAGTGTGATCATAATTAAGTTCGCGGTGAAGTGAAGGTTTCCCCGGGGAGCCATTCGGCATCCAACTGAATGCTAAGGGCCAGGCCGTCGGGATAGGCCAGACGACGCTGCACGATTTCGGGCACAAGACCGCCGACCTTGTCCATGGGCATGATGAGACCGGACAATTGCAGGCCGTCGTCGGTGCGTCCGATTTCTTCCACACCGTAGGAAA